>Ga0272441_10014059_pt1 | contig 11416 bp, 13 predicted proteins | sample SSMProp6N_FD_193582 | JGI IMG/M metagenome (GOLD analysis project Ga0272441, IMG submission 193582) | Marine sediment archaeal communities from Little Sippewissett salt marsh, Falmouth, MA, United States - SSM-Prop-6N | ecosystem: Environmental > Aquatic > Marine > Wetlands > Sediment ... | reverse complement strand
CCACGCTTTCGCGCTTCAGCGTCGGTAGTAGGCCAGAGAGTTGCCTTCGCCATCGGGGTACCTCACAGTATCTACGCATTCCACCGCTACTCTGTGAGTTCCACTCTCCTCTCCCACACCCAAGTCGAGCAGTATCACGAGACATTCCGCGGTTAAGCCGCGGGCTTTCACAAGTGACTTACTCGACCGCCTAGACGCCCTTTACGCCCAGTAATTCCGGATAACGCTCGCATCCTTCGTCTTACCGCGGCTGCTGGCACGAAGTTAGCCGATGCTTATTCCTGGAGTACCGTCATCGGATGGGCATTTCCTCCCAACCTTATTCTTCCTCCAGAAAAGGGGTTTACGACCCGAAAGCCTTCATCCCCCACGCGGTGTCGCTGGCTCAGGGTTTCCCCCATTGGCCAAGATTCCTCACTGCTGCCTCCCGTAGGAGTCTGGGCCGTATCTCAGTCCCAATGTGGCTGGTCGTCCTCTCAGACCAGCTACCCATCATCGCCTTGGTGGGCCATTACCTCACCAACAAGCTAATAGGGCGCAGCCCCCTCCTCTTGCGACGGCAGAACCGCCTTTGGTGCGAAGCCCATCGACTCCGCACAACATCGAGTATTAGCCTCCCTTTCGAAAGGTTGTCCTCGTCAAGAGGGCAGGTTAGCTACGTGTTACTCACCAGTCCGCCGCTCCGTCACCAATCATCGCACCCCGAAGGGCGTTCAGTTCGGCTCGATCGCACGACTTGCATGTGTTAAGCGCACCGCTAGCGTTCATCCTGAGCTGGGATCAAACTCTCTCGGTTTCATTGTTTGATCTGAGTTTGTCGCAAGGTTCAGGGTGTTCGTAAAGAACACATAACTACGCTATCCACTTTTCAAGGACCAACAAACGGTCGAGAAGTATAGCTGTCCGTCTTCGGAGAATCAAGGAACTGGATGTCGCTTACAGAACCCTATTCCCATCAGTGTTTTCTCATTGTCTCGGAGACGTCCTCGAAGTATACTCCGTGTCGGAGGAGTCGCGTGGGAAACAAGAAGAAGATCGGGGTGCTGGCGGGTGGCGACTCGCCGGAACGGGAGATCTCGCTGGTCTCCGGCGACCACGTTCATCGAGCACTTCTGGAACGCGGCCACGACGCCCGCCTGATCACGGTCGAGACACTCGACAATCTCTTCCCTTTGCTGGAGGGCGTGGACATTGCCTTCAACTGCCTCCATGGAGGAAGTGGCGAGGATGGCACCGTTCAGATCTTCCTCGACGTCATGGGGATTCCGTACGCGGGATCGGACGCCCAAGCGTGTGCTCGGGCGATGGACAAGGCGCAGGCCAAGGCGCTGTTCGAGCGAATGCGCGTTCCAACTCCGCCAGGAATCGCCAGGGAGCAGGAAGACATCGCCACGTTCGCCGACACGGTTTGTGCGTCCTACTCACCTCCGCTTGTCGTGAAGCCGACCAACCTCGGATCGACGATCGGAGTTACCGTCGTGCGAGATGCAGACTCGCTTCGTTCCGCCGTCGCAGCCGCCGCGCAGGAGTACGGCAGCATCCTCGTCGAACCGTACATCGCCGGGCGCGAGCTCACCGTTGGCGTCCTACGGCAGGAGGGCGAAGATCGCCCACTGCCGGTGATCGAGATTCGGTTCCCCGATGCGCTGTTCGACTACAACGCCAAGTACAGCGAGGGCGTTGCGGAATTCATCGCGCCAGCGGAACTTCCAGACGATATCGCAACCCGCGTCCAGGCGGTCTCCCTGCAGGCACATCACACGCTCGGTTGCTCTGGATTCTCGCGGGTCGACCTGCGGCTGGCCGAAGACGGCACGCCGTACGTCCTCGAGGTCAACACGCTCCCGGGGATGACACCGTTGAGCGATCTTCCGCGCGCCGCGGCGGTCGAAGGCATCCCATTCGAACGCCTGGTCGAGATCATGCTCGACACGGCCGAGAAAGGAGTCTGATGAAGATCGAATGGAACGGGCACGCGTGCTTCTTCATCCAGGCGGAAGAGGGCCGCATCCTCACCGACCCCTACGCCGAGAAGGTGCCGTACGACCTGCGGACGACGAGCGCTGACGTGGTCACGGTCAGCCATGATCACATGGATCACAACGCGATCGATCGGATCGGCGGCAGCCCGTCGGTCGTTCGCGAGACCGGCGCCTTCGTGACGTACGGAATCCCCTTCCTCGGGATCCTCTCCTTCCACGATGACAAGGGCGGGGCCGAGCGCGGCGAGAACCGCATCTACGCGTTCACGCTCGAAGGGCTCCGGCTGGCACATCTGGGAGACCTCGGAGGGCCGCTCGATGGCACCCAGCGCAAGGCGCTATCCGAAGTCGAGATCCTGTTCGTTCCGGTAGGAGGACACTACACGATCGACGCCGCTCAGGCGGCCGAGATCGTGCGGAGCCTGCCGAAGCTGAAGATCGTCATCCCGATGCACTACAAGACGCACCGCATCCCGGATTGGCCGCTCATTCCGGTGGAGGAGTTCGAGTCTTTGATGGACAATGTGCGCCGCATCGGAGCATCGACAATCGAGGTCACTCGCGAGTCCTTGCCCGAGCTACGGGAGGTGTGGATTCTCGATCATGCGTAGTGTCTCAGAACGGACTCAGGAACTGAAAGGCTCGCCCATCCGACGATTGGTGCCGTTGGCTACTGCGGCGAAGAAGCGTGGCATTCACGTCTACCATCTCAACATCGGCCAGCCGGACATCCCGACGCCAAAGTCGTTCATGGATGGCGTCCGCAACGCGCCGATCGAGGTGCTCTCCTACAGCCCGGCGCAGGGCATCGCGGAGGCAGTCGACGCTCTCATCGGGTACTACGCCGAAATGGGAGTCGAGGTCACCGCCGATCAACTGCGCGTCACGATCGGAGGCAGCGAGTCGTTTGCCTTCGCGCTGCAGACCACCTGCAATCCGGGAGACGAGATCCTGGTCCCTGAGCCGTTCTATCCGAACTACGCGGGTCACGCGATCGTCAACGGCATCAAGGTCGTGCCGATCACAACGAAGATCGAGGACGGCTTCCACCTTCCGCCGATGGAAGAGATCGAGTCCCTGATCACACCGCGAACCAAGGCGATCCTGTTCTCCAATCCGGCCAATCCGACCGGCGTCGCGTACACGCGAGAGGAGCTGGAGGGAATCGCCAACCTCGCGATCAAGCATGACCTGTTCGTGATCTCCGACGAACCGTATCGGGAGCTGATGTACGATGGGCACGCGGTAGGCATCCTCGAGTTCCCTGAACTCGCGGATCACGCGATCCTCGTCGATTCGATCTCCAAGCGCCTATCGGCCTGCGGAGCTCGCATCGGGTGTCTGATCAGCCGGAATCCCGAGGTGATGACCTCCGTCAACAAGTTGTGCATGATCCGCCTGTCCCCGCCGACCTTTGCCCAATACGGCCTGATCTCGTTCCTCAACGATCCGAACCATCAAGCGGAGATCGCCGCCATGCGGACCAAGTTCCACTCCCGGCGGGACACCCTGTTCGATGCGCTTCAGACGATTCCCGGCATCTGCTGCAGGAAGCCCGAAGGCGCGTTCTACATCATGGTCAAGCTCCCGCAGGTCGAGGACTCTGAGGCGTTCGTCAAATTCATGATGAACGACTTCAACCTCGACGGAGAGACAACGATGGTCGCACCAGGCGCCGGCTTCTACGCCTCCGAAGGAAAGGGCCACAACGAGGTTCGCATCGCCTACGTGCTCGAGGAGCCGAAGCTCGTCCGTGCCGTAGAGGTCCTCAAAGCGGGGCTGGAAGCGTTCGCCGAGCAGCATCAGCGCGTGGCCGCGACTTCCGGATGAGGGAGCGCCTCGACAAGATCATCAAGAAGCGGCGCCTGATCCGCAGTCGGTCGCGTGCACAGCGGATGATCGAAGCAGGGCGAGTCAAGGTCGACGGACAGATCATCACACGTTCGGGCCACCCGGTCGACCCCGAAGCCGAGATCGAGATCCTCTCGTACGAGCAGTTCGTCAGTCGAGGCGGCGAGAAACTCGAGGCCGCACTCGAGCAGTTACGGATCGATCCGAAGGGCAAGATTTGCCTCGATGTCGGCGCCTCGACCGGCGGGTTCACCGACTGTCTTCTGCAGCACAACGCCGCCAAGGTCTACGCTGTCGACGTCGGTCACGACCAACTGCATCCGAACCTCCGGCGTGACGAGCGGGTCGTCGTCCGCGAGGGGCTGAACGCCCGCTACCTCGAACCAAACGACATCGGCGACCCGATCGAACTCGTTACGATCGACGTCTCGTTCATCTCGCTGAGGCTGATTCTGCCAGCCTTGACGGGACTGCTCGCGCCGAGCGCCGACCTTATCGCGCTCGTCAAACCGCAATTCGAGGTCGGGAAGGACAAGCTCCCCGGCGACGGCGTCGTCAAGAACGCGGCCGATCGAGAATCCGTGCTCACGGATCTTCGAGCCTTCATCGAATCCGAGACCCCGTGGCATGTTGTTGCTGAGATGCCCTCACCGATCGAAGGCGCCAAAGGCAACGTCGAGTTCTTCGTCCACCTGACCTAGCGACCGCCGCATCCGAGCAGGCCGATCGATCACACCTCGGGAGACACTGCAGCTGAGCACGGCGGATCCAGCGTCTCCATAGCCCAGAAGCGCCATCTCTGCTCCTACTCCTCAGCGCTGGCCGCCATCATCGGCTTGCGAACGAACAGACACAGGACGCCCGCCAGCAGGGGCAGGAGCGATGACAGAATGATGATCTCCCGATACCCCCCCAGACCATCGAACGCCGCCCCGAAGATGATCGGGCCAATCGCGGAGCCGACGACGTTGAGGGCAGCCGTCACGCCGAGGATGCCGCCCAGATACCGTCGGCCGAACAGGTCTGGCTTCAGGACACCAATGCAAATGATCGCCACACCGCTTGCCATCCCGCCGAGGATCGCATAGAGGTAGGCCATCGCCGCGCTCCGAAGGAACGCAAGCATCATGAAAGCGGCGACCTGCATGAAACAAGTCACCGCCAAGACGACGTGATGTCGCCGAATCCGATCGAGGACAAGGCCGGCGAGAACGGTCGTGATCACGGCGACCAAGGGCTTGATCCCCATGATCGTGGCTGCGAAGGTCATGTTGAAGCCGCCCGTCTCCAGGATCGAAACGAAATGCAGAATCACGCCGGTTCCCACAAGGGAACTCTGAAAGACGACGAACGTGAGAATCCAGAACGCTGAGGTGCGAATCGCTTGCGCCTGCTTGAAAGCGGGTTCTTCGATATCGGATGCAGCGGACGCCGCGTCGCCGCCCAATGCGAGCTTCCGATGTGGCGACATACCCACATCCTCCGGCCGGCCGATCAGGAGGAGCAGCGCGATCGGGACGTAGAGAATCCACAGGCCCCCAGCGAGGATCCGGTAGGCGATGCGCCAGCCGAAGGTCACGATGAGGTAGTTGTTCAACAGAGGGAAGATCATGCCTCCCAGCGCACCCCCAAGCCCCACCAGCATGACGGCCAACGCCCGGCGAGAGAGGAACCACTGCGGCGCAAAGGTTCGAGACGTGAGATCGAGCGCGCCCTTTCCCGACAAGCGAGCCAGGAAGAACCCAGCGAACAGCATGACCGGCGACATCACGAAGCTCAGCAGCATGCACGCCGTACCCAAGACGATCGCCGACAGGATGGCGACGGCCTTTGAGCCGACGCGGTCGATCAGCCGCCCGATCAGGAACATCAAGACGCCGGACGCAAGCGTTGCGGTCGAGTAGAGTGACGACACGAACGTGCGGCTCCAGCCGAAGGTCTCGATGAATGAGTTCATGAACAGCGAGAAGGAGTCGGACTGGCCGGGGGTGGTGGAGAAGAGCGTGAACGCGCCGAGGAACACGACGACCCATCCGTAGAAGAACGGGAGCTTGTGGATCCAGGCGTAGCGCTGCGGAACCGGCTTCTGCCTCTGTGTGGTCACTTCGGAACGTCCTCCTGTGCCGGTGCGCACAAGAGTTGATGCGCAGATGTCTGCGTTCTCTGTTGCGGCAGACTGTCAGTCTCTGGTGCATCGCCAGGCAATGCACGAGAGACCTAGCGGCGTGACGTCCGGCGATTATGGAGCAGGCGTTCCCGTGAATCTATCGAAGCTGTTCTAGAAGGCGGCATCTGACATCGGTCATCCTAGATGGCTCGCCAATCATCCCTAGACAAACGAAGAGTGTAGTCCCGTTCTCGCTAGCTACTCACTTCGATACGCGGCAATCTCACACCGATGATCTGACAGGAGGAACCTTGGACAGTCTCTCAGCCACCCTTCATCGCGGAGCAGGATGAAACCCTGATTCTTGCGAAGTGGGGTATGCGTCCCGCAAGTGCTCACTCAACTGTAATCCTGACGCAACTCAAGGCCTTGCGCTCTGGACGCCAAGGTAGAGAGACCTGAGGTCGGGCTTCTCCCCAAGCTTAGGATGTCCGAGTCGCTTGCTTTTCCTGCTTCTTCTTCGCGCTTTTCGCTTTCTTGGCCTTCTTCTGCCGGGTCTGCTTGGCCTTGTCCTTCTTGCCCATCTTGTCGCCCATGGGGTGACTCCTTTCTGGCGTATTTCGTTGCACTTCGCCGCGAGCGCGACATCCGGCCAATGATGCCCGAGGCTGCCTTACTCTAGTTCCTGAGACAATCACCGGACCGACGCGTTGTCTCTCCCCCTGCATCCTCCATATTGGCGCTTGAACTCCCTCGTCTCAGACCCTACAGGCCCGAATCGCATGGAGCAAGAACTAATGTCTTGCCCTCTCGGTCAGGAGACCGAGCAGCGTGGTTCTGGGTACTGACGTCGAGCACCAGTCACGCAACATGGAACATGGGCAGCCGGCAGATTCGGCGCGGTTTCTTGCGGCAGTCGGCTGCTGCAAGAGGATCATCAAAGATGCCGCTCAGCCCAGCTAGCATCATCGGGTGTTGTGCGAAACACCCTCCAGCACTCCCGGCGATTCGGTGATGCGAGCAATCTCGCATCGACACTCTGACACGACAGAATATGCACAGTCTTGCAGGCGAGCTTCGTCGCGAAGAGGGGCATGCGTCCCTCGGTTTCTCGTCCCTCAGTTTCTCACTCTCCCGCTGTACTCCGGTCCAGGAGAAGCGATGAAACGAACCACTCTGGTCCTGTTGACTGCCGTGCTGATAGGCTGGGCGTGCCTAGGGAGTTCAGGGGAGATCCTGCAGGGATTCTCGTTCGGTGCGATGTGGTTGACCTGCCGTTGTGCAGCCGTGCGGTGCAGTCCCCCCCTCGTTTCCACCATCGAAGGGCCTGCGTCACTCTACCGGGTTCCGAGAGGGCGCAACGAAAGGTCAGCCGGCCCATGGTGAACGGACTCACCGAGGCGGACGAGCATCCTGCTCCGAGGTGGCGTTCGCTACTCCGGCTCGTCCGCCGCGAACGGCGGCCGCAGGACGGTCGCGCGATCATTGGTTGAGAGGAAGACGCTTTGGGTCAGTGTCATCGCACCGCTCGGGCAGACATCTTGGCACAGTCCGCAGAAGCAGCACTTCCCGAGGTCGATCTGCGGGTACGTCTTCGGATACTTCTCCCGTTGCGCCTCGGGCGCCTCGACCATCTCGATCGCCCGGTTGGGGCAGACCCGCGCACACAAGGTGCACCCAGTGCAGCGGTCTATGTCGTACGCATGCTCGCCGCGATACCCTTCGGGAATCGGGATCGCCTCGCGTGGAAACGCGACCGTCATCGGCCGCGAGAACAGGTTCTTGATCAGCTGGGGGATAACTCCGAGTGCCATAAAGATCACCTATCCATATCCGCGGGACAAATGTTGAGGCTCCAGTAGATAGCCGGGACGTCAGCCAGCTCGGCTCCGACGAGGAGGTGCTCGAGCACGGGGATCATGTGAAGCAAGTCCGGTCCCCGGATCTTGCATCGGTATGGCTGGTCCTCTCCGATGCTACGCATGTAGACCGCCGCCTCACCGCGGGCGATCTCATTGCGCACGTACACCTCACCCTCCGGGATCTTCCCGGAGACCCTGGGTTTGACCAACGGCACTGCCTCCGGCGGCAGCCGGTCCAACGCTTGGCGGATGATCTTGATCGACTCCTCGATCTCCCGCTGTCGGATCATCGAACGGGCGAACGCGTCCCCCTCCTCGCGGGTGGGGACCTCGAAGTCCAGCTCATCGTAGATCTCGTACGGCGAGTCCCGGCGAACGTCGGCGGCCAGACCCGAGGCGCGCAGCACCGGACCGGTGGCCCCGAGCCGGAGGGCGTCGTCCAGCGTCAGCACCCCGATCCCTCGGCATCTCGCCTCGATCGTCTTGCTGTTGTACGCCTCGAACTCGCGGATCATCGTCTCCATCTTGACGAGTAGATCCCTGATCCGCTTCTCCGTTCCGTCGGGGAAGTCCCGTCGGACACCGCCGGGACAGAGGTACCCGGCCGGGTAGACGCGGCCGCCAGTGACGAACTCGAACAGGTCAAGGACGTAGTCCCGATAGCCGAACGCCACCATGAACCCCGTGTCGAAGCCGAGCGCCTTGGACAGGACCCCGTACCAGATGATGTGAGACTGGATCCGAGACAGCTCGGCCATGATCACCCGGATGTACTGGGCCCGTTCGGGGATCTCCGTGCCGTGCAGCCGGTCTACCGCTTCCGCATGGACGAGATTCCAGTTCAGCGATTCGAGGATGCACAGCCGGTCCGAGAGGACAGCGTTCTGCATCGGAGTTCGGTACTCCATCAGCTTCTCAAACCCCCGGTGAAGGTAGCCCGGGTCGGCACGGGCCGCGACGATCTCCTCCCCCTGAACGGTTAGCTTGACGCCGAAGTTCCCCGAGCCGGGATGGACGGGACCGAAGTAGAGGTCGAAGCCGTCCCCGGCGCGGTTGCCTTCTCTCATCGTCTCAGTCCCAGTAACTTTGCTCATGGGGATTCCCTTCCTCGTAGAACGCCTCTCTCACGTACGCCCTCCAGTCGAAGTCCTTGCGGAATGGCGGCGGGCCGTCCCACGACTCCAAGAACAGCGGCACAAGATCGGGATTCCCCAAGAACTCCACGCCGAACAGCTCGTGGAGCTCGCGTTCGTGGATCCCCGCGCTTGGCCCCCACAGTGGGATTGCAGAGTTGACGGTCGCCTCCTGTCGGTCGATCCGAGACTTCACCGTCAGCAGGACCTTCTCCTCGTAGGACCAGAGGTGGTAGGTGAGTTCGAACGCCTCGTCCGCGGGCCAATCGGTCACGGAGATGGCCGAGCAGTGATTGAACCCCCCACGTTTCGTGAACACCAACAAGGCAGAGAGGTGTTCGCTATCGATTGAGACCCAGACGGTTCCGTCCTCCGCGACACGGGGTTCCACGCCGAATCGCGACTCCATCGTCTCCAACAGCTCTTCTCTCTTGACGGGGCGTTGCCGGTTGCCCATCACATCTCCTTAACGTGCTGGAAGATCTTCCCGCAAGCTTCGAACACCGCTTCCGGCCGAGGCGGGCACCCAGGGATGTACATCGTTATGGGCAGATGATCGCTTAGCCGCTTTACCGTGTTGTACGAGTCCCAGTACATCCCACCCGACATGGTGCAGGAGCCGAGCGCAAGGACAACCTTTGGTTCGGCCATTTGCTCATAGATCCGTTTCGCCCGTTCAAGGGACTTAAAGGTTTGGTATCCCGCGATGAACAGGACGTCCGCATGTCTTGGAGTCCCAGTGATGATCATTCCGAACCTCTCCATGTCCCACCTGGATCCAACCATCGGCACCAACTCCGCAAAGCCGCATGAATTGAACCAGTTGAGGACCCAGATGGCCTTGATGAGGATCTTCAGCTCAGTGGCTTTCGTGGCCAAACGTGCCTCCTCTAGCAGGAAGTAGATGATGTGCATATGCAGACTACGGGAAGACTCCGCGTTTCGTCAACTATTCGCTCGGAGATCTCGTGTTGCCGACGCTCGTTGCCACGAGAAGCCGCACGGGAAAAGAAAACGAACCCTCCCTGGTTGAGGCTCTCTTGCTGGATCGGTCTGGGATGAGTCACGCTGGAGTGATCGAGGAACGCATACCTCATCTCATCTCTTCCCTCACCTCATACCGGGCAGCTTGCGAATCCCCGGTTCACGCTCCAAGGAGTTCTGACGATACACGCGATCCGAACGGCCAATCCACCTTGATGGACCATGGACAGCCCCTCAGGCGCTTCGTCGCGTGATGAGCTGAAGCTCCGGCTCTTGCGAATTGGACCGAGACTCTGATCCCTGCAGCTTGGGGTGTGTGTCCGTCGACTCACTGCCTAGAAGCCGCTGGCAGCCAACGCGATCAGCAGTTGCCCGCCGTAGTAAAACGCCAAGCTGATACGCCGGTACCGCCAGGGTCTCCGGAATCGACACAGCGCCAGAATCCCATCCGATACGTAGAACGAGACGGCTCCCGCTGCGATCATCACGGCTTGGCCTGTACCGAAGGCCGGACCGGACAGCGTCGCTACGGCGCGACTCACCATGATCGAGATCACGACGATGTAGACGATCACCGGGATCCGCAGTGCCCCCAGCTTCGCCTTCAACAGCGCGCAGACGCCGACGCCGGCTGCCACGAGAACCGCTGCGGAAGGAACATCCCACCACGAAACGCGCCCCAGCATCGTGAAGACGACCGCGTAGGCGACATGCGCCAGCAGGAACGACCCCAGCCCCGCGAGCAGGGCGCTGCGTTTCTCTTCGAACATCAGCGCCACGTCCCCCACCAGCGAGAACATCAAACCCAACAGCACGCCCACCGTATAGGTCAGATTCCGTTCAGGCTGCAGAAGGGACAGGCCCGCCACCGCGATCACAATGAGTGTAGAGAGTGGCTTGAGGACGTAGACCTGCCACTGCTTCTCGAGGATCACGGCTCGAATAAGCAGGAACACCGTCACGGCAAGCCCAGGGATCAGCCAGAGCGTTGGCGTCATCAAACCGCCTCCACTCCGACAGCCTAGCGACAAGCTGCCGATGATCCCAACGTCGCTGTGAGCAGGCGCAATGCGACAGACCACGGCACAGTCCTTGCTTGGCGGTCTCGATCCCCGCTGACGCCACGCCCTCGCCGTGCAGTCACGACATGCAGGCTCGCGGACGGCCTTTTCTTGCTGCTATCTCCTGCCGTGCAAGATCCCCACCGTGCCCAGCATGAACGGGAGCTTCAGCGCCCTGGGGATGAAGGCTGAGCCGCTCGTGTCGACGAGCTCTACGGTCTCGACCCCCCAGCCCTTGATCGCCTCGAGCAACCGCTCGGTTTTCCCGTAGACCTGGCGCCAGAGAAACAGGTCTTGAAAGACGAATCCCTTCCCTTTCTCCACCACCCGCAGAGCTTCCCTGATCAGTTCGCTCTTGTCCCTGACCCTCCGCACTTCGTGAAAGACCAGGTTGCTCGTGACCAGGTCAAACGCCTCGTCGTCAAACGGCAGCGAT
>Ga0272441_10014058_pt1 | contig 11418 bp, 8 predicted proteins | sample SSMProp6N_FD_193582 | JGI IMG/M metagenome (GOLD analysis project Ga0272441, IMG submission 193582) | Marine sediment archaeal communities from Little Sippewissett salt marsh, Falmouth, MA, United States - SSM-Prop-6N | ecosystem: Environmental > Aquatic > Marine > Wetlands > Sediment ... | reverse complement strand
CGAGCAGCATGCGTGGGACGAACTCGAGGGTCTTTATCAGCAGTTGACCACCTTGGGCTTTCGGCATGTCGCCCTCGTCCTTCGCGGCCAGGAGGCCAGAAACAAAAACGATCTCACAGCCGAGTTGCAAGCCTACCATGAGTTGGCCCAGACGATTCCGCATGGAAAGGCCGGATCAGAACGCTCCCTATCACATTATGCAGAATTATTAGAGGCTGTTTGGCAGCCACAAAGGGCGCATGCGATATACGAGAAACTCCTGGAAAAAGACCCGGATAATAGGCGTTATGCAGACAGCGCGTGCCGGCTTTCAAATTGTGCAAGCATTATCCATAGCGACGAGTATGTTATTGAGAGCGATATTCCTCTCTCTGCGCTGGCCAAATCGGCCACCATAGTAAACGGCCGATTTACAGGCCGCTATCTGGTTAAAAATACGACCCCGGTGCATTGCAACGCCGTCATTTCCGCCCAGGAGATTATTGAAAAGTACGAGCAGATTACTCAGTCAAAATCCCAGATGCCACAAGCGAAGTGTATGGATCTCTGGTGGCTCTCGAAGGATAGAACAGAAAAGGCAATCACGGTCATTTTCAACCGTAAAAATCCCGGTCCCTTCAGTCATCTCGAATTTGGAATCAGGTTCGTTGATGCGGGATTGCAGACGGTACTGATGCGGGTGATTCTATTCAACGCCAACGACAAACCAGGCAACGTGCCTGTTGAACAGCACAATCAGACTGCGCTGGAACAGTTACTGCGCATCGAGGAGGGTTCGTTGTCCGACGATGGATGGTTACAGATGGTTCACCGTGAAGTTAACTACGCAATACGCCAACTCATAACCAGAAGACTAGCTGAAAGCAATCGATAGTTGGGAGAAAACAATGTCAGGATACGATGCAACTCATAGTACCGATATTAAGACAGTTGTGGGCGAAAGCTCCAACTATGCGGGGCGCTTGGATTCCGGTCATGCCGATAGATATTATCTTTCCGAGCCCTACAAGGGAGGAGGATTGACTTTGAATTTGAAGCCGGGTGAGAAGCTGCTCGATCGATTTACTATCCAATCCGGTCTTGGCCAAGGCAGTTTCAGTACCGTGTATCTGGCCTATGACGATATCAAGTCGGCTGAAGTAGCTCTTAAAGTCGTCCCGATCACCTCCGAAGCCGTTGCGAGACAACTAAGACACGAGATTGACTTATATTCCCAGGTTCATGGGTTCGCGCATGTTGTCCGCGTCTACGATATACATGCGACAACGCACAAAGGTGTTGAACTCCTGCTGGTCTCGATGGAGTATGCTGAGGGTGGATCATTTCGGCAATGGCTGAAACAGAATAAGAAAAATATTCACAAACGCCAGACGGACGGGCTCTGTTATTTCAAGCAGGCCTGCCGCGGCGTCCACGATTTGCACAATGTCGGCATCGTGCATCAGGATTTAAAGCCGGAGAATCTTCTGTTTGTAAAGGGTGTTCTCAAGGTTGCCGACCTGAGTCTTTCGAGGTGTATCCATAACGCTCAGACGATCAGCAACAATGATTGTGAGGACGGCACCTTGCCGGGCACACCAGCCTATATGAGTCCCGATCAGATTATGGCTGCCCATCCGGGTGATATCGATGGGCGATCAGATATCTATTCTTTGGGTGTCATCGCTTTCGAGATATGTCACCCTGACTGCAGACCGCCCTTTGGAGGGTCGTATCATCAAATATGTGAACGTCATCTTTATCTGGCAGCTCCTGCGCTTGAGAATGCGGGGGCTGACGTGGCCCGCGTTGTTGCCAGATGCCTTCAGAAAAACGCTTGCGAGAGGTATGCAACCGTGACCGAATTGCTGGATGATCTTGAGGGAAAAGCGAACGTCGAGACGTCTCCGGTCCCAGAAGATGGGACACAGCAACTGTTGGTCGAACATATCGAGGGATTGTGGGAACGAGCCTGTCATTTTGTACATGTCGGTGATCTGAGTACAGCCGGCAAGCTGTGCCGTCAAATTCTGAACCTCTGTCCAGGCCATGAAGACGCCAAGAGTATGCTAGAAGAAATCGAGAACCGGTATCAGCAGGACCAGCAATTCTATAGGACAATTGAGAAGGATATAGGCTATCAATCCCTCGATCAACTGTCGGCACTGCTTACCGAAGCGGTTGAGATTTATCCCGGCCACCCTGACGGCCATTTAGTTCAGACACAACTCGTGGCCATAACTCGAGAGTATAAAGACGTCATGGACAAAGGAATGGATGCTTTTAGCCAAGGACGCTGGCAGGAGGCGCAAAACAACTTTGAACGAGCCCAACAACTCAATCCTGGTGTGCCCACCATCATACGACTTGTGCGTTTCCTCCGTGACGTTCAAAAGCAGATCGAGACAACGAGAAATTACATTGATACGGCCTTGGTTGAGGGAGAGTACCGTAAAGCTATGTATTTTGCTCGTGAACTTGACCGGTATGTTGAGGACGTTCGAGGCTTAGTACATCGATCTCAGAAATCGCCGCATAGATTATTAGGACGGAGAATTTCACCAAAGTGCTCGCAGAATCGTATCAATTAAAAAACCACTCAGTGACTACATGATTTTCTAAGGAAAGGATGTTGATATGACAGTATTCAATTCACTTATGACCGAGCTTGACGAACGGACAATTGCTCGTTTGCTTGGTATCGCTCACGACGAGGCCAGAATGCAATACCGATTAGACTCCAATACGGTCAAAAGCTTCGATGAATTCAAGCGTATTATCACAGACTACTACAATTACCACTACACCACTTGCGTCAGTCGGGGAGGCAGGCTCCCCCAAAGTGAAGCCTACGGGCGGGCAAAGGAGCTTTTGGAGCGCGAATACAGAAGACGAAACGGCGACATTGTATCGGCTTTCAATGATGCCCATGACGGGACTAATGGCGGCATGCGGTCCGTGCTGGATGTTATCGCAGATGCTATCAAGACTGAGGTTATCGAACGATATGTCACGGATGTATTCGATCGTTACGTAGCTCCGAACAGTTGGGAGACCAAGGTTGCCATTGTACAGCAGTTCATATCCTGCTGCGGCAACATGCTCTCATCTTCTATCGTTGCCAGCGAACCTGAAAGATATGCTCGAGATTACAGCATTTTGATCAGATCTTATGTCGAGGGCCTACGCAGGACCTCCGCCATGTTCAGAAGAATGTGAGGTGAATCACTATGAAAACAACACTCGACAGACTACTCGAATCGATAGATCCCCATAAGACGATCGAACAGACATACAACCGGGCCAATGAGGCGATTATCAGTTTCGATTATGACAGAGCAACGGTCGAAAGCTGGGGTGAGTTTCGGCACTGCATGGCACGGTTTCTGAAACATCTCGACGAGAAGGTGCTCAGACTCAGAAAGCCCATCGACATTCCTCTGGAAGAGTACTGGCGATATTGCGTCAAGCCGTTGCTGAAGATCTACGGCAGCAGCGGCGATGTCACTGCCTTTACAATCGCCAATACGGGTAATGAAGGCGGCCTCTACGCCGTATTAAAGGCCTTTGCCATGTACAAGGCTGAAGAGTACACGAAGAACGAAATCTCGGCCAAGGTCAATAGGTGCTGGGAAGGGCTTTCGGCCAATCAGAAGGTAAAGGTATCGGAAGAATATGTGGCCAAGTACGGCGGCATCATCCCCTCTGAATTGAGTAAAAACGGCGCTGCGTTCTTACGGGGTTTCTTCTGGAAGGTCTTAGAGAAGCATCCGTATATCGTCCAAAAACTCCGCCAGTCCAGCCGGTAGGCATGGGAGCTGAAAAAGAAACTATGTATTTATACTCATTATATCTCGATTCTTTGGGCAGGAAGGTCTCCGATGTATAGGCGTCTATCGCTTCTAAGACTGGCTGAGCTCATTGCCCGCACGGGCAATAGACAAGCCCTGCAGGAATTACACAATAATCGCCGCGTGTTTTCTTACTGTGACCAGCATCCGATCCGACTGGTGGAGTTTGTCGACAAGTTGCGGCAGAGCAAAGCCGCCTGGCGATGGTGTAACGGGCAGGTGGAGGTATTGGATAGAGCCTATGATTTGACGATCAGCAAATTCAGCCACCTGCCGACAGCCCAAAAAAATGTCGGCCGGGTGAAACAGGATGGTCCGGACTGCCGCTATTACTATGCAGCGTTTGTCAGACATGCGACCGCAAAGATGAAGGCCGAAACGCACAAGAACAAAACCGAGAAGGAAATATGGATGGCGGGACTCCTGCAAAAGCTCGTGATCCACCACTTTCGCCTCTCCTGTCTGGAATGCAGCCGAGCAAACCGGGAACAGACCAGACGGTACCTGTGGAAGCTGAACGGCGCCACCCTAAGCCTCCGTTTGCCGATTCAGATCCCAGGCCGTCAATGCAGCCGATGGCTGGCCGAACACGTACCGGATGTTGATCCATCCAGACCCGGCGAACAAGAACGAGTGCAGGCACAGGTGAATCGATTCGTAAGCCGGCAGGCGGTTTTTTCTCTTACCAGCATCGATGAAAACGAGATCGTCGCCGATTTACCCGCCTGTCGCTCTGTGACCGAGCAGGAAATTGAGATCAACGGTCTATCCGGCGCCGTTGCCGATGAGAAAGCGGATAATATCGTGTTTCAAAGGCCGGCCATACAACAGTTGGGCAAGGCCAGGCTCAAAGCGCTGATCCACGAAATATTCGAGAGCCTGGCGGGCGGAACGTATGAGGCCACCCGCCTCGCCGACGGCGCCGGTATAAGCCGCTCGACGTTTAGCCGGTTTGCCGGTAGCCGGTGGTCGAGCCAAACAGAGGTGGATCAAGATCGGCCTGTACCGGATCTGTGGCGGAATACAGCCGAGGCCTTAGCAAGCCATCCGGCGTTAGTAAGGGCGGCCCAGACCGCCGGTGTTTGGAAGCGGGTCGAACAAATCATCGAGACCGGTAATGCCACTATGAGCGGGGTTTCAAATGAATGATCATCTTTATTTTATACCTATCCTGGCCAAGGCGCTGCAGCAGAGGGATCCTGAACAATCGCTTCGTCAGGCCTTTGACCGGATTTATTCCCTGGGTTCACAGTCGTGCTATGCGCTGGGTTTCGAGCAATTTAAACGGTTCATGGCCACTGTAATAGCTCATCACAAATCAAACCAGAATAGGCGATTCGTGGATCATGGTGTAAACATGCTTATCGTTGAACTTGTGAGCGAGATGTTTGAAGGCAGCGACGAAGAGCGACAAGAGGCCTTGAGTGTTATTCAATCACAACCGCAATGGCGAAAAGAATACGATGACTTTACCACCGAAATAAAACTGTTGAGTGAGAGACCCGAGGGTATTGGGATTTCAATATATCGTGAGAATGAATCCTTTCAATCGGTCCAATTTTCAGAAATTCCCGGCGTTAAATCCATCGATGGCGTCACAGCGGGTCGTTACCGTATCTGCTTTTCCACCGGCCGTCTGATCTGGGAGGGGAACCTTTCCGAGCGGGACCTGATTTGGACGCTGGCCTTTCCAAGGCAGCCTCTCGAATTAGCGGCGGATACAGAGGAACGCGAGGGGCATCCTACGAAGGAGCTTAGTGCCCTAAGCGGCGAAATCAGCATCCGTGTGTTTGCGGGCCTGGAGTGTGGCAAAATGAGAATAACGCTGAACGCATCCAGGGATTCTTAATGAGCGCGACGGCAAAATCAATAGGACGGGCCAGGACAGTTTTGGTCTTTGGCGAGGGCGACGGCGCCACGGCGATCATTTCAACCGCAGTTGCACAGACGCGGGACTTTAATGCCGGCGAACGGATCCGCTTTGTCGGTCCTGTGACCTTTGAGGAGCACACCGCCAGACATGTTGGGGACATGTTGGTTCCAACCGTGGACGCTATCAGCAAGCAACTGGGGATACCCAGGAGGAGTTTTGATGTATCCGTCGTCAATCCCGGCGCCGCCTCCGTGTCTGATCTGGGTGTTGAAATCTCGGGCTTCTCAGCGGATGTGCCGATACTGTTGGCCATGCTGTCGGCGGCGTTGCATATGCCTATATCCGATGGTATCGTGACGACGGGGCATATCGCCTCTTGCGACGGCGATATCGGCAACGTCAAGGCATTACCTGTCAAGATCATGGCGGCCCTGGAGGATAGGACAATCCGACATTTTGTCTATCCCGCCATTGACGGGGATATCTATCTCGCCGCGTTATCACCACGCGAAACTGAAAAGGCCAAAATTGCCGTCATCAAAGCAAAAGGCAGGCTCAGGTTGACCGCCGTGAGGCATGTCGCGGATCTGGCAAAGGTCGTCTTCACGGATGAGGCGATCGTTGCAGCGTCGCTGCATGAGGGCTTCTTCGCAGCAGATGGCTTACAGAAGCGCCAGGGCAATCCTATCTCGCTCGTGGTGCGTTTTCTCGCGAAGAACAACGATGTACGCTTTTGGAATGTCCTGGAACGGTATCTTCATGCGGGCGAAAGTGAAAAGGCAAAGACCCTGCTACTAGCACGTTCGCAATTTCATATCAGGAACCGAGCCTATCCGAAGGAATTCGGCCGCACATTAATCCAGCTACTACGATCCGTGCCCACTGTCGTGCGAAGACTGAAGATCAGCTTTCCTTTGCTGCCGACGCTTACTTGCGCCGGCCTGAGCCAGTTTGCGGCCGAATCGGACGACGACGATATAAGGCTGCTCTTCGATGCCGCCGCAGGCAAAGGGATATGGACGGAGCCAACCGCCACTAAAATGACTCAATCCTGTGATAAAAAGATAGATCAGAAGGATCAGGCGGCTGTCGATGCCGTGATATCCGAGATTGACAGTTCCGCCCTCGCAAGAGCTGTCGGCGTGCCGATCGACACGGCCCGATCAACGTATATGCTGGATTCGCTGAGCGTTGAGTCGAGCGAACAGTTTTACGATTGCATATCGTCGTTCTATCTACACCTCCTGCGCCATGTCAATTCTCCATCTGAGTCACTGGACCGCAACGCCGTAAAAGCCGACGCGATGGCACTGATCGACAGGATCTTTTACAATAAAGGCGGCCTTAGAGCGGCCATGAATGAGGCTTGCGAACCAGTCCACGGGGGCATGAAGTTCATCCTGGACTTTATGACCGAACAATTCAAGATCGAACGCCGGAGCAAGCATATCAATCGAGTCATTAAGGAAGCTCTTAATCCGATGGAGCCGGATGCCCAGATTTCTTTCATCCGCGCCCTTCTACAGCGTCTGGCGCCCCATCTGCCCCCGGAGATTGTCTCGGCCCCGCCCGAACGTTTTGCCAAAGACGACGATGAGTTCAAAGTCCTCGTGATGACCTACGTCAAGTCGCTGGACCATATAACGGCCGTCTTCCGACGATTTTGACACGACGGAGCGGGCTAAAGCAGTCGACCAGCAATCCAGGCAAGTCCACACCCAGACTGATCAGACCCTGCTGAAAAACCCGTTTTTCCGAAAAAAATCCCCGGCAACTGAAAAAGTCCGTTTCCGGCCTCCGCTATCGCTTACGAAAGAGACAAGGCATAGCTGCGCCGGAAAGGACACTCAATGAGTCGAGGACAGGCACTGATCACTTATGCAGGACCCTACATGCTGGCCGAAAAGGCCAGGGCCCTTATCGCCACAGAAGTCGGTAAGGGCTGTGACGGCACCGTCATGCCCAATCCGGTGGCCTTAGAACCGATTTGGACCCCGATTACTCTGCCGAAGGATATCATGACCCTCAAGGACAGTCCTTCCTGGGCAGACGAGGCCGTGCCCTCCACCGATGATCTGGTCAGGTACCGCGTGTGGATTTCACCGGAGCAGCCATTCGACTGGGATTGCTGCGAGCTTTTCTTGAGACAGCTCTGTATGGCCTCCAATCGGATTGGGCTCGAAATCTCGGGTAATCAGGACAAAATCATTATTTCCCTGCTGTGCTACAGGCAGGATATTCCAGTTGTCACGACCGCATTCTACGGCAAGCTCAAACTCTGCAAATTATCACCTATGAATATCGACCTGTTCGGTGATTTTGAGAAGGTGGTCCTCGAGGACGTGCGGTTTTATGACTTTTATCCCGCCCCCCCTTATTGCCACCTGCTGACCCGGCCGAATGAGCTACACAGCTCTCCGTTCGAGTGTCTATTTGCGGCCATGTCCAACATCCCCGCCGAGGCGGCCGGATTTTGCCAGACCCTTTTCCAGCCGGTTTCGCCTTTCAATAACTGGCATCGTAATACCAAGATCCTCATGGATCTCGAGTACATGGGCAACCTAAGGGCTCCTGTCGGGCATATTCAGCGATACGCAAACCAGGGTCCGTCTAACGAGCTGCACCGGATGGCCGGTCAGGTCGAGACCAAGGCGCATAACGACAAACCTTTCTACGCCGCAGCACTTCGCGTCGCCGTCGTCGGCGCCGAGGATCTCACCAGAGAGTACCTGCAATCGATGGCCGTGTTCACCAGTCTCTTTCTACATGGTGGCATGCACCTGCTCTCTATTACAGAGCAACAGTATGCATCCATTCTTTCAAGGCCCCAGATACACCGGATGTTCGAGCTTGGCTTAACACATCGCCCGGGGTTTTTGGTCAATTCAGAAGAATTGACCGGTCTAATCGCCCTTCCGCCTGCCAATATCGTCGAGCATCTCGATGTTTCTATCGACACCCTGGATACCCTGGCCGACGGTGCCGTCAATCTTTCAGAAGGCACTCCGGTCGGAACATGCGAGATTGCCGGTACCAACCATCGCGTCTGCATATCGCCGGACAACCGTAAAGGCCATACCCATGTCATTGGCAAGCCCGGCACGGGCAAATCCACAGTCGAAGAGCATATGATCCTCGATGACATCAATAAGGGCGACGGCGTCGTTGTCCTGGATCCACACGGAGATCTGGCCGAGCGATTGCTTGCCCTCATTCCTAAGCAATATGTTGAGAAAGTGATCTACTTCGATCCGGGCGATCTTCACTGGGTTCCCATATGGAATCCGTTGCAAAGAATACCCGGACAGGATATTGGTCAGACAGCCGACAACCTCATGGGGGTGCTCAAGAGTTTTGTCTCCGGTTGGGGCGACCGTTTGGAAAGTATACTGCGAAACAGCATCTTTGCCATGCTGCATTTCCCGGGAAGCACCCTGATGGATATCGCCAATCTGCTTCGGCGTAAATCCAATGATAGCAGGACGATCTACAAGCTCATTCTCGATGTCGTCCAGAACAAAGAGGCCCGTCAATTCTGGCAGCATGACTTTCCAGACTATACGGCAGCAGATTTAGCCCCTCCCAAACACAAACTTGGCAAATTATTGGTCGGGGGGACATCATCGCTGATGTTATCGCAACCGCGCAGCAGTTTCAACTTCAGGCGAATCATGGATGAGGGTATGATCTTCATTGCCAACCTTTCGAAGCTCGGCACCGAAAACCGTCAGATCCTTGGCGGATTCATTGTAGCGACGGTTCATACGACAGCTCTGAGCCGCACGGATACACCAAAAGAGCGACGCAAGCCATGTCATATGCACCTGGATGAAGCCCACAAGTTCGTCACCGATTCCCTGGAGGATGTCATTGCTGAGACCCTCAAATATGGCGTCCATATGACATTTGCCCACCAGTTCCTGCACCAGTTCAACAAGAAGAAGATTGATGCAATGAGCAGTGTTGGGACAACAATTGTCTTTAATGTTGACACGGATGATGCGGCTCACCTGGCGAAGGACTTTCAGGGTCTGGTTTCGCGTGACGATATCAGCGGGCTTGAGAAGTGGCAGGCTATTATGCGCTGCGGAACGGACATTGTCAGGTTCAAGACATTGAAACCTGAACCGGTCCCAGAGAATAATTATAAAGACCAAATCATAGCCCGCTCACGGGAACTTTACTGTGCTCCAGCGCCACAGGTGTATCAAATGCTCGATCTATCGGGCAAACAAGCCCAGAAGCTATCCCGATCCTTTGGCGCTCCGGTGGATGATAACGACAAGCCCGATGAAAACGGAGATTGGAGCTATGACGAATACTGAGATCCGAGAAAGGGCCGAAAGAACGATCAAAACGATGACAGCCCACCTTAACCTAAGTCTCATCAAGCGTTTGTTCGATGAACCGATCGACAGTGCTGCACGGCAATTCAGGCACCAGGCAGGCTGTCCAGTCCGTCCCACGACGTTCCATAAGGTTCTCGCTGATTTTATTGTACACATCTATGGCCTCGGCCTGAACGCCCGCTGGAAACTGTCCGCCGACCCGCTCGGCGAGGTCATTGCGCTACTCGAGTTTTATTATCAAAGCAACTTCGGTCGGGGTTACATCGCCGCCGCCCTCGATGCCAATGATGCTGCGCAAGGCGGTATGGATACGACGCTTTACACGTTAAAAGAAATCATAAAGCGCGTCGAACACCAGAAATATTTTAGAAGCATCTTCGCGACACATATCGAAGCTGCTGACTGGGACGTGCAGTGTGACATGGTTCGGGTACTTGTTGAACGTTACAGGCCGTTCCTACCCGAACAAATCGGGCAATGTAAGCCGTGGGAGCTGATAAGCCAGATCCCCTCTATGATTTGTCTCTGCCTTGGCGCCGATTCTACGCTGCAGGAAGTTCTGTCGTATCCCCACGTATCCACCCAAAGACCGGACACCGCCGGCCCGGATGTCTCTTCTGCTGTGATGCCAGGAAAAACAGATCAGCATGAACGGAATTAATGAATGATGGCAGAGCGAACTTTAACAGAAAAGGTTGGAATCTTCCGCAGGCTCTTCACAGGCATGGATAATGTTTACGGGACCTATGATACGAGGACGGGCAAGGTCCGGCAAGTCAAAGAGCCGGTGACGGATAAGGTGATTCAGGCACATCTAGCGGGTAAGAGGTCTTACGGCGTCTATCTTCTAACAGGTGATCGGACCAGAGCGCTTGCGGTCGATTTCGACGAGGATGAGCTATCTGTGCCCGTAACTTTTGTTGATAGGGCAAAACGCTATCAGATACCGACATATATCGAGACAAGTAAGTCCAAAGGGTATCATGTCTGGATGTTCTTCGAAAGAGGCGGTGTCAGCGCCCGCAAGGCCCGGCTCATCGCCCACAAGATCCTTACCGATATAGGCAAACCGCAAACAGAAGTCTTCCCTAAACAGGATAGATTGACCGATGGAATCTTATATGGCAATTTTATTAACGCTTGCATGTTCGGCAAACTTGTACCCAAGGGGCGAACGGTTTTTGTTGATCCTGCGGATCCGACCAGGCCATACCCCAACCAGTGGGAGTTGCTGGCGAGTGTGCAGCGAGTTCCCGAGGTAAAACTCGATACGATCATCAAAAGGTATAACTTGACGGAGCAAATCCCGGCCACTTCAGGGCGAAAGAACAACAATGATTTCACATCAGACAACACTTGGGGATTG
>Ga0272441_10014057_pt1 | contig 11418 bp, 4 predicted proteins | sample SSMProp6N_FD_193582 | JGI IMG/M metagenome (GOLD analysis project Ga0272441, IMG submission 193582) | Marine sediment archaeal communities from Little Sippewissett salt marsh, Falmouth, MA, United States - SSM-Prop-6N | ecosystem: Environmental > Aquatic > Marine > Wetlands > Sediment ... | reverse complement strand
ACCCTGTTTTTGTGCCGAAAATACTTATACTGTTGAAGGTATTTGCAGGGGCGCTACCCAGGCGGCAAAACAATTGGGCTTGGATTCCATTCTGGTATTTATCGCTGCCACCGGAAATTATCACGGCAGGCAACAGTTGGCGAATTATACTTCTTTAAACGACACCCGGGAAGGCTTTTTAGCCTTTCGCAGCGACCTCGAACGTTTATGTCGTCCGGCTGGACCTTTCCCGCAGGTTACGATTGTTCCCAGCCTGGACCACGGGCAGCCTCAAAGTGATGATTTCCTATTTGACCAGGGCCGGGATTTCTGGGGTTGCGTAATGTACGATTGTTCCACTTTGCCTTTAGACCAGAATATGGAGAAGACTGCCGAGTTTGTCAAAAAATATCGTAATGATTTTCTAATTGAAGGTTGCGTGGATGAGATTACCGAATCAGGCGAGACTGATAATATCCAGCTCACCGATCCCCAACAAGCCTACAACTATTTAAATCAGACCGGAGTCGATTTATTGGTGGCCAATCTCGGCACCGAGCACCGGGCGACCAGTTCGAATAAAAGATATCATGGCGAGTTGGCTCGCAAAATCAGCGCCCTCACTGGCCCGGTGCTTGTCCTTCATGGAGCAAGCTGTCTGAACGAAAATAATCTCAAGAGTCTCTGTGATGACGGCATATTAAAGGTTAATACCTGGGCAGTTCTGGAAACGACGGGCGGAAAAGATCTACTCCGCTATTTTACGGATAATGCTGATATTAGAGCCGATTCCCCTCAGTTGGAATATCTGACCGAAACTTTTCGACGAAACCGGATAAAGACCCCCGCGGTTGCTTCTATTGTGGAACGGTTCATCCGCTATTTTGGTTACCAGCGCCTCTAGCTCACTGTTATTGATCGATATTTATCACTAATATGTTTTGGAAGGAGCAGTCATGTTCAAAAGGGTTATGTATTCACTTCTTACCGTAATTACTTGCTTTATTTTGCTCAACTTCCCTTTTGCCCTCCAGGCGGATAGTTCTTCCGGTAAGGTGCATTCGGTTCGGTTGTCCTCGTTGGATTTATCGCATATGAGGACCGGCTGGAGCACAGTCCAGATTGATAAGTCTGCCGAGGGCAAACCTCTTACGATTGCCGGCCAAACCTATCCCAAGGGAATAGGAACCCATGCCTTTAGTATGCTGCATTTGGACCTTCACGGCCAGGCCAAGAGCTTTAAGACGCAAATTGGTGTGGACGATGAAACCGCAGGTAGAGGGACGATTACTTGCAGGATTTATGCGGATGATAAAAGGATTTACGATAGTGGCGTGATAAAAGCCCATGCCAAACCGGCGCCTGTCGATCTGGACCTGACGGGAGTCAAACATATGTTTCTTTTAATTACGGATGGAGACGACGGGATAAGCTGTGATCACGCGGATTTGATCGATCCTGTTATCGAATATACTGGCACCCCGCCTGTTACGTCACCATCTCCTCTGGTATCAGAGGAAAAATTCATTCTAACCCCCAAGCCCTCTCCCAAACCTTCGATCAACGGTCCTGTGGTTTACGGTGCTCGGCCGGGCCATCCCTTTCTATATCGCATACCCGCTACGGGCCGGCGACCGATGACATTCAAGGCTTTGAACCTACCCGGTTCCTTGAGTCTTGATCCTCAAACAGGCATTATTACCGGCAGCATTCCTGAGAAGACCGGCGATTACCAGGTTACTTTTGTTGCTGAAAATCAATTAGGCCAAGACTCTCGCCTCTTTAAGATTGTGGTAGGCGATATGCTTGCCTTAACTCCGCCCATGGGCTGGAACAGTTGGTACATCTTTTATAACAATGTAACCGAGGATGACATGCGCAATGTAGCCGACAAAATGATCTCGTCCGGCATGGCTGATTTCGGCTACATGTACGTCAATATAGACCAGAGTTGGCAGCAGGAACGCGATAAAATACCCCACCGCGACCCCTTGGGCGCAATTCTGCCCAACTACAAATTTCCCGATATAAAAGGCATGGTGGATTATATCCATAGTAAAGGGCTCAAGGCCGGCCTCTATACCTCTCCGGGCCCCTGGACCTGTGGCCCTTATGTGGGCAGCTATCAGCACGAAGAGATAGATGCCCGCAAATATGCCGAATGGGGATTTGATTTTCTCAAATACGACTGGTGTGCGTATAGTGAAGTATGCCCGAATAACAGTCTCGAGGAAATGAAGAAACCCTATATAAAAATGGGCCGCATCCTCAAACAGCTCGACCGCGATATTGTATTCAATCTTTGTCAATATGGTATGGGTAATGTTTGGCAGTGGGGCGGTGAGGTAGGGGGCAACTGCTGGCGTACTACCGGTGATCTGGGTTCCCCTACTGGTTTTTACAGTATCGGTTTGCGAAACGCCCAACACTATAAATATGCTAAGCCCGGCCAGTGGAACGATCCAGACTACATTCTTATTGATGACACGATAACTCCTAACGAACATTATTCCTATATGTCCATGTGGTGTTTGATGGCTTCTCCCTTGATTTACTCACGGGACATGAACAAACTGGATGATTTCACCCTAAACATACTTTGTAATGCCGAAGTTATAGAGGTAGATCAGGACCCGCTTGGTAAGCAGGCGCGGATTGTAACTCTCACCGATGAACGATTGGTCCTTGCTAAACCCATGGCCGATGGTTCCCTAGCTGTGGGCCTGTTTAACCTTGATTTTTTGGAGAGAACTGTCAAGGCTTCTTGGCAGGATCTTGGTATCAAAGGTCCCCAGCGTATTCGTGACCTCTGGCGTCAACAAGACGAGGCTAAACCTTGTAACGACCAGTACCAGGTGACTCTACCTCGCCACGGTGTCAAGCTCATCCGTCTGTTTCCTTCTAACAAGTAAGGGCAATAATTATGAACAAATTTATTAAGATCGAAAAAACATGGTTGCTGATATATTTATTTGTGGTTAGTTCCGTTTCGGCTGAATCGCCGGTAATGTTTGATATTTCGGGCAAAGAGGTTCAAATTACTCGTGCTGATGTGGTATTGCCTGTTTCCCTTTGCTCACCCCGGTTTAGTTTCGAGAGCGGTACCGCGCAAACCAGTTTCTGTCCTGTATCTGCTAATGTCAGTTTTGAAAGCGGAGCAAAGATTGAAGTCGCATGTAAACCGATAGAACTGTCCGACACAGGTATTTTAAAAGTCGTAATGATATTACAGTGGTCGCCGCAAGAAAACGTCCTGCGCAAATGGGCCCGCTTTCGCATTGACAAGAGACAGAAGCCGTTGCTTCTGGAGGAAGTAATTTTCGATGAGCTAGATATTAAGGGCAAAAACGTTGATTTCAAATGTTATAAGCAGTATGAAAAACAGCAGAGCTATCCTGTTTTTTTGGAGGGGATATTTTTAGGGATCGAGTTTCCAGTCGCGGCCACCCGCATAGAAAATGAAAAAGTAATATTGGCCTATTATCCGGGCCTGACTGTACAGCCGGGCCGATGGTACGAAACCCGTAAGGCGGTTTACGGCATCACTTCCCAGGGACAACAAAAAGCCGCTTTCGAACGTTATATTGCCCACCATCACCCCAGGCCTCGGGATATTCATGTTAACTATAATAGCTGGTGGACATCATCGATACCATTTACAGAAGAAGAAATCCTCAGCTTGATGGATACCTTCGAAAAGAATCTATATATTCCCTATGGTGTTTCGCTGGACTCGTTTACTATCGATTTGGGATGGTCGAATAAGGAAAGCATCTGGCAGATCGATCCTAAGCTTTTCCCCCAGGGCTTCAGCAATCTCCATAATAAAGTCAATCAAATGCAGGCTAACCTGGGGCTTTGGATATCCCCCTCCGCCCAGTATGGTCAGGCCCTCGATAGTAACTGGGCCCAGCAGCACGGATACGAGACCTATAAGCTCAACTGGGTAATGAATCATTCTGTGCGTGTTTGCTGTTTGGCCGGCAAACGTTACGCCGATGAATTTGGTAAACAATTAGTGGATATGGTTAGTCATTTCGGTATTCGCCAATTAAAGCTCGATGGTCTTTTATATGAATGTCCCGAATCTGACCACGGCCACGCCCCCGGAATCTATTCCTCGGATGCAACTGTCACCAGTTTGATAAAAATATTTGAGAAAGTCCGTCAGGTGGCCCCTGATGTCTGGCTCGAGGCCTGCTTTCGCCAGCGCCCTAGTCCCTGGTGGCTGTTCTATGTTAATTCCCTGACCGCCAGCTATGGCGATGATGCACCTTATGGCCGCATCCCCGCACCTGTATATCGTGAAAGCTATACTACTGCCCGGGACTATTTTAATCTTATGGGCACCCAAAACCTGCCCCTTCCTATCGCCGGCCAAAACGTCCTGGGAATCATTCACCAGACCAACGATCCTTTTCTAAACGATGGTGTTACCAGCCTGATGCGCGGCCATCCCTTTGTCCCCCTTTATTTTAATCCAGCCTATATGAACCCCCGGCGCTGGCAGCACCTGGCCCAACTTATTAAATGGGCTCGTGCCAACAGTTGGCTTTTCGAGCATACCGTACCTCTGCTCCCCTGTGCCTGGCAGCAGGGTGATCTTCCTGAATTTGGCAGCTCGAAATTCGTTGCCAGTAAGGGACAAATGCCCCGCCAGCCTTACGGTTATGCTCATTGGGACGACAATCACAAACGAGGTTTTATATGTTTGCGCAATCCCTTCATTATTCCTCAGTCCTATTCTCTGGAACTGGGTGAAGCTATAGGCATAAAAAAACAAATCAAGAATCTTTTCGCCTTTAGCATCTATCCGGAAGTGCGTTTGTATGGAAAAAATCTTAACACCGGCGCCAAACTCGAAATATCCCTTGCTCCTTACGAGACTTTGGTACTGTCTCTTGGCCCTGAAGCGCCGCCCGCTTCTGCGTCTTCGGTACAAGCGCTGACCGACAATCTGATAAAAGTTACCAAAGTTGCATGTGACGCAACACGCAATGAATTTGAGGATAACGGTAAGGAAAAATTGGGTCCTTCCTGGACCTGTCTGGCGGAAGGAGGCTCCACCGGCGCCGAAATCAATCTAAATGCTACCTTGTCTATAAATTCCCCCCAGGCCCGGTTTCTGGTACTGCTCGAAGGTAACTCAAGTCCCCATCCCCTCATGCAACGGCTCACAATTAACGGCCGCCAAACTCCCCTGCAGTCACACAGTTCTGAAAGTGGCTGGGGTTCTGCTATGATGGGTTCGGACAGCATCGCCTGGACGTTTCTCCAGGCCGAACTTAGTCCGGGTGAAAATAATGTTTCTTTAAAGGTTATTCTTACAGACGATTGCCTTCGTTATTCTGTTTGGGTCTGGGCGGGCAAAGACACTGCTACTGCAACGGATTATCCAAACATAATGCCTCACCCCGAATGGATTTCCTTGGATGCCCAGGCCGTTCTTGAGCCGCAACAGGTAGATTCGATAACCAAATCAGTTAAGAAACCTTTACCCGTTGAAACTATCAATGGCGTATTCCTGGATTACCTTAAGCCCCAAAGCGCCACCCAGGATTGGGGTGAACTACATAAAAATGAGAGTATTAAAGGAGAACCACTAGCCATTGCCGGCCGGCGCTATCTTAGGGGTCTCGGTACCCACGCCAAATCGCATATCGTCTATGCCCTCGATGGCAAATATAATCGCTTCGAGGCTTTAGTCGGCGTCAATCATCTTAATTGCGGTTCTGTTACCTTCAATGTCCTGGTGGACGGCAAAACCCGCTGGGAATCGGGATTAATGAAAGGAGGCGAAGAAGCTAAACCGGTAAGTGTTGATGTTACTGGTGCCACTCGACTGGAACTGATAGTCGGTGACGGCGGTGACACTATCTCGGTCGATCACGCTGGCTGGGCGGACGCCAAACTGCTGTTTTGACCGTTCAATCTCCGGTATTGCGATAAAATAATTTTATCAACCGGAAGAACTGAATTTTACAAATCCAGGTTGATTTTTAATTGTCTCTAGGAACGCCAGCATATTCTCCAGCAGCACATCACCTTCGATATCATGCGCAGGCGCAAATATATATCCTCCCTGATTGCCCGCTTCGATTAGTTTGTGTGTTTCTTTTCTTACCTCATCAACCGAACCGAACGGCAGGGTCTTTTGGGTGGAAAGGCCCCCGTGAAATGACAATCGGCCTCGATACTTTTCTAACAGACCAAATACATCCATAACTTCCGGTTGAAACGGATTGAAACAGTCCAGCCCGATTTCTATCAGATCGTCGAACAATTCATCCACATCACCGCACGAATGGATCATGACATACTTCCCCGCCTCCTTAACCACCTTGTACATCCTTTTCAGCACCGGCTTGATAAATTCCCTCCAGGTATGGGGCCCCATTTGCAAACCTCTCTGTTGCCCCCAGTCATCACCGAAATACACGGCATCTATATCATATTCCAATGCCTTACGGATCTGGCTGATGTTATAATCTGCAATTGTATTGAATAGTTCATTTACAAATAGGGGATTTTCGATGAAGTCCATCATCAGGTTTTCCATGCCGCGTAAGGTCCACGCGCGTTCATACAGCGAAAAGCCGATCTGGAAAACTCTAAATCGCTCCGGATATTTTTCTGTCTTTTCCGGTATGTTCTCGAAGAACCGCTTATCCAGCGGATCGGGCAGATTGTAATTCTTCAGCGTAGGCTCTCTCAGCATGACATTGGCCGGTAGTCCTATGTCCTTATCAATGCTCCTGTCCCATATCACGCCAAACACATCACGATAATGCGTTTCGGAGAGTTTATCAAAGAATCCGATATCACTGCCCAATTTCAGCAGATGATTTTCGAGATGATCTTCCGGATTCCCCCCGAAATGTTTTTTAAGTTTGTCCGCTGCCTCTCTGGTCAGACCTATACTCCAGGGCACGTAGGGCGGCTTTTCCCCGTCGAGCACAAGTTTGATCACTTCCCGTTTGGACAATTTTGCAGTCATATATCTGTCTTTCATAATATTACCTGATCTAGGCTGTAAGTCTCTGAACAGCTTTTATTGATAATACTACTTCTTAATCAATTTGCCGTCTTTCGATATATCAGCTTTTATTCCCTTAAGCTCAATGTTTTTTGACTTCGTACTGCCCGCCGGATCAATCGTGATCCCTGCTGCAATGCGTCTTTGCGGATCGGTCATCATAAAACGCTCAACCAGAACATTTTCACAATTCTCCATAACTATACCCTGGTACTGCTCCAACCCCGGCCATCCTTTGATAATCTCTACCATATTGTTCCTTACCGTCACATTTTCTGTCGATTGCAGCCGGATAGCTGTAAACGGCGGGTCGATTATTATATTATTTTCGATCATAATCCCTCGCACCCCGCGCGATCTACTTGGCTGCCAATTTTGTTGATAGCCGGCTGCAATAAACGCGGCACTTGTTTTATAGCCGTTATCCCTTCCCACCCCCCAGATCAAATTATTCCTTATTACTATGTTAAAAGGCATCGGCCCCTCCGGCCACATGGGATTATTGGCGATAAAAATTCCCGCACCTGAGGTATCTTTGATCAGATTATTTTCGATCGTTCCATTTCCTCCCCGCACCACCATTCCCCGTCCTCTGAAACCTCCTATAATATTTTTACGTACAACAAATCCGCCGCTGCAGGCCGATAGATTATATACCGTATCCGAGTCGAGATAACCTTTGCGCCCCACATGCAGATTGTCCACATTTTTATCAAAGGTAAGCACCTGATTATCTACTTCTGTAACAGTAAGCCCTTCTCCCTTCAGCATCCCGTCCCTGGGATCAAGGATTTGCACTTTATCACCAGCTCGCAATATCTGGGTTGTATTGACCTCAATTTGATTGCCGGCCAAAATCCTGGTCACCACCGACGGCCCGGTATAGAAATTCATGGCGTCGTCCCCAAAACCTTCCAGCAAACAATTTTCTATCAATGGCCCCTTACGGTTACTATTGCAGTGCACGGCATCAGCGTTGGTACTTACCAGCCTCTCCGTCCCCGGACGCGTCCGTACGACTAACCCGTCCACCACGAGTTCTCCTTCGCACCGAAAAAACGTCATCGCCGAAGAGCTGTTGCTATATACGGTCACATTTTTCACGCTGACATTTGTACATTGTATAAAGAAAAAGGCAGCTTTTCCGTTTGTCCTGCCCAGATGTGCAAAACGGTCACCCATCAACAGTGACCAGACTTGTTCCGGTTTAGCCAATTTCAATCGCCAGATTCGATTCTTTATATGTTTCCACGACTTACTGAAAACCGCCGAACATCCCCCTAAACGAAATAGCCCCTCTCTATCAAGTGCATAACCCCACTTTGCATCCGCCCCTTTGAGCCAGTATGTTGACAAACTTGGGAAACCCTCATCGAGATCCAGGTCAAAGCTTCCTTCCTGCTTATCGACCGCCACAATTGTCCCTTGGGTAAAGGGTAACGGGTCGTAATCAATGGTCAAGTCTTTCACGCTGATATTGGTACTATTATTCAAGCGTAGCACATCCGCCGTTGGACTGCCGATCACCAGCTCCGTACCATCCGGATCTCCCTGTATGGTTAGATTATCTACCCCTGCCATTTCAAAACAGTTAGGCGAACGCAGTACATTGCTTTGTTTATATAGTTGGTCATCTGTAAGGGGCGTATCATCGTCTGTATCTTCAATTTGATCGATCCCCGCCGGCTTTTCAGGCGTTACCAGATACTTCCCCGGCCCGAACTGCACAATGACTTTTTCATTGTCCTGGCCGGCTTCTTTTAACGCCGCCTTTATAGCCGCATACGAATTTGTCTGACCATCACCGCGCGCACCAAACTCCTCGACTGAAATAATTTTAGAACCGCCCGCATACCCCACCCTTTGCAGCAGCATAATTAACCCAACAATAATAATCCAACTTCTAGCGCCTCCGTTTGGTAGCTTTTCCTTCATTGTATATCCTTATTTCATAAACCCGCGCAGACCTGTCGCCGTGGGTTGCTGCTACTGTCAATCTCACCTTCTCTGCCTCAACGGCGTTAAAGTGGTGCACCCTGAACCGTTGAAAGTTATTTTTTATCTCTAACAGGTCAACCCATTTCTCTCTATTGTGATAGCTCAGAGTATAGTCCCGCACACATTCCGCCGGCCGAAAATCCGACAGATGTGAATCATTCACATTTAAGTTGGTATCGAAGGTAAGTTGAATTTTATCGAAGCATACTGTTTTATTGAAATCCAACTCAATCCATTGCGGCAGAGGTAAAAATGGATCGGATCTCCACATATTTAAATCTTGCCCTTCAATCCGGGTAATCCCGTTGATGACATTTTCTGCCCTGCCCGCACAAGGTGCCCCATCTTTCCCATAAGTTATAATAGCAGGCTCAGTATAAAAGGTGTGATATTCATTATTAAAACAAACCCATTTGTCGGTTGTCGTATCCCGTTCCGCCGGCCCTGACCCATCCGGTGCCTTCGCCATCGTTCCCCACCAGATTCCCTCGGTCTTAGGCAGCCATATTTCCAGATATTGCGACTTGATAGTTTTGTCGATCTCAAATTTAACCCAGTGACTGAATCCATGCTTGGGCGCATCTTGCGGCACCGTCTTGGAATAATCTGGTGGCACGGTCCCGGTAACACTGGCAATCTTTTTACCCGCAAAAGTTTCTTTGGTATTCTCTGCTTCCAGGATCTGCAGCGTGATGGGTGTTTCTTCCGCTCTCTTTGTAGATAGCAGCAGATATATCGCCTCTATCTTTTCATATAATCCCCGCGGAAAAAACATACCTCTTGCCCGATCTAGCGGTAAGAACCCTTTATTCTGACAATCCACTTTTCCGAAGCTTGCCGACGTATCGCAACTGGAGGCCGTTACCTCACACGATCGGGCCAAGTCTGCAGGATCCTCATTACTTAGCTGTGGGATATAAAGATCATTTTTCAGACATTCCTGCTGTAAATGTTTGATATTCTCCTGCCCCAGCTTCCTGGGCGTAACGTTCCGTTCCACGCATAGCGCCCCGGCGATCCCCACCACCTGTCCCAGACATCCCAGCGTCCTTTGTACCCGCACCGTCCCCAGGGCGACATGAGTAACGCTCATATCTCGCCCGGCAAATAGAAGGTTATCTATATTTTTTGAATAAAGACAACGATAGGGAATCGAATATAGCGCTGTCCCTTCCGCACAATAATACGGTCCCGTCTTACCCGAGAAGATCCCCTCCGGATGGTGCACATCCAGCGTCCAGCCGCCGAACGAAACCCGGTCCTTGAAAAAGGTATTGTCCTGCACGTCTTGCTGGATCAAAATATAATCACCTACCAGTCGCCTGGTCTCACGTTTGGCTAATGTGGTAGCGACGGTTTGCAGGGTAAAGTTACGCGTTTTTTCCCGACCCGACCACACATTTTTCAGAAAGTCCCAATAGCCGAAAGTAATCCGCAACAGATCATCTCGCGCCTTTTCCATTTCCCAAAGCTCATTAATTTCACCGCGATGCTCGATCCACCAGTTGCCATACCGTATGTTTCCTATATTGCGATGTAAATGTTCCTCCGACGGAAATCGATACGCCCACGCCGGCGGCACATAATCACTTACTTTTCCGGTATCAACCGCTTTATATATGAAGGCTTCTTTGAATAACACCCCGCTCATCATGATATCGTCGGCCTTCTCCGGCGCCAGTCGTTCGTCAAATTCCTTTTTCGCTTCTCTGCCGAGTCGATATTCGGCCCCGCTGAAATATCCCACCCATCCATCTCCGGTACAATCAATGAATAACCTGCCTTTATAGACCCTGGTCTGATTTTCTTCTCTGCCGATGGTCTTTACTGCGGTAATTTTTTCCCCTTTCTTCTCCACCTCGATCACTATTTGATTATGAAACACGATTAAATTTTGTTCCGCCTCTACCACTCTCTTAAAAGCTTCCGGCGTTGAAACCCGGTTAAAGGTTCTTGTCCTGCTCACCTCTTCAATGATTCCCGATTCCCTGGCATCTCGGTGACAGCACGCTGCCCCATTCAGTGGTACCCCCAGATAGGCATTGCCTCCCAGTTGATCCCATCTATCTATCAGTGCCGTCCGCGCCCCTTGCCTCGCCGCCGCCACCGCCGCACAACACCCCGCTGCCCCCGCTCCTACCACTATCACATCAAATTCACTCGTCGAGACCGGATCCAGATTGATCCCGGTCATTTTAGCCCGCTGTTTGCGTATCTCATCAATATTGTCCGGCGGGACATAACTTAAATCAGTGGTTAGTATTATCGATGCACACCGGCCGAAATGCCCCGTTTCATCATGCAGAGAAATTTTTAACCTTCCTGCCGGAAGTTTATAATCGCCGCCCTGTTCCCATATCCATTTTTCGGTCATGGTGGCCCCAAAGGTTGTTTCAACTTTCTTG
>Ga0272441_10014056_pt1 | contig 11419 bp, 21 predicted proteins | sample SSMProp6N_FD_193582 | JGI IMG/M metagenome (GOLD analysis project Ga0272441, IMG submission 193582) | Marine sediment archaeal communities from Little Sippewissett salt marsh, Falmouth, MA, United States - SSM-Prop-6N | ecosystem: Environmental > Aquatic > Marine > Wetlands > Sediment ... | reverse complement strand
AGTCGGTGTGCTCCTCGGGCGGTCACCTTTGGCTACCTGCTGTGTGCCCACTCAGAGATCCACAAGCTCCCCCATTGTGAACGCCCTGCCGAGGGAGTTAAGACCGCCTTCGAGAGACTTTTGGAGGAAGACGACTGATGCCCTACCAAGTTAGCGCCACTATTGGGTTCGTGACCAACTCCAGTTCCGCCATCATGTTGTTTCCACCGGAACTGCTGAAGCACCCCGAAGTCAAAGCTTTTCTCGAAGCCTTCGAGATTGGGGAAGGTTTCGTAGGGGCCGACCTCTGGCATCGGGGCAGGTGCGGAACCATAGCCATCAGCCCGGCTCAAAAACGATTGGCCAAGACGCAACTCAAGCCAGACGTGGTGGATGAAGATACCTACACAGACAGCCGGGTTCCCGACTTCGATCCTGAAAGTGACGAAGTCTTGGTCATTTTCGGGGACGAATACAACACGGCCGCTTCAGAAATCGGTAGATTTCTTCGTCGGGTAGCCGAGGAAGCTGGGATACCCTACTCCAGCAACGAGTACAACTAATGGCGGCCATCAAGCGACGAGGAGCAGGCCCTCTCGACAACCAGTCGGGGAAGGAATGGTTTCGTCAGATCCAGGAAGCTGTCTCCCAACAGATCTACTACGTGGCCACACATCCTGAGGCTAGCCTGGTCAGTCATGACAAAGCCAGAGCGGCCATCGCTGTCCTATTCGCCTTGGAGCCGATGGTCGAGTTCCCTCTCACTACCTATGAGGATACGATTTCGGTCCTTGCCCGGTTGATGCAGCATCCCCAATGGCTGGCCCAGTGGCGCCATGAGGACGCTGTTTTGGAAGATCTCAACCGACACATAGACAAGGCTGAACGAGAACGAGATCGCCGGCTCACCGGGAAACCAGAACGAGCATTCCCGACGGCCTGGGACCGAATTCGGCGCTGAGGTTCTTTTCATGCCCTGGCTAGGGCATGAGGCCCATCGCACTACCGCAAAAACACGGAAAAGCCAGAGAACAAGCTCTCATAAACGCTGTTCTCGACGACAATTGTGACCTGCATTGGAGCGAGGTCACATCTGAAGAGGGGGGTCATCGCGGGGTATTTCGGATTTTCTCCGATGCCCTAGTCGTGAGCGTGTTGAACGGAGACACACCTCAAAACGTAAGGGTGAACGTCACAGCGGAGACTTCCCAGCACATTGCGGACATTCTGGGGGCCTGCCTTCCCACAGCCAAACTCCTAGATCTGGCGTGGCTTCAAAGGAAAGCAACCCTGACTCCTTGCACCCGGAAAATCACTTCCTCGACCAAGGCCATGATCGAGACAAGTCAGAGGGTGGATGCGCAGCTTCAAGCACTAGGCAACCCCCAGGGACTCCTTTCTACAGTGGGGAAGCACTGGATCCTGGACACAGCCATCCTGAAAAAGAGGAACCGAGCAGTCAACTATGGCTGGCACTTCGAAGGCTCCAGTTTCCACGATATCAAGGGAGAGGTAGCCGCCTCTGCCTACAAGGATCCCAATACGGGCCAGTACGGGAGACTCATCCAGGGAAGGGGGTCCGCCCATGACATCCACCACGTGGATTACTCCCAGATCTGTCGGCTGGTAGCCCGAGACTGTGAGATCGATGGGGAAGTCAGAGATCTGGCTGACGTACTGAAGGACCCAGAGCTCAGCGTACTGGTCAGCCACCAGGGCCCTCTCTCCTTTCACCGGCATCCGTACGTTGAAGAGAAGTACGTGGGGATGACCATTTTCGGAAGCCCGTAACCATGCCCGCTCCTTCCTACCCCTACCCCACGGACCAGTACGAGCCAACCCGGCCCGAGCTCTGGAGGGATGTGCTGGAGGTGGCAACAGGGAGGCGCCGAGAACTAAGAATCGGAGATCGTACCATTCACTCCCCTAATGAGGGGCAGGGATTCGACAACATGCCTCACAACCCAAATGGCATTGCCTGGGCCGTGAAGCAGTACAATGGGTTCATGGGCGGTTGGCGTAAGAAGGAAGCAACGATGCCAGACACGGACACCTCCGACAACCCGATCAAACAGCCAGAGTTCACGGTCTTCCAACGTCAATCCCTGCAAAGGATGGGTTTAGGAGGAGTGGTTGTTACCGATCACTTCGAGACCCATTGCCAAATGCAAGAGCTGCAAGCTCAAAGACTCGTGATGGGGTCAGCCGGCAAGAAGCCTGGTCAGTATTTCTGGAGTCTAACAGAGGCAGGTCAACGTCGAGTCACAGCAGCCCTCGGGGAAGACCTGAAGAGCCGAGTAGAAACCTTGATGCAGGCTTCTGACGAGGACGCCAAGAAAATGGCTCGGGACCTGGCCAAGTGGTTCGGAGAGAACTTCCAGCGGGTTCGGTCGGCCAAGACCCCTCGGGGCCAGAAGCGTGTCAAGGAGGAGGCCCAGCGTCTCCTGGATGTCCTAGAGCTGACTGGAAACCCTGGGGCCAAAGTCAGTCCAGGGGGAACCCAGTCGATGGTCAAACAAGTCTGGGATCGCCTGGAACCCAACTTAGGGAACCTGGTGAAGTTCTTCACCTCGGAAGGGGACTTGTCCCGAGGCAAGCAAGAAGCGGTCACGGAACTGAAGCTGTCTCACGCTACCTACCAGAACCGAGCCAACATCAGCGAGGCCAACTTCCGCAAGTACTCCGAGGCCGTGGATAAGATCTTCGGATCGCTCAAGGGTTGGAGGAAGAAGGCTCTAGCTGGCAATCTCAAGGTGGCCTTCGTGGGACGAGGCGAAATGAAGTCTCAAGGCAAGTACGTCCGAGCCAAGGACGAGATGCTGGTTCGGGCGACCCCCCAAGTCCTGAAGCGCTCTGCCGGCTACGGGAGCTTGGAATACATCCTGATCCACGAGCTGGGACACCGGTACGAAGAGAAAAACCGTCTTCCCACGGACTTCGACCGAGACGTGACCTGGAGGACCACCCGCTACAGCTGGACGGAGGGGGAAGCCTTTGCCGAGCTCTTTGCCCTCAGCCAGTTCAAACTGACCGGCAACTGGGATGCCAAGAAGGTCGAGAAGTTCGAGGACCTGATGTCTGGCAAGACCAAAGCAGCAGCTTTCCGAGTCCTCCAGCGCTACCAGCAGAGGGAAGCATGACCGTTCTGGTACTCCAGCCTCCCCCGAGGGAGGCCCTTCAGTTGCGCCGGCTGAAAGTTCCAGGAGACAGAACCATCCCCGGAACCCAGCACATCACCGTGTTCCATTTTGGGAAAGATGTGCCCAAAGGGATGCTGGACAAGATTCTCAAGAGCACCTACGAGGTGGCCGAACAAGTCCAACCGTTCTTGGTGTCCCTTCGACAAATCTCCAGCCTGCCCCGACATCCAGACAAGGGGACTATTCCCATTGTCTGTCCCGTGGAAGGCTCCGAGCTCCAGGATCTGTGGAAACGGCTCAAGAAGGTCTACGATCGAGACAAGGTGGAGTACAACGGTAAATTCCCCACCTACAAGCCTCACACGACACTATCCTACCTAGGAGAAGATGAAGAGGCGCCCCCTGACAGGCCGCTGCCCGAACCTCTCTCCTGGGACGTTTCCCAGCTCGTGTTATGGGGAGGGGACAAGGAAAACGCTATTCTGGAGACCACCTTCCCCTTGGGGAAGAAGATGGCGACGATCCAGAAGGTAGCTACCCGGAGTCTTTGGAGACGACTTCCGAGTGGGGCTTTACCTTGGGAATTGGAATAGCCTGCCACACCACTTGCTGGTCCTTGTTGTAGGATGCCCAAGCTTCGTGTCGGCTATCGAGCCACGCCAATCCGTTGCGCACGTTGCTTTCAGAAATTTTCTCTGCCTTGCACCACAGAGATAGTTCTTCCCAGGTACGAGGAGTTGCCAGGAACAGAACCAGCGGACGAGTTGCCTCGTACCACCTCTCGTCTTCTGCTACCCACCAAGCCATCTTACCTGTGAACCCCGGGAATGCTAGGGTACACTCCTGGAGAATGATTTGATAGGATTTGCCTCATAGAGGCTAGAAATGCCTACTGACACAGAACGTTCCCTGCTTGCGTTGCTCGAACAGCATCGTCAGGAAACCAATACACCAGTCGCTGCTCCTCCTTCCCAACTTCCTGAGCTGACTCCACAGGTACTCTTAGGAGCGGGGGCCCTGCTGGAGTTTGAAGCGGCTCAACAGATCCAGCCGGGGACCCCCGTGACCCCAGACGGAAGCCCCCATAGGGTACGAGCTGCTCAACAGGGAGAGCCCGTGATAGGGTTGGCTCACTCAATGGGAAGACGAGTAGTAGAAGGCCGGGACGTCCAAACGGTTGTGACGTCCGAACCGACGGTTCAGGAGTTGTCTCAACTTTTCATGAACTCCGAAGCAGAAGCGGCGTTTCAACTCTCTGGTGGAGACCATACAGTAGCGGCTGAGGACGCTTTTTCGGTGGAGTTCGACAGCGAGTTTGGAGGAGAGGGCACAACCACTCCCAACCCGGCTGCTAGGTTCCAGGTGGGTAGAGAGAGCCCTCCTCCAATCAACTTCAACCGAGCTCCAATGTCCGGCCCGTCGGACGGGGTGGTAGTGGCTACCCGAGGGGCCGATGGCAGCTTCAGGCAAGTGCCCCATAGCGCCCCTCAGAGGCCCTCCTACGGCTCTTTCCGGGAAGGGGCCCCAGGGTCCGTAGCAAGATCGTTGAGGGACCACGTGACTCATGTAGAGGCCCAGAGGGACACTATGATGGGCCCCTCCTCCAGACAACCAACGAGTCACCGAACGGTAGCTGCTCCGAAACCCTCTCACGTGTACCGACCGACTGCTTGGGAGCGCCTCATCTCAGACGACTAGCCCTATTGGTCACTCTGGTGTAGGTAGTAAGAGTGTCCCACGAGATTCCCAAACACCTAGCCGACCTGTACCAGCTCATAGAGACGACAGAAGATCCTACGGCTCGGCTCAACCATCTCATGGATCTGGCCAGCAAGTTTGCGGCCAACCACGACTTACTCGATCACACGATGATCGAGGAAATCCACGAACTGGTTGAACTGTACGAACGGAGCCGGTTAGACTACCGCCAAACAGCCGTTCGTTTGGGCAGACTTGCCATGACCATCATTCAATCGGCCATCGACGAGGGAGACACCCTCGCCCCTAACCCGGAAGCCAACTGATGCAGCTCAAGACCATTCGCTCCGGTTCTCGTGGACCTATCGTCTGTGCCTGGCAGGAGTTCCTACTAGGTAAAAACTTTTACCTAGGCGAAGCTCACGGAATCTTCGACGAGGCCACAAAGGCATCCACTGAGAGCTACCAACGGTATGAGACTCTCGATGACGATGGGATTGTGGGGGGAAAGACCTGGGGAGCGGCCTTGAGCGAGGGTTTTTCCTCCGAAGGTATCATCGAGGACAACCGTACGAAAGATGGCCCCAACTGGCCTCCAGCTCCCTCTGGCCTCAAGCCCCTCAGCTTGAAAAAACGAAGTGAACTGTTTGGGTGGATCACGTTCAAGCCCAAGCCCACCAAAGGCAACCCCGAGGGCATTGTCATCACGAACAACTGGCAGAAGCAGCACCTGGGCAAGGTGGTGGTGCCCCAGCTCAAGGGAGTCGTGGGGGCCCCAAAGAGTGGACGGGTATTCTGGCACACCGACGGCATTCCCCAACTCCTAGCGTTGTTCCAAGCCTGGGAAGATGCTGGGCTCAGGGGACTCATCCTGTCCTGGGCTGGCTCCTGGAGTCCTAGGTTTGTCCGAGGCTCCCGGACTTATCTCAGCAACCATAGTTGGGCGACGGCCTTCGACATCAACGTCCCCTGGAATGGTCTCCGCAAGACTCCAGCCCTGGTGGGCAAGAAGGGAAGCGTCCGAGAGTTCGTTCCTATCGCCAATGAACTTGGTTTCTTTTGGGGCGGTCATTTTAAGCGTAAGGACGGCATGCACTTCGAGATGGCTAAGATCATCAAAGTCTAGATGACTCTCCCCGCTTCCTACTGGGCACAGATTCCAGAAGTACGAGACTGGCTTCACCGGACCTACTCCCGGGGCCTGGGTCATGGGGCTCAACTCGTCGAGGCATACCGCCGGGCCGACAACGTAGCCACGGTGGACCGTATCCTCACCATCCTGGAAGAGGAAGGGTGGATCAAGAGGCTGAAGTACGTACCTACTGTAGAGCAGATCTTCTTTGGGGTAGGTGGGAGGCCCCCGGGAAAGAAGGCCAGCCACGCTACAGGGTACGCTGTAGAGTTCACGTGGGAGGCGGTCTACGATTGTGAGGAACTGATGAAGTTCCTCGGCATAGGCCAATCAGCCCCTCCAGCCGGTGTATAGTATCTGAGAAGATGTCAGACGACTGGCCTGAATTCACGAACCCTCCTTGTCAAGAGAACCTCTTGTTGGAGCCGCCCCCTATCGATGAGTCGATAGAAGCAGATTGGCTTGCCGTACAAGGGATAGAGATAGAGGAAGAACACAACGATGAGGGGCCTCTTAGGATTTCCAAAAAGGAACTTCGGGAGTTCATTCAGGCTGTGATCGAAAACCGGGTCTTTCTCTCGGCTCAAATCCAGAATTCTAACTCCAGGTTGGTTGGAAGCATCTTCCTGCCTCTATGTTTGGGAGGGTTGAGAGGGTGGACAGACAGAGCCATCAACAACATCGGAGTCATCTACGAGTACTACGGGAAAAACCAATCTCCTCGTAGCATTAACGGCTACCCGATTTTTTTCTCATGTCGTCTCTTGCACAAGGAAGACTGGGCTATTGCGGATCGAGCTATCCGAAAGGTCACTGAGGCCCAACAACGGGCCCTAGAAGAAGTGGAGAACCGTGGAACTGAAATTGGACAAACTAGGCGCCAACGAACTGAAAGCACTCTCGACAGCGGTGAAGCAGGAGAGGGACCGGCGAGGCAAGAAAAATCCTGCCAACCATGAGCCCCCCACCTGGGTCATTCCGAACAAGGCTGTTGGGAAACCACAAGTAGCTACCCAACAGTGATCTTTTGAAGTATAGCCTATAGAGGATGCTAGTAGCCTACGCAGCCTCTCAGGCAGACAACTTCTCTGATGCCCTCAAGGTCATACTGAAGGAAGGGGGCGTGTGGGGCGCCTTCGTCGTTTTGCTGATCTTGGCCTTGGTGGGAGTCCTAGGGGTCCTATGGAAAGTGGTGAAGGCACTTCTCAAAGCCAAGGATGACCGGCTGAGTGACCAGAAAAGTATGACGGCCACCTTGAGCCAACTAAACCTGACTCTTAAGGATCAAGCCGTAGAGAGCAGTGCCCTGGCTAGCCGGTTGAGTGCAGAAACCACCACCAACAACACGCAAGTGAAGGAATGTGCTCAGCAGACGGGACAAAAGGTAGAGAAGCTGGAAGCCTCTATCGTACAACTCCAACAGCAACAGGCGATCCTCCTCGTCAAACTAGGACAAGGATAGACATGCACTGGTTCTGGAGAATGTTGAGCTGGTTCTGGCCTTTCGGGCGGGCTGCCAAAGTCCGACGGGAAAGAGTGGCCCAAGAAGCGGCTGTGGACTCGGCGTTCAGCAGCAAGCTACAGGAGACTCTGGTCTTGGGTAGAGACCTTCAGAAAGCGGTAACTCGCATGAGGGAGTCCCGAGAAGCCAGGCAACGTGCGACACGGTAGTAGCTATGGACTCAAAACTCGAAAACACCATCCAGTCGGCTGACCCCAAAATGATCAAGAAGGTCAGAGAGGCTGTTGAAAGGCACTCTCCTCACCCACCCCCGACCGCGGAACAAGCTCTGTTCGAACCCGAAGAGCAACTCACCAACCCCGGGGGCAGCAACCAGATAGCGTGTTTCCTCAGGAAGGCTACTCAAAAGCTAGAAGAGGTTGGGGAGACGGCCAACTTCTTCACGGGGGGCCTAGACAAGATCGAAAGAGTGTTGCTGTTGGTCGTGCACCGCATGGGACGTTTTGGTATGGCCATGGCGTTGCTAGCCTTGTTCTGTGCCATCGCTTGTGTGCTTATGGTGCTGGTGATCCTTCGTCAAGAAGACATCTTGATGAACTACCAGGAGCTCAAGGCTCAGCAAAGCGCATCCCACAAGCAGCAGACCACCCTGGTCGAATCTCAGAAACGAGTCGAAGAGAAGGTAGAGAAGGCCCAGGACAACATCGCAGAGGCCCAAGAACAGCTCGACGAGATGCCCAAGATCGCTGTCGTGGATGACGAAAAGTCATCGTCTTCAAAGCCTCGGTTAATCCTGAAGGCCCCCAAGCGAAGGTCCGTGAAGCACATGCCCTTCCCAGACTCAGATCCCCCTATACCTGTGGCGGAGCCCGACGAGCCTGAGGAAACCGTAGAGATACCTTTAGAGCTGCCCCGCAAATCCCGCTAGGTAGCTTTCAGGATTCTCTGCCAGCAAGTAGGGGGAAGGGTTCGCCCTGCCAATGTGATGCTGACGGTGTATTGCAGTTCGTTGAGGTTGTGTTCCACAGAGCCCACACAAGCCTCAACCAGCCTTCCTTTCTCATCTAAACAGGTAACGGGATCCCCTACGTTCAACGTGGACAAGTCCTCGGGTATGTCTGCCGACACTATCATGCCGTTCATGACGAACACCTGGAAAGGCATGGTCAGTCTCGCAGCAGCCGTTCCCAGGCCGTAAGGGAGTTCACTACTTGCCGTTGCTGAAGCAAACCTAGCAGCCGTCGTCTCTCCTGCTGGAGCTGCCTCATCCCATCCTCGTCAAGAAAGCGGCGTCTCTTGACTTCTTCCAGGGAGATGCGGGGGCCCTCTACCCACGTCATGATCTCTGACGAGGCATAGATTAAGGAGTCATGGGAGGGCATCGTCATCGTCCTCATCTTGCATGAGTCTCTCACCCCAAGTAGGGGCTGCCGTTTCAGCTCGACGCTCTAGGACTCGCAGAAAGGCCGATCTAGCTTCGGGCAGTGTCTTGGGTTTCCTTACGATCTGGAACACTGCCCCGGGCATTTGGTTATTTTTCCACCAGGCTTCCGAACCATAGTACTCAGGACTACGCACAGAGTCACTAACCTCTCCCTGCCCAGAGAATACTACTAGGTTTCCCCCATAATCAGGGGACCCCCCATGCAACGAGATGTCCCCTCCAAAGTGTCTCAGTGACTGAGTTTGTCCCAGACGAAGAGAACCGTCTGGGTTTAGGACCGGGGGAACCGTCGCTATGGGGGGCAACATATCGTGTTCAATGAGGTCAAAGCGGCGGGTTCTGATGTCAGCGATACTGATCGTAGGGTTGGACTGGAGGGGAGCGCCCCAAGGATTCTCCCAAGAATTTCCGACCCTGATGAGTTCGTGTTCAGGAGGGGTAGGCGAATGGTGCTCTACCACCTCTTCTGATCCCACCGACCGAATACGCTCTACCTGCTCTCGGGTAGGAGTCTCTGGTTCATCAGGCACAACCTGACTCTACCTCACCTTGACAGGTTTGCCTACGCCTGACCAGTGATGGGACGCCCGAGGAAGGTTCTGTCCCACCCCGTCCGGTACTCATCGGACACAGCCCCCGAAGAGACTTTGGAGCTCTCCTCCATAAGTGGAGAAACTCGGTAGATCGAACCAGGCCCTTCATACTCTAGATGGACGGCTTCTCCGGAGATAGGTTTGCCGTCTTGAAGGGACTTGAGCACCCCTATCTCCGGCTTTGAGTCCGGACTCTTCTTTCGAAGGCACGGCACTACCGTCCGGTCATCACGGGTCACGGGGGTACCCAACAGAACCAGGTCCTTGCTTTTCTCGCTAGTCATCGTGTTCACGATACACCGGTTTGGTGTACTGTAGGGTAATCATGGGTATTTTATTTCTGAACGAAGGCGTAGAGCAGCGAATTTTCGACATTGTGGCACATGCCTCCAATCCCTTGCATTGGTACAGACCTGGCAAGAGCGACTGGGTTCCTGGGGACAAACCGGAGTATGTACTGCTCTCAGGAGACACGAAAGCCGTCTTCAGTTGGACGGAAACCACGGCTGTTTTCCGCCACCTATCTGTCTCGGTCAGAACCCCTGGAAAGTACCCCGACCTAACCGTAGTCTGGACGCTTGCTCACAAGTTTGGATTCCAAGGGGCCACTCCAGATAAGGATGGGTTTGTTCACAAGCCTTCACCTACCTGGGGGTGTGGGTCAAGCCAAGCGCACGAATGCGTAACTCTCATTGAACAGGTTTCTTAACCTCCTTTCGAAAAGACACCTACATCCCCGTTGGCAGGTGATCCATGCGTTACTTTTTCGACACCGAATTCATTGAGGATGGCAAGACCATCGAGCTCATCTCCATTGCTCTTGTGGCAGAAGACGGACGTGAGCTCTACTGCATCAACGACGAATGCAAGCTCGACCGAGCCAACGACTGGGTCAAGCAACACGTGATCCCACATCTACCCAAACACCAGAGTTACGGATGGGCTTCCCCCCATCCTTGCGGGACGTCGATTCCACCTTGGATGTCTCGGCGAGACATCAAGAAAGCCGTTCTGAAGTTTGCCCCTCCGGAAAGCAAGCCACACTTCTGGGCCTACTTCGCCGACTACGACTGGGTGGTTTTCTGCCAGCTCTTCGGGAAGATGGTGGACCTGCCCCAGGGCTACCCTATGTTCTGCAGAGACTTGAAGCAGCTCATGTGGCACTTGGGAGTTAGCAAGAAGGACACCCCTCCCAAACCGGCAAACGCTCACGATGCCTTGGCCGATGCTCGCTGGAACCTAGCCCTCTTCAAGCACCTTGAAGAGCATGGAAAGCTCCACGGGATCACCAGCTACATCACCCTCTAGTCCTCTTCCAGACGCTCCCAGAGGGTTTTAGGCTTTGGCTTAACTAAAACAGATCGCAGGTCATCCAAGGCCCCTCGCAGTCTACGACTAGCCTCGGAAGTGCTGGTTCCATCCATACGACTGGATCCATTGCTCATGTGAACCTGGATTCTCCAGTTTCTGACTCGCTCGGGGATCTCTCCATCTGGGGGCATCCAATCCAGGATAGGAGCTTCCAAGTTCAAGCGGAAACGATCACGTCTAGCCTCCATGAAGGGAGCCAGTCGAGGGTCACTCGCCACCAGGTCTTCTACTAACGTAGAGGTAATCTGTCGTATGTTTTGGGTAGGAACAATTACCTCTAAGTGATCTGAGTAGTGCACCCATAATCTAGGGCTTCTGACGGCCAAACGTATCAAGGCCACTGCCCAAGCAAAGGTTCGTCCGGTAGCTCGGGGTCCGTTTCCCAAGCTTTCTTCAGCAAGGTTTACCTGACCTCGATCAAACAACCAGTCGAGGACTTCAACAGCTCTGAGTTGGGCGTCTGACAGGGGCATCGCTCTCAGGCTACTCCCCGAACAGGTCTTCGTCTAGAAGGTCCCAGGCACTGGGAGGGTCTTTCTCCCAGTTGGGCCACTCGAACAGAATGCTCGTGCCCCCCAGAAGCTTGCGGTTGTAGCTGGT
>Ga0272441_10014055_pt1 | contig 11419 bp, 9 predicted proteins | sample SSMProp6N_FD_193582 | JGI IMG/M metagenome (GOLD analysis project Ga0272441, IMG submission 193582) | Marine sediment archaeal communities from Little Sippewissett salt marsh, Falmouth, MA, United States - SSM-Prop-6N | ecosystem: Environmental > Aquatic > Marine > Wetlands > Sediment ... | reverse complement strand
GACAGAAACCGGAAGTGTAGCCCGTGGCATTGGGCTCAAAACATATGACCCGGAAGTCCTGGACTTCAAATTGGTGAATGCAACAGGGTACGAAATCGATCCACTGTCCGAGTTCAGCATCATGTTCTCGGTTGAAATCCCTGGCGCAGGATTGAGCGCAGACACAATTCTGTTTGAGAACTACACCAACAGCCGGAAGATTGCCCTGGAGTATCTGTATGCGACCGACAAATTCAAACTGACGGTTGGCCGGGATGCTCATGTCTATGATGGGGTCTGCTCCATCGGGGATCGGCAAATCGTCACCCTGGTCTACAAATATCAGACGGGCAACTATGACGATTCTGAAGCTGATAACTTCACGTTCAAATCCACGCTATACCTGGACAAGACATCCTATTCCGGCAGCACAGGGACGGCATCGAGCATAAGCGGTACGGGCTGTTCATGGTTTGTGAGCAATGAGGAAGACATCAAATTTGACGAGTTGAGAGTCTATAGCAGGGCCTTGACGGATGCGGAAGTCCTGGGGCTCTATGACGAGTTCTACAACTCTGACGATAAAGATCCTGAATATTTCTAAGGAGGTTCTCATGCCGTTTTCCAATCGTCAAGGCCCGTTTGCCGGAACTGCAGGTCGCCCACTCACTGGAATGCCTGGGAGACCACCCAGGAGTGGCCTGGTGGGGCTTTCTCAGCCCGGCCTGTTGTCCGGTGGTGCGCAACCGCTTGCAGGAAAAATTCCACAAATGCAGATGCCACGGGCGGCAAGTCCGGGCCAACCGCAAATTCAAAGACCTGCAGCTACTCCACCTGCGCCTGTCCAGGCCGGACAGGTGCCGACACAGCAGACCCTTCCAGGCATGCAGGTGCCCCAGGCTGCCGGAATGGCAGCACCACAAGCCTCGGCAGGAATGGGACAGAGCCCGGAATACCGGGCGATGATTAACCTCTTACAGACGATGTATGGAGCATGATCGACCTTACCCTGGCGCAGATAACGGAGATTGCCCGTAACATAAAGGGCATGTTCTCCACCGACATCTTTGAGACATCGATCCGGCACAAGATGCGCCTATGCGTCAGTGAGCGAAATGCGGATGCGGCCCATACTCACGCCCGGTTGTATCCGGCAGATGAGGCGGCAGGTGGTGGAGATCCTGGCGAGGAACCTGGGGATGGGATCAACCGATTGGATCTGACAGGGACGTTCGACAAAACAGCAATCGAAGAGATTGCGCATGGACTCACCGATATCACGAAAATCAAATCGGTGAGCGTGTTCGTGCAGGTGTGATATGAGTTACAAAAAAATCTCACTCGACAACGGAATCGAGGTCGTGACCGACAAGGAAACGATCAAAATGACCAGTGGCGAGATCAGCCTGTCACCTACGGACGAGTCGATCAAAACGGCACTGACCGCAAAGACCACCGAAAGCCTTGACGATTTGCACATTCACAAGGCAGCGGATGGTACTCTGTATGCGGCAACCGGGGCAACCGCGCCCAAAGTATGGCCCGACCAGGAACCAGAGCATCCTGGCGAAAAACACGAAGCAGATGAAACCGTTCTGTCGGTGGACAAAGACGGAAACGTGACCAACGTACCGGAGAAACCACCGGAATATTACGGGAACTGATATGGCGCAACTGTTCAAACTCACGATGGAAACTGGCGACCTTTCGCAGTTTACCAGTACCACTACCGGATCGGGCAATACGCTTGAAGCGAGTGCCACTGCCGCCAAAGAGGGGTCGTATGGTCTTCGGGTAGATGTCAACGGAAACACCAACGCAACATTTGGGCAGAAGGACGATTCCGGGCTTTCTGTTCCTGTTTTCAGGGCAGGGTGGTGGTTCAAGATGGATAGCTACACCGGTGGAAGTGGAACACAAAGACTTTTTGAATGGCGTGACCTTGGTAGTTTCAACGGTCAAGTGCAATGGAGTTTTGACGGTTTGGGTTTACACTTGCGCTTGGTTGTTGAGGATGATTCTCACAGCAATGTTTACTCAGGAATGCCGCCAATGCCAGATTGGAATAACTGGCACTACTATGAAGTTCGACTTGTCAGAGCGTCAAGCACCAGTGCTTCAGACGGTGAGGCATATTTGCTTATTGACGGTTGGCCGATAGTTTCAATCCAAGATTTGGATCTTTATGACACATGGCACACGCCAAATCAGTTCATCTGGGGATTGTCTGGCATCGGAGGCACTCTCACCGGAGAAGTTTTCTACGATGACATGGAAGTCGATTCGGACGAAACGAATCCGCTCTATGCAAAAGCAGAACCGTTCACTTCGAGAGTTGCAGACAACCCGAGCAGTTATCAAGCGGCAGGGCTTTGCGAAGGTGGTTCCGTTGGCTCTGGTGGTAGCATAGACAATGATGTGACGAGTGCGCTGAACGGCACTTCAGGTGGCATACATATCGATGCAGGGGCAAGTTCAGCAGGAGATCCGAGAGCGTTCATTGCATACGACACGACAGCGGCAGCAGGACGGCTCGGTCACGTAATCGACTTTTACATGGACGCATCGAATTTGACGATGGGTGAAAATGATGATTTTGATATGTTGCGAGTCATCAGCGATCACTACTATCGGCAAATGTTCATTGAGTTGGAGGAGTATGATGCCACATACAATGAAATCAGATTCAATCTGTATGATGACTCAAACACCAATAACTCAACATCACAATACCAGATCACAGTGGCAGACGAGCATCGGATCACCGTTGTCATCACCTATGCAACAAGCACCAGTGCGAGTGACGGAGAGGCAAAATTTTATGTCGATGGTGTGCTTAAGGAAACCCTCTCGAACCTTGACTATTATGACGCAGACGGAAGACCGTCAACATGGGCTTTTGGTTTCTATAGCGGAGCAGCAAGCATACAAGACAGCCTTTACATTGACGAAATAAATTTGCGTCACGACAATACCGACCCGTTTGAGGGTGGCGGCATAGTCCCACAGGCTGCAATAACTTATCATCGCAGGAGAGTCCAATGAAATATCTCAAACAAAGTACAGCGGCCACGGTTCATGTCGGGCCATTCGTGGACTACTCGGATGGAGTCACTCCTGAAACCGGACTCGCTGCCGGAACGGTAGATGAAATTGGCGTGTACAAGGATTCGGCAACCTCATTGACTGACATCTCGGGAACCACGACCTTCACAAGCCGGGCAGGTGGGATCTACACCGCAACCCTGTCCACCTCTGATACCGGGACGCTCGGACACCTTCGGTTGTTCGTGCGTGACGATAGCGTCTGTCTCCCGGTATGGGAAGACTTCATGGTTCTCCCTGCAGCAGTATACGATTCCCTGGTCGCAGGGACTGACACCCTTCCTGCAGATGTTCAGCAGATCGATGGACAGGACACCGATGGCAATAACGCCACATTGAATCTGAAGCAGTTGAATATCAGCAACAGCACAGGTTCTGCCATCATTGCTGTTTCAACTGGCAGTGACGGGTCTGGTATGTATCTCAGTGGTGACGGGGCAGGGCATGGTCTTTTTGCCACGGCAGAGCAGGAAGGTGGGTCAGGATCTGGCATCAAAGCCCTTGGTGCCGGTGCAGGACATGGAGTCCATGCAGAGTCGGAAGCAACAGGTCACGGAGTTTATGCTTATGGTGGCGGCACTTCCGGTGACGGCATCCATGCAGAAGCACAGACCAGTGGAGATGGCTTGCAAGCGGTTGGCGCAACCAACGGGGCAGGGATAAATGCTGACGGAGCAGGGACGGGATCTGGTATAGAAGCATCGGGTGGCAGTACATCCGGTTCAGGAGTTTACGCAATCGGTGGTGGTGATTCTGGACACGGCATCCATGCAGAAGGTGACGGGACGGGTCATGGCCTTCATGCGGTTGGCGACTCCTCAAGCGGAATCGGGTCTGGAATAAACGCAATTGGTGCTGCCAATGGTGGACGAGGAATGAATGTCGAGGCGCAAGCCGACAACTATGACGGATTGAGGGTCTTTGGTGACGGCTCTGGTCATGGAATCCATGCTCTTGCGGATGCGTCCAGTGGTACTGGACACGGGATTCTGTCAGAGGGCGGTGGGACAAGTGGCGATGGAATCAAGGCGACTGCTACTTCAGGTAACGGAATTTACGGAGTTGGCGCAGACCAAGGTTCCGGTATTCGTGGCGATGGCACTGGTGACGGTGCGGGAGTCCTTGCATACAACAGCGATGATGGCCCCGGTTTTTGGGCCGATGGGTCTGATAGTTCAAATGCTGACGGAGCAAAATTCACCGGAGTTGGATCTGGATACGACATCAATGGAGATATCCAAGGCAACCTGTCTGGAACAATTGGTGGTCTGACCGCTGCGGCCCTGGCAGACATGTTCGATACTGACTCCGGCACCACCTATGCTTCGGCAGTGGCCGGATCGGTGGTCAAGGAAATCGCAGACAATGCGGCAAGTACCGGAGCAACAGCGGCAGAGGTTTGGGGATACGGCACAAGGGAACTGACTGCACTGGACGAGGACAATACGACCATAGACCTGGACGGTTCGACAATCGGAACGGTGACCAACGTAACCAACGCTGTTGATCTGAATGCCGACCAATCTGGAGTGACCATTGGAACCGTGACAACCAATACGGACATGAGAGGAACGGACAATGCCCTGCTTGCGGCATCGGCACCGACCAATTTCGGTGACCTTGCAATCACGGCATCCACGGGTAAGGTGACTGTAGGAACCAATGATGACAAGACCGGGTACGATCTTAATGCGGATCAGTCCGGGGTGACGGTCGGTACGGTTACGGATGTGACCAATGAAGTCGATGCGGATGTCACTGCAATCTCCGGTGACGCAACGGCAGCCGACAACCTGGAAGCGATGCTCGATGGAACCAGGGCAAAGCTTTATCTGTCCCAGTTGAACATCCAGACTTCTGGCAACGATGATGCCATCCTCGCCCAGGCTGCAGGTTCTGGATATGGAATCAAGGCGCAGGGTGGAGCAACAAATGGCCACGGCATCTACTCCTATGGTCAGGGAACTGGCAACGGCATGTATCTTATTTCTGCAAGTGGTGCCGGACTCTTCGCTTATGGCGACTCGCACGGGGCGCACTTTACTTCTGGTAATTCGGGCGATGGTATCCGGGCGGTTGGCGCAGCTTCCGGCAACGGGATCTTTGCCGAGAGTGGAGATTCGGGCGGCCACGGCATCCATGCTCACGGTGGAGATGGATCTGACGGCTCGGGCATCTATGCCCAGGCTGATACCTCCGGGGCCGGAGCAGGGACGGGTGACGGTATCAAGGTGCTTGGTGCAACGAACGGCATAACCTCGACTGCCGGAAACAGTGGGCACGCAATGTCCCTGACCGGATCGGGCTCTGGCGAAGGATTGTACGCTGTTGGTGGTAGCACCGGAAACGGGGCGCAGTTCAACGGTGGAACCACCGGAAACGGCCTGTCGCTTGTCGGATCTGGCGCAAGCAGAATGGCCCTTTCGATGGCAACTGACGAGGGTGAACGCTATATCAGTCAGGCTGCAGAACAAGAAATGGCAGACGAGACCCTGTCCAGGGATGTTTCGAATGTCGAAGACTCTGCGAGTGACGATTCAATGGCGCAGATGATCCTTGCGGCATTTCACTCTGCGACTTCCGGCAGCACCTGGACGGTGAAGAAGACCGATGACTCGACCACGTTCAAATCAGTGACGATTGCGACCGAAACGGATGCTGACAATATCACAGGAACGAGTGGCTGATGGCACCAGGTAGACACGACTTCAGGGCATGGATTCTATCCTGGCCGGACTCTGTCCTGCAGGGTGCCCTCATTCCACCAAACCATTATTTGACGGACAGGCGTTACACGTTCTACGTTACTGACAACAACGTGAGCATCGTCCCGGACACTGGGAACTGCGATGACCTGGACGGCAAAAATGTCCGGGTGCATATTGAGTATACAAACTAAGGAGATTGCCATGCCGTATAACACTGGATTTGATTCGGGTGGACTCATTCAGCCTGGTGGTGGGGGATTCGGAGAATGGCCCGACAAGTGGCAGGTCACGGCACCAGGTGGTTCCGGTACGTTCATCCCGACAGGTGACCCTCAAACCCAGATGGATGTTCCTGGGAATCTTCCAACTACACCCCTGCAGATTCCGACAACCGGATTCCAGGGATGGCAGACCGGAATGGGGACAACGACTACACCACCACCCCAGATAACTCCCCCGGATCGGTTGCAGATTAACCGTGATTGGAATCAGTCGTGGAACGTGCCGACAGGCGAAACCCAACCGACTGCTACAACGGATCAGCCGACCCCTTACACCGGTGGACAGACTCCAGGCACTGGTGGCATGCCTACGTTTGGAGAGTTCACCGCATTCGATCAGATCGTTCCGGTGACGGCTGAAGGGATCACGCCCGAGGAACAGGCCGGGCAACGGATGGGGGAGAATCTCATCCAACGGGCCCAGGACATCTTCAGCACCATCACATCTGCCGGGATGCGTGAAGCACGGCAACAGGCCGGACTGCGAGGGGCCCCTGGTTCCGGCATGGAGAATGCCTTGGTGATGACCGCTCTCGGGATGGGTCAGAACGAAATGGGCAAGATGATGCAGGGAGTCACCGATGTCATGCAGAACTTCTACATGCAGGGCATTCAGAATGCTCCGGCCCGTGCCGCATACTGGGACACGCAAGCCACGATGGCCTGGGATCTGGCACCCACTGCCGACAACCCGAACGGTGGATTTGTATCCTGGGTGAACTCCAGGAATCAGTCCCGAGTCGCAACCGGAGGGAAACCGATGACGGAGCAGGAAGTCAAGGCGAGTTGGGTGGAGTACAACAAGCACCACCAGGAACTCGGGGATATCCTGACAGATGTCTCGGAGATTTGGGAACCGTCCCTGGTCGGCATGGTTGGTGGTCAGTCCTTTGACGAGGTCTTTGATCCTTCAGGCGCAAGCAATATTGCAGTATACGATGACTCCGGCAACCAGACGGGTACGCTGACATATGGTCAGTACAGGGATTACCTGGGTGCTTTCAATACTTGGGAGAACTTCGAAACCTCGGACTACAGCACGATGCCAAGGCCCCCGTGGATGACACCGGACATGTTCGAAGAATATGCCACTGGCGAAATCACCCTGAACGATGGAACAGGTGATGGGACAGGAACAGGAGATACTGGAACAGGAGACACCGGGGCAACGGTTGCCGATACTGGTGGAGACCTGTCCGACACCGGAGCAACTGCCGGGCTGATCCTTCCGAGCGCAACTCCTGGAGTAGAAGACCCAACGGCAGCCACTACCGTAACATATTCCCGTGGAGACACGGGCACGGTGGATGTCAGTGGTCGGCAGGTCAGTGGTGGACAGATCTCCGGCACGCAAACGCTGAAGTCGGCAACCGACATGCCGTCATCCAACTACCAGGAATTTATGACGAACAAAAAACCAGGGGAAACCATTTTGGAATACGCAAGAAGAGTCCACCCGAACGACCCGACCTGGTGGGAATAAAGGAGTAGATCATGGCATACGGATTAGATCCACGGGCTTTTTCAATCGGAGAACAAAGCTCTACCCCGACAGGGGTCGGCAGTTCCCTGCAGCAATTGCGCCTGGGCGCAGGGCCATACGGTGCGGCAAGAAGCACGATGCCGATGAGTGCCGGGTATGCAACGGGTACACCCGTTAGCCCGTTGACCCAGTATTCCGGGGGTGCCCCACTGGGTGATGGTGGTGCGGCTGCAGCAGGTGGAATCCTTGGCAAGCTGACAGGAGTTCCATGGTTCGATGTCATCAATACCGTTGGTGGCATCTTCGGTGCCTACATGCAGCACAAATCCCTGAAGCAGTTGGCCGCAGATCGACAGGCGCAACGTGAACAGGAACTGCAGATGCATAAGGACAGGATGGATCTCGGTCGGGACGAGATGAACGAACGCATCCGGCAGTACAATACAAGCCGCAGGGATGACCTGAACAAACTGTTCAAGGCCAAAATGGATTTTCTCAAATTCCAACGACCGCATCTTCGTGATAAGCTGCAGAAAATGAAAGCTTCACGCTATATGGGTCTGTAGGGGGTAACGATGCCGACAAATGCATACGAAGCATACCAGGCCCTGGCGCAGCAGATTCCGCAACAGGTGCAGAATGTAACGCAAACCATTCAGCGTGGACTGACAGGCCGGGCTACCCGGCAGGTGGGACAGCAGCCCACCGTCCAGGCACAGATGGAAGGGCTCATGCAAGCAGAGCCATTTCCGGGTGCGGTCAATTTCGAAGACCCGATGGTCAAACGACAATTGATGGTTGCGCAGATGCAGGAGAAGGAAGACCTGAAAAATCGAATCATCGGTGGGGGCAAACGAGTTTACGACAAGTGGCGTGAGGAAGTGATGGCGGCCACGAAGGGCCGGATCAATTTGCCGGAGATGCCAGAAGGAGCAGATTTCGAAACCTCGAAAATGATCTGGGGGGCTGCCGAACGAATTCTTCTCCAGGATGCATCTGACATTGCATCACAGAAACGAGCCGAGACTATGGCAGAAGCAGGGCTCGGTCGCCTGGGTGCCGGGCAACAGATCCAACAGTTGCGCCCGACTGCTCCAGAAGCAAAGGCAATGGGTGCAGTTCGCCCGACAGTGGACAACCTGAAGCGGCTAACTGACATGTACTTCGATCACGAACTACATACGAAGGTTTCGAACATCCCCGACATTGCCAGTAAGCTACCGTGGATTGGGAGATATATTGCTCCGAAAGCCAAAATCTTCAACAACTCCAAACGGATACTGTCGGAAGATTTCCTTCGTGCAGCAACGGGTGCGGCAGCCCCGGACAAGGAAGTGAAAACCTATATGGGTTTTATGTGGGACATCGGTGACCCCATTCCGGTCGGCAGGACAAAGGCCGAAGATTTTGTGACAAGGGTAAAAGGAAAAGCAAACGAGTATGCAAGCCGTCAGGAGATCCTCGGCAACTACAAGGCCGCAGAAAAGGCAAGAAGAGAAGTAGATCGGCTTGCGAGTGAACTGATGACCCATTGGGATCGCAGGATTGAAATCTACAAACGTCAGTTGGAAACAGCCAGGCAGCCAGACATCCCGGCCCAGGTCGGTGGTCGCCCGGTGGTCAGTGCGCAGCAGGGTGAAACCGAGATCCCGACACCTGGGGCACCTGCTCCACGAACTCAAGGCCCACCCCCAGGGTCAGCACAAAACCCTATTCCGATCAGCAACGATGATGAGTTCGACCAGTTGAGCAAAGGCGACTATTACAAAGGCCCGGATGGAAAAGTCAGGGTGAAATAGAGGTACTCAAAATGGCAAACGGCAAACCCAAATGGATGCAGGGTCGAGTAGTTGAAACCGAAACAACCGTCCCGGCATCGACTGCCGTAGACATTCCATCCGCTGAAGAACTCCCCCGGTGGATGCAGGGCACTACTGTCGAAGACACTACCCAAATGTTTCGGGGTACTGACGACCCTTTTGCTCCCACCCCGGAACGGGAACCTGGGTTCGTAGGTCAGCTTATTCGTGGTGCCGGGGACATCATTAAGACCGCACAGCAACAGCCTGGCGAGGCTGCAGGGGCATTCATTGCAGGTGGAACCCAATGGCAGATGCCACCATACCTTACGGCATCAGCACCCGGCCCGGACAGGGATGCAAGGCTGCAACAATGGGCAACCCAAACGGCCCGTGCTTGGGTGGAGCAGGGTGGTGAGCGCAGTGAAATGGAAACGAGTCGCCTGGCGAACGAACTGTTTGCCAAGGCGAAACAGCATTTGGAAAAGCCCATTGGTGAGGGGCCCGGTAAGCGTGCAGAGGTAAAGCAACTTCAGCGCATTGCCAAGGGTGGAGAGTTTGCGTCCCGGATCGGTGCGTCCATCGGGACAGGCGTGGCAGTCGCACCTGTATTTGCTGCAGCCCATCCATTCGTGCAAACGATGGGCATAGGCGCAGCAGCAAACTGGCCATTCATCCAGGAAGCATACCAACGTGAAGGGGTCGAGGGTGCGGCAAAAGAGTTTGCACTGAATACCATTTTCGATGCCGGAACCTTTGGACTCGGAAAGCTTTTTCGTGTAGCAAAGACAAGTCGCCTGACCGGGACACTGATGGACAAGTTTCCGAACCTGACAAAGCCTGAAGCGCAAAATATTGCAAAAGCTTCGATGGAGGCTGCCGCCAACAAGCTGAAGGAAGCAGGTGAGATTGGAGAAAGCGCAGCGGATGTTCTCCTCTTCAACCTGGGCAAAAAACCTACCAGGAATATTCAGGACATCATTGCCGCAATGCCCAGAGCCGGAGCAGAGGCCGGACTCCCATCAGTCGTTCCGGGCCAGGAGATGATCGGCCAAACGGTTGACAATATTCGCATCACCCCGGACATGGTAAAGCAGGGAATCGCCAAACCGACAACGGTAAGGCGAACAGTAGAAACAGCTACAGAACTCGCAGGGGTGCCACTGGAGCAGCAACCGACTGAACTGCGCAGGTTTCGTGAGCGCATCCCGTTCATTGGGAAACGCATTGCGAAGAAAGCGAACCTGGACTTCCGGCAGAGATGGTTCCTTGGGCAACCGGCATCAGCCGAGGATATACCATTTCCTTCCTGGGCCGAGATGGCCCTGGCATCATCCCCCAAAAGTCCGTTGTTCAGAAATGGCAGGATGCCCACTTCCTTTCTCGGTGGCGAACGGGCTCTTGGAGTTTTGGATAACCTGCGAGCAATAAGGGGAAACCTCGGACGGCAACGCCAGGCAATTATCGATGCTCATGGTGGTGAAGAAGTAATGATCCCGATGTACGACATCTTCGTGGATTGGTCAAATGACCTCAAGAAACTGGGTGCCAAGATTGGGCCGAAGGGAAAAATTCAGAGTTTGCCTGGTGACCTGTTCGCTGAATTGGGCGAAGAGGGGATGCTCGAAACTGCAAACGATTTGATGTGGCAAGCTGCCCAGGTGGTTCCCGAGGGCACCGGAAACACGTTCCTTTCAACTACCGTCCGAAAGGCCGACCAGTTGAAACGGGCATTATGGAATGCCGTAGACAACGAGAAAGCTACATGGGCCAGGAACCGAAACACAAAGGTCGAGGGATTGGTCAAACGGATTCAACACAAAATCAATGCCAGGCTGAAAGCACAACTCGGGGATGACTTCGCAAGGATAAACCGGGACTATGGCGAACTGTCAGACACAATCGATTTCCTGAACCGTAGACTCGGTGCGGTGACATCCGAAGCAACCGGGGAAACCATGCACGGTGCTTCCCTCATCAAGGCCGCCTATGCTTCCAATGCAGACAAGGGCATCAAGGAAATTTTCAAGATCGCAAAAAAGTATACCGGAGTTGACCTGGAGA
>Ga0272441_10014054_pt1 | contig 11421 bp, 7 predicted proteins | sample SSMProp6N_FD_193582 | JGI IMG/M metagenome (GOLD analysis project Ga0272441, IMG submission 193582) | Marine sediment archaeal communities from Little Sippewissett salt marsh, Falmouth, MA, United States - SSM-Prop-6N | ecosystem: Environmental > Aquatic > Marine > Wetlands > Sediment ... | reverse complement strand
TCCAGCGCCCGCGCCATCTCCTCCTCGCTCCCCAGCGGCTTTCCGTGCAGCCCGTCCTTGTCTTCCAGGAAAGAGACGCCCTTGCCCTTTAACGTCCTGGCCACAATCGCCGTGGGGCGGTCCGCTGTCTCCTCGGCCTCTTTGTACGCGCCCAGAATCTCGGAAAAATCGTGCCCATCAATGCCGATGGTGTGCCACCCGAACGCCTTGAAACGGCGGATCAGCACGTCCAGATCGTGTCCGTACATCGTGGCCTGGCTCTGCCCCAGCCGGTTCACATCCACCATCGCACAGAGGTTGTCCAGCTTGTAATAGCTGGCAAACGCCGCAGCCTCCCACACCGCCCCCTCGGCCACCTCGCCGTCGCCCAGCAGCACATAGACCCGGGTGTCGAGCTTGTCCAGATACTTCGCGTTAACGGCCATCCCCGCCCCTGCGGACAGCCCCTGTCCCAGCGAACCCGTGGCCACATCCACAAAGGGCAGCCTTGGGGTGGGGTGTCCTTCCAGGTCGCTGTCGATCTTCCGCAGGTTCATCAGATCCTCAACCGGGAATCCCCCCGCCTCTGCCCAGGCCGCATACAGCAGCGGCGCCGCATGCCCCTTTGACAGGACGAATCGGTCGTTCCTCGGGTCTTGCGGCGCCCCGGGATCAAAGCGCATCACCCCAAAAAAAAGCGCCGTCACCAGATCTGCGGCCGACAGACACGTGGTCGGGTGGCCGGAAGCGGATGCGAACGTGGACCGGATGCTGTGGGCGCGAAGCCGGTTTGCCACCGCCTGTAATTTCCCAGAATCGACAGTCACAGCGTGTATCCTCCAATCTATGTGAAAAATTGAAAAGGCCGCGGATATGCGCGGATCGATACAGATGTCAGGAACGCTCCAGCGCCATCATTTATACCCCGTCATCCCCCGCAACTGCCTGGCCTCCGGAGAATTGGGAAACAACTCGACGTATCGCTTCACGTAGTGCGCGGCCTCGTCCAGGCGCCCCAATTCCGTGTAAAGCGCACACAGGTTGTAAAGCGCCGTCCGGTTGGCCGGCTCCATGTCCAGCACCCGCTTGCAGGCCAGAAGGCTCTCCTCCGGGCGCCCGGCAGCGTAGGCCGCCTTGGCCAGATTGAGATGCGCCTCCACATGCGTCGGATCCCCCTCGGCGGCCTCCCGGAACCAGCGAAGCGCGGCGTCTGTCTTCCCCTGCTGCTGGGAAACGATGCCCAGCCCGTTCTTGGCCTCCGTACTGGACGGCGCCAGTTCCAGCGCCCGCCGAAACGCCTGCTCGCTCTCTTCCAGACGTCTGCCCAGATAGCTCGCCACCCCCAGGTTCACCCACACCTCCACGCTGGTCGCATCCAGCGCAGCGGCCTTTTGGAACGCCGCCATACTCCTTTCCACGCGCCCCATCTTCCCGTAGGCCATCCCCAGCGTGTGATAGGCCCACGCATCCTTTGCATCCAGCGCCACGGCTCGTTCCAGTTCCGCAGCCGCCTCCGGACTTCTGCCCAAATCGAGGAGAACCGCGCCCATCTCCGCGCGTGCCGCTGCGGAATTCGGGTGCAGCCTCACCAAGGCCCGCGCAGCCTCGGCTGCCGCCTGCAGGCGTCCCTGTTCCCGGTAAACCCTGGCCAGTTCGAGCCGCGCGGCGGCAGACGCCGGCGCCGTCTTCACCACCTCCAGCAACACAGACTCGGTTCTGCCGGCATGGCCGGTCTCCCTCATCAACCGCACCACGTTGTTCAGATACCGGGGATGCTCTGAGTGCGCATCAACCGCCCCTCGGGCCGACCTCAACGCTCGGGCCCTGTCGCCCTGGCGTTCGTAATATCCCCGCAATTCATCGTAAGAAGCCCCCAGGGCATGTGCAGACAGCCGTTCCCCGCCGCGCAGAATCGTCTCCACCCGCTTCAGCGCCCGCCCGGCGTCCGCATTCACCCCGATCCACGGGATCACGTGCAGCAGCGACACCACCGTGACCGTCCACGCGGCCTGGCGTTGCGCCTCCGGCCCCACGCTTCGCGTGAGCAAATAGGCGCCCAACAGCGCAACCGGAATGCCCGAAAGGCCGAACAGATCCCAGTCGCGGAACGCGCCGATCTCCGGATTGAAAAAAACCATCACACCCAGGTACCCGACGGCGCTGGCGCCCAGAAAGGCCAGGCACGCATCCTGCCAGGCAATCCACTGCCACAGCGTGGTCGCCAGGCAAACGCAAAGCAGCCCGGCCATCGGCGCGGACAGCAGGTGCGCGTTGAGGACATCTGCCAGATGGACGGCGGAAAACAGGGTGTGAGGCCGCCAGAAGGCATCGCCCCCCCACAGGGGAACCAGACGGGAAAGGAGTTCCAGACGGGAAACATCCTCCTGAAAATCCAAAAACCCCGTGGCCAGCAGCAGTCCGGCAAACACCGCCGGAAACACCGCCGCCTGAAGCAGCGCCCTTCCGCACCCCTGCCCTGCCCGACATGCCCGAAACAGCAGCACGCCAAACGACGGGAGCAACGCCAGCCCCACAAAATGAAACGCGCACGCTACGCCCAGAACGCCTGCGGGCACCGCAAGCGGAAGGCCTCGCTCCAGCGCATACACCCCCAGGCAGAGATAAAGCAGCGTGGCCACCGCAACCGGCGCATAATGTTCCACGTAACCGAAAAAGATCTGTACCGTCCCCAACGTCAGCAGGAACAGCGCCACTATCGCCCGTTCTCGCCCGTTCCGGCCCACGGCCCGTGCGGTGGCCAGCGTCACAAAGACGAACAGCAATCCGCACGCCCAGCTCACAACGCGATAAACCGTCTCCGCACCCGCCTCACCGTGTCCGTCCCGGATATCGTACAGAAACCGCACCAGCGCAATCGTCAGCGGCTCGCTGGCCAGCCGCCCCATCGGGCCGGTCAACTCCCGCACCCACAGCGCCCCGTCCCCCAGCAAATGCGTCTGTGCGCGAAATGCCCAGAACAGGGCCAGCGCCAGAATCGCGCTCAGACCGTAAAGCCCATACCGCACGGACGGGCGCTTTCCGGAAACGGCAAAAGGCAGCCGCAACCGCGAAGTGAGGGCTGCGGAAACCGGCGGAAGGATCAGCCCCAGCCCCAGCAGGGTCACACCGACCCGTAGCCACACAGGGTAAAAGGCCAGAGGGTGAACCCCCCACCCCCATGCCGCCCATTGGAAGGCGAAAACCAGATGCAGGAGCAATACCGCACCTGCCGTGCCGGTCAACGCCAGAATAAAGCGCCTCTTGCGTTCCATCGGATTGCATCCCGGATCGATTGCCTCAAATCTCCACCCGGACTAAAATAACCTCCCGACAGCGAAAAGACCAGACCAAAATCCCCGGCCGGTTTCCCGCCTTGCCTTTCGCCGCCGGGCGCGTTATCTTGCCATCGTCTGCAGGCGGGCGATCACGAGCAGCGTCCCTGCGCCGATAAAGAACCCTCTGAAGGTGACCATCGATGACCTCCACAGAACGCGTGCTGACCGTCCTGGCGCATCAGCAACCGGACCGCGTGCCGGTCAACTACCACGCCAACCCCGGCATTGACGCGCGGCTGAAGGCGCATTACGGGCTGAAATCGAACGATAGCGAGGGGATTAAGCACATCCTGGGTGTGGACTTTGCCGGTGTGTCGGCGCCCTACGTCGGCCCCAGGATTCACGCGGACATCCCGCATCGGCGCGTGGATATATGGGGCGTCCGCACCCGTTATGTCGCGCACGAAAGCGGCGGCTACTGGGACTTCTGCGACTTTCCCCTCACCGACGCGGACGAGGATGCGGTCGCAAGCTGGCCCTTGCCGTCTCCCGACGACTTCGACTACCGTGTGATCTCACACCAGTGCGAGCGCAACCAGAGATACTGCGTTCATGCGGGGAATGCAGGCGTGGGATGCATCATCAACCGCATCGGCAAACTGCGCGGTATGGAGCAGGTGCTCGTCGATCTGCTCACGGACAACCCGGCCGGCCTCCTGCTGATCCGTCGCAAGCAAGAAATCGAACTCGACATCATCGCGCGCACGCTCGAAGCCGGAAAGGGACGCATCGGCTTCCTTTGGATGGGTGAGGATCTGGGCACACAGAAGGGTCCTCTCATCAGCCTGGATCTCTATCGGAAACACCTCCGGCCCTGGCATCGGGCATTCGTGGACCTGGCCAAATCCTACAACCTGCCGGTCATGTTCCACGCCTGCGGATGCAGCAGTTGGGTTTACGAGGACCTCATTGAAATCGGGGTGGCTGCCGTAGAAACGCTTCAGCCGGAAGCGGCCGACATGTCCCCCGAATACCTCAAGAAAACCTTTGGCGGGCGCCTGGCCTTTCACGGGTGCATCTCCACCGCAGGCCCCGTGGCTTACGGCGCCGTCGAAGACGTCGTCGCAGACTGCCGCCGAACGCTGGCCATCATGATGCCCGGCGGCGGCTACTGCTTTGCGCCCTCGCATCAACTGCAGGACAACTCACCCACGGAAAACGTCGTGGCCATGTACGAAACCGCGCACAGATACGGCAGGTATTGACGGATATCGACGGACGGCGGTCTCCGACCCTCTGGTGGCCTGCCGGCTATGACACGGAGGAAGCACCATGAGAATACAGATCGTTTTGCTGTTCGGCGTGCTGGTCGTCCTGATGCCGGGCATCCTTCACGCGCAGGCGGCCCGGAACGCAGAACAGGGCAAAAGTTCCCTGCCGCGGCTGCGCCACTACAATGTCCCGCACCCCGTCTATCCCGCCGACCACCCGGCCTGATCTCTGGTGCGCGGCAAGGTCGACGCCGACGAGTGGGTGGGCAAATCCAACGCCGAACTGCGCGCGCACATTGACGAACAGGGCGCCCGCCGGGGGGACAACGCCCTTATGCTGGCGGTCCTGCAGCGTCTGGCCCACACATATGCGCAAACCGGCCGGGCCGGCTACGCCTACAAATGCGCCGTCATCCTGGACCGCTACGCCGAAGTCATCGGCGCCTGGCCCTTTTTCGACCAGTCCGGCGAGAAAACCTATCCCCACGATGTCATGCTGCCCCAGTACGGCGTTGAAATGCCCCCGCACTACGGCGCCTTCTGGAGCGGCTGGCATCCCTACGACCTTCAGATCTCCCACCCGCTGGCCCTGGCCTACGACCAGATTACGGCCAGCGGCCAGATCGAAAAACTCGCGGCGGAAACCGGGCAGGACGTCCGGCTCAAAATCGAGCGCGACCTCCTCTACGCCAACGCGGCAACCGCGCCTGGGCGGCCAGCACCGCCGGGCACAACACCGTCGTCGTGGACGAAACGGACCAGTATCATCGAGGCGGCGCCCCCCAGCGCCGGTTCTCGGAGATCGACTCAGTCGCCGGCGTGGAGGACTTCTGGTTTGCGCGCACGCGCCTCAAACACGGCACCACGCGCACCGACGGGCAGCTCCGTCTCTTTGCCACGGACGGCCCGGGCGTGCAGGTCGCGGAGGCCGACGGCCATCGCGCCTATTCCTCCGAGTTAGTAGACCGCTACCGACGCACCCTCGTCCTGGTCGAAATCGACGCCGAGGACATCTACCTGGTGGACATCTTCCGCGTGCGGGGCGGTCGCGTCCACGACTGGATGCTCCACGGTCCGCTTCAGGAGGACTACACGGTCGATACCTCCCTGGACCTCGCGCCCCGTAGCGACACGCGTCACGAATGGCTGACGCAACACCACTCCGCGCAGACCGGTGGCGCCTGGTGGGCGGAGTTCAAAACCGCATCCGGTCCGACCGTGCGCACCACCATGATGCCGGCGAAGGGTACCGAAGTCACCCTGGCGCAGGGTCCAGCCATGCGTCGGGAGGGCGCGCAGACCTTCCTGGACGTGCGGCGCGCCGGCCCGGCCTCCGTCTTTGTGGCCATTCACGAGCCCTATACGGACCGTCCCAAACTGCGGTCGGTCAAACTTATCGCCCCTGCGCGCGCCTCGGACATGGCCGTTGCCGTGCAAATCGTCCTGCCCGACCGCACGGACACAGTTCTTTCCTCCCTCGACGAAGACGGCAGCATCGCCACGGATGACATCGACTTCCGCGGCCGGTTCGGTTACCTCTCCTCCGCAAACGGCCGCCATCGCGTCCTGTATATGGCAGACGCCTCCCACCTGAAAGCCGGCCGGCAAAAACTGGAAGGCGTTCCGGCCTGCACTGGCGACGTCGTCCAGACCCTCAGCACAGACCGGGGCGACGCCCTCAACGCCTTGATCACGGACATCCCGCTACCGGATGCGGACCTGGCCGGCAAGCTGTGTCTCACCACCGACGGCGACGGCAGCACGCGCGGCTTCCTCGTCAAATCCGTCGGAGACAACCGCATCGTCATTGATCGCCTGCCGGGCATGACCGTCGAAAACGGCGACGTCAAGCTTCAATACTTCCCGAACTGGGGCATCCCCGGCCGGCTGAGCTTCCGCATCGTCAACTCGGCATGGATCGTCAAGAAAAAATAACCCCGGCATCATCTCAGAGGCGTGCCGTTCGCTTTTCTTGAAACCCTCTGCGCGATCCATAACCCTGACAAGCCGGCCGACTGCAATCCCCCTTGCCATTCGGCCCTGACCGTGTTATTTTGCCATCACCACAATCTTTTTCCCTCATATCCGAAAGGAATGGAAATGACCAAACAATCAGCCCGTGAGCGTGCCCGCAAACTCAAAGCCCTTGCAGAAAAACGCCTGAAATATCCCGACCGGGTCATCGGTTTTTGGAAAGACGCGATGCGGGAGCGTATCGAACAGACGCGCAAGCTCGTCGGCTTCAAGGTCAGCCGGGGCGACTGCCACATCCACACCACCTTCAGCGACGGCATCGGCACGGTGGCAGAAACGGCCGGGTGGATCGAAAAGGCCGGGATGGACTTCTCTTTTATCACCGACCACGGCACCGTGCGCCAGAAGGCCCAGTGCGTCAAATACAAAAACCTCTGGTGGGGTCAGGAGCCCGGCACCCAGTACCACCACCTGGGCATCCTCGGCCTGGACAGAAAATACACCGTCACCCGCGACCTGGTCGTAGACTACAACAACATCATCGCCCTGGGCGGCTTTCCCTATATCCCGCATCCAACAGGCTGGTTTCCCACTACGCATTACGCCCAGGAAAAAATCGACGCCCTGGACCTGCTCGGGGACGACTTCTCCATCGAAATCATCAATGGCGCCAACAACCTCTTCGACTGCTACGACATCACGGATGAATGGTCCGTCGCCCTGTGGGACAAACACCTCAGCCAGGGCAAAATCGTCCGGGGAATGGGCAACACCGACGCCCACCTGCCGCAGGCCCTCGGCGACGTGTGGAACGGCGTACTCGTCGGCCGTCTCACCAAAGAGAACGTCCTCAAGGCGCTATGGGCCGGCCACTTCTTTGCGTCGGACGCGCCCTTCATCAACCTCACCTGCGGCCGGTCGGGCATGGGCGATGTCATCGTGAAGCGTAAAGGCAGCGCCGTGGAACTCCGCTACGAATGCGCAGACAGCCTGGGGTTGCAGCAAGTCCGCGTCATTGCCGATGGCAAGGTCGTCAAAGACCTGCGGCCGAAGGACGAGCGCGTCGTCAAGGGCGTCCACAAGATAAAGTTCACAGGTGGCAAATCTTATGTGCGCGTCGAGTGCTATGCCCGGGACAACCGCAAGGCGTTTGCCAACCCGATCTACATCCGTGAGACGTAGGAAGACCCGCAGCAAAACAGGGATGAACAATCCGGAAAGGAGTCGCACATGTCAGACACGATGCTTGCCGCGCAAATGTACACCGTCCGAGACTTCGCCAAGACCCCGGCCGATATTGCCGAAACCGTCAAAAAGGTCCGCGCCCTGGGCTGGGAGGCCATGCAGGTCTCGGCCTTTGGTCCCATCGAGCCCCAGGAACTCAAAAAAATCGCCGACGGCGAAGGCATCCACATCTGCGCCACCCACATCAGCTACGAGCAGATGCGCGACGACACGCAGGCCGTCATTGACGAGCACCTGTTGTGGGGGTGCAAATACCCCGCCATTGGCGGCATGCCCCAGTCCTACCGGGAGGCAGGCGAGGACGGCTTCAAGAAATTCGCCGTAGAGGCCTCCGAAGTCGCCCGCAAGCTTGCGGCCGGCGGCCTCACCTTCGGCTACCACAACCACAGCTTTGAGCTCCAGCGGTTCGGCGCCCGTACCGGCCTGGACATCCTCTTTGAGGAAAGCGACCCCAAGGTCTTCCAGATGGAAATCGACACCTACTGGATCCAGCACGGCGGCGGCGATCCTGCTGCCTGGATCCGCAAGGCCAAAGGCCGCGCCGACCTGGTCCACTTCAAGGACATGGCCATTGTGGGCCGCGAGCAGCGCTTTGCCGAAATCGGCGAGGGCAACCTCAACTGGCCGGCCATCCTGAACGCCTGCAAAGACGCCGGCTCCCGCTGGTACATCGTCGAGCAGGACCGCTGCTACGACCGCGATCCCTTCGACAGTCTGGGCCTCAGCCTCAAAAACCTCAAGGCAATGGGGCTTAAATAACGACGACGGGGGACGGGAGACCGGCGCCCCCGTCCCCGGTCTCCCGTCGTCATTGGATCCTTAAGGAAGGTTCATGAACAACGATCTCATCCCCTTCGAAGACATCGTACACACCGAAAACGCCGAAATCTACGCCATCCGCACGAAGGCGCCCGGCCCGCAAGGCCACCTGCCCCTCACCAGGGACCAGGTCATCCACGCCCCCAGCGGGGACCTCTTCGGCTACACGGAAAACGCCGGAATGGGGTGGAACCCGGACGAACTCGGCCGCCCGGAATTCCTCATCCTGGGCACCCTGGGGGGCATCCGCGCCCCGGACGGCACGCCCGTGGCCCTTGGTTACCACTCCGGCCACTGGGAGGTCGGCCTGCTCATGCAGGAGGCCGCCGCAGAACTCCGCGCCCTGGGCGGCCTGCCCTATGCCGGCTATTGCACAGACCCCTGCGACGGGCGCACCCAGGGCACGACCGGCATGATGGACAGCCTGCCCTACCGCAACGACGTCGCAACCGTGCTACGCCGCCTCATCCGTTCCCTGCCCAACCGGAAAGGCGTGGTGGGCGTGGCCACCTGCGACAAGGGTCTCCCGGCCATGATGATGGCCCTCGGCGCCATGCGCGAACTGCCCACCGTCCTCATCCCCGGCGGCGTCACCCTCCCACCGGAAGACGGCGAGGACGCCGGCAAGATCCAGTCTGTGGGCGCCAGGCTGGCCCACGGAGACATCACCCTCGACCAGGTCCGGGAACTCGGCTGCCGGGCCTGTGCCAGCCCCGGGGGCGGCTGTCAATTCCTGGGCACAGCGGGCACCTCCCAGGTGGTAGCCGAGGCCCTCGGCCTGGCCCTGCCCCACTCGGCCCTGGCCCCCTCCGGGGACGCCGTCTGGACCGACATGGCCCGCCGTTCCGCGCGCGCCGTCGTGTCTCTGGCCGGCAACAGGATCACGACCCGTCACATCCTCACCGACGACGCGATCCACAACGCCATGGTCGTCCACGCCGCCTTCGGCGGGTCCACCAACCTCCTCCTGCACATCCCGGCCATCGCGCACGCCGCAAGCCTCCGCCGCCCCACCGTGGACGACTGGAGCCGTATCAACCGGCAGGTTCCCCGCCTGGTGGACGTCCTGCCCAACGGTCCGGAATTTCACCCCACCGTCCGCGCCTATCTCGCCGGCGGCGTCCCGGAGGTCATGCGGCACTTGCGGCGCCTGGGCCTGCTCAAAGAGAACGCCCGCACCGCCTCCGGCCGCACCCTGGGCGAAAATCTGGACTGGTGGGAAACGTCCGAACGACGGACGCGTTTCCGCAGCCTCCTCGTGGAACTGGACGGCGTGCATCCGGACGACGTCATTATACCTCCGGACCGGGCACGTGCCAAAGGCCTCACCAGCACCGTCTGCTTCCCCACCGGCAACATCGCGCCCGAAGGATCGGTCATCAAATCCACAGCCATCGACCCCTCCGTAGTGGACGCCGATGGGGTCTACCGGATGACCGGACCGGTCAAGATCTTCACCTCCGAACGCGCCGCCATCGCCGCCCTGAAAGACCCGGGCCCCAAGGGCATCCAATCCGGGGACGTCATGGTCCTCATCAACATCGGCCCGATGGGCTCCGGAATGGAAGAAATCGCCCAGATCACCATCGCGCTAAAATTCCTGGACTTTGGCAAACGTGTGGCCGTCCTCACCGACGCCCGCTTCTCCGGCTTCTCCACCGGCGCCTGCATCGGCCACATCGGCCCGGAGGCCCTGGCCGGCGGCCCCATCGGCAAACTCGTGGACGGCGATATCGTCGAGATCGTCATTGACTGCAACCATCTGGACGGCCGCATCAACCTGGTGGGACACAACGACGAGACCTTCGGCGCTACAGCCGGCACAAAAATCCTGGCCGAACGTCCGCCCCGCCCGGACCTGGCCCCGCAGCCGGGCCTGCCGGACGACTCCCGCCTGTGGGCCGCGCTCCAAAACGCAGGCGGCGGCACCTGGGGCGGCTGCGTCTACGACGTGGACGCCATCGTCAAAACCCTCGAAGCCGGCCGAAAAGCCCTGAACGAAACCTAACACGCCTCAAAAAAAAACAGGTTCTGGAGCATCTCGCTCCGGAACCCTTCATCTTCTGCCTTTGCGCTCGGCTCTCGACGCTCTACCGATACACGTCCACCACCAGCCCGAGCCGAGGCGCAGATCCGTAATCCAGCCGCGCCGTCCTCGGCCCGCTCACCCTGGGCAACGACGCTTCCGGCGCGCCGCCGGCGCCCGCCTTATCCGCAATCCCCTGCGCCGGTTTCCTCGAAGTCATCCCCTCAAGCCCCTCCGTTTCCAGCGGCGAATCGAAGTCTGAAGCCGTCTCTGCGGCCGTCATCTCCGAGTCAGAAATCCCGTCGGACGTCTCTTCGTCTGCATTCAGAGCGTCGGCTTCTTCAGAAACCCCGCCAATTCCCTTCTCCTCAGAGGACGCTTCGGCAGCGCCTTCCCCGGCCGCTGTGCCTTCGACCGGCAGCGCGTCCGGCATAACCCTCGCGTCAAGCCCTGCACCGGAAACCAGCGCCTCGCCCGCCCCCGGCGCCTTCCCGGAATCGCCCTTCCCACTTCCCGTCAGAAGAGAATCTGCCTCAACCTTCAGGTCCGGCTTCCAGACACGGTCCTCAGCCTCGCTCGCGCCCCCAGGAAGCCCCATCTCCGTCGCCTTCTCTGCGGCCATCGGCATATCTTCTGCGGTCTCGACCGCCTCATCCGCCTCCGTGTCACCGCTCTCCATCCGACTCTTGGTCAGCTCCCGCCGAGCCTCGGACTCCATTCGGGACGCCGCAGCCGCAACGCGGTAGTCCGCTGTGGAAGGGTGGGCCGGCGCCATAGCCGCCCGGCGCACCACCTGCGCCTTTCGGATGCTCGCCTGCGGGTCTCCGGGTAC
>Ga0272441_10014053_pt1 | contig 11421 bp, 11 predicted proteins | sample SSMProp6N_FD_193582 | JGI IMG/M metagenome (GOLD analysis project Ga0272441, IMG submission 193582) | Marine sediment archaeal communities from Little Sippewissett salt marsh, Falmouth, MA, United States - SSM-Prop-6N | ecosystem: Environmental > Aquatic > Marine > Wetlands > Sediment ... | reverse complement strand
TGGTTTTGCTGAAAAACGGATCAATGATGCATTGAAGGGCATGCATCTGAAGACCGGCAGAATTACCCACCCCAGTCCGGCGAACCCCAAAGCCAATCAAGGCTGGGCGCTGTGGGTCGAATCGGAACTGGCGGCCATGGGAATCGGCCTGCCTGACGGACGAGAAAAAGGCCCGGCTTGACAGCCGGCCTTTTTCTTCAAATGTGAACTTTCCCGGACCGGAAAAGCGGGATTAAATGCCTCAGCCACCTGCAGATGGTTTGCAGGGCGGCGGCTGGAAACCGCCGGAACCGGTGGGAATGCCATGGGGCCGGACAGCACCGGCAGACATCAGCTTTTCCACGTCTCCACAATTGCACGCGGGACATACCACTGACTCGGTGTCCGATGAGAACACCAGTTGCTCAAATTGATTGCAGCAGGCCTTGCATTGGTACTCGAAGATCGGCATGGTTAGGCTCCTTGGTTTTTGGGCATTACAATAATGGCAACGCACCTCAAGTCAAGCCTCTTTTTTACATTTGCTCATAAAGGTGCGACTCAATCCCAATATTGCCGCACCCATTGGAAAAAGCATTTGACAATCTTGATGATGGATGCCATATCCAAACCATTCCTGCTCGTATAGTAACCATTAGGAAAAGCAGAAGAACATGAACATCTCAGTCATAGGAATGTTAAGGTTTTGGTGGTGGCGTTCACCAATCGGGTACGCCTGCCGGATCCCCATTGCATGAGATGTGTTTCGTGTCGATGACAAGCAAACGGACCCACGGGCGATAATCCGGCGGTCCGTTTTCAGTTAAAGGGGCTGCGGGGTTAATCCGGGCCCTTTTTTTCTGGCCGGGATGACTAACCCGGGTCCCAATTACCAAAGGAGGCGCAACATGCTGGTGGTGATGGATAAAACGGCGACACCCGAGCAGATCGACCATGTGGTCAAAGTCATTGAAGAACGGGGATGCACGGCCAGGCCAATTCCCGGCGGCGATCGCGTATCCATTGGCGTGCTGAACAACAAAGGCCCCGTGGATGCGGCCCTGTTTATCGGCCTGCCAGGGGTCAAGGAGGCAGTGCCTATCACCAAACCTTATAAACTGGTCAGTCGGGAAACAAAAGCCGAAGACACGTTGATTCAGGTGGGTGAGGTCACGATCGGAAACGGCCACCTGACCATTATTGCCGGCCCTTGTGCGATCGAGAGTGAAGACCAGGCCTTGACCATTGCCGGGCATGTCAAAAAAGCCGGTGCACATCTGTTCCGGGGCGGTGCCTTCAAGCCACGAACCTCGCCTTATTCCTTTCAGGGGCTCGGGGAAGCGGGGCTCAAAATTTTGGCTAGGGTTAGGGAGCGTTTTGGCCTGCCGGTGGTCACCGAAGTGATGGATTTTCAGACCTTCGACCTGGTGGAGCATTATGCCGACGTGGTCCAGATCGGTACCCGGAACATGCAGAACTTCAGCCTGCTCAAGCGAGCCGGCGAGTCCTACCGGCCGATCCTGCTAAAGCGCGGTATGGCCGCTACCATTGACGAGTGGCTCATGGCTGCCGAATACATCATGGCCCAGGGGAACCACCAGGTGATCCTGTGTGAGCGGGGGGTGCGCACCTTCGTTCACCACAGCCGCAACACCCTGGATCTGTCGGCCGTGCCGGTAGTTAAGAAAGAGAGTCATCTACCCATCGTGGTGGATCCCAGCCACGCCGCCGGCCGACGGGATCAGGTGCTGCCCCTGTCCCGTGCGGCGGTGGCTGCCAATGCACACGGGTTGATGGTGGAGGTCCACCATCAACCGGAACAGGCTTTGAGCGACGGCGCCCAGAGCCTCCTCCCTGAACAATTCGACTTGCTTTGCCGACAGGTCATGGCGATATTCAAGGTCTGCGGCGAAGAGGAGCAGATCTAACAACGATTTCAGACGAATCAGGAGTATCATCATGAAGGTAGTAATACAAACAATGGCCGTGCTGGCTGTGCTGATGGCGATGGCCTGCACCCAGGAGTCGCAAAACAAGATTGGGCGCTCCATCCAGAACTGGACCGGCACGGACGGGGTGCTGGAGATATACGCTGGCGAGCAGCTGGTGCGCCGTTTCATCAACGTGGACAAATTGTCCACCGCATACGGCACCTCGGACAACAACCCGCGGCCCTATCGCTTCGGTTACGGATACATGGACGTCAACTTGAACATGGTCAAGGATGCCGACGAGCGCAAGGTTTACTTCGAGTTTTCCGATTATTCCACCAGCTACGTCTTTTTCGAAAATCCCCGGTAGTCTGCCTTTATTTATTAGCGCCGCGCTGGGCGTAACGGGCCTTGAGACCCAAGGTTACCTTGCGCAGCCGGATGGACTTGGGTGTAATTTCCACCCGCTCGTCGTCACGGATAAAGTTGATGGCCTGCTCCAGGGTCATCGGCCGGATGGGGGCCAGGATGACGTTTTCGTCCTTGCCGGACGCCCGCATGTTGGTTAGTTTTTTTTCTTTGGTGGGATTGACGTTGATGTCCGTCTCCCGGTTGTGTTCGCCAACCACCATCCCTTCGTAAACCGGTTCACCGGGCTGGATGAGCAGCCGGCCCCGCGGCTCGAGATTATATAGGGCGTAGGGCACCGCCTGACCCTGGCGATCCGATACGATCGATCCGGTAAAACGGCTGGGAAAGTCTCCCCGGTATGGCTCGTAACCCAGAAAGTAGGAATTCATGATGCCCGTTCCCCGGGTGTCGGTGAGAAATTCATCCCGATAGCCGATCAGGGCCCGCGAGGGAATGGAGAATTCGATGCGCACCCGTCCGGTGCCGGTATTCGAGAGGTTCATCATTTTCCCTTTGCGCACGGAAAGCTTTTCGGTCACCACCCCCATGAAGGTTTCACCACAGTCCACGAAGAGCCGTTCGACGGGCTCTTTGACGATCCCATCCTCCTGCTTCAAGATCACTTCAGGACGTCCGACGCAAAATTCAAACCCTTCCCGGCGCATGGTCTCGATGAGGATGGCCAGCTGAAACTCCCCGCGTCCTTTGACCACCACAGAATCCCTTTCCCCCGTGGTTTCCACCTGGATGGCCACATTGAGCAGGGTCTCTTTGAGCAATCGCTCTCGGATTTTCGCCGACTGCACATAGCGGCCTTCCTTTCCGCCCAGTGGACCGTCGTTGATGGTAAACAGCATGGAAACCGTCGGCGGGTCGACGGTGATGCGGGGCAGGGCGAAAGGGGCATCTTCAGTGCAGATGGTGTCGCCGATGGATACCTCTTCGATGCCGGACAGGATAACGATTTCACCGGCGCTCACTGCAGATACCGGTGTGATATCCATGCCCTCGTATATTTGCAGACGGGTGACTTTCAAGGGGCGGTGGTTACCGTCTGCATCGATGCGGATGAGCCGGTGCCTGGATTCGGCCTTGCCGCCCACCACGCGTCCCACTGCCAGGCGGCCCAGATAGTCAGAATAGCCCAGGTCGGAGACCAGCATCTGAAACGGTGAGTCAGGGTCGAACCGGGGCGGGGGAATTTCCCTGACAATGGCGTCAAAAAGCAGATGGAGGTCGTCGGCCAACTGGTCTGGGGCCGTTCCCGCCACGCCGTCACGACCGATGGCGTAAAACAAGGGAAACTCCAGCTGGTCTTCATTGGCATCCAGGTCGATGAGTAGATCGTACACCTGATCGAGCACCGCAGACGACCTGGCATCTTTGCGGTCGACCTTGTTGATCACCACGATGATTTTCAGTTTGGACATGAGGGCTTTTTGCAGCACGAAACGAGTTTGGGGCAAAGGGCCTTCGGAGGCATCCACCAGGAGGATGGCGCCGTCCACCATGGACAGGGCCCGCTCCACTTCACCACCGAAATCGGCATGGCCCGGTGTGTCCACGATGTTAACTTTTACGCCCTGGTATACCACGGAGCAGTTTTTGGCGGCAATGGTGATACCACGCTCCCGCTCGAGATCCATGCTGTCCATGACCCTTTCGTCAATTTGCTGGCCCTGCCGAAAGAGGCCGCTCTGGCGGAACATGGCATCCACCAGGGTGGTCTTGCCATGGTCGACATGGGCGATAATGGCGATATTGCGAATTTTATCATTGGTTAAGAAAGCGGACATATCTGCTCGTTTCGTGTGGTTGGGGTTTTTAGAATAAGTGCCAATATAGCCATCCAGTCGTTCAATACAAGGTGATCGAAGCGCATATTTAGGGTTGCATCGGACAATGTAGCTTTAATGTAGTTAAAAAATAGCCTTGACCCTGTGCCGCAAGGGTGAGATAAAAAGAGGCAAATCACCCTTGCCGGCTTAACAATATTTTATATAACCATCAAAAATTATAGACTATTTATATCGATCGACACCATTGTACCGAAGCAATGGGCAGGCCGGTTACGTTAATGGAAAAGGAGGAGAGATGGCGAAAATTGAAACCGTGGGAATCGTTGGATTCGGTGTTATGGGCGCGGCCATAGGACTCAATGCTGCATCGTCCGGGTACCGCGTCATCTTCAAGGAGCTGAATGACGAGCTGGTTCGATCCATGTATGATCGATGGGTGAAAGCAGCCCTTGATAAACGGGTGGCCAAAGGTAAAATGACCCAGCAGGAGATGGACCAGGTGGCCGGTATGATATCGGGAACCGCCAGCTATCAGGACCTGGCACCTTGTGACCTGGTCATCGAGGCAGCAGTGGAAAAAATGGATTTGAAAATCCAGATTTTCAAGGACCTGGACAAGGTGTGCCGTCCGGATGCCATTTTGGTCAGCAACACCTCCACGTTTCTAATTGAGCGACTGATGGCATCGGTTTCCAACCCTTCCCGCACCGCCGGCCTGCATTATTTTTTTCCAGCCAACATCAACCGGCTGGTGGAGGTGATCCGGCAGAAAGAGACCAGTGACGAGACCTTTTCCGCCCTGATGGCATTTGCTGAAAAAAACCGTAAAGTGCCCATTGCGGTGAAGGATTTCCCCGGTTTTGCCATCAACCCCGTGTTCATCTCCAGCTACATGATGCTCGACTCATTTTATGGCGGCACATACAATGTGGCCACCCTGGAGCGCATCTCCCAGCTGGCATTGAGCGTGCGCTTCGGTATCATGTGGGTGCAAAACGGATCAGGCCTTGGCACCTGCTACCACGCCGCCGTGTCCATGAACGACTATCTGGCCGATACCGATGTCGGCTATCCGTCGGTGCCGGAGCAGCTAAAAATCCAGTTTGAGAGTGGCAAACCCTGGAACCTTGAGGACGGGCCTGTAGCCGATGACCCGGCTTTGCTGGCGGTCGTCAAAGACCGGCTGCTGGGGTCCATCTTCACCATTTCCAGCCACCTCATTGAAAAAGGGGTGGTCTCCACCAAAGACCTGGAGCTGGGCATCTGCACCTCACTGGCCTGGCCCAAAGGGCCCTTTGCCCTGATGAACGCCATGGGAATGGAAGAAAGCGCCCGCCTGGTGAGACTCACGGTGGAGAGCGGTGAGTTTAAAATGCCCGGAACCTTTTCCGGCGCGGTTCCCCCGCCATGGGCGCTGTAGCCAATAAACACTCAGGACGGCATGTTTGTTTTAGTTAATGAAGGGCACGGATGCAATCATCCGAGCCCTTTCGTGCTGATGGCCTGCTACCGGTAGTTCTAAGACATGGTTAGTGGTCTTTCGCCGTCGCACGGTGCGATCAGCAAGATTGATCTCGGGTTGGCCCAAGCCGAATGGGCCGAATGCCTAAATCAGATGGGCGCTAATTGGCTCATCGGTGTTTTAATCGGCAGATCCCCTTGGGGGAGTGACTGGGAAGAGACCCGGTGGTCGTGCCCAGCAAGCTTTTACTGACTGCCGGCCGGGGGCTGTTGCCCTTTTCCTGGGCAATCTGTGCACGCTGTTCCGCCATCAGCAGGGGCGGATCGATGGTACAGTGAAGGCGCAGACAGGTAAGGGCGGTATCTTCTCGTATCACCATGCCATTCACCGGTGCCGTTCGGCCGCTAACAAAGATAATTTCCCCCTGAACCGTTTGCCCGTGCGTGTATATACCCGTGCAGACCAGGCTGATGCCTGTTTCCGAGATATCGTGGACGGGGCAGGTGAACTGGGTCACCGCATGGTGGTCATTGGTTTTCTGGACGAAGAGGGGATGTAACGATTCGTCAAATTGCATGCGATAATGCTGGCGGTGCCGCTCGGGTGCTTCCTGATCTGCATCGTCAGCCGATGTCGCCCGGTGATGATCGAGCCGTAACCATCGGAACAAGCTGATCACGGTCATGCTGCAACTGATGATCAGGATGGCCGTCACATAGTAGCGACCCTGCGGCGACGCGCCGAATGTAAATGCCTGTCGTGCCCATACCGCAGCCATCAATATACTCGAACTGATTAACAGGGTGATCAGGTTGAATTTCACCTTTTTGATCCTAATTTCCTTATCAAGCATGATAATCTGCTATTCGGCGTTTTTCCAGAATGCTTGAGCGGATCCATCGACAATTTGAACGGGCACAGGTTGGAACGTTTTTTTAGGCTGTTTGTTTTTGGCATCGCCAACGGCCGATTGATGACTATATTGTTAAGGGGTGTTAAATCCATTTCTAAAAAGGGAAAACAGGGCGTATGGCACAGCAGGATTACTACCAGATACTCGGCGTGGATCAACATGCAGAGGCAAAAAAAATTAAGGAGGCGTATCGGGAACTGGCATTTAAATATCACCCGGACCGCAACGAAAAAAATCCAGATAGTGCAGAAATGATGAAATCGGTCAATGAAGCTTATGCGGTCTTGTCCAATGAGGAAAAGCGTCGTGCCTACGATGCCATGCGCAGCCGTTTCGACGATAACGCCTATGGTCAGTTTAGAAACACCTATACCGAACAGGATATCTTCAACGGCTCCGATATTCATCAAATTTTTGAGGAGATGGCACGATCGTTCGGCCTTCGCGGCGTGGACGCCATATTCAGCGACTTTTACGGCTCGGGGTACAAGCACTTTTCCTTCAAGCAGCATGGCCTTCACGGCAGCGGATTCATCTATCGCGGAGGATTCGGCAAGGGTCGGGGAAAAGCCATGGCGTCCGGTACTTCCCCGGGTTTAGGTCGGTTTTCCAGGTATTTGTTGCAAAAGGTCACCGGGTTGCGTCTGCCTCAAATGGGGCAAGATATTCGCGACACCATCCACCTGACCCCTGAATTTGCCAGATCAGGTGGACCCTATCCCTATCATCACCTTCGGCGTTCTAAAAAGTTGGTGGTCAGCATTCCTGCCGGTACGAAGGACGGGCAGCAAATTCGTCTTTCCCAGATGGGCGCCGCAGGCAAAAACGGCGGCCCAAACGGAGACCTGTACCTTAAGGTGAAATTCAAAAAAGCGTTTTTGGAAAAAACGAAGGATTTTATTGTCTCGGCTTTCAGCCGATGATACACTGTAAAAACAGACTGATTCAGGTTTCGGATGATCGTCATTAGCCATTGAAAGGAGGCGTTGCCGTTTTTATAACCGGATAAACCAACCATCTATCTCCCCGTCGGTCCATGAAGACAAGGGGACTGCATAAACAGTGGTAAGCGGACCGGATAGCCGCGAAAGGAGGACGTGATATGCAAATTCTGGTCACCTTCAAAGGTGTAGACTCCTCAGATTACCTGAAATCCTACCTTGAAGAAAAGCTCGAGCGTCTTGATAAAATCATGCCCCATTCCGGAACCGCCGATGTGGTTTTCCAGGAAGAAAAGCTAAGAAAAATTGTGGATGTCAACCTTAATGGAAAAGGTTTTGGTGTCCACGCCAAAGAAGAGAGCGGTGCCTGGAATGAAGCCATTGATCTGGTGGTTGACAAGGCCAAAAAACAGCTGATCAAAAACAAAGAGAAAATCCAGTCACACCGTGTAGAAGTTTACCCGTCCGAGTCGCTTTAATTGAAGCATCCATCGGCTTCATTTGAAAAAAAACCAATCGTTTCCAAGATTGAATCCTCCCCGCGGCGTGCCACGGGGAGGATTTACTTTTTTGGTCTCCCCAACAGCCTCCACTCCCAGAAGAGCGGGCGACGTCAATGTCAATGGAAAAAAAGAACGCCGGAACTCGATCGAATTACTTCCTGATCAGGTGTTGGAGTTCGGGTCGGTCAAGGTTGGCTGCATCCACCCGAACCTTGCCGTCTGCACCAGCGCGGCCTGACAGACGGCCGGTCTTGAGCCACTGGCGAACTCCTTTTTCAGTCAGGTAGGTCATTTGGACAAACGCCTCTACATCGTATGTTTCATGGGAAGCAGCCGGCGCATCGCGAGTGGGGTCCACGCCGGCCGATATTCCCCCGGGATCTTTTTGGGTCACAACGGCCGTGTTTTGAAGTTCGCTTTCGTAAATCGCCCATTTCCCGCTGCGTTTTTCACCGCGAATCTTATCCCGTCTCAGCATCCGGGTGATCGTGGAAACGGCGATGCCTGTCAAATGTGAAAATTCAGCGGTGGTCAGCGCCTTGCCATTCTCGGTCATGCAATCTACTCCTTTTAAAAAATAGCCGCTTACGCCATGCTCAGGGTAATCTGGTTCACGGCTTCGACCATCGCTTCGTTGTACATGGCCAAGTCTTCTTCATCTAATGAGAGAAACGCCAGTGCTTCCGGGTCAAGTTCATACAAGGCCGCATCCATACTGCTGCCTATTCCGCTCTGCTGGGCGATATGATTGGCAGTATGGATGATGTAGGCCAGTTGGTTGCCCTTGGATGCGCCGGGATCGTGGTGATATCGCATCGCGCTCACATGATTCTCCGGCAGTTTCCATTTGGCGCACAGCTCAGAGGCCAGTTCCGTGTGGTCGAAACCGAGTACCTGCTTTTCCACTTCAAGAAAATTGACACCAGCAGCGAGCGCCTGGTCGACCTGGGCTTTTCGTTCCAGGAGATAGCGATCCAGGGCCAGCTTTCCGGCATCGTGGATCAGCCCGACGGAAAAGGCGTCGTTTTCCATTGCCGGTGCGCGATCCTTGGCGATCAGTCGCGAACACAGCGCCACGGCCAGTGAATGCTGCCACAGGGAGCCGGACCCCATACGGTATCCTTTAAGGCGGCTTCCCAGCAGGCTGGTGGCCGAAACCATGGTAATCAGCTGCTCCAGCGTTTTATGGCCGAGAACGACAGTGGCCTGGTGGATCGAAGAAACCATGCCGGACAGCCCGTAATAGGCGGAGTTTGACACCTGCAGGACCTTGGCGGCAATGGCCTGATCCGTTTCGATCACCTCGGCGATCTCTTTGAATCCAGACATGGGGTTGGCCATGACCTCCCGTGCCTTGTAGATGATTTTTGGCATCGCCGGCAGATCTTTGAGCCTGTTCAGAATTTTGCGTTTCAGATCGGTGCCGTCCAGGTTATCCGATGATTTTTCAGCAATCGGAGTGATAACCACCTTTCCGGTGGATTCATCGGGCGTTGTATTCAGGGATTCGGGATCTGGCTCCGGTTTCTCCCTGAGGTCCAGCGTAATTTTTGATTTGCAGCCGGGGCAGGGGAATGAGACCTTTTTCCCAGTGGGAAGGCGTTCATCGGGAAGTTCGAACGCTTTGCTGCAGTTTTCGCACGCCACTTTCATGGGAACACCTTTCTCGGAAGACGCAGGGGTTCTGTCAAATCGGTTAATCTGTGCCGTGTTATAGACTTCCAGACAAGGAGGTTGGCAAGGCAAAGCGAGAAAGTCGCAACCATTATGCGTCGACGAGCGATAATGTAGTCCAAAATCCTTATCTGGAAGTTTATATATCGGTTTCTGTTGATTTTGGCCACAATCAAATTGTTGAATTGCGATAGCGAACGTATTCCCCGTGGCTTGCCGCGGGGAGGGTTCAATTGCCAGTGCATGAGGGGACGAAAGCCCCGACACACTTTTTTATCGGCCCTGTGATCGAAAACTTTATGTCCATCCTTTATATTTAAAATGGCCCGCTTTTATGATAAGCTATCCAGCATTCCGCATCCTTGCTGTCATTTTAAATCAGGGAACCTACCGCCATGCACGTCTGTCTGATGGTTGCCATTACCGTTGATGGAAAAATCGCCAGAGCTGCGGATCACTACCCCGACTGGACCGGCAAAGCCGACAAACAGCTGTATGCCAGCATTACCCAAAAAGCCGGTGTCATGATCATGGGCTCAACGACCTTCGATACTATCGGGCGGGTGCTGCCCGGCCGCAAAACCATCGTCATGACCCGCAACCCAGATCGCCGATCCGACCGGGACGATCTGGTATATACCCAGGCGCCTCCCGAGCAGATTCTTTCCGATCTGGCCTCCCAAGGTTACCAGGAAGCCGTGGTCGTTGGCGGTGCAAAGATCAACCAGCTCTTTGCCGAAAAAGGGTTGATAGACGAGTTGATCCTCACGCTATCCCCCTATGCCTTCGGCTCCGGGCTGTCGATCTTTTCAGGTGCCGTGGACCTGAAACTGGCCTTGAAAGCGTTCAGTCAGATAGACGAAAACACGTTGTGCATCCGCTACCGGGTCATCCATTCGTGATATTGAGCTGCGATCGTCCTAATGTCAAATTATCGAATTGACGCGTTGCGGTTCATGGCCGACAATACCTTGAACAACCCCTGAGTGCCTAACTCTTCCCATCCCATGGCCATTGCCGACACGTAAAACTGGTGGGCCAGGGCCAGACCGGGCAGCGACAGTCGCATGCGCCGCGCCTCTTCCAGAGCGATGCCCATATCCTTGACAAAGTGCTTGATGTAAAAACCGGGGTTGAAGTCGCCATCGGCTATTCTGCGACCCAAGGTGTTGATGGACCACGAACTGGCCGCTCCTTTGCCGATCACATCGATGACCTGATGGGCATCCATACCGGCCTGCTGGGCATACAAAAGGGATTCAACCACACCGATCATGGTGCCGGCAATCAGAATCTGATTGGTCATTTTGGTGTGCTGGCCGGCGCCTGGACCGCCCATCAAGGCGATGGTTTTGCCCAATATATCGAATAGCGGTTTGACTATATCGAACACCGGCTTGTCACCGCCCACCATGATCGCCAAGGTGGCTTCCCGGGCACCCACGTCGCCACCGGAAACCGGTGCATCCAGTGCCTTAACCCCCTTTGTGGCGCATTCATGATGAATGGTGCGGGCCAGGTCCGGACTGGATGTGGTCATGTCTACTATCGTGTCATTGGTTTTGGTTCCCGCCAGTAAGCCTGTATCACCCAGAATCACTTCGCGGACATCATCCGGAAAACCCACCATGGTGAAAACGATATCGCTGCTTTGTGCCACGGCTTTGGGCGTTTCGGCCCAAGCCGCCCCTTTTTCAAGAATCCTGAGCGCTTTGTCGCGGGTTCGACTGAATACAGTCAAGCGGTGTCCAGCGGTCAAAAGGTGCCCGCACATGGACGCGCCCATGACGCCCGTCCCGATCCATCCG
>Ga0272441_10014052_pt1 | contig 11421 bp, 10 predicted proteins | sample SSMProp6N_FD_193582 | JGI IMG/M metagenome (GOLD analysis project Ga0272441, IMG submission 193582) | Marine sediment archaeal communities from Little Sippewissett salt marsh, Falmouth, MA, United States - SSM-Prop-6N | ecosystem: Environmental > Aquatic > Marine > Wetlands > Sediment ... | reverse complement strand
GTTGCGGCTCCCGCTGCCGGCGAAGAAGAAAGCACCCTGCATCAGAAAGAAGACTTCTGGATGAGTAAGAAGTACGGGAAATCCTTCAAGGGCATGGATATTGGTGACGTAGACGGTGACGGCCTGAATGAAGTGGTGCTGATCGATGACAACAACGTCTACATCTATCGCCATGATGGCGGAAGATTTGAACTCCTGAAAACAGTTTCAGGCGGGAATTACGACAATTACCTTTCCGTTGACGTGGCCGACATCAACAGGAACGGCAGGGCGGAAATATTCGTTTCGAACATACGGGGTGAATTGCTCGACTCCTTTGTCATCGAATATGAGAATGGGGCATACAAACAAATCGCCTCCGGCCTGCGGTGGTTTATACGGTCAATCGCATCGTCACCAGAGCCGGTTGTCGTGGCCCAGTCAAAGTCAATCGATTCGCCCTACAACACAGCCTTCGACAGTCCAATCTACAAGCTGTCCTGGCGTGACGGCAGCTATGAGAAGGGAAGGCAGATGGCGGTGCCCCGGGGCCTTCCGGTGTATGGTCTGAATGTAGATTCACTCGATTATTCGGGCATCCTGCGGGTTGTCGCGCTGGATGAGTATGATCATATCTGTGTGTACCGGAAAACAACGAAACCGCTTTCGGAAATTCATGTAATCGGAGGTAGTGACGAACTGCTCTGGAAAAGTGACGAGGTCTACGGGGGATCGACCACCTATTTCAAGGCCGGCACGGAACAGCGCAAAAGCTATGAACCAGGTTCGCCCGACAAGGTATACGTGAGATCGAGAATTCTCATCTCCGATACCGACCACGACGGTCGGAAAGAAGTCGTTATTGTGCGAAACATGTCCTCGATCGGAAGGATCCTGAAAAACCTGAAGGTATACAACCGCAGCGAGATCTGCAGCCTTGCATGGGACGGTATCGGTCTTCAGGAAAAATGGAAAACAAAGAAAATTCAGGGATATGTGGCGGATTATCAACTCAAGGATATCGACAACGACGGTCAGAATGAAATCGTTCTCGCCGTGGGAATAACCTCAGGGAAAAGTGCCGTCGTGGCTTATGAATTAAAGAAGTAAACATGCTTGGTGACCTCGTAAGAGGTCAATGTCCGATGGCAAAGTAAAAAGCTTCAAATGCAAGACGCATAAATCCTGAGGAATGAGGCGTACTTCTGGTACGCCGCAGTGACGAAGGATGCAGTGCAACGCCGCAGTTGGAATTTTTACGAAGCCATCATGCTTGACATGTATGATTTTATAGTGTAGGAGAAGCGCTGCAACAGAGATGGCGGTGTAGCTCAGCAGGTTAGAGCATACGGCTCATATCCGTAGTGTCCGGGGTTCAAGTCCCTGCACCGCCACCATATGAAATCCAAAAGCCCGTCGGTCTCGGCGGGCTTTTTTTGTATTCTTATCAATTTGTGAAAAATCTAACTTTGCGAATTGGATCATATTCCTGCTAATAGGAAATTATTGATTATTGTATATTATATTTTTGCTTTTTTCGAACCAGTGTCGAGATGTCGATGCCGAGAATTTTGGCGGTTTCCTTCAATGTTGCCGTATCATTAAGATGTGCCCGGATCACGGACTCTTCGTGAAATTCCATTTGTTCCCGCAGCGTTTTCTTTTCAAGCATAAGCTCGCTGCTGTTATTGCGATCCATTGCGATTACGTCCAGCATTTCGCGTTCGAAGCTATTAGTATATTCATAAACATCCCTGATCTCTTTCTCTATTGTCTCAATCTCAATACGCTCCTGAGTCGACATAATCACAAGACGTTCAATAACGTTTTTCATCTCACGGATATTTCCCGGCCAATGGTAGTGCATGAAAAACTTGAGAAGCTCCGGGGCGAAATAGCAGGATTTTCGGTATTTTTGATTGAAATTGTCAAGGAACAAGACGGCGAGGGGAATAATATCGTCCTTGCGGTCGCGAAGCGGTGGAACGGCTATGGTGATTACATTGAGACGATAGTAAAGATCGTTGCGAAACTTTCCCTCACTGATGAGTTTTTCAAGATTTGAATTTGTTGCCGAAATGATCCTGGCGTTTGTATGGATGAGCTTTGTGCCGCCCACACGGTAAAATGTTTTGTCTTGGATGACGTCAAGGAGTTTTACCTGGAGATTTAAAGGCAGTTCACCTATTTCATCGAGAAATAGTGTTCCATTGTTTGCAAGTTCAAATAGACCGATTTTCCCTTTTTTGCTGGCTCCCGTGAAAGCACCCGCTTCATAGCCGAACAATTCGGACTCTAAAAGATTTCCCGGTATGGCTCCGCAACTTACTTTTATCAGTAAGTGTTCGGGTTCATCCTTGCCGATGTTGTACATGAACCGCACCAAAAAGTCTTTTCCGACACCTGTTTCTCCCAGTACCAAGACCGGCGTATCGAAAGAAGCAACTTTAATTGCTTTTTCGTAAATTGTGTTCATGACCTTACTGCGTGTTTATGTGACATATTTATTGGATTGTTGATATTCGATCTCCCTGAGCTGGTGTTTCAGGGACATGGTCAACGATGTTGCGTTCGCCAGTTTGTCCTTGATTGCCAGCAGTTCCGTCATGTCTCTCACGGTGCAGATGACACGTTCAAGTTTTCCGTCGATATATACAGGGGCGCCGGTTACGAGACAGCTTTTTCCACTATAATAATCGATGATCATAGACGCCGGCTTGCCCGTTTCGATAACTTTCAGAGTACATGATTTTGGAATAATTTCTTGATTGATCGTTTTGCGTATATTTACTCCCAGGATTTCTTCGCGTTTTAGACCGGATATCTCAAGGAAAGCGTCATTAAAATATAGAGGTTGACCATTACCATCCGCGATGTAACAACCGTCAAAAAGATTGTCCAGCATTTTGTCGTTGATAATTTTTTTCTTTGATGAAATGGCAATATGTTCCAGAATATGATCATATTTCGAGTGATCCTGACAGAAGAGCAAATAATTCCTGCTATTCTTCTCATCTATTCGTATGAGGTCCATCGACAGTATTTGACCGTTTTCCATTTTGATATATTCTGATGAATGGTTTTCATCCTGCGGTATCTCGGGCATCGTCGGGATCAGGAGGCGCATGTTTTTGCCGACGAGCCAGTCTTGCGATTTCTGAAGAATAGCTGCAAGGTTCATATTAATAAATTTCACTGAAAAATTTTCATCAAGAACGGCGAATCCAAACGATGATAATTTTTCAAAATTATTTATTTCTATTTTCATAGTTCTCGTCCTTGTAATGATGCCGGCAAAGAAACAATAAATTAATTTTCAAATGGTGGTGTAGAGCGATCCAAATTAAAGGTATAGATGTCATTAACTCAAAAGCCTACCGCAGAATTTGAATGCGTCATGAAGGCATATATGCTCAGTAAGCCAAGGTGAAAAGAACGAATTCACCCCCTATGTGCCTCCTGAACATTGCAACTTCTCATATCACCGAATATGCATATATGCAATGACGATCTGCCATTATATGCAGAAATACAATAACCATATAACCGATTGTAGTCAAATGGATAGATTATTGGTCAGCAAATCCTGAACTCCATATATATGCAATTACGCATATTATGTAACAACATTCGCTGGTGTCTTAAGCCGTTCTGTTTTGCGAAGAACCAAAAGAGTCCTGCCGCTGCCATGCACTGCCACATTACTGATAGATACTATAAGATCAATTCCTTATGTGTGGAAGTCGATTCCGGAGCGATATCGATCAATGCAGAAGTAATGCTGGTGTGCGGATGCCAGAATATAACTGGTATGGAAAATGCAAAAAAGAAAAAGAAAGTCTCAGGGCGGATGCTGATACTTTAATGGTTACGGAAGATGAAAGAGGGTGGTAAAACTGTGGGGCTTTAATCCCCGGAAAGTATTACCGGCTAAATATCAATTAACACATAGGAGGAGTGAAGAATGAAAAGAAAAATAAAGTTCATCACATTATTATTTTCGTTGATTATTTGTATGGTTTTCCTGATCCAGTCTGTGGCAACGGCCGAAAAAATACGGTGGCGTATGGCCACCGGAAGGACCCCCGTGTTGACTCCCTTTCACGAGGCAGACTTGAATCTTGCAAAAATGATTACAGAAATGAGCGGTGGGCGACTTGAAGTTACTGTGTACCCCGCCGGAGAGCTGATGCCTGCCTTCGAAATTTTCGATGCTACCCGCACCGGCGTGATTCAGATGGCCGCGGCATGGCCCGGGTACTGGACGTCAAAGAACACAGCATTCGATCTCCTTGGTTCACTTGCGCTCATGATGACGGCGCCTGACTACATGACTTGGTTGTATAATGGCGGCGGTCTGGAACTGGCACAGGAATTGTATGGGAAATATGATCTTAAATTCTTTCCCATGGGTGTTACGGGACCGGAATCAGGATTCAGACTCAAGGAACCCATCCACAGCATTTCTGATTTTAAAGGACGAAACCTCCGATGTGGGGCATTCGGGTCGATCTGGATACTCAATCAGATTGGCGCAAATCCGGTAAGGATTCCGGGAGGAGAGGTGTACATGGCGCTCAAGCTTGGAACCATCGACGGTACCGAGTATGCTGTTCCCTCTACCGATTGGGGCATGAAACTTCAAGAAGTGACCGATTACATTCTTACACCTGCGTGGCACCAGGCTGGCGTGGTTTCAGATCTGATGATCAACATGGACGCGTGGAAGAAACTGCCCGACGATCTCAAGGCCATTGTTGAGACGGCGTGCCGGGCAAACATGCTGTGGTTGTACTCGAAAGCCAACTGGGACGCCATTGAGGCGGTGAGGAATTTCGAAAAAGCAGGAATTAAGGAAAGCCGGCTCGATGATAAGGCGCTGGAAAAACTGGAAGAGCTTGCCATAAAGTACATGGAGAAGCAATCCGCCGAAAATCCCGATTATGCGAAAATTGCCAAATCCATGACGAATTACCTCAAAGAGTATGACCGTGTCCGTAATCTCGAAGGTCGCTTTGCGCACGGAACAAGTCTCACGAAATATCCTGAAATAAAGTAGTAAAATTCATATCCCGGCAAGCTCCGTGGTTCTTATGACCAAGGGGCTTGCCGAGGGTAATGGCATTTGCCTTATATGCCAAAGGAGGAAAAATAGTGTTGCGGCAAGTTAGTAAATACAGTGACGGTATCGGCGAATGGACCGGCAGAACGGTATCGTGGTTGATATGGGTCGTGATGGCGTTCTGTGTATTCGAGGTCATCGCAAGGCGTTTCTTCAACGCCCCTCATATTTGGGCTTACGACGTGACAGCCATGTTCTATGCTGTCCACTTCATGCTCCTTGGCGGGTATACCTTACTGAAGCAGGGACATACGTCAATCGACATCCTGTCGGTGCGATTTTCGATGAAGACTCAGGCGCTGCTTCAGATCGTCACATATCTCATCTTCTTTTTCCCCTTTATGATCATACTCTTTTGGACGGGATCTAAATACGCACTTTCATCTTGGGAGATTATGGAACGGACGTCTGTGGGCGTAATGTATGTTTCACCCATCATGAAAACGGCCGTTCCGATTGCCGCACTATTGCTGTTTCTTCAGGGTGTTTCCGAGATGATTCGACTGGTCCTTTTCGTAAAGGGGGATAAGTTCGATGATTAGTTTTGATCCATACACCATAACGCTACTGATGCTGGGCGGACTTTTGTTCGGTTTGTTTCTCGGTCACCCACTTGCTTTTGTGTTTGGGGGGCTTGCGGTTATCTTCGGATACCTCTCCTGGGGACCAGGATGTTTCTCTCTCTTCGGATTTCGCATCATGGGTCTGATGAACAATTTCATCCTGGTGGCCATTCCAATGTTTATTCTGATGGCAAATCTGATTAACAGTTCCGGCGTTGCCGACAAGCTTTTTGATTCTCTTCGCTATCTGATGGGGCGGTTGCGGGGAGGCATGGCGCTGGCCGTCGTTATTGTCTGTACGCTCTTTGCCGCCTGTACGGGCGTGATTGCCGCTTCGGTTGTGTCGATGGGGCTTCTGGCTCTGCCGATCATGATTAAATACGGGTATAATAAAGAATTGTCTTGTGGGACCATCTGCGCGGGTGGATCGCTTGGTATCCTCATACCTCCCAGCATCATGCTCATTGTCATGGCCGATATGACCTCACTGTCTGTCGGCAGGCTCTTTATCGGTGCCGTTGTTCCCGGTCTGGTACTGGCCCTTTCATATACCCTGTACATCTTAATCATTTGCTGGTTCAAACCAGAGTATGGTCCGCCACTTTCTCGAGAGGAGAGGAGCCAGGTAACCTCACTCGAAATTCTTAAAATGACAATCATTTCCGTTATCCCTCCCGTCATTCTTATCGCCGGTGTGCTCGGTTCCATATTTACCGGAGCAGCCACGCCCACCGAAGCTTCGGCCGTCGGGGCGTTTCTTGCCTTGATAATGACCATCGCCTATGGTCGCTTCAGCTGGAGCATGATGGTTGAGGTAACCCTTTCCACGGCAAAGACCTGTGGCATGGTTATGATGATCCTCTTGGGAGCCACATGCTTTACCGGGGTCTTTATGGGCGTAGGAGGGGGCAAGGCTGTGTCGTCTTTTATCCTGGGCCTTAGCCTTGGTAAATGGGGAACCCTTGCGGCTATGATGTTTGTCATATTTCTGCTGGGAATGTTTGTCGACTGGGTCGGAATCGTCTATATCACTTTTCCCATATTTGTACCCATTGCGGTGAAGCTTGGTTTCGACCCGCTCTGGTTTGTAGTGCTGGCCGCCGTTAATCTCCAGAGTTCATTTTTGACGCCTCCTTTCGGCTATGCACTTTTCTTTATGAAAGGAATCGCTGCAAAGGATCTTACAACGGCGCAGATTTACCGAAGCGTTCTTCCTTTTCTTGTCATAATCCTGGTCGTCTTGGTGCTCTGTGTCCTGTTCCCCGATTTGATCATTGCACCGACAAGGCTGGTAAAATGACGATGCATCGAAACATACGTCGGGTATGGTGAAGGCGGGCCAAAAGCTGAAAGGATATGATTGAAAAATGAAACGGACACAGTTTGAATAATTCATAAAATAAACAGCGAGAAAATGAACTACCTGTAAATCAAACACTCGAGCACGGCGTAAGTAGTAAATGAATTTAGAAAGACGAGATGTATATGGAGTAGCTCGGTCGTGCCATCGATAAGCATAAGATGTTATAAATACTGGATATTAGTGTGGACATAACCAAGATCTATGAAAGGATGTAAGGATTTGCTTCACAAATAATCGTTTCCTGGATAGTGGTGGCAACCCTTTATTGACCGTTAGATAAGGTTAGGTTTTACCTTTGAATATGTATGAAAATAGAGATGTATTGAGTCCTTGTCTGGCTTAAATAGTGGAGGAGAAAAGACATGGGAAGTTTGTTTGAAGGAATCAAAGTATTAGACTTTACAAATAATTTGGCGGGTCCTGTTTCAACATTAATGCTGTCAATTTTTGGGGCAGAGGTCATCAAGGTTGAAAAGCCGGGTAGAGGAGACGATGGTCGTGGGTTTGGGGTAAAGGTCGAAGGTGAAAGCCTCTTTTTCATGGGGCATAACCATGGTAAAAAATCAATTACCCTCGACTTGAAAAAACCCGAAGCAATAGAAATAATTGAAAGAATAGCTGAAAAGGCGGATATCGTCGTCGAAAGTTTTCGCCCCGGGGTCATGGCAAGGTTGGGAATAGGATATGAGTGCCTGAAAAAATTGAATCCCGAAATTATCATGTGTTCAGTATCCGCTTTTGGCCAGACAGGGCCTTATCGCAATCTGGCAGGATATGACATCATAGCGCAGGGGGTAAGCGGTATGATGGATGTCACGGGCGATCCCGATGGTCCTCCCATGAAGGTTGGTCCGTCAATTGCCGATTATGTTACTGGATTCAATGCCTTCGGTGCGATATCCGCGGCTCTTTACTACCGGGCTGTTACAGGAAAAGGGCAATATATTGATACCTGCCTCGTGGATTGTCTTATTGCCGCGAATGACTATACCGAGTATGCCTTCAACGGTGTCAACGCCAAACGAAACGGAAACCATCATGATCTTTTTGCCCCCTACGGCGTCTTTAGTGGAACGGACGGGGATATGGTGATCGGGATCCTCAATGAAAAATTGTGGGATGACTTTTGTGAACTTATTGGCCAGCCTGAAATGATTGACAATCCTAAATATGATGATCCCAGCAAACGCAGGCAGGAATTGCCGGAAGTAATCAGGGTTATCGAAACGTGGCTGAAGAAATTTCAAAATATTGATGAACCCCAACGAATATTAATGGAGAAAGGAATTCCATGCACAAAAGTTAACAGCATCAAAGACCTAATGTCCGATCCACACATATTGCACAGAAAGATGGTTATCGATGTAGACGTTCCTTACCTTTCTTCCGGAAAAATCAAATCGAAGGGCAATCAAATCAAGTTTTCAGAAACACCGGGAAAAAATACAGGAATACCGCCACGCGTGGGGGAGCATCAAGAAGAGGTGTTAAAGGGTATAGGATATACGCAACAGGATATCGAAGAGTTTAGGCATAAGGGAGTATTTTAGTCAATAATATAATAAAGATAGTACGAAATACTGCGTGTGGCCGTTGAAATCATAGCCCATGAAGCGGCAGGAGACTACCAAGTGATAGCTGGTAAATACGGTCTTATGAGTCGCAATCAAATCGTGAAACAAGATCATGTGACCGGGTAAAGTCATAAGAGAATCGCATGAATGTTCGATGAGAAGAAACTGTTCATTTAATATTCAGGAGGAGTAGAAATATGGAACTCACAAAAATTGCAGTTATTGGGGCAGGTACAATGGGAAACGGCATTGCCCAGATTGCCTCGATGGCGGGATTTACTGTTGCACTTAATGATGTAAGGGAAGAATTCTTGGTCAGGGGGCGGTCGGCAATTGATGCATCATTGGACAGGCTGATCAAAAGGGGAAAAATACAGGAGACCAAAGAAACGATTATAGAACGAATTCGATGTACTATCGATCTTGCTGAGGCGGTTTCAAATGCTGACATTATTATCGAAGCGGTTCATGAGGATATCGAGTTAAAAAAAACCATTTTCAAAAGGATTGATGGTTTAACGAAGCCCGGCGCTATTTTAGCGTCAAATACATCACAGTACAGCATTACTGAAATTGCCGAAAAAGTATCCGACCCATCAAGGGTCATCGGTCTTCATTTCTTTAATCCTCCCGTTATGATGAAACTTATCGAGGTGGTTCGTGGGTTGGCCACGTCGGACAGTGTTATTAACGAGATACTGAAGTTTGCTGAGAAGCTTGGTAAGGAAGTTGTTATCTGCAGAGATTCACAGGGGTTTATAAGTACAAGAGTGCTTATGGCTCTGAGGGGTGAATGCTATCGGCTATATGAAGAAGGCGTTGCATCAAAAGAAGACATTGATAAGACTTTAAAATTAGCTTTCGGGCACCCAATGGGACAGTTTGAATTGGCTGATTTTTCAGGGTTGGATCTGGATGTTCCCATTTTTGAAAGTCTGACAAATATCTTCGGTGATCGCTTCAGACCACCTCAAAATATACGACACCTGGTTAAGGCTGGGAGATTAGGTCGAAAATCAGGTCAGGGGTGGTACGATTACACAAAATGACATTTCAAATCCGGATACAGAAAAATAATGTGCGGATAAGACATGCGTAATGTGAAACGAAAGTATCAGCGGTTACGTTTAATTTCCGAAGTAAGAGAAGCCAGCATACACCATGGGAGGAAAAATGAAAAAGTCAGAAAATGATATAGTAATTGTAAGCGCGGTACGAACACCCTTTAGTAAGGTGGGAGGAGCGTTAAAATATGTTCATAGTACAGATCTGGGATGCATTGTAATCAAAGAAAGCCTGGAGAGAGCGAATCTCCAAGGTGAAGTTCTCGATGAATTGTACTATGGAATGTGCGACCAGGCCGAGGCCGCTCTTTATGATAATGTAAACGGGAGACAGGCACTACTTCGTGCGGGCTTGCCTCCAAACTTGGTATCTCTAACTATAGACAGGGCATGTTGTTCATCTCTGACTGCTGTGCATTTGGGTCGAAGGGCAATTTTGTTAGGCGAAGCGAATACATGCATGGCAGTGGGCGCGGAGAATATGAGCAATACGCCGTTACTGATAAATGGCCATAGATGGGGTGAAAGATTGCAACCGCTCCTCGTGCAAGATTATCTAAATCCTATAACATATCGTGAGTATCAACCGATAGCAGTAGATGCCGGAAATGTCGCTGTTGAGCATGGGATTTCAAGAGAAGAACAGGATAAATGGGCGCTTGGTTCTCAACAGAAATGGGCCGCTGCAGATAAAGCCGGGAAATTCAGGGATGAGCTTGTGCCTGTCGAAATTCCACAGAAAAGGGGCGACCCTGTTATCTTTGATAGAGATGAATTTCCCAAGCCGAATTCCACTCTGGAAAAGCTTTCCAGTTTAAATACTGTTTATGGAAGTCCCACGGTTACTGCGGGTAATGCTCCGGGACTGGATGCAGGTGCTTCAGCCGTGATTATCATGAAGCGATCCAAAGCAGATGAACTGGGTATCCAGGCCCTTGCCACAATTGTTTCGGTGTCCAGCGGGGCGAGCGCGCCGTGGAAAATTGCCGAGCTTCCCGGACTTATCATACCGAAGGCTTTGAAGAAGGCTGGGCTCAGCATCGATGATATGGAGCTGATTGAGATTAATGAGGCCTTTGCGGCGGTCACCCTTACCTCAACAAAGATGATTGCCGAAAACGACGAAAAAAAATGGCGCGATCTTCTTGAAAAAACCAATGTAAATGGTGGCGCTATAGCCATAGGACATCCTGTCGGAGCCAGTGGTGGTCGTATACTGATGACAATGATGTATGAATTGAGAAGGCGGGGCGGGGGTTATGGAGTCTGCGCTATTTGTGGCGGGCTGGCCCAGGGTGATTGCGTGATCATTAAGGTTGATGAATGAAGAAGCACATATCCACGAGGGCTTTACTCAAATCCAGCATTTCTCAAAAAGCGAAGCGCGAAGGAATTCTTTGAGCGATAATATGATTAGGCTTGACCATAATGGTTATTTCTTGACACAGGGGGGCTAACATTACTTAAGAATGATGGTTGTTCATATGTTTCGTTAGAAAGCGCACGAGACATACATTGCGGTCTCCGACTTTTTAGCGGACGAATATGCTCATTATCAAAAGGAATTTTGTCCTTTATAGTGTATTGAGCTGGAGGGTAGTGTCCGGGGTTCAAGTCCCTGCACCGCCACCATATGAAATCCAAAAGCCCGTCGGTCTCGGCGGGCTTTTTTTTATCTGGTCCGACGGGGCGGAAGCGGGCTGTTATAACTTTCTGAACCGGAGGATGAACGCGGCCCCTCGCGGCTCGTTGTCTT
>Ga0272441_10014049_pt1 | contig 11424 bp, 12 predicted proteins | sample SSMProp6N_FD_193582 | JGI IMG/M metagenome (GOLD analysis project Ga0272441, IMG submission 193582) | Marine sediment archaeal communities from Little Sippewissett salt marsh, Falmouth, MA, United States - SSM-Prop-6N | ecosystem: Environmental > Aquatic > Marine > Wetlands > Sediment ... | reverse complement strand
CTAAATCCCCCTGTATCCCCTGCTTCGGCTACGCGCAGCACATGCTTTTAGAAAGGGGGAAATCGCCCATGCCGCGCCGCGGCCGCACCCTGGCACCCCGGACTCCGATCCGGCATCCAGGCTGTAGAATCCAGGGCGCGGATTGCTGGTAACAAATCGGGATCGGTATCGGGGTCGGATTATAGCTACACAGACGATTGCGATTTCGATAGCGATAGCGATACCGATACCGATGAACCCCTGTGCTGTATGGTTGGCTGAACGGTCAAAACCAGGGAAAACACGCGACGGTGGGATGCAAATTATTTCTGGTTCTTTTTATACTTTTTCAGTAGAAGATCGCGCTTGAGCTTTGAAACCTTGTCGATAATGAGGGTCCCGGACAGGTGGTCGATCTCGTGCTGCAATGCACGGGCGAGCAGTTCATCGGCATCGATGTCCACCTCCCGGCCGTCGGTGTCAAGGCCCGTGACCCGAACACCGGCTTTGCGCTCGACCTCTACGTTGATGCCGGGCAGGCACAAACAGCCTTCCTCCATGGTGTCTGAGCCCTCAGCCTCGACGATCTGCGGATTGAACAGTACAAGCGGGCCGTCACCGATATCAAGCACGATAAGGCGGCGGCTCACCCCGACCTGGGGCGCGGCCAGGCCGATGCCCTTGTCCGTGTACATGGTCTCCAGCATGTCGCGCGCCAGCTGAACAAGCGCGCCGTCTATGTTGTCGATCACATCGCAGTTTTTACGAAGGACCGAATGCGGATAGTGTATCACGTCGAGCTTTGCCATAGCTTCTCCCGTCCATACCGGTGCGCCTTTGCGCGGCGTTATGCGCCGTCAAGGCGGCTGAGGATCCAGGGACCGTCGGCTGTAACGGCGACCGTATGTTCATAATGGGCCGAGAGCCTGCCGTCCTGGGTTACTGCTGTCCAGCCGTCCTTGAGAACCTTCACCCTGAAGGTCCCCTGGTTCACCATCGGCTCCAGCGACAGCGCCATACCCTCTTTCAGGCGCGGGTTGAACGCGGCAGCGGAATAAAAATTCGGTATCTGCGGATCTTCATGCAGGCTGCGGCCGATACCGTGGCCCACGAAATCGCGTACCACGTTGAACCCGTGCGCCTCAACGTGCTGCTGCACGGCCCTGGAGATGTCGGCCAGGCGGCCGCCCGGCACGGCCTTTTCAATCCCTTTATAGAGCGATTGTTCGGTCACGTGCATCAGTTTACGGGCCGCGGGCGTGATAGTTCCAACCGCGACCGTTATGGCGGCATCGCCGTAAAATCCGTCCAGCAGCACGCCGACATCAAGGCTGACCACATCGCCGTTCTTTATCCGGCGCCGGCCCGGTATGCCGTGCACCACCTCCTCGTTGATCGATATGCACAGGGTTGCCGGAAACCCGTGATAACCCTTGAATGCAGGCTCGGCGCCTTCGGCGCGTATGGCCTGCTCGGCCAGGGCGTCCAGTTCGCCGGTTGTCATGCCGGCTGCGATTTTTTTTCTCAGCAGCCGCAGCGTCCTGGCCACGATCTGATTGGCGGCATATAATTTATTCAGTTCTTTTTCGGTTTTCAGAACAATCACAGAAGCAGGCCTTATGGCAGCACGACGATTCTCAACAGGAAACGATTCGCATCACAAACATACATGGCACATGCATATAGAGTATGCAAGGCATCCCGGTCTGTCAAGGGTATTTGCGCCGGAGTACCGGCAGCGCTCTGCACACGGACATCAGCCTTTCATGGCGCCGCTGTCGTGGCGGAACGTCGGAGACCGCGAAGCCGGCGTGAACCTGTACAGGCCGGTCAGCCCCTTGAAACGCTCGGCAACCGATTTTTTAAGCATACCTGCGGCCCTGGTGCCGCTCATCACCACAAGCCGCGTACGGCCTGTGCGCTCGAATTCACGCAGCGCATCCTCGAGGCTCATATCCTGCGGGATGCTCAGAAGGGGGGTGGACATGAGATCGCGCGCGCTGGTTGCGTCCAGGTCGCGGCCGTCAACGATCGCACCCAGCACATCATCGGTGGTAACGATACCGACGCTGTCCTCTCCGTGAACAACCAGTACGGAGCCGACATTTTCCGTGCGCAGCAATGCTATGATCTTCCGCAGCGTGGTTATCTCCTCGCACTTCACCAGTTTCGCCAGCATGATATGGGATATCGGCATTGACATGGCTGCAACCCCCCTTCCTGCTTATACTATAGCATTATAGACTGCGATACGACACCGTCCGTTCGCCCTGAAAAGGGTTACGGAAAAAATGTATACGCTCTATAACTATACGACCGAACACCTCACCGGCCGAATCAGGGTGAGACACTCAGAACAGGGCCGTGAGGCCCAGCACAACAAAAAAAAGCCCCCCGAGAACCAGCAGCAGCAACGCACCATAGTGCATGAACTGGGCGGCAAGAAACAGCAGGAACCGGCGCTTCTCCTCTCGCCGTCCGCGCTCCCGGTGATGCTCATACAGCAGCCTGCCCGTCATCAGCCTTCCTGCCGGGCGCGTTCATCGAGCACGGCTTTTATTTTCTTCAGCCGCGTAAAGCTCTCGCGCTCGATTTCATCCAGCCGCATGCGGATATATTTGACCGTTGCACGCAGCCTCGGCACCACGATATACTCGAGCGCGTTCACGCGCCGTTTCGTCTTTTCAACTTCGAGCGCGAGCCTGCGCACGGTTTCCTCAACCTCGGCAAGCCCGACAATGGCCTCAATGGCCTGCTCCATTTTTTGGGCGGCCTCATCCAGCTTGGCGCTGGTGTCGGCAAATCCGTATCCACGGCGGATCAGGGTTCGCTCGGCCTTGTCCGACTCGATGATCGGCACGGTCACGCCCATGATGTTGCGCGATTTCATGTGCACCTGCAGGTCCTGGGCGGCGTTGCGGGATACCTCGCGCACAGAGCCGATCCCCATGACAGCCTGGGCCTGCAACATATCTGTGTAGGCTGCGGCAAGCTGCTGCTGTGCCTGCTCGCGAATGGAGCGTACGTTGCCGGCAATACTCAAAAACTCGGAAATCAGCGCATCGCGCTTTTCCTTGAGAAGCCGGTGGCCGCGCTCGGCCAGCACCACGCGCTTACGAAGCTGCAGCAGCTCCATGCGGGTCGGCTTTGTTCCCTCAATGATATCGGCCATGGTTCACGCTCTCCGAGATTTACTTCCTGTAGTCGGGATGATATTTTTTAATATACTCTTCGTCGATGCGTTTCAGCTCGCCTTCCGACAGGATCGTGAGCAGCCGCCAGCCGATATCAAGCGTTTCCTCGATCGAGCGGTTCTCGTCGCGTCCCTGGATAACGAATTCCTTTTCAAAGGCGTCAGCGAACTTCAGGAAACGCCGATCGCGCTCGGTCAGGGCCTCCTCGCCGACAACCGCCACCAGGTTGCGCACGTCGCGCCCCTCGGCATAGGCCGCGTAGCACTGGTCAGAGACGCCGGAATGATCCTCGCGGGTTCGCTCCTTGCCGATGCCCTGGTTCATCAGGCGCGACAGGCTGGGAAGCACGTCGACCGGCGGGTAGATGCCCCGGCGGTGCAGGTCTCGTGAGAGCACGAACTGACCCTCGGTGATATAGCCGGTCAGGTCGGGGATCGGGTGCGTGATGTCGTCATCAGGCATTGACAGGATCGGCATCTGCGTGATCGAGCCCTTGCGGCCGCGGATGCGGCCCGCGCGCTCGTAGCTCATGGCAAGGTCGGTATACATGTAGCCGGGATATCCGCGCCGGCCCGGGACCTCTTCACGCGCCGCCGCGATCTCGCGCAGGGCCTCGCAATAATTGGTCATGTCGGTCAGGATGACCAGCACATGCATGTCGCACTCGAAGGCGAGATATTCGGCGGTGGTAAGGGCCATGCGCGGGGTGATGATGCGCTCAATGGCCGGATCGTCGGCCAGGTTGATGAAGGCCACGATCTGTTCCATGGCCCCGGTGCGCTCGAAATCGCGCATAAAAAAGTTGGCCTCCTCGCTGGTGATGCCCATGGCCGCGAACACGACCGAAAACGGCTCGGTCGAGCTGAGCACCTTGGCCTGGCGCGCAATCTGCGCGGCCAGCTCATTGTGCGTCATGCCGGCGCCGGAAAAAATGGGCAGTTTCTGGCCGCGCACGAGCGTGTTCATGCCGTCGATGGTGGAAATGCCGGTCTGGATGAACTCATCCGGGAAGGCGCGGGCGGCCGGGTTGATGGAGGCGCCGTTGATATCGAGGCGCACCTCTGAAATGATCTCGGGGCCGTCGTCGATCGGGCGTCCAAGCCCGTCGAAAAAACGGCCGACCATGTCCTTTGAAACCGCCAGTTTCATTGTGTCGCCGGTAAAGCGCACAGTGGTGTCCTTCGTGTCGATACCGGCCGTTCCTTCGAACACCTGCACGATCGAAAGCCCCTCGCGGGACTCGAGCACCTGCCCGGTGCGCTCCTCGCCTGAACCTGTTCGAATGCGGACGACCTCGCCGAAGGCCACGCCTTCCACCCCTTCGACGACCATCAGAGGGCCGGCAACTTCCTTGACTGTTCTATACTCCCTGGTCTTGATATCGGCATTCATTACGCGTCCCCCAGTGCTTTGAATTGTTCCTGCATCCTGCCTTCGAGCGCGGCATGCTCCTCGCTGAACGATGCATTCGTAATGTACTTCATGCGTGAAATTTCATCGCGGATCGGCAGCGTGTTGATCGCATCGATGCCGGCACCCTTTTCAAGGGCCTGCACAGCGAGCTGCTCGAAGCCCATGATGGTCGTGAGCATCTTGAGCTGCTTGTCAAGGGGGCAGAAGGTGTCCTCCTTGTGGAATGCATGCTGCTGCAAATAATCCTCGCGGACCATGCGGGCGATTTCCAGAGTGAGGCGCTCGCGCTCGGGCAGCGCGTCCGGGCCGATCAGCTGCACGATCTCGGACAGCTCGGACTCCTCCTGCAAAATGACCATGGCCCTGGTGCGGTACTGACGGAACGCGGCCGTGGCATTCTCGTCATACCAGGACTTCGTGAAATCGAGGTACAGCGAATAGCTCCTGAGCCAGTTGATGGCCGGGAAATGCCTGCGGTCGGCCAGGGTCGAATCGAGCGCCCAGAACGAGCTGACCACGCGCAGTGTGTTCTGCGCAACCGGCTCGGACAGGTCGCCTCCGGGGGGAGACACCGCGCCGATAACGGACACCGAACCGTAGCGCTCATCTGTTCCCAGCGTCTGCACGCGGCCGGCGCGCTCGTAGAAGCTGGCGATACGCGTTGCCAGGTAGGCAGGATAGCCTTCTTCACCGGGCATTTCCTCGAGGCGGCCCGAGATCTCGCGCAGGGCCTCGGCCCAGCGCGAGGTCGAATCCGCCATGATGGCCACATCATAGCCCATGTCGCGATAATACTCGGCGATGGTCACGCCCGTATAGATAGAGGCCTCGCGGGCCGCAACCGGCATGTTGGACGTATTGGCGATCAGGGTCGAGCGCTCCATCAGCTTGAACCCGGTCTTGGGATCGTCAATTTCAGGGAAGGTCTCGAGCACTTCGGTCATCTCGTTGCCGCGCTCGCCGCAGCCGACATACACCACGACCTGGGCATCGGCCCAGCGCGCGACCTGGTGCTGGCTAACCGTCTTGCCGGTGCCGAACCCGCCGGGCAGGGCAGCGGTTCCGCCCTTGGCCATGGGGAAAAACGTGTCATAAATGCGCTGGCCGGTCAGAAGCGGCACGTCGGGGTCGAGCTTGCGCTTGTTCGGGCGGTTGTTGCGCACCGGCCATTTCTGGCGCATGGTCAGGTTGATCCGCTGACCGTCATGTTCAAGTACGGCTACGGTCTCGTCAACGGTGAATGACCCGGGCTTGATTTCGACCAGTTTCCCGCGCATGCCCGGGGGCACCATGATCTTGTGAGTGACGACCTGCGTTTCGGGAACCGTGCCGAGAACATCGCCCTCCTCGAGCTGTGCGCCCGCCTCGGCTGTCGGGGTAAACTCCCATTTTTTCTCAGGGTCAAGGCCCGGGGCAACGATGCCGCGCGTGATATAGTCGCCGGCCTGCCGCTTGATATCGAGCAGCGGCCGCTGGATGCCGTCATAAAAATTCTTCATGATGCCGGGCCCCAGCTCAACAGAGAGCGGCTCGCCGGTGCGCATCACCGGTTCGCCCGGCTTCAGGCCTGAGGTGTCCTCGTAGACCTGGATATAGGCCTCATCACCGTCGAGACGGATGGTTTCTCCCATGAGGTTCTCGTCGCCGACACGGACGACCTCATACATCTGACAGCCCGCCAATCCCTTGGCGATCACGAGCGGACCGGCTATGCTTTTAATGGTTCCAGCTTTAAATTCGGGCAATTTCGGACCCTCCCTGTTAAAAATTCATTTCCCGGGCTCGGCCGGGCAGCTCTTTTCAGCAGACGACCTGCACAACCCGCAGACCTGAACACCTGCATGCGGTCCCATGCCCGAAACGTAAACGGGCTGAAACCGCGTACCATCACGTGGCGGTAACGTCCGCCCCGATCGCGCGCCTGATAAGCTCGCGGATCGGATCAATTTCACGCTCCACTGGACCCTCTACATCCGGGACCTCGACCACGATCGGCGTCATGCGCCGTGAGGCCTTGTGATCATCAATGATCCTGCGATGCTGATCGGCAACGCGCTCCGTCACGATCATCATGCCGAGCCCGTCCTCGCCAAGCAGGCTCTGCAGCTGCTCTTCCCCGGCACCGGCGTCATACACCCGCCGGACCCCGGCAAGCCGGAACGCGGTGGCAGTATGTTCATCGGCAATCACAACCAGTTCCATCTCGTCTACTCCACATCTGCAGTGCGCCGCACGAAGATTACCATCCCCGCGAGCACATCCGTCTTATACGTTCAGTACCAGTTCGTGTATACACTCCGGCGCAAGGCCGGCTTCCTTGGCGCGCGCAATCGCCCTGATATTGCGCACCTCGACATCCTTGCGCGCCAGAAACCCCAGCACAGGGGCGATACCGTAGGGCTGTTTCACGGCCGTATCACGCCCGATAGCCAGCACGGTTTCATCCAGGGCTTTTTCAAGCGCGAACAGGGAACCGGCCCGGTCATAATCCGCCAATGCATCCATGACCGGTTTATAATACAGGGTGCCTTCAAGCTCGGAAGCCAGTGCGCTGACATCATCGACCTCGTCAAAGGCGCGGGCAAGGGGCTGCGAAGCGGCTCCGCCGGCAACAAGATACGGTTCGACATCTGACAGCAGCAGATGATCGCGCTTGGCGCGCATCAGTATTTTTATGTTCAAAGCGTCGATACGGCCGGCAAAAGAAGGCTGCAGCACCTGCAGCGGACCGCCGGCCTCGACCTGACGCCACATGCTCTCCAGCAGCACCCGGTCAAGCGCGCACTCAAGCGGCACCAGGCTCGCGGCCTGTTCATAGGCCGGCAGCATCTGGGCCAGCTCACCGTAGGGTGTCGGCTCAAGCAGGGGCAGGACGTCCTCGATGCCGGCTGCCTCGGCCATCTTTTTCAAGAATTCGGGGTCCAGGGTGCCGTACGGCAGCAGCGAGGCCATGATACGTTCCGCAGAAAGCCCCGCGCGCACACCGCGCACAAGGGCCTTGAGATTGCGCACATCCCACTGCTGGCGCAGAAACGCGAACACGGCCTGCACCTTGTCCGGCATCATCGATGCGACTTCGCTGAACATATCGGCGCTCTGGCGCTCCAGAAGCTGCTCGATCGATTCGGCGTTTTCAAGCACCAGGCCCTGCATGGCAAGGGCGTACTCGGTGTTTTCCAGCAGCGAGGCTATCTCAGCCACCGAGCCGGTATTGACCAGTTCCTCCAGGGCTTCGGGTTTCAGCAGCCGCGCTTCCTTGGCCCTGATACGCGCGGTCGCGTACAGATAGGGCAAAATGGTGCCGAGCGTACGCATGAGGAAAATAAGCAGCGGCAGCGAAAGCCCCAGGACAAGCAGCAGAAGAACCAGCAGGAAATTACTGTCCATGCGTTACTCTCCGGGGAAAAGTTCTTTGGCGACCCGCGTACGGATGGCGTCCATGAACCGGGCCGTGCGGGCCTCAAACGTATTGTCGACCCGGACCCGGCCGTCACGGCTGCGCAGCACCGCGCCGCCCGAGGCCGCAATTGTTTCCGGACTGAGTGCAAGGGAAACGGTGCGGCCGGCCGCACGTCCGGCTTCAGCCGCAACAGCTTCGAGCACGTCGTCCGTCAGCAGAGCACGGTCGGCCTGACGCACTTGCACGTCAAGCTCGTCACAATCGGCTGCCGCGATGGACTCGACGATCAGGCGCTTCAAAACAGCAGCATAGGAAAAACCGCCGGCAGCACCGCTGTCGGCAAGCGTCTGGAGCATCGTGCGCGCCTGCGCGAAGGCCTGCCTGACCGTATCCTCCCGGGCCTTCACACGCGCGCGCCGGGCCTGTATGCGCGCTTCGGCCAGAATACGCTGGGATTCGCGCCGGGCTTCCTGTTCACCGCGCGCGCGCGCGGCGCGCTCCTTTTCGGCAGCCTGCTCACGCGCCTGCGCAAGCAGTGCATCGGCCTTTTCGCGGGCGGCAGCCAAAATGCCTGCCGCTTTTTCTTCAGCGGTTTTTTCGATCTGCTCCAGTATTTTATCTACTCCGCCTGCCATCAACAGATCCTTTCATCCAGTATGTGCGCAGGGCGCTCCGCTGCAACGGCCTGCCCCGCATAACTCGCACGCGTTTTACATTATACCGGCGCCGACCATGATCAGAATGGCGATCAGAAGCGCGAACACGGCAAATGTTTCTGACATGACCGACAGCACCATATTCTGGCCAAGCGTTGCAGGATTTTTGGCAACCGAACCCATGGCCGCGCCCGCGGTCATTCCCTGCCCGATGGCGGTAATGCCGCCCAGGGCCGAAGAAAGACCGGCACCAAGACAGATGAGTCCCAGCTCCATTGAAATAGGCTTGATTTCACCGCCCAGCAGGCCGACGCCCATCAGGATCAAAACCGCCGTGACGAAGCCGTAAATACCCTGGGTCTGCGGAAACGCCTGCAGTATCAGAACAGGTCCGAATTTCTTGCTGTCCTCGGCAATAACACCCGCACCTGCCGCACCGGCGATACCAACGCCGATACCGGAACCGATCGCCGCAACTCCCATGGCAAGCCCCGCTCCGAGAGCCGCCAGACCCAAGCCTAAGGTGAATTGAACTTCCTGCATGCCGCTACCTCCATCTGTAAATTAAACAACAACAGTCTGTTTTTAATCTCTATCCATACGGCGAATGCTGCGCCGATTACTGCTTTTCCGTAATCTCGCGTTTGACGCTGAACGGCGTAAAATCATCACCGCCGCCGTCATAAAATTTTCCAAAAAACTCGACAAAATGCAGCCGGACACCGTGCGCGAACGCGCCCATCAGGTTCAACACAAAACTGAACAGGTGGCCGCCGACCAGCACCGCCAGCGCTATAATCCAGCCGATATAGGCTATACCTCCAACCATTGCGGCCAGGGCATTGATCGCAACCGCCAGGCCGAAGCTCACCAGGCCCAGGGCCATCAGCCTGGCATAGGACAGCGTGTCGCCCAGCAGGCCGGTCACGCCGAACAGGGCCATGCCCTTGGCGCTGTATATCAGGAAACCGAGCGCAATCACGAAAAAAACAATTGCCGGCGCCTGCACCTCGCAATAATACAGGGCAAGGCCGATCTCCAGGAAGAAGATCCACACATTTTCCAGGGCCTTGGGAATATTCGAGCGCCGATACTCCTTGATAATGCCAACAACAGCGCCTGCGTTGAGGTGCAGCAGGCCCACGCCGATTGCGAACAGCAAAAAATTGGATACATCGACCATGGGATTGATGACAACCAGGCTGTTTAAAAACGTCAACCCGAGATACTCGACCGCAAGATTGCCGAACCAGCCGCCGGTCATGGCGCCCAGCAGCACCGTTGAGGCCCCGCCCAGGGCCAGCAGAAGACCGCAGCTTTTATAGAGCGGATAATACCTGCCGCCGCCCCGCAGGATAAAGACACCCAGCAGCAGCGTCATCAGGCCGTACATGGCATCGGTGATCATCAAACCGAAAAAGAAAAGAAATGTCGGGGCGATAAGCACGGTCGGATCGATTTCATTATACTTCGGGGGCGCATAGAGCCTGACAAGCAGCTCGAAATGCTTCAGGATGCCGGGATTATTGAGCGCGACCGGCAGATTCTCCTCGGGCTCGTCCGGTTCGGCGATGAACACGGCCGCCAGTCAGCCCAGGGCGGACTCGAGTTCACGAGCGACCTCTGCGGCCCGTGCCGCAATGATCCAGCCTTCGATGGCCACGACCTGTTCTGTGCGCGCAAAGCCTGCATAGGCGTCACAGCGCTCCCGCTCGATGAGCAGAAGCTCGCGCAGGGCTTTGAGACGCCCGCGATGCTTCCCGGCAGCCTCCGTAATCGCGGCCCGGCCTGTGTCCCGGTCGGCCTCGAGCTCACGCAGCCGGGCGTCGATGTCACGGACAGCCTCGGCGGGCGTTCCGGAGAAACGTCCGGCAGCTATCCGCTCGAGATCGTTTTTTCTCAGCAGGGCCGAAACCTCGTCAGCGCATGCAGCCGGACAGACCGCCAGGACGCATACTTTACCCTCGGCGACTGGTCGTGTCTCACATACGCTCAGGCCTCCGGAAATGCCGTCGATGTCGGCCGCGAGCTGCGCGTAGTCCCGCACGGGCCCGAAAGCCAGAAAACTGTGCACGAACGGGCCTGCGCCGATATCGGCCAGACGCACATCAAGCGATTCGATCTGCTGGAGCGCGGCCCGCTGGGACGCAAGCTCGCCCCCTTCGGCTGACGCCTTTTCAAGCGCGGCAAGAGGCCCGGCCACTTCGCCGTCGACCATGTCAAGCAGGGTCTGCGTCTCCTCGAACAGTTTTTCGCCGGACAGGTCCTCCACACTGATCTTCTCGGGAGGCGCCGGCGCGAACAGTGTCTTGAAAAATCCCTCCTCCGGCTCGGGAGCTACCATGGCAAAAACATCCAGCAGGCGGTTGAGCCCCATGATCTGCGTGGTCACCCGGCGCACATCAGTGGAGATCGGATGCGCGCGCAGCAGGTCATGCCATTCCGGCCGGTTCAGGGTAGTTCTAAAATCGGTTATCTGGACGGCGCCGAGTTCATGCAGCTTTTTGACCGCGGCCTGCGTGCATGACTCATGCGCCAGCATCCTGATGCGCTTCATGCGCTCGGGAAACAACATCTCAGCCTTCTCCTATGATATGCGCAACGATCACACCTGTGGCGGATTCAAGCCTGCCCTGCCCCTGTCCGGCTATACGACCGGCATCTGTCTGGCCTGCCTGTATGATCTGTTCAGCCTCAGTGCGGGCATCCGTGCATGCTTTTTCCATCATCTGAGCGGCCTCCCCGGCCGCAGCCTCTTCAGCCCGGGAGACCAGGGCCCTGG
>Ga0272441_10014048_pt1 | contig 11424 bp, 8 predicted proteins | sample SSMProp6N_FD_193582 | JGI IMG/M metagenome (GOLD analysis project Ga0272441, IMG submission 193582) | Marine sediment archaeal communities from Little Sippewissett salt marsh, Falmouth, MA, United States - SSM-Prop-6N | ecosystem: Environmental > Aquatic > Marine > Wetlands > Sediment ... | reverse complement strand
GACCTTTTTCCCTTTTACAGCTTCTTTGATGTGCAGAGTCAATAGATCCATTTTCACCTCAACTTCAGGACCCAGCCATTCTGGATCTTTCCGCCTACGAACATCGTTAGTTTGCGGGGGCAATACAAAGTAATCATCCTGTCCTATGGTGCAAGCATTAATGTGATGGGCAATCAATTCATCTTGAATGGCTTGGGCTGTTTCTGACTTACCACTACCTGATTCGCCGGCCACCGTAATGATTGTGCGCTGTTCTCTTGCTGTGATATCTTCAAGCAGTTCACTAACGATGATCTTAGCTGCCTGTCGGTGATAAGGTTCAACAACAATTACATCGCCTTTCATAGCAGTGAATATCCTTTTTTATTCCTTTTCTTTTGTCTTATGTTTTTCATTTTTTTCCTCCGACGACAAACAATTCACCATCGCTGCCAACTTTAATTAGTATCGGATCGGAAATATCTCCGATAAACCCATCCCCCCGCCCGAATTGAATACTCGCTAAAAGAACCCAATGCCCAACGGGATTTTGAATAATCTTCCCAGAATAATAAGAAGCCTTTACATCAGCCAAAAGGACATCATCCGGGAAAGCGTGAAATGGACCAAGGGGATGCTCAGCAATCATGTAGTGTGTCCCAGAAAGCTGTCTGTATCCCAATCTTTTCATGCGCTGCTTAGAATATTTCTCAGCTTCTACACAAAAGATTAAATACCATTTGTTATTAATACAAGTGAGGTTCGGGACCTCAAAATAGGAGAATTCACCTGGTTTTGTAATGGGTGGCTTGACCTCCCAATGCAATAAATCTACAGAACAAGCGTAACCAATCACACCACGCGTATCAGGAGTACCTTTGTTCGTTCTGGCGGTGATCAGGGCATGAAATCTACCATCATATTCAAAGACCCATGGATCCCGCCAGGCTTGTTCATACCAAATCGACTCATCCAATAATTCGTACCAGTGTGGGTCAATCACCATGATCGGATTATCCTGATGCCGACGCCAATACATTAGATCTTCTGAGATCGCCATACCAATTCGCTGTACTTTCCCCTGCTCTTCTCGCTTGGTGCCTGTGTAAAACATGTACCAGGTGTTATCTTGTTTGATGATGGATCCTGTCCAGACAGTCAGGTTATCAAAGACATCCGCATGCTTTGAAGGCACAAGCGCATCAGGTAGGATCTCCCAATGGATAAGATCTTTAGAAATAGCATGGCCAATAGTTGTATGCCAATGACGAAGATCTGGATTTTCCAAAGAGCGCGGTGCTTGCAAATAAAAAATGTGATAATCAGCCTCATCGCGAGCAAACCAGAAATCCCAAACCCATTTATCCTCCACATGAAGTGTCATACTCTCAGCAATATCCGAAACTTATTATTCTCATTAAAATCTGTCTGATCAAATGCTTTGATTAACATCCCATCGGATTGGAACATGATCTTCAAACCCTATCCAATTTAAAAAGAATCTGACGAGTTTGTTCAGCAGAATCAAAGGGATTTCCCTGACATAAAAACAGACCGAGATGTTCAAAGCCACCCATTTCCTGGGTGTAAGGTAAGAATTCAAAATATAAACCACCAGATGGATCGTTATGGGTAACAACATTGTAAGCAATCTCGCGGCCAATCAAAGGCATCACCCGGCGAATGATCCGAATTGCATCTTTCCAACCTTCAGCTATGGCGCTGACTTCATCCTCGTTGAGTTCAAATAAGGTTGATTTTTCAGAGTCCTTCAACGCTAGGATCAAATCATAAGGGCGTCTCATAAAATTAGGTGTCAGGAGTATTGCAGACCCATAATCTTTAATCACTAATTCCTGAGGTGTCGCTTGTGAAAGGTAAGCAGTAAAAGATTCACCATGGATCTCTTTGAATTTTTTATCTTGCCTGATGCGGTTAGGGATTAGGTTACTAACCGCAATTTGTTGATGGCCATGACTCAGAGACCCCCCCACAAGATGGCCGTAATTCTTGATAATAGATACGCTCTGATACCCTTCCTCAATCATTTTATGTTCAAGGGCAGCTAAACGTTGAAGGACGATCACCAGATCAGCCAGGGGCATGTTATGCCAATCTTTATCATGATATGATGAGGTCCACTGTAAAAAGTGGTAGCCATCCACCTTCTGAGTTGACTTATTATTTTCTGAGACTCGATTATCTGCCCGTAACTTGACCGTTGAGCTTACTGGATAATAAATCGGAAAGAGGTTCTTGTTGATGAATGTGAATCCTTCGCTCAGTTCCGCCACATCCACAATTTGAGTTGTCTTGCCTTGACAAATAAGACAGTCTTTTTCCTTTTCTTTATTTTCAATACTGTTGTCAGAAGGTATATTGTCATGCGGGCGGCGCGCTCGTGCTGTGTTGTAGATAATTCGATCTTCATTTCTCGGGTCAATTTGGTAGTTTCCATCTGGAATATACTCCCCCATTTCACGATCATTAAGAAAAAATTGTGTGATTTGTTCTAAATTAAAGAATTCAATATCCCATGCTTGGAGAATTTTCTCAAGAGATTCCCATCCGAGATATTGCCTCATGCCCGTTGTTCCTCATCTAGTCGCCAAATATTTACGCTTTCGAGAAAATGTCGGACCGCATTTTGCCAGGTAAAGTAAGGGATAGTGATTTGATATGCGCTCTCACCCATCTGCCTACGAAGCTCAGATTCCGCGAGCAACATCATCAACGCCTTGGCAAACCCGTCCACATCATCTGCCTCAACCACAACTGCGCCCTTACCTACTTTTAGCAAGTTGTCACCTTCATCCAACGATACTTCTTCGTAATTTTCCCCCAACAAGTATTCCGTTACAAAGGGAACCAAATTGCTGGCAACAATAGGGATTGCGGTTGCAGCTGCCTCTTGGGCTGACATACCAAATCCCTCCATAATGGATGGTGTGCAATAGACCTTCGTCAAGGCATAGATATCGGGTAGTTGATCCCACACAGATCCAATAACAGCCACAGATCCCTCAATTTTGAGTTTTCGGATTAAATCCAACAATTCAGTGCCCAGGGGTTGACTGCTTTTTTCAATACTGATGATCAACATTGCATCTGGAAAGTGTCTTTTGACCATAGCGAAGGCTTTGATGAGCACATCCTTGCGCTTTGTCCGATCAGTCCGACTGATCTCAGTAATGATGTGACTCCTTTGAATAGCTTGTTTCGTTAGACCACAATGTTGACTCAAAAAGGACCAAATGGGGTTATCTTCAGTAATGGCATGGGGATAAAAACACTCAGGATCCACACAGGGTGGTATAAAAATTGTTTGTTTATCGTATCGATAGTCTTGCCTTAGAGATTGATCAATTCTCGCTGATGTTGAACCAACGGCATCAACGCCTTTAAGAACCAATTTTTCATTCTTTATACGTTCATCAATATGCAGGGGTTCCCATTGTTTGGCGTCTATATTTCTCTTTTTAAGAGCACCTAGGGAGTGGGGAATCCAGATGTGTTGGATTGGAGAAGACCGAGTCTGATTATATAATAAGCCTAGTTTTCCCCCATCCCAATAATGCGAAATGATCAGATCAACCTCTTGGCCTTCGTTTGAGAAATGTTTTTCCAAATCCTCACATAGGTCGGGTATATGCTCATCCATTTCCTCTTTTGGGACAAATGTATGGTAACCATCTTCAAGGTATAAAATGCGTTGGTTTTCATCCATGTAATCATATCCACAACGATAGATGTCACTGACCGAATGCGGATATCCCCCACGATTGACGATGGTGACCTTGAATCCTTCTTGTGCAAACTGATGGGTAAATTGGTTGACAAAGACATTTTGACCACCTGTATCCGGTAATCCAGGGATGATTTGCCACTGGTGGATGCCGTGGTTGGTGATCATTAATATATGCGGCAGTGATGATGAAAGAAAATCCTTTTCGAAGTTCATTTGATGTTGGCCCAAGGAATCTCCATAGTCTTAAGTAATAGTCAAACGTGGTCACTTAGAAAAATAGTGAGGCGACCAGCTTATCGATATAATTTTAGCCTTTGATACCTGTGGAAGCCACACTTTGAACAAACCATTTCTGGAACAAGAGAAATATGATTAATACCGGAATCGTAATCATAGAGGCGAATGCCATCAAGTCTCCCCATAACCTAGGGGATTGACCAAAGAAGGATTGAATACCAACTGTTAATGGTCGTACTTCTTCTCCTCTTGTGACCATCAGTGGCCACATAAAACGATTCCATGCGTTTAATGCTTGCAAAATCGCTACCGTCGCGATAATCGGTCTGGATAAAGGAATAACAATTTTCCAATAAATTCCAAACAAACTCGCACCATCAATCAATGCAGCCTCTTCTAAATCTTTCGGGATATTGACGAAAAATTGATAGAAAAGGAAAATGGAAAATGCGTCGGCAATAAATGGAAAAATCTGAACATGATACGTATCCAGCCATGTTGTAGCCCCGCCAAACCAGGGAAGTTGATTGACAATGATGAGCAGCGGAATTGCTACAGCTTCAAAGGGGATAATAATCAGAGCAATGATGATGCTCAGAATGATGTTCTTTCCTTTAAACCGCAGTCTTGCAAGGGCATAGGCAATCATGCTGTTGACCAATAAACCAACCAGTACGGTTAAGACCATCACCAAGACTGAGTTGAAAGCTTGTTGAGCAAAATTAAGCGAATTGAAAACATCTTTATAGTTTTGAATACCCAAATCACCTAATGGAACAAAAGCTCTCAGGCTACTCATGTCGGTGATAACCTGAAATTCATCCTCTTTAATTGACGAAACCAGCATAAAAATGACCGGAAACATAAAGAAAAGACCGATGATGATCATCAAAATATAAGTCAACCATTTCTTAATACGCTTTTTGACAGTATAAGTGAAAAAGGGTTTTGAATCAGTGTTAGCCATATTATGCAGCTCCTCTCTCTCTGGTCAAAAAACGTTGCAAAATTGAGACAATTAGAACAATTATGAAAAATACCACCGTAATAGCTGACGCATAACCGATGCGGAGGCGACCCCAACCGGTTTCAATGGCATACAACATGGTGGTCATTGAAGCATTGGAAGGACCACCATTCGTCATCACTTTCACCTGGTCATAGAGTTTGAATGCCAGAATAGTGGTCGAGATGATCACGAAAATCAAAGTATTACGTAATTGTGGTATGGTGATATTGAAGAATTTTTGCCATCCATTTGCACCATCTACCTCAGCTGCTTCATAAAGAGAGGTGGGGATTTCTTGCAGGCCTGCCAGGAAAATAACCATTTGAAATCCGACGCCCTGCCAGATAGACATCAACATAATCGCAGGAAAGACAAGCTTGGTATTGGTAAGCCAATCATAAGGCCCTAAGGCACCAAAGCTAATCGTTCGAAGAAAGGCGTTGATCAATCCCTCTCCAGGATTATAGAGCAATGTCCAGACAATCGAGACAACCGTCATAGATGTGACCACAGGTGAAAAATAGATTGTCCTGAAAATATTCATGCCCTTTAACTGTTGATTGATAAGCATTGCTAAAGCCAAAGCAAACGACGTCTGAATAGGTACGACAACAGCCACGAAATAAAAATTATTTAGCAAGCCCTTGTGAAACACTTCGTCACTAATCAATCGAATGTAATTTTCGAATCCAATGAATCTTGTAGGGACATTGGGATTAGGGATCAGACGCATATTGGTAAAGGACATCCAAATTGCCCAGATAAATGGGACGATCAGAAACACCAGAAGCAAAATAATTGCAGGCGTTGAAAACAACCATGCAAGCCTAGCTTCCTTCTTCCGATAGGTTGAGAGTTTTGCGGTTTTTTTATTTTCCATAGTTTCCTTCCCTCATTTGACGAGGGGAGTACCCTTTGAAAGGGTACTCCCTCTATATGTTATCAAAAGTTACCAACGCTTTTGATTGTTTAAGATTTAGTCAGGGAATGGATACCCGTCATTATCCTGAATATCCTGGTCAATCGTCTCAGCAACTTTATCGAGCTCTTCCTGAACATCCGCACCTGCAATGATGTTCCATACTGCTGTCTTGAATGCTGTTGTAATTGTTGGATAGGCGGGGGTCTGTGGACGTGGAACTGCCACGCCACCTTCAAGTTGTTTGACGAACAAGTTCAACAAACCACCTTCAGCATAGAGTTCTGATTGTGCAATCGCACTCTTACGAGCAGGAACGGCACCATTGGCATTGGTCATATGTAAGATCTCTTCTGGCTCAATCAGGAAGCTCAGGAACTCCCATGCTGCATCCGGATTCTCACAGGTTGAGGTGAGACCCCAGTTCCATGAACCAGAGCCCGTCACTGCTTTTTCACCAAAGATTGGCATCGGGACTAAAATTGCATCGTCGCCCAGACCCTCTGTATGAGGTCCATACATCCAGTGACCAACGTAGGATAGCGCTGCTGTTTTGCTTCCATAGAAGGAATCATCCCCTGCTGGGGCAGGATTTGCATAACCATTTTCAAACAGGGATTGGAACCATTCCATTGCCTCTACTGCTTCGGGTCCATTGACAAAGCCATCAGCAGTTTGGTAATCAGAACGATCAATTAGATCACCACCGAAGGATTGAATAATCGGTGAGAAGGCATAGGTGTTCCATTCGTCTCCTGCACCATAATTGAGTTTCAAGTCCAGGGGATATTCAACCTGATCTAAGGCTTTGAGGGCATCTAAAGCGTCCATGAATTCATCCATGGTCCAGGGATCATCAATGCTTGTGGGGATCCGGACGCCAGCTTCCTCTAAATATGACTTATTTGCCCAAATTGAGAGGCCAGAATCAAAGGTGCCTAAACTGTACAATTTACCACCATAGGTACCCTGATCAATGATCGAAGGCAAGAAATCATCCTTCAACTCTTGGGAGACATAGTCATCCAATGGCATCAAATAGCCAGACCAAGCATAATTGTAGAGAAAAGGTCCATCGAAGTCGAGCAAGCAGGGCAAATCACCTGCCAACGCACCTGCACTGACCTGATCGTTATAAGAACCCTCAGGCAGGATGACAGCATTCACGAAAACTTCATCTTGCATCTCATTGAAAGTCGTCACCTGTTCATCAAGGACTTCTCGTTCCTCACCTTTGCCTGAGTGGAACCAGACGTCTATGGTCACCGGTTCTGCTGCAACGGGTTCTGTTTCCTCTGGTTCTTCCGTCATTTCTTCGGTGGGCTCCTCCGTAGGCTCTTCAGTTGGACCGCAGGCGACCAGCACCATTGAGAGAATCACTAACATTGAAACCACAAACAACAATCTCTTTTTCATTATCTTTTCTCCTTTTGATTTTTTGATTGATCGATTGTTTCTACATATCACTTAGAAATTTATGATATTCACCTCCTTCTACCGAAAATTGATTCATTTTCTCTTATTATCAATAAACATTCCTTTCACTCTTTATGTTGTGCTTCGTTCAATTAGCCTTAATTGGATAAAAATGTTTTCCACTAACCCTGTGGCGTTTTCGATTTCTTCCATTAACCTTTTTGCAGCCAGCTTGCCACTCTTACCCAAAGATTGGTTAATAGTGGTGAGCTCCAGGTAACTGGCAATATCAATGTCATCAAAACCGATGACTGCCAATTCTTCAGGTACCTGTACATTGCGCTGCCTGGCGATTTTTAACACTTGTAAAGCCAGGTCATCCGTAGCAGCAAACACTGCTGTTGGGGGTTGGTCAAGGTCTAATAACTCATGGACTTGTTCTGCCTGATCTCGAGGGGGAAAGACAGGTAGTTTGATATACTTTTCAGATAAATTAACCCCAGAAGCTCGTAGCGTATCACGATAACCTGCTAACCTTTGTCCCTCTGGTCTTAGCGTGTATTCAGGTAAAACTGTGTCGCCGACATAGGCACAAAGAGTATGTCCCTTTGAAAGAAAATGTTTTGCAGCTAATTGACCGCCGAAATAATTATCGATTTCAATGCTGGAAAAATCAGGGATGTGATTCTCAATGAATATAACCGGAATCCCATTTTTCTTAAATCTTTCCGCTGATGGATCGTCAATAGGTAAGGAGACAATAATTAGTCCATCGACCTGGTTGGCATAGGGTAAGGTTGTATAATAACTTTCCAGTCGATCTAGGGTGTCGACCGGGTAAATTGAGACATTATAAGAAGAATCAATCAGAGCTGAGGCAATACCGCGCAGCCGCTGCGAAAAGGAGGGCAGTGTAAAAAACGGTGTGATAACCCCTATCCGCCCAATACCCTTACGGGCGCGATCACGTGCATCTGCCTTGGGAATAAAGCCCAATTCATCAATCGCCTGTAATACTGTTTCGCGTGTATCTTCCTTGACTAACTCAGGGGAGTTCAATACCCTTGAAACAGTCGCAATGCTGCAGCCAGCCAATTCGCTTACATCATAAATAGTCGGTCTAGCTTTAGACATGATCGTCTTCTTCTGAAAATGCTTTCATGATAACACTTACATCTACCATTGTATAAGTGAATCTATCCAATGTCAAGGGTAAATTAACGAATTGTTAAATTTGTTTACAATTAATCGAGAAATATCTTGGGTTTAATCACAAAGGCTGATCTTCAGCTAAATTGTGCAGATAAATTACTATTCGAAAATTATTCCCCCTCGAAACGTAAAGTTAAACGTATTACCAATCTACAGGAATAATATGCAAGGATGCTACACCGCATTTATGCGTACCATTTTCTAGGAAAACACATCGCATAGATCAAGGATAGTTGCTTAGGCAATCTGCGCGACATATAGATAGTTCATCTATTTCAGATTGTGAACAACTAATATTCGATTTTGTATCTCAGGTTTTCAACCTGCCCAACAAAAACTGTTGTGAAATTATTGATGAGCTTTACTTACTTTCCAATGCTGATTAATTTTAAGGCTAGTTTTTGCAAATCTGGATTCTTGAATGCCGTCAGAGGGTCTTCAAAGGCGGTGAGTGGATCTTCAAAGGCAGTTAATGGGTCCTCAAAGGCGGTCAATGGATCCTCAAATTTTCGTGGGTTTTCTTGCGCCTGAACACTGGAAACGACCAATCCCGCTAATAAATTCTTTAATCTGGGATCAGTTCGAGCTGGAATATTGTTATTTAACAAACCAAAGGCTGTAAAAGCATCTCTTTCCCGGCCCTTAACAATTAGATTGGCAATATAGCTGAGTCTTGATTTCGATTCTTTAACAAAAGTTAGTAATTCCATAAATCCTCCCGAGAATTGTTGTAAAGATTTAGTAACACTGTTAGATACTAACACTATATTACACTAAAGTATGTGGATATAAAAACATTCTACCATGCTTTGAAGAAGGTCTTACATGTCAATTTATATTAATTTGTAATCATCATTAATTATCAATAATGGACATGAGGAAAAATATGCTCTTTTAGTCTTGAGAGACAACAATTTCATATTTGATGCAACGTCCAATTGATTCGGAAATTGATAGTATGAGAGGATACACTTATAGAGCATCAGAGCCGATCCCCAAGATTTATGAGGTGCACCCTGACCGAAAATCCTTGTGGAATACTGCCGTTCAATTGACGCAAGCTTAGATAAATCATTATATAATTCCAATTAATGTGATTCACCTATGATTATATTAAGGGAGCGGTCATGAACAAACGGATCCTCTTGATCATTTTATTTTTTTTGCTCAGCATGATTGTTTCTGCCTGCAGTTCGACCCAGGTTGAGACAGCATCAGAAGCTACCCTTACACCCCCTGAGATAGTGACTCCAACCTTGCTAAAGCCCTCATCGACAGAGACAGCGTTACACCCTTCAGCAACAACGATCGCAATCACCAACACCCCACTCCCTCCTACTCTCACAACAACATCAACAGCCACGAAACAGGACCTTTTACTAAGCATATCCCCGCAATTTAACGAAGACACCCTGGCTTTAGAGCAAGGTCTGCTTGCTTTGGGTTATACGGAAGTCGGGATCGTCGATGGTGTTTTTAACCAGCAAACGGTGTTAGCTGTACAGCGTTGTCAATGGTTCAATGGGTTGCCAATCACTGGGGAAGTCCCCCAAGAACTTTACGATGACATCCTGAGAGGGAATGTGTCTCCTGTCAGCCAACAACCTCCCTTCCCTGCCAAGTCCCTCTCGCAATTCACAGCTGGTTTCATGCCGGACGGATTCTTAACCGGTCGATTAGTGGATTTAGGTTATTTAGACACTAGCGATCCGGATTTCAATCCTTTTTATTTTAATGAAGCCACAGATGCCGCCGTCAAAGCATTTCAGAAAAACAATGGCCTCACACCAAACGGCGTCGTGAACTTTGCAGTTTGGGGGGCGCTTTTCAATCCGAGTGCTGTGGATGTCAGCGGTCAACCTCTAATTGAAGAAACAAGTGAGGTGGATTGGTCCACCAACTTTTACCCGATTTTGGAGGATCCAATCGACCTGGCTTTCGACGGTCAATATATTTGGGTGCTGCATTCCAGCAGCCCGGACGCCTTTGATAACCTGTTGCTGCGCATTGACCCTCAACTTGGATTACTCGATCAAGCCTCGCCAGTGATGATTGGAGATTTGGAAACACCAGACAATGAGATCGCTGAAATGATCTTTGATGGGAACCGCCTGTGGTTCTTACTCCCCCAATCTTATAATTCCCCGCAGCTTGTCAACCTGATCACAGATAGTGCAGAGGTCTATATCCGCTCATCCTTTGGTGATTGTGAGTCAGGAACATGCTACCCGGCTTCGGCCTTGGGATTTGATGGCACGAAGCTATGGGCAACGGCCAACAACCTGGCCTGGGCGATCAACCGTACCAACGGCCAGGGTTATTTATCCACTGAAACTGGATGGCTCACTGAAGGCGAAATGGCTTTTGACGGAAAATGCATGTGGATGGCTAGTGAAGCTGGATTATCAGCTTTTCACACGGGTGGGCTCAATACCTGCCCGGGGGGTGAAATGGCTTATGCCATGCCGGCTGGACCAGTCGCCTTTGACGGAAAGCGAGTGTGGTCTGCCAGCGCATCGCAGAGTGCTCTTTACTGGTTGGATACCATCACTGGGATCATCGGCGCGCCAATCACCGTAGGGAATTCACCCTCAGCCCTGATTTTTGATGGGGACATCTTATGGGTTGCCAATGCCGGTGACGACACCGTACAGGGAGTTGATGTTGCCACTGGCAGTGTGGGACCTACTTTACGAACCGGGAGCCAACCTGTGGCTTTGACCTATGACGGGCAGCACTTATGGGTCGCAAATGCGGGTGATAAATCCTTACAGAGGGTTGATGTTTCAGATTATCAGATCCAAATCGTCCAACCCACATCCACACCTAACCCTACCTTCACACCAACGCCTACAAAACCCGACTTTGAGCGAACACTGCGCCTGACAAGTCCCGCGATGCGTG
>Ga0272441_10014047_pt1 | contig 11424 bp, 8 predicted proteins | sample SSMProp6N_FD_193582 | JGI IMG/M metagenome (GOLD analysis project Ga0272441, IMG submission 193582) | Marine sediment archaeal communities from Little Sippewissett salt marsh, Falmouth, MA, United States - SSM-Prop-6N | ecosystem: Environmental > Aquatic > Marine > Wetlands > Sediment ... | reverse complement strand
TCCGGCGAGGGTGGCGATCTCGGGGTGATCGGCGAGCAGGCGCTCGAGGGTCGCCGCGTCGCCCTTCTGCGCGGCCGCGGTGGCTTCGGCGGGCAGTGCGCCGCGCGCCGAGGGCTGCATCACGATCACGGGTTTGCCTGGCGGTGCGGGCGGGACGACCTTCGGCGATGCCGTGCCGCCGGCAGGCGGCGCCTTCGCCTCGGGTGTGGGTTTGTCCGCTTCGCCACAGCCCATCAGACTCAGCAATGCCCAGGCGACGCCAAGCACCATGGTGCGGATTCTCATCGGTGGTTCACCCGGCTCGGTTGTGGGATCGGGAACGACGGCGCGATGCTCCTGATGATTGTAGGCTCCCGCCGTCGGCATGCAAGCCCACCTGTCGGGCGTCGCCGCGGGCTCGGGCCACGGAGCCAGGGGCGGCAAGAAGTGCTTGACTTTGCCGACACGCACAGGTACAATTCTCCTGAAGACAGGGTACCTCGCACAGAAGCAGCCCTTCGACGACTGCGAAGCGCGTAGCTTTGGTTGTGGCTGGCTGCTTGAGAGGAGGCTTGGTATGAAGACGCAGGTTTGCTGTCTCGTTGTAGTAGGCGCGGCTGTGCTACTTTCGGGCTGCGCAGGGGAGACTCTGGTCGACGCGACTGGCCCCAGGCCAACCTGGGTGATGACTCCACTGGAGCCAGAGGATGGCGTGCGATTCTACGTTGGCATGGCAGTTGTCAGGAGCGTGCTCGAGGAAAGGGAGGGCCGCAGGAGAGCTCTCGCGAATGCTGCGGAGCGGGCGGCAAGCAGCGTTGCGGAGGAAGTACGGGCACAGATCCGGGAGGAGACGGGGAGTGAGGGGGCCGTGGCCAGTGGGGAGGATAGACCGTTCGCTAGCATACGGGATCAAGTGGAAGTGCACAGCAGGGAGATCATCCGCGGCATCTTGCCCAAGGAGTACTACTACGAGCGGTGGAGAATCCGGCCCGGTCTCCTTGCGCCTTCTTTCGAGCGGTACAAGTATCATGTGCTCGCCGCATTCCCGGAGAGCGAGTACGAGCGGCTCGTTACGGGAGTGGCGGGAGCAGTGCGCTCGAAAGATCCCTAGAGCAATCCCTGCGTGAACTCCTAGGACTGTTGAGATCATGGAGAAAAATGGGAGGATCTGAGCACGTGAGACTGTGGCAGTTGTCGCTCAACCGCCTGTCGGGGTTCTCTATTGGGGTGCTGCTTTCCTGCTTGCTCACCGGCTGTTGTACCGAGAAGCTGTTGTGGCAGTCCGAAGAGGCCGAGCCCTCTTGGCGCCGCGCAGGCCAGCACCTAGTGGACGGGGAGCGCATCTACGTCGGGATCGGCACGGCCAGGAACGTCCTCGACGAGGCGGGGGGACGGCGACGCGCGATAGCCGACGCTGCGCGCTGCGTCTCTGAGTCACTGGAGACGCATGTTATCTCAGCCATCCAGGACACGACGACTCAGACGGGCGCGGTCAACGAAGCAAGCGCAAGGGTCGAGCAATACATCAAGGATGAACTCCTTACTCACTCAGAGGCTTTTGTCCGAACCCTGAGGGCGACAGATTGGTACTACGAGAAATGGCAGGTAAGGCCGTCGTTCCTCACGCCGGCGTTCATCCGCCATAAGTACTTCGTGCGCGCCGCGTATCCAGATCGCGAGTACCAGAGAGTCATCCGGGCAGTGATCGCGTCTTGGGGGAACAGGCTCGATGAGCTACTAAGGAACGTGAGACGGGCGCTTGATGAAGGGGATCTCAAGACAGCGAGAGAGCTGGCGCAGAGAGCGACGCTACATCATCCAGGGGCACCTACGGCTTGGTGGGCAGCGTACCGTACCTGCACGGCCGCTTCCGACTGGCCGGCGGCTGTTGCAGTACTGCGGAAGATTGTTGGGTCACCGTCGGTCGCGAGGGAACTCCCGATGGCCTACCAAGCGCTTACGGAGACGCAGGATGAGTGGGCTCTCCAGATCGGGAGACGAGCGCACGCACAGGGGCAGGCAGGCAAGACCGAGCAGGCCCTGAAGGAGTATGAGCTAGCATGGCGGACAGCCGCGAGCCACGGGTTTAGGTACCGGCTATCGCGGGAGTACTACGCGCTAGTGGCCTCTTCGGCTGCCGGGGCAGTCGCACGAGAGCCAACCGGAATCAAGTGGCGAACGGTTGCCGTCGCGGCTTTCTCTGGCTCAGCTCACCACTCAGTTGCCGAGGCGGCGGCCTTGCGCGAAGCCGTGGCCGTTAGATTGCGCGAGATGCCCGGCCTGAGGCTGGTGGTGCTTGAGATCCCCCAGCCAGCGGCCAAGGCCCTCTCAGGGGGAACATGGCGGGACCACGCCAAACTGGTGGAAGAGCTGCAGAGCGACGGGATTGATGCGGTGGTTTTGGGCAGGCTGGACGAGGAGATCAGCCTTCGGTGTTTCGACACTAGGTTGAGGCAGACAAGCCTGTTGGCGAGTGCCAGAAGCCTTGGGGCGATCCAGGGGCGACCCGATCTGCCGATCTGGGAAGAGATCGAGAAGCTACTGCCCCGCAACTCAGCAGCAGCTTTCCCGGTTTCTGTTTGGACGCCGAAGCCGGCTTATCGCGTCGGCGAGGACGTCGAGATCCACTTCAAGGCTGGTCGCAACTCCCATGTGTATGTTGTGGACGTGCAGCCAAGCGGCGGGGTCTGTCTGCTCTTTCCGAACGCACATCACACGGTATCAGCGGTGACCGCCGGGCAGGAGCACGTTGTGCCGGCTCAGGGCGCGGCGTACGCAATACGTGTCGGCGGCCCTGCCGGTTGGGAGGGACTCAAGATCGTGGCGTCATCTGTCCCGTTGGATCTCGGCACTTGCGTCCGTGATGCCCCTGGGATCAAGCAGGACGGCCAAGTCCTGTTCGTGGAGAGACTCGCCGAGGGAATCCGTCGCCTCCGTCCACAGGACTGGGCAGAGAACACTTGGGCGTTCTTCGTGGTAGCTGAGCGTTGAGCCGCGAGAGGAGGTCTATAGATGACACGGCAGGCAGGCTTGGCGCCGCGCGCCTCCGTCCTAGCTTGGGGCGAGCGACTGCGTCACCGTGCGTTATTGTTGGCAGGCTGTTCTCAGGGGCAACCTAGCCGGCAGGTTAGGCTACTCCTGGTCGTCCTCTTTGGGATGTTGGCTGGCGGATGCACGAGGAATGTGACGCTCGGCCATCTTAGACCACCGCCGACCCTGATTCCACATTCAGCAGAGATAGACGTCTCCGTTCGGGCAAGCTGCCCGTGGCCCCAGCAACACGACCAATGGTCGACAGGATCTGGCTTTGGGGAGATACGACTTCACGGAATCGAGAGTGAGGTGGTACAGGCATTCGCAGCCAGCACGGGTGGACTGGCTCGGTCGCCTGCAGACGCGCCGGAACTCGGAATTGATGTTGACGTGCGACTGGACTGCATCATAACAGCAGCTCAGAAGTTCTTCACGCTGTTCATGGTGATCGGGACACTTGACTTGTACCCGCTCCTTGGCGGGCCGTTCCCGACCACCTACCGCTGGGGGATAGTCGCCGACGTGTATCCCACGAAGGCGCCACGTCGCAAGAAGACCTACCGGCAATCTGGCCAGTATGAGTTCCGCGCGCCCATGTACACCTTCGTGGACAGGGAGGCGGCGGCCGCCAGTCAGGCCCTGACACGAGGGCTCCAAGCAGTCATCGACCAAGTCTCAAGCGACCGGGGCGCGCTCTCGGCGTCGGTGAGGCGAGCAAGCGAGGCACAGCTCGCAGAGGAACCCGACGAGCGAAGCGTACAGCCGGACACCCGCGTGCAACGCAGTGTCTTGTCCCCTGTGGCACAGCGCTGGGCCGTGCTCGTTGGGGTTAGCCGCTACCTTCACGCGGGTACGGGGGGGCTACGGGACCTTCGGTATGCGGCACGGGATGCAAAAAGGCTTTACGAGCAACTGGTTGGTGCAGACGCGGTCCATTGGCCAAAGGAGAACGTGCGGCTCTTGACGGACACGTCGGCGACGAGAGAGGCCGTGTCCGATGCAGTCCTCAACTTCCTCAAGAGGGCGCAGAAGAACGACCTTGTTCTGGTCTTTTTCAGTGGTCATGGATCACCCGACCCGACCCGTCCAAAGAACAACTACTTCCTCTGCCATGACACTGATCCACGGAGGCTCACCACGTCTGGCTTCCCGATGTGGGAACTCGACAATGCACTCGAGCGTCGGATCGTCGAAGCTCAATGTGTGGTCGTACTCGCTGACGCGTGCCACAGTGGCGGGTTCGCTCCGGAAGGGATGAAGGACCTCCGGATTGTGTCGCGCAACGTCTCGGAGGGGATAGAGGCATTGGGCAAGCGTGCGCATTGCCGCGTGGTCACGTCGTGTGAGCCTGGCGAGTTGAGCCAAGAGAAGGCTCAGTGGGGGGGCGGACACGGCGCGTTCGCCTACGCCGTCATCAAGGGGTTGTCTGGCGCTGCGGATTCCCAAGACAACAAGAATTCAGCCGGGGACGATGACGGGAGGATCAACCTCGACGAACTGGTTCACTACGTGCGCAGGGAGGTCGGCGACCTGACAAGCAATGGCCAGCACGTGGTCGACAGAGGCAGACTCAATGCCGTCCTCAGGTGACATGCTCATGAGCGAACCAGAGACGTACCAGCAGAGCCACGGTGGACCCTGGCTGCTCCTGCCGCGTAAGCGGGTGTGCACGGGTCGGGTTGCTCTACTCATGCGGGGCGTACCACGCGTTGCTCGGGAAGTCGTACAGGCAAGTTTCGTGCTCTCGTGCTTGGCGATGAGCGGGTGCACAGCCTACCGAGTTCACGCGCTGGCGGCGACTCCGTTACCGTCGGAACACGTCGCGCTTCTGCCGTTTCGGGTGGATGGGGTGACTGTGAAGACAATCCACGCTGCGCCGTTCGGAGGTAGCGCCGCCGCGCTTGACGATGAGGTCCGAGACCACCTCTACGCCGCTCTCACCGGAGAGAACAGCGCCCCTGGAGCTGCCTCAAGCCTGGCGGTATCGATACGAATTCACAGGTCATGGAGGCCAGTCGATACCAGCCTTTCTCCATTCTTGGATCTCCTGGACCTCCTAAGCTGGCTCGTGTCGGGGGCAACGGGCCAGGCTCTGCCGGCTCACACCACGAAGGCACTCAGAGATGTCATGATAGTAGAGATCAGAGACGGTGTTGGCAACCGCGTTCTGCCTTCGCGTGAGATGCAAACGCAGTTCCAAGTAGATTACTGGATGGGCTGGCTGCCGGTCGCCTGGTTGCTGGCTCCTGCTGGATATCATGTTGGAGTGGGGGATGCCATCTTCGCATGGCCGGAGTTCAAGCGACGCGTGACGGAGCGATCGGTGACGGAGGTTCTCAGTTACCTGCGGAGCGCCGATGTGCGGGATGGAGTCACCGCGTACCATCCGGGAGCCAAGGCGGCACACCGGCCGGGAGACGACGGCGAAGCGGGCGCAATGGAGCAGTCCGTGTCGCAATACTGGGCCGTCCTCATTGGTGTAAGCCGGTATGCTAACGTGGGCACCGGGGGGCTGCAGAACCTTCGATACGCGGCACGGGACGCGGAAAGGCTCTGCGAGCAACTGGGCAGTGGGGACCCTGTGCGTTGGCCAAAGGAGAACGTCCGGTTACTCACCGACACTTCGGCGACAAGGGAAGCTGTGTCCGATGCAATTCTAAGCTTCCTCAAGAAGGCGCAGAAGAACGATGTGGTCCTGATCTTCTTCAGTTGTCATGGAGCACCCGATCCGAGCCGGGCAAGGAACAACTACTTCCTTTGTCACGACACAGACCCCCGCAAGCTGACCACTACTGGCTTTCCTATGTGGGAGATTGATAGCGCTCTCCAACGGGGGATCATCGAGGCCCAACGGGTCATCGTCTTCGCTGATGCCTGTCACAGTGGAGGATTCGCGCCAGAGGGCATGAAGGACCTTCGGATCGTCTCCCGCAATGTCTCCCAAGGGATCCAGGCCTTGGGCAGGGGAGCCCACTGCCGCGTGGTTTCCTCATGTCAGCCGGGGGAGTTGAGCCGGCAGGACGCTGATTGGGGTAGGGGCCATGGGGCGTTCGCCTATGCGTTGATCAGGGGACTCGCCGGTGCCGCGGACTCCGCGCAAGATGGGAACTCCCGGGGGAACGGGGATGGGAGCATTGAGCTAGATGAGCTAGTGCACTATCTGCGCCGTGAAGTGGCCAGGCTAACTAACAACGCTCAGCATGTGCAGGACAAAGGAAGGCTCAACGTGGTTCTTGCAGGGGACTGAACCCAGGGCTGCGAGGATGGAACGCGGCCAGCACGGTGCACTGCAGGCCTTGTGAGGGCCGGTTGAGTGCGAGGCTCATGTTAGGAGGCGACGCTGGACAGCGCCTCGAGGCGTAGCACAAGCCACAACACGTCGCGGGCCGTTCGCCCAGTTCATCGGGTGGCTGATGGGCTCGCGTGAGACTTCCGAGGAGGCAAGGGTATGGTACTCAACTCGACGGAACTGGCTAAGCACTCACGACGAGGCGCCCATCGAAGCCCAATGTCGACCAAGACCCTGGTGTGTCTCGTTTCCCTCTTGGGGTTCCTTCCTGGGTGCGGGATTCCCAGGCTGAGGCTTGACCCGAGGCCGCAGAACACGAGCATCGAGCGAACGCGTCCGGTGCACTGCACGGTCGCCGTCCCGAAGACGGCGTTCTCGAAACAGAGACCCGAGGACCGACGTGGGTTTCTCTGGTCCATCCCCGGGTGGTTCTGGACGCACGTCCGCTATCCGGAGCACGCCCACGAGGTGACGCGCGAGCTGGCTGAGGCTGCCGGACGGACGTGCCGTGAGTCGGGGCTCTTCGCCGCAGTATCGACTCCGTGTTCTGCTGTGGTGGCTCAAGGCCAAGCTGCCTTGCATCTCAAGTTCGAGTGCCATGGGGGCGGCTACGACTCATACCACACCCACTACGGGGTCGGCATCTACTCGCCCCACCTTGCATTGCTCGGCCTGGTCCTTCCCTGGGACTACTGCACGAAGGTCGACGTGGAGGTGGTCGCGTCTCTCACTGGCCCATCGAGTGGCGAGGTGCTCTGGGGGCCGAAGGCATTCCGCTTGAGGACGCGCCTCTACAGCATTCCGTTGTGGTTCTCAGCCCGGACTGGTCGGTTCCTCAGCCGAGACATGAACACAGAGATCGAGCGCGTGACTGGGGAGATCATCTCGGAGCTTCAGCAGCGATTGCCGCCACCTGAGTCAGAGGCCTATGCAGCACTGCGCCCCGCGGGAGTGGTGCGGAAAGAGCACAACCCTCTTGGGATGACACCGGCTCCGTCGACACCCATTGGGCAGCGCTGGGCAGTGATCGTGGGTGTCAGCGAATACGAACACGCCGGGAAGGGGGCTCTGAGGAATCTGCGGTATGCCGCAAGAGATGCAAAGAGACTCTATGAGCAGCTCGTGCTTGGTGACCCAGCGCACTGGCCACGCGGCAATGTGAGGCTCCTCGCAGATCGGGAAGCAACCAGGGAGGCCGTGTCCGATGCCGTGCTCAGCTTTCTAAAAAGGGCCCAGAAGGATGACCTCGTCCTGGTTTTCTTCAGCGGGCACGGGTCACCGGACCCGTCGCGGCGCACAAACAACTACTTCCTCTGCCACGATACTGAACCAACCAAGCTGGCTTCCACCGGTTTCCCAATGTGGGAGATCGACAATGCTCTCGAGCGCGGGATCATTGAGGCGCGACGGGTGGTTGTCCTGGCGGATGCTTGCCATAGCGGGGGGTTTGTGCCAGAAGGGATGAAGGACCTCCAGATAGTCTCCCGCAACGTCTCGAAAGGGATGCAGGCCCTGGGCAGCGGCGCCGCGTGCCGGGTCGTGACGTCGTGCGAGCCAGGTGAGGTGAGCCGAGAGAGAGCCGAATGGGGCGACGGACATGGCGCATTCGCCTACGCACTAGTCAAGGGTATCTCGGGCAGAGCTGACTCCGTGAAGGAGAAAAACTCCCGTGGGAACGGCGACGGACGAATTGACCTTGACGAACTGGTGCACTTCGTCCGTCGGGAGGTCGGTGACCTAACGAGCAACGGGCAGCATGTTACGGACAGCGGGCGACTCAACGTGAGCATAGTGCACTGTGGGCATCAAAGGGAGTGACCTGAGCCTGGCCGTCGGGCCTCGCGGTCATCGGCCTCTCCGGATCTGACCACCGCCCCCACTGGGTACACCAAGAGCGAGACTCGGCGAATCCCTCCTTCGCCCAGCGCTCGGCGCGGAGCGTCCCGAGGAGCCGTAGCCGCTCCCAGGCTACCTGAAGACCCTAGCACGCAACCGCGCTTGCCGGACCGTCTCCGGCGCGCTCCAACGCCACTGTGGGGATGGCCACTTGCTCCGTTTGACCTAGCCGGTCCCCCCACCGTGCTAGGCCAATCGCGTTGACAGGGCGCGCGCGGGCCGGTAAGATGAGCGGCGAGTGGGATAGGGCCGGCCGATCCAGCAGGGCCGGAGAGGAGGACGGACCGTGAGAATGCTGCGTGTGGTGGTAGTGTTGATGGTGACCGTTGCGGTGGCGGGGTGCGCGATGGCGCCCGTTATCCCGCCGCGCGGGGCGTTCTACAACGACCAGAAGGCGCCGATGTTCGGCGGGCGCGAGACGGGCACGAAGCAGGGCCAGGCGTCGGCCGCCGCGGTGCTCGGGATGGTCGGCTGGGGCGACTGCTCGATCGACGCCGCCGCCCGTGCAGGGGCGATCGGCCAGATCAAGCACGTCGACTACCGGTTCGTGAACATCCTGGGCATCTACCAGGAGTTCACGACGATTGTGAACGGCGAGTGACCAGGCCACTTCCTGACAGGGGATGACACAATGAAGGTCCTACGAATTCTGGCGCTGCTCGTCAGTGTGGGCGCCATGGGCCTGTCGCTCCCAGGATGTGGCGTGCCCAGCCGTCGTGTGGGCATTGCGCCGCCGGGCGGCGTCCTCTACACCCGGCAGCGGGCGCCGAGCTACTGCCCGTGCTGGAAGGAAGGCGGGGTGACGCACACGCCGAACCTGAAGGTGGGCAAGGCATCGGCGAGCAAGCTCGGCGTGCCGAACCTGCAAAGGCTGAGCATCCTCGGGGTGCGGCAGCCGCAACCGCTGAGCTTCGGCTGGGGCGACATGTCGCTCGAGGCGGCTACCCGCAACGGCGGGATCACGAAGATCCACTACGCCGACCATGAGATCCTGGAGATCCTGCCGGTCCTGGGGCTCTATACGAAGGCGACGCTCATCGTGTATGGTGAGTGAGAGCCTGTTTCGGGATGGAGCATTCTGAAGCCGGCAAGGGAGGGCGAAGCTCCCGCTGAGCCGCTTGTGCCGCGCCTGTGGCTCGACGAGAGCTTCGCCCCCCTCCGGCTTCGTTCGTCGTGGGGCAGGCTCTGTATCTGCCGTCGAATGGGGGGCATGAGTGAGGCTCGCAGCAGGGGCTCGGCGCCAGGCCGAGAGGATACTTCCGCCGCAGTCGGTGAGCTTCTGGTGCCACGTGGCCGAAGGGGCGCTGGCGTCCCTCGGCGGCATGATGGTGGCGGGGCAGGCGGTCTTCTCGGTGCTGGCCACGAGCCTGGGCGCTACGCCCGTCGGCCTGGGGCTGCTCATTTCGCTCGGGCGGCTGAGCGTGGTGGCGACGTTTCTCGCGGCGCCTGCGGTGGAGGCGACCCGCCGCAAGAAGCGTCTCGTGCTGCTGCTGGGGATCGGCCAGCGCCTCCCGCTCCTGCTGAGTGCGGCGGCGCTGGTGGTGCTGGGAACCCACCACCCGATGGCGTGCCTCGTCGTCCTGGCGGTTCTCACGCTGTGCCGCAACGTGGCGGGTGCGCTGGTGGGGCCGGCGTGGCTGGATCTGATCGCAGAGACGATCCCGACGGAGCGGCTGGCGCGGGTGTTCGGCTTCCGCCAGGGGGCGTCGGCTGCTCTGGGCCTGGTGGCGGGGCCTGCGTGTGCGGCGATCATCGCGGGCATCGTGCTGCCCTACAGCTACGCGCTGCTCTACCTGATCGGCTTCGCCGTGATGCTCGTCTCGTGGTGCCTGTTCGCAATGGTGGACGAGGTGCCTGCGAGCCGTCCGCGGCGCGAGGCCACATCGCCGTGGGCCTACTTCCGCGAGCTGCTGCCCGCGCTGCGCCGCGATGCGGCGTTCCGCTGGTACGTGCTCTTCCGTGCGTGCATTCGCACGTCGGCGGCGGTGCGGCCGTTCTACTGGGCGGCCCACGTGAGCGCCGTGGGAGTGGAGCCCGGCTTCGTGGCGGGCGCGTATCTGGTGGCGAGCAGCGTGGCGAAGATCGTGGGCAACACCGTCTACCCGTTCCTGGGCGAGCGGTTGGGGCACAAGACGGTGCTGGGCATCGGGGTGACGTTGCGTGCGTGCGGGGCCGCGTTGGCGGCGGCCGCTCCGTCCAGCGCCGGCTTCGTGGCCGTCTACCTGCTGGACGGGCTGGCGGTGGCGGCGAACCAGTCGTGCAACTCGCCGTTCATGATCAGCCTCACGCCCCGCGACCGGCGGGTGGGCTACGCCACGTTGCTCTCGGTGGCTCTGGCCCCCGTGGGCATCGTGATGCTGCCAGCGGCGGGCCTGGCCGTGCAGGGGCTGGGGCACCCGGTGCTCTTTGGGGCGACGGCGGTGCTCCTTGTCTCCTCGCTGGCGCTCCTTGCCCGCGCCCATCCGCGCCCGGGCGGCGCTGAGCAGGAGGAGGACTGATCGGCGACCTGCGCGCTCGGCCGCGCAGCGCCCATGAGAAACGCCCCGGGGCGGTGCCTCGGGGCGTTGGCGTTTGCCTCTCGCGCGAGCTGGACTATCGGCTTCGGCGCCGGCGGGCGAGCACGCCCAGGAGGCCGAGGCCCAGAAGGCTGAGCGATGCTGGCTCGGGGATCACGTCGCCCGCAAGGGGGGTTGTGATGTTCTCACCCGCAGTGTCGAAGTACACGTTGTCGAAGAGCACGGTGCCGTTGTTGGCGGAACTCGTGCGCACCATGATGTTATCGATGGCAGCGGAGCCGGGGCTGGCTCGGAATCCGAAGTTCTCAGCCATCTTCTGTGGGCTGGGGAGACCCGGGCCTTCGAGGTAGACGTCGTAGTGGTCCGCGCTGTGGTCGAAGACCATCCACACGTCGTACCACGCCCCCTCGTCGAGCGTGGTGAGGAAACGCTCGGTGCCGCCGTCGCGCGCTCGGAAGTCCGGCCCGGTCAGCTTGTAGAGCGTGTAGCCATTATACTGGCTCCAGGTGTCGGCGCTGTCGTTGTTCGTCATGCCGAAAGACACGTCCACGCCAACTGCGGGCACGCAGGCCTGGAAGAAGAGGGTGCCCACGGTGCCATCGGCGATGGCGTTCCCGCCCACGTTCACCCGAGCCCAGGTGTTCGAGAAGTTGGCCGAATAGACCCTGTTTGCGGGGTCGGCCGGGTCGATCGCGAGGGTGCCGCGATTGA
>Ga0272441_10014046_pt1 | contig 11424 bp, 8 predicted proteins | sample SSMProp6N_FD_193582 | JGI IMG/M metagenome (GOLD analysis project Ga0272441, IMG submission 193582) | Marine sediment archaeal communities from Little Sippewissett salt marsh, Falmouth, MA, United States - SSM-Prop-6N | ecosystem: Environmental > Aquatic > Marine > Wetlands > Sediment ... | reverse complement strand
AAACACTGATGAATGAAATTGAAACAGTTCTTACCGAAAATAACAGACTGGTTGCCAGGCTTCCACGAGGAAAAGAAGGTGTAGCTGTTATAGAACAGATCAAGACAGACCTTTCAAATGTTGATGCATCTGTAGCCGAAGCCAAAACTGCTTATGAAAGCGGTGCATTCATGGATGCATATAACAAGTTACAGTCTGCCAAGACAAAGGCTGATGAACTCAATGCAGAAATGAAGGAAGCTTTAACAAAAGCCAGAATAAGATTCTAAATAATTCTATATAAAAGAAGAACAAATCCCCCGGGAGCTAAGCCCGGGGTTTTTTATGGGAAAACCCTGGTGGCATATATTATTACTTTCAGGTATAACACTTATAATATCTCTTACAGTATTTCTGCTTTTCTGGCCCATTCCGACACCGCCGGTCAGTGAAATGAAAAATGCAAGGGAAACCCTGATCATGGCACGCCAAAATAATGCTGATATATATTCACAGGATCACTACCGTGAAGCTTTGAATTATTATGATTCGGCAATGGCCAGCTGGAGAGATGAGAATATACGGTTCATATACAAAAGGAACTATGACAAAGTAGTTACATATGCTGATCTTTCTTCAAAAAAAGCATTACTGGCATCCGAAACTTCGTTGAATAACTCGGCGAACCTCAGGATGAAGCTGGTACTGGATCTGAAAGAGATTGATGATCTTATCGGGATGTTAAACGACAGGTTTTACAACTATCCGCTAAAGTCAGAGATCAGGAATAATATCTCAACAGGAAAAATGCTTGCCGCTGAAGCACGTGTTGCATTCAATGAGAAGAAATACATGGTCGCAGATGAAACAGTAAGAAAATCAAAACATCTTCTTGCCTCTTCATATGATTATGCTGATACACACCTCAGCAACTATTTTAAATCATATCCGAAATGGGAAGCATGGATTGACAGTACTATTACCATAACAACTGAAAATTTGATATACGCTGTAATAATCGACAAGTTTTCACACAGGTTTTTTATTTATCTTGACGGAGAAAAAATATCTGAGTTTAAAGCAGAACTGAGTGAGAACTGGGTCGGGGATAAAAGGAGAAGAGGTGATAAAAAAACACCCGAGGGCATGTATAAAATCATTAAGATAATAGAAGACGACAGTACCGGATATCACAAGGCGCTCCTGCTTGATTATCCTAATGCTGAAGATTCGGTAAATTACCGGAATGAAATAAAAATGGGTACACTGTCACCTTCCTCCATGATAGGTGAAAAAATCGAGATTCATGGAGAGGGCGGGAGGGGTGCCGACTGGACCTCCGGGTGTATTGCCCTTAGAAACAGAGATATAGACTCCGTTTTTAAGTACATCGGGATAGGAACACCTGTTACAATTGTAGGATCAATGTATAACCTCAGACAGGCATTGAACAGATAAACCATCATAATGGAAGAAGAAAAAACACCGGATGATGGATTCTTTACCAGGGAGATTATCCGTAATGGTTTAAAATGGCTTCTGATTATATCAGCAGTAATCTCGTTGCTCGGTTTTTTATTATACGGGATCCCGGCATTGCAGGAGATACCCCTTTCAGGGAAGACTATCACTACCAATTATAATGAGCTCAAAAGTGACGTAAACTATAAACAGCAGATAAATCTTTTAAAAAGGGATATACGGAGTCTTTCACGACGCTATAACAACTATACTTCAGGCCAGTCGTACATGGTAATAAATACGACCGATAATCTTTTTTATCTGTACAGGAACAAGAGACTTGTACGGCAGGGACATTGCAGTACCGGTAGTTTTAAAATGCTTAAAACGGAAGAGGGAAGAAGCTGGATCTTTAAGACACCAAAGGGTAAATTCCGGATACATGGCAAGACCGTTAATCCTTACTGGCGCAGACCCGACTGGTCGTTTGTTGAGGAAGGATTACCAATACCACCTGAGGATCATTACTCTAGATGGGAATATGGCGTGCTGGGCAAGTATGCTCTGTCGCTGGGTGACGGCTACCTGATCCATGGAACATTATACAAAAGATTCCTGGGTATGCCTGTCACACACGGTTGTGTACGGCTCAATGACGATGACCTTGAAGCTGTTTTCAATACACTCAATATAGGATCTAAAGTATATATATTCTGAAACATAGAAGGAAACTGCAATGGAGACAGAAATAGTATATGTATCATCCGACAGAACAGCAAAAATCCTTGCCTGGACTGTTGTTGGTATATTATTTCTCGTTTATTATACACTCATGTCAGTGTATGCTCCTTTAAAGAAGATGGAGTTACTAAAGCACGAATATGGTTACAGGCAGGGTGGTAATAATCCTCTTGATGAAAGAATATTTACCGACTCAGCATATCTTAATTTATTACATGAGAAATCATTTCTGCAGTCAAGGGCAGCTATGGCTGCGACTGATTCTGTTTATCTGAGTATCAACTTGTCTGACAGTACGATAAACCTGGAGATTAGCGGCGTTACCGTGCATAAGGCACAGATCGGCAGGATAAGTATAAGTAATATCTTAGGCGGAGGCAACAATTACATTGTATTATCGATGCTTTCAGATCCCCTTATCATAAATAAGAACTTTTCATCCATCAGGAAGGAGCCTCTTATGATCAAAATGGCACCCAGGGATACGTCGGAATATGTACCTGACATTATTCCTGACACTGCCGATTATGAACCTGTTAACTTTATTATGGAAATGGAAAACGGGATAAGGCTTCATATATACCAGGAAGATAGACTAAAACTGGGTGATGGTCTCTGTCGCTCATTATTCGATATCTATCACAGGTTTCGTTATACAGCAAAGACATTCTTGAGGGTTATAACATTCAGGTTGCCTGATTATCAGCCATATATAAAACTTAGGATTCCGAGATCGGATGCAAAGATTATTTACAGGGCCCTTCCGGATAAGGGACAGATAGCCGTTTATTCCTGAACATGCTTATGTCTGAAGAATATTGCAAAGAGTATTGCCACTACCAGCGAATAGCCCGCAAAGGTTAACCATATCCCCTTCCAGTCGAATGCCCCACTTCCCAGGGTAAAGTATTTGTCGATCACGATCCCGCTTATCCTGCTGCCAAGGAAAGCACCGAAGCCGTTAGTCATCATCATGAACAGACCCTGGCCGCTGGCACGTATGTCGGGAGTACATTGGGTCTCAACGAAGAGCGAACCGGAGATGTTGTAGAAATCAAAGGCCATACCGTAAATGATGCATGAGAGTATAATCATCCAGAGTCCTTCAGCCGGGTTCCCGAATCCGAACAGGCCGAAACGGAGTACCCATGCCACCATGCTCATCAGCATCACCTTTTTTATCCCGAACTTTTTCAGGAAAAAGGGTATGGTAAGAATAAAGAGTGTTTCGGATATCTGTGAGATTGACATTATTATTGCTGGATATCTGACGGCGATAAGGTCTTTGTACTCCGGTATGACGGCGAAGTCGTGCAGAAAGGTATCGCCGTAGGCGTTGGTCAGCTGCAGAGCGGCGCCCAGCAGCATGGCGAAGATGAAGAAGATGGCCATCTTGGTACTTTTGAAGAGCCTGAAAGCATTGAGACCCAGCTCTTCTGTCAGCTTCTTCTTGTGTCCCCTGCCCAGTGGCGGACACTTAGGTAAGGTAAAGGCATAAATACCGAGGAGGAGAGAGGCAGCAGCCGCAACATAGAACTGCATGGGTGAGGTTTCAAAGCCCAGCAGGCTTACAACCCATAGTGCCAATATAAAACCAATTGTCCCCCAGACCCTTACCGGCGGATAATCCTTAATGATGTCCATGCCGCTGTTTTTCATAGAGCTGTATGCGACTGTGATAGCCAGTGCCAGGGTGGGCATGTAGAACATCATCGTAAGCAGCAGAATCCAGAAAAAGGTGTCAGGATTATTGATGGCCGGAATCAGAGCAAGCAGAATGGCACCTGCAATATGAAAGATGCCGTACAGCTTCTCGGCGTTGACCCATCTGTCGGCAATGATACCGGCAACGGCCGGCATGAATAGTGAAGCCAGTCCCATCGTCGAAAAAATAGCTCCGAAATCGGTCCCTGTCCAGGTTTTGTTCTGAAACCAATATGCACCGATGGTGAGCAGCCACGATCCCCAGATAAAGAACTGGAGAAAGTTCATGATGATAAGCCGGCCCTTGAGTCCCATTACTTTGGGTTATTTGTCACAGTTATTTTGCGAAGATAGCAAGCTATTCCATACTAAGAGGCAGTGCTGATAAAATGTTGAAAAAAGAAGCCCCTTACAGTGGGTCGCGATCCCCTTTGGATGACCTGCAAAGCTTAAATGAACCCTGACGGGTTATGTTTATTTTCTCTCAACCCTTTTTATTATAATGTAAACCACATTCATTGCTGTAACAATTTAATAATCAGGGCTATCACCCCCTCCTTGCGAAGCAGGGAGGGGGCTGGGGGGTGGGTACATGAGAACAAAATGTGAGGTTATTAGTCAGGGGATTGCTCCTTCACTTCGTTCAGTCGCGATCCCCTTTGGGATGACCAGCAAAGCTTAAATGAACCCTGACGGGTTATGTTTATTTTCTCTCAACCCTTTATAAAAGCAAGCTTTTAACAGGGACAAGCGGACTGTGTCCGCCGTCTTCGTCGGCCGTAGGTCGACTTCGACGACCGAAGGCCGAAGCCCGGAGTAGGTTTAGCGAAATATGTGCTTAATTAAAAGAGGAAGCCCTCCTTCGCTAAAGCTACGGAGGGCGGAGGCGGAGAGAGGGGGATTCGAACCCCCGTTCCGCCGATAGGCGGAAAACGGTTTTCGAGACCGCCGCATTCGACCACTCTGCCATCTCTCCAATATATTAAGCCGCATTGACCACGGCGCCTGTCCCGGTTGTGCGAAAGCACAATCGGGGCCATCTCTCCCTTTGTCCACCGTAGCCTTGGCGAAGGTGGAATATATTAAGCCGCATTGACCACGGCGCCTGTCCCGGTTGTGCGAAAGCACAATCGGGGCCATCTCTCCCTTTGTCCACCGTAGCCTTGGCGAAGGTGGAATATATTTTAGCCGTATTCACAACGGCGCCTGTCCTCCGAATCCCGCGAAGCGGGAGAAGGAGAACAAACTGCAAAATTGCGGAATTTTATTTAAAGAATTGCCGGTTTATTACAAAAAGAGATCATGATACCCTGATAATTATTAATATTTAATAATACGTGACGTAAAAATTCCTTGAAGTCCCGTAAACCTGATTATGTATGTCCCACGAGGTATACCCGAAAGGCCGATTTGTAAATAATCTCTGTCACCGGTTTGATAAGTTCTTATTAGTCTGCCTGTTATATCATAGATATCCAGTTTGTTATAACCTGTAGTGTTTTCAAAACAGACGAGATCAAAAGCCGGATTTGGATATATTCTTATACGGGTTTGGGATTGATCATAATTTGTGATATAGGTCACATTATCATCTGATATCTGAATATTATCAAGATAGAATCTTTTAGAAAGAGATTCAAATCTGATACTGCATGACGATCCTGCATCAGTCAACGACAGTTCTACTGTCTGAAATTCATCAAGAGGTTCCAGTGGATCACCAAGAGGAGACCCGTTAAGATAAACCTGGACAATAGTGGCATCATCAGGCCATCTTGAGATATCGAATCTGAGCATTGCAGTACCTGTAACTCCGGTCAGGTCAACCAGGGGTGTTGTAATCCATCCGTTGATACCAGCAGTACCAATTTTTATCTCTCCCCCGGCCGAATAGACCTTATAACCGGTCCAGCCAGGCTCGGAAGTCTTCGTATCCAGAGATTCTGACTGATCATAAGTTGAAGGTGATGAATGTGTTCCTGTGGTAAATCCTGAGAAATCTTCAGAAAATACCAGTGACTGGCCAGGTAATTGTGAAGAATTTAATAATGTTATGGCAACAGCCAGAAAAAATAAAAGCAGCGGTCTTTTCATAATTATTCCAAATAAAATTAGCACAGAGCTAATTTACTAATTTTTTTTTACCCCCGCATGAAATTCCTGATAAAATCATACCTTAGTGCTGTATTTAACCTTACAGATTCTAACCAAAATTCAAATACCGTGAAAAATTTACTTAAGTTATTCATTATTACAGTATTTACTGTACTGCTAATGCCATCCTGCAAAAATGATTCAGGAGTGGATAAGAACAATCCTTTCTTCAGTGAATATGAAACCCCTTTCAATGTTCCGCCATTCGAAAAGATTATGGCCTCACATTACATGCCGGCTTTTGAAAAAGGCATGTCCGAAGGGCGCGAAGAGATAAAGGAAATTACAGAAAACAAGGAAGAACCGACATTTGAGAACACAATTGAGGCTCTTGACAGGTCAGGTGAATTACTCACCAGGGTCGCATCAGTATTTTTCGGGCAGACAAGTGCTAATACCAATGATTCACTCCAGACAATAGAAGTGGAAATATCTCCTGAGCTAGCAGCCTATAGTGATGAGATACTCCTTAATCCTGACCTCTTCGAAAGGATTAAACATGTTTATGAGAACCAGGCATCATTTAATCTTGATTCTGAACAGACTTATATCCTTGAGAACCTTTACAAGTCGTTCGTAAGAAATGGTGCAAACCTTGGTGCGGAGGACCAGGATTCACTGAAAAAAATGAACCAGCGGCTATCGGTCTTAACAGTTAATTATAACCAGAATGTCCTTGATGAGACAAATAATTATAAGCTTTATGTTGAAGAAAAAGACCTTGAAGGACTCCCGGGCTCAGTTATTGCTACTGCTGCCGAGGTGGCCGAGGCTGCAGGTGAGGGAGGGAAATGGGCATTTACCACACAACGGCCCAGCATGTACCCTTTTTTAACATACTGTAAAAACAGAGATCTGCGCCATGAGATCTATAATGCGTATATCAACAGAGGCAACAACGGGAATGAATATGATAATAATGCTGTTCTCGCTGAGATAGTGAAACTGAGGGCAGCCAGGGCAAAACTGCTTGGATACAAGACTCATGCTCATATTGTACTGGAGCCGAGAATGGCCAAGGAGCCGGATAATGTTTTTGAGCTGCTTGACAATTTATGGGAGAAATCAATTCCGGTAGCAAAGAACGAAGTGAAAGAGATGCAGAAAATCATTAACGGTGAAGGAGGGAATTTTTCGCTTGAACCATCCGACTGGTGGTATTACGCTGAAAAACTCAGGAAACAGAAGTACAACCTTAATGATGAAGAATTAAGACCTTATTTCAAACTTGAAAATGTACGTGAAGGTGTGTTTACATGTGCCAATAAATTATTCGGATTTTCATTTAATCCCCTGACTGATATTCCTTTGCCACATTCCGATGCTGAGGCCTTTGAGGTAGTTGATGAAGATGGATCCCATATTGGTGTGCTGTATATGGATTATTTCCCGAGGGATAGCAAACGACAGGGTGCATGGTGCCTTACTTACAGGAGTCATCATATACTTGATGGGAAGACTATTACTCCGGTAGTTACCACTGTATTCAACTTTACACCCCGAAGTGCTGATATGCCTTCACTTCTGAGTCTTGATGAAGTAGCAACAGTATTTCACGAATTCGGCCATGCACTCGATGCGCTTTGCAACAGAAATACCTATAACCAGACTTTTGTTGCATGGGATTTTGTGGAACTTCCTGCCCAGATAATGGAACACTGGGTTACTGAACCGGAAATGCTGAATATTTATGCCAAACATTTTCAGACAGGAGAGATAATACCAGAATCGCTGGTAAAAAAGATCAAGAACAGCAGCTATTTCAACCAGGGTTTTGATAATGTTGAGCTGTTTGCTGCATCATTACTTGATATGGCATATCATACTCTTGAAGCTCCGGCAATTGTGGAACCTCAGACTTTTGAAAAGGAATATTTTAAAAAGATAGGATTAATACCGGAGATAATATCACGCTACAGGAGCACCTACTTTCTACATATTGTGGGTGGCTATGATGCAGGTTACTATAGTTATACCTGGGCGGCAGTTCTTGATAATGATGGTTTCGAAGCCTTCAGGGAAAATGGTATCTTCGACAGAGCTACAGCAGAGTCATACAGAAAAAATATCCTGGCCAACAATGGTATTATGGATCCTATGGAGATGTATGTTAACTTCCGCGGCCGTGAACCGGATATAGAACCCTTGCTCAGGAACAGAGGTTTAATTGCACAATAAGTCATCTGAACGAATTCTCAATCTCTTCAAGGGAGACACCCAGAACAGCTTCAGCAATCCTGTTAAGGTTCTCCCTTTTTCCTGTAAGGTGTAATGTGTACTGGGTATGAGTGAGGCTTTCTCCGGGTCCAAGAGCTGCAGCAGGGGATGATGTTTCCAGCTCGTAGAACGGACCCATCTGGGAACCATCATCAAGGGGACCGTCATTATATGAGTTTATGGCATCGCCTGAAAAGGGATTCTCCTGTATCTCCCATGATGAGTTGACATAATCCGTGATTCCTTCAGGGATACTGCATATAAGGAGTGTCAGAATGTTGTTTTCAGAGTCATAACTGCCAAGAGTGCCTGTTGTTCTCAATGGCGGTAATCCAATCTTTCCCCGGCTTTGCCCGTCGGCCCTGAAAAATATATGATTCCCTGTAACCTTTAGCCTGTCGGAAGGTATCTTTCCAAAATAATTATCATTAACCACAGGACCCATGTGCTGCTCATCACCCGCATTATATGGTATGACAACAATAACAGCAGGCGAGGGATTGAACATACCCAACATCCAGATTGAAAGCAGACCGGTTTCTTTCTTCCAGCTTTTTTCCCCGGTATTGATAATCCTGTTGTCAGATCTGTAGACAACATAATTTGTACCTGTCACATCAATTTTCGCCAGTTTTTCGATCTCGCTGGCATCGAGCAGGACTACATTTCTTTCCAATCTGAAGTTAAATACCATACCGCTGTAGTTCTCGGTTTCAACATCACAGTGTAGTAATACTGATGAGTCTGTCCTGTTAATTACATCATACGGTTCTGTATCGATGAAAGCCGGTGTTTGCCATTCATCATAAACAAATGATGATCCTTTTTTGAAAAAGACTGAGAACTGGCCTCCTTCGGGTCCTATCCATAATCTTTCCTCTCCGCCAAACGGATTGATGTGGGGCTGTATCTTACCTGACTCAATAAGCTCATGGTTGATCCATCCAAAGCTGTATCCCTTGTCACCTTCCGAAGTGCTGGTCATCACTCTTCCCTGCCATCCGGGTATAATGATTATTGCTGACTTGCCTGATTTCAACTCTATTAACTCTGTATGTCTGGCCAGGAAATCCCTGTTATAAGCATACTGTTTTGTACTGTCGTCTGTCATGGTTTTAAAGTTGGTTTCATCTTGGCCTCTTTTTTTGCTTCCACATGAAAACAGAACTAGAGAGCCAATTATTATTAAAAGGTATTTATTCATTTTGTTCTATAATTAATTGTCAGGTAGATTTTATAAACCTTTTGATATGGCATTTGAATTAAATCATCCACTAAGATATTACTAATATGATAAATATTAACAATGTGGACTTCCATCTGATCCGGTAAATTATAGTGATACCTTGCCGGGAAAGATTCAAAAATTATTTATTAACTTTATCAGATACTTACTTAACCAAATCTTAAAGCCATGAAGAAAGTATTTTATTTAATTATAGGTATTGTTATGATAGCCGGAGGATGTAAATCAGGATCAGCTCCTGACCCTGACAAATATCTTGCAATAATTCCTGCACCTGTTTCAGTTGTAGGACTGAAGGGTGATTTTGTCATTTCAGAAAAGACAAAGATCATATTGGGAGTTGCAGATGATCAGACAAAGCTGGCAGCTGATTTTCTCGCAAACCTTGTGAGAAATTCAACAGGAATAAGCCTTTCTGTGGAGGAGGGGAAAAGAGCATCGAAAGGTTCGGTCTTTATGACTATTGATACTGCTATTGAGAATGATGAGGGATATAATCTGACTGTTACCCCCAAAAAGGTTATTATAAAAGGAGGTTCGGCAGCAGGTCTCTTTTATGGAGTTCAGACCATAAGGCAGCTGATGCCTGCCGAGGCTGAAAGTCCGGAAATTGTCGAAGGCCTTGTACTTACTATACCTGCATGTGAGATAGAAGATGAACCAAGATTTGGTTACAGGGGAATGCATCTGGATGTCGGCCGGCATATGTTTCCAATAGCTTATATTAAACGTTATATCGACATGATAGCCTTGCATAAGATGAACAGGTTTCACTGGCATCTCACTGAAGATCAGGGATGGAGGATTGAAATAACAAAATACCCGAAACTTACTGAAGTGGGTGCTTACCGCAAGGAGACATTGATCGGACATGGTGGCAGAAGACCCTTTGAGTTTGACGGGGAACGCTACGGTGGGTTTTATACCCAGGAAGAGGTAAAAGAAATAGTAGAATATGCCCGGAATAAGTTTATAACTGTTATTCCGGAGATAGAAATGCCGGGCCATGCCTTGGCAGCACTTGCCTCATATCCTGAATTGGGATGTACCGGAGGTCCCTATGAAGTGCAAACACGGTGGGGTGTTTTTGATGATGTTTTTTGTGCAGGTAAGGAGGAGACTTTTGAATTCCTCGAAAACGTCCTCACAGAGGTGATGGAACTATTCCCTTCAGAATATATTCATATCGGAGGAGATGAATGTCCTAAAACAAGATGGGAAAAATGTCCTCTGTGTCAGAAAAGAATAGAGGAGGAAGGACTGGAAGATGAACATGAACTGCAAAGTTACTTTATACAAAGGATAGAAAAATTTGTTCTTTCCAAGGGAAAAAGGATAATCGGTTGGGATGAGATCCTCGAAGGGGGTCTGGCTCCGGAAGCCACAGTGATGTCGTGGCGCGGAACAACAGGTGGTATAGAAGCAGCAAAAATGAAGCATGATGTGATAATGACACCCTCTACCTATGTTTATCTCGATTATTACCAGAGTGAGCCTCAGGGAGAGCCTCTGTCAATTGGCGGTTATCTGCCGCTTGAGAAAGTATATTCATTTAATCCCATGCCGGAAGAGCTTACACCCGAGGAGCAGAAACATATTCTCGGGGTACAGGGTAACCTCTGGTCAGAATACCTTAAAACCCCCGAACATATGGAATATATGGCCTACCCGCGTATGTTTGCTATTGCCGAGTCAGGGTGGACACCCGACAGGCTTAAGGATTTCGAAGATTTTCTTGCACGCATTGAAATATTGAAAAAGAGATATGATGCAGTTGGAATAAACTATTTCAAGGGAGAATACAGGGATACAAGAAAAGAATAGAAGAAAAACAAGTTACACTGAGTTCCACAGACCTGCCTGCCGGCAGGCAGGGATTATTTATTATTTAAAAGCTGGAACATATGTTCATCAAGGTATCC
>Ga0272441_10014045_pt1 | contig 11425 bp, 6 predicted proteins | sample SSMProp6N_FD_193582 | JGI IMG/M metagenome (GOLD analysis project Ga0272441, IMG submission 193582) | Marine sediment archaeal communities from Little Sippewissett salt marsh, Falmouth, MA, United States - SSM-Prop-6N | ecosystem: Environmental > Aquatic > Marine > Wetlands > Sediment ... | reverse complement strand
AAGTTCGCCGCCACGCCGTAGACCACTTCATCGCGCGCGATCACGACGTAGGCCATGACCAGGCCGGGCATGAGAGCCAGTTGCCCCCAGAACAGCAGGTTCGCCGCCGGCCACGCGGGGGACTTGCCGGCGCCGTAGCAGAACGTCAGCACTTCGCGAGACATGCCGAGAAAGAAAACGCACGCCGGTCCCACGACCGCGAACACCAGCATGCAATACTCGGTTGCGATCGCGCGAAGCCTGTCCCAGTCTCCCTGCACGCTCGCTCGCGAAAGGAAGGGCAGCGTAGCAATGCCCAACGTGGCGGGAATGAGGGCGACAAGATTGCGCAGTTGACTCGCCGCGCCGAAAAGGCCCACGGAAGTCAATCCGGATTCCCTCGTCAAGATGACGTGCGCCGCCCAGACGGTCATCGCCGCCATCACATTGGACAAGGCCACCATGCCGGCCATGCGGCCCACCGTCAATACGAACCTGCCCGGCGCCCGCCGGCAGCGCAGGCCGCGCCGACGCGCCGAGCGCAAGGCGCCAACGACGAACGCGACCGTGCACCATCCGACGCCGCCGACAAGACCCCATACGGCGCCCGCCAGCCCGAAACGAATCCCCAGACCGACGATCGCGGCGATCGTGAGAGGGGCCGCGGACATCTTGACGAAGGACACGGTGCGAAACTGCCGCATCCCGTGCAGCATGCCCTCGCCGCACTGGCTCAGGACGAACATCACGATGGCGACGCACGCGATGGCGAGGGGGAGGGCCATGTCGTGCCGCAGAAGGACGCGTTCGGCCAGCCACGAAGGGCCGGGCCAAACCGAGAGAAGCGCCAGGACGCAGGCGACTCCAAGCGCCCAGACCGCCAGCGCGAAAAACGAACGGCTCAAGCGCTCTTCGCCCTCCTCGGCCGCACCGCTTATGAAGTGCACCGCGCTCGAATTCAATCCTCCACCTAGGATGCCGCCGATCGTGTTGATCGTCACCAGAGTGAGCAGGAACGCGCCGAAGGCATCCCCGGAAAGAAACCGGGCGACAACGAAACAGGCAATGACGCGCCCGGCTTTCTCGAAGCCCAGGCCGAGGAAACTGAACGCCCAGGCGCCGCTTCGCGAGCTCTCGCCGGTGCGAGAACCCGTCCGGCTGCGCGGGAGCGCGTCGACTTCAGACGCCTCTCCCATGGTTTGCTCCGCTTCGCGCAAATCGTCACTCGCTTCGGGTCACTGAAAAGCAACGCACGTTCTCTGGAAAACCGCGTCCGTCGAACAAGGGCCGGCCGTCAGGAAAAGCCTCGCGACGCCAGAAACTCCCCGATCCTTCGACACGCATGACCGTCGCCAAAGGGGCTGGGATTTTTGGTCATTTGCCGATAAACCGCCGGATTGTCCAGGAGTTCGGCGACGGCTGAAACAATCTTTTCGGGGTCCGTGCCCGTGAGCCGCGCCGCCCCCGAGTCCACCGCCTCGGGACGTTCGGTCGTTTCACGCAAAACGAGAACCGGCTTGCCGAGGTGCGGCCCTTCTTCCTGAAGGCCGCCCGAGTCGGTCAGGATTAAGTAGCTTCGGTCCATCAGCGCCACGAAATCCAGGTAGGAAAGCGGTTCCACGAGGCTGACGCGAGGGGTTCGCCCGAGCGCGCCGCGAATGGCGGACGTGACGTGCGGATTGGGGTGCACGGGGCAGACGACCCAGATGTCGTCGCGCGTTCGCGCGAGGGTCCGAACGGCCTCGCCGATGTCGGACAAGCCCTTGCCGAAGTTCTCGCGGCGATGTGCCGTCAGCAGAACAATGCGGCGTTCTCCGGCTTCCGGCGGAATAAAGGTCAACCGCCGTGCGCGCGCGGCGGTCACGGATTGCGCCAGCGCGTCAATACCCGTCTGCCCGGAAACGCAAATGTTCTCTTCCCGTATCCCTTCGGCGCGAAGGTTCCCGGCCGATTGCGGGGTCGGGGCGAAGTGGTAGTCCGCGATGACGGACACCTGCCTGCGGTTGATTTCCTCGGGAAAGGGCTGACGCTTGTCGTGCGTCCGAAGACCGGCTTCCACGTGCCCCACTCGAATTCCGCGAAGAAACGCCGCCCACGCGCCCGCGATGGCCGTCGCGGTATCGCCCTGAACCAGGACCATGTTCGGCTTCATGTTCTCGAAAGCGTCATGCAGCCCGAGGAGCGCCATGGCGAATACCTGCGCCGGATTCTGGTCCGGGCGCATGATGTCCAGGTCAACGCTCGGCCGTATTCCAAAGACTTCGGCGACCTGATCGAAAAGATGCCGGTGCTGCGCCGTGCTGACCACGCGCACATCCATGGCGAATTCCGTCCGAAGCGTTCGCGCGAGGGGCGCCATCTTAATGGCGCACGGACGCGTTCCCACAATCAGAGCCACTTTGGGCGACACAGCCGGACTTCCTTTCTTTTGCGCGAACGCTTACGGAACTTTCGATCCCCCGCGGAGACGGCAAGTCCACGAGAACGGTCGGACCGCCGCCGCTGAGGAAGTTTTCTCTCGGACTCGGCGGCATGGAGGTCCAGATCCCCAGCCGAACCGAGGAGACCCCCTCGGGGGACGCCCCGAGAACGAGCGATTGCACAACGCTCTCTCCACTCCTCGCGAAGTCCATCGGGTACGGTCTGCCGTTCGCGGCGATCCGATGGTCATTCTGGAAAACGATTTTCCATTCCCGGTCGCAAAAATGCACGACCGGATGATAGTCCTGAAACATCCGGTCATGGAATTCCCAAACGTACGTCATGCTCCAACGAACGGACCTTCCCCCTCCCGCTTCTCCGGCCGGGAGCGGGAAAGGACGAAGCGAGTAGCCGACGAAGGTCACCTTGCCGCCGAAATTGACGTTGCACACCACGTCCGGCGTGAGCGCGGCCAATTCCCGGGACGTGTCCTCGCCCAGCGCCGCGAGACGGACGAGGGATTCGCGATGCGTCGGCACGATTTCCAAGGTCCGCCGGTAGAACCGAATGGCCTCGTCCGGCGCGTTCCGGCTTTCGGCCAAACGGCCCAGATAGTGCCAGACAAGATGTCGCTGCCGCCAGTAGACAGCGGCCCGGCTCGTATCTTTCGAAAGGCCCAGAAAACCTCTTTCGGCCGCCTCCGCTTTCCCCGCTCGCATGTCCAACAGCGCCAGGATGAACTGCTTCAGAACGCGCTCCTCGTCTTCATCGGGCGATATTCGGACCAGCAGCTCCCGCGCTGCAAGAGCCGCCCGCTCGTCCAGGGATTCGTTGTAACTCGCCAGACGATAAAGCTGATCGAGCGCGCTTTCCCACCGGGGCGCTCTGGAAGGAAGCCGTAACGCATGGGCCGCGTGCGCCGCGATCAACAGCGCGTCCGGGTTGCCCCAATCGTCGAGAAGCGCTTCACGGCAAAGGCGCAGAGAATCTTCGTAGTTTCGACGATCGTACTGACGTTGCGCGTCGGCGAGTCTCTTGAAGGCCTGTCTGCGCAGCAACTCCCGGCGCCTCGAAACCTCCCGCGCCCTTGTCTCCCAGCGCCCAAGCATGCCGAGAGCCAGACAACGCTGTCGAGAAATCTCGATGGCGATTTCGATCGGGGTACGACGATCGTAGGCCAACGATCCGAAGACGGTGTTTTCGCCCTCGGGATCTTGATACTCCTCCGTCGCGCTCGCGGTCCGGACGACGCGGGGGGCTTCCTCGCGCGCCGCGACCATCTCATCCATTTCATCAAGACAAGCCAGCGCCTCTTCCCATCGCCGTTCGTCCCAGAACATCCGCGCGAGTCGCGAATACGCTTTCAAGTTGCGGGGAGTGACGGAAAACAGTTCCTCGGGATCGCCGAACAGCGCCCAGACGATCGGATAAATCCCTTCCGCGCGCGCAGGGTCCGATGCAATCGCGCAACGCAGGGAAGCGACCGCTTCAACCCAGACTTGATCGAAACGAGGACTCGGTTCGCTCGCGGCAGCCAGTTTCAGAAGAATCACGCTGGCCGCCTGAAGGACGTAGGGACGTGTCGGTCCCAGCCACAGAGCGCATCGAGCATACCTTTCCCCGTCCTCGCGGGCCGACGCCAAGACCACCCCCTCCGTCACATCGTGTTTGCGAGCCTGTATCTCGGCCATCAGCAGATTGTGCCGTGCGGAGACCGGCTGAAGGGCCAGCGCCCGCCCGATGGAGTCTTCGGCCTCATTCAGAGACGCGACAATCCTTGCCCCGGCAAAGTCGGCCGGGTGTCGCGCAAGCGCTTCGGCCAACCGTTCCACCGCATCGGAGTTTTCTTCGCCGGCGCCCCTCCTGATAAGGGCGGCGGCGCGGTCATGCGCCGCGCCGAGAATGGATTCCTCAACCTTTCGGAGGCGGTGCAGCGCCAGGTAGTAGTGGTACTTCGGATGGTCGGGCGCCAGCTCCAATGCCCGCTCCAGATAGGACGCCGAATCGGATTCCGAAGCCGAAGGGTCGAACGAAAGGAAGAAATACGGGTCCGCGTCAATCTCGGGATTTCGAGAAAGAAATCGGTTGCACGCCATGTCGGCCCGAGCTTCCTTCACCTGGTCCATCGCCAGCAAGCCGAGAAAAACAGTCAAAAACAAGGCTGAGACAATCCGCACCGGAAGCTTTCCAAGAGGAATATAAACCACGTCGTCCGGTGAAGAAGAACCCGCTTCACGTCGAGAGAACGAATGCGCTGTCCCAAAGGTTATTCCCAGCAACACCGTGAAAATGACCCCATTTGCGGTAATCTTGGAGAGGTTGTAATCGAAAAAACTGTGCAGAAGCAACGCGCTGACCCCGCACAACGCGCCAATGGACGACCAGCGCCAGAAAGGATGTTGGATGCCCAAGGCTCTTCGCAAGGTCATCGCAACAAGGATAACCAGCGCGGCGAGAAAGAGCCCGCTGCCCACGAAGCCGTATTCGCAGAACAACTGGAGCCAATCGTTATGAAGGTAGTCCGCGATGCGGTCCCCTACGCGAATGGACTGAAATCGTTCAAAAACGTGCTCGAACGAGCCCGCGCCCGTGCCGAAAAACGGGAACTCGCCGATCAGGGACAGTCCGGATTGCGCCAGGTCAATCCGGTCTATCCAGGAAGCCGACTTCCCCACAATCAGCGGCTCGAAGCGTTCAGCGACAATTTGCGCTCCGATCACCGCGGCGGCCATCGGTACAACCATGGCGAGTATGAGCAAGAGCAAGGTATATTTTCGGAACCCCGAAGAAATTCCGAGGAAGAAAGCCATGACGGCGAATGAAGCCGCCATGCACACGATGCCCGCGCGAGAGACGGAAAAGCATATCCCCAAACAGAGGATCAACGCGACAGCCAGACACAACAAGCTGGCCATCCATCTTCCGGAAGAAAGAATATTCGCCGCCCGCGCGGAAAGCCGGCCGGAACCCCCGTTTCGCGGCATCAGCCCAAACGCCAACCCCAGGCTTGCCGGCACGATCATCTCCAGAAGTCCCGCGAAGTGGTTCTTGTTCAGGTAGGTCCCGGTCACCGCGTAGAGGTGGCGCGTGCGCTGATTCCAGAAGACGTGGTCGCGTCCGGAGAAATGCTCGCCAAAGCCGTACAGGGTTTCGAAAAGACCCACCGCCAGCAGCGCAACCAGGATCCCGACGACCTGCCAGCGCGCGCGTACGAAATGTGCCACCAGAACGAACAACATCGCCATCGCCGCGAGCCGAACCAGTGTCGTCCTGGTGCCGTAAGGAAAGAGGGATAGCGTACGGGGACCGGCGATCCCGCCGGGAAACGCCTTCGCGTACGTTTCCGCCGCGCCGGGCGACAAGAACGCCAGAACGCGAGGCGGGAGCGGAACGAGCTGAAACGCAACCAGGCCGAGAAACAGCGCAATGAAAAGCCACGCGCGGCTGCGCATGAATTCCAATCGCCCCCTGACGACGGCGTCGAGAAGCCATAGGCCGAAAGCGGCGAAGATGACGATATGGACCGAGGCCCGCGCCCACGGCGCCACCGACCCCATGACAAGCGGTGGCAAAACGACAAGCAGGATGACAAGCGCCTCGACGAGGATCGCAACGGCCGTGGACCGCCCCCCGTCGGGATGCCCGTCCGCCTGGAGCGTTTCTCTCATGGCTTCCACCATGCTCCCAGAAGTTCGCGGAAACGGCCGGCAGGCTTCCGGACGGGCGCGGGAACCTCGACCGGGCGGCCGTCAAGCAGCCGCCGCGGATTCTCTTCGAACAGGCGCCGTGCCTCGTCCTCGCCGCGAAGGCGCCGCACGATGTCCCTTGCGGGCGAAAGCACCGGCCTCCTGCGAACCGCGTCGTGCGCGTCGCTGGCGATCACATGAACCATGCCTCGCTGAAGCAGTTCGCCGACGCAGCGCCGAGCCGCCTTGCCGAAGTATCCCGTCAGGCTGCCCGCCGTACACTGGACGAGATTGCCGGCAAGGATGGCGGGCATCAGCGCGTCGGGGTTGCACTGAACTTCCAGGTTTCTCTCGGGATGAATCAGAATCGGCGTCGGACCGGCCAACTGGACCTCGTGAAGAATGCGCACCGCCGCGGCCATCGTGTCGTACGGCCCCAGTTCGACGAGCACGTACCGGTCCCCCTCGCCGAGCGTCACGGCTTCGCCCTCGCGAATCAGTCGGGCGAGGTCCTCGTTCAGTCCCAGTTCAGCGGCGGGAACGATGCTTACCGAGACGCCCGCCTCCTCAAGCGCGGCTTCGAGCGACGCGACTCCCGCGAGGACGTCCCGACGCGCCACGTCAAAACAGCCGTTATACATGTGCGGAGAGGCAACGAGAACCGCGATGCCGTCTTCGGCGGCCGTTCGGCACATCTCGACGGCTTCGTCAAGGGTTCCCGGCCCGTCGTCAAGACCCGGCAGAACATGAACATGGAGATCAACCACAGCCGCCTTTCAGCTTGACGAGTCTAAGCGTTCTTCGGGGAGGCACCGGACCGTTTCCGTTTAACGTGCTTCTTTCCGGCCTCCGCGTAATCGTATCGGTAGTTGTAATAATACCGCTCGTATTCGTAACCGGTTCGGGGCGCGTCCGCGCCGTTAACAACCACGCCAAGCAGGTGCACGTCCGCGCCGTTGAGAAGCTCCCGCGCCCGCACCACGGCCGAACGATCCGTCGCGAACGTCCGAACGACCAGCAGCGCGCCGTCTACCCGCTGCGAAAGCACGGCCGAATCGGTGACGTTGACCATCGGCGGCGTATCGAACACGACGAAATCGAAATGCCGCCCCATCTCGCCGATCAGTTCGCCCATGCGCGGACTGTTCAGCAACTCAGCGGGGTTCGGCGGGAGGGGACCGCTGGGAACGACGCTGAGTCCGGCCTGTCCGGCGTCTCGAACCACCTCTTCCAGCGTCTTCTCATCGTCGGCGGCAAAGAGGTTGCTCAAGCCCGGCGAATGGTCGAACCCAAATATCTTGTGTACGCGGGGACGGCGCAGGTCCGCGTCCACGAGCAGGACTTTCTTGCCTGTGCGCGCGAGCGCCAGGGCGACGTTGACGCTGACCAGCGTCTTTCCCTCCGAGGGCAAGGCGCTGGTCACGGCGAACCGGCAGCACTCGCCGGTTCCCCTTCGCGTGAAGCCGAGAGCGGTGCGGATGGACCGGAACACTTCGGCCGAAGCCGAACGAGGGTGCTCCACGGCGAGCAGTTCCAGAGGGCCCGTGTACTTCTTGCCGTCGGCCGCGTAGCCGTTCGCGAAGGACGGCACATAGCCCAGGATGGGACCGCCGGTCAGCTCCTCGATATCCTCCTTGGACTTGACGCTGGTGTCCAGATAATCCACGAAGAAACACAACCCCAGGCCGAGAATCACGCCGAAAATGCCCGCCATTCCCAAGGCCAGGGCCTTCCGCGGCTTGAACGGCTTCGACGGCACTTCGGCCGGTTCGGCAATAAGGATGCCGTCGTCGCGAATGCTGGAGGCCATCGTGATTTCGATCTCGTTGATGCGCTTGCGAACCTCGCCGTAGGTCGCGCCCGTACGGTCGTAGGCGTCCTTGAGCACCTTGTACTTGGTGCGGATGGTGCTGAATTCCTTGGCCCGCTTGTCCTGCTCTTCCATGACGGCCTTCAGGTCGGCTTCTTCTTTCCTGGCGCGAAGGTACTCGGCTTGCGCGGAGGCCAGCACGCTCCGGACCTCCAGTTCCAGCTTCTCCGCGATGGTCGCCAGCGTGGCGGCGGCCGACTTCGCCTGCGGATGATTCGGCCCGAGACTGTTCTCCAGGTCGCTGCACAGGAGTTTCGTTCGAATGTATTCCAGCTTCAGGTCGCGAATGGACTGGCTGTCCACGACTTCGGGCATCTCCTCGGGCGAGCGCTGCGTCGTCAGCGCGCCCAGGATGTTCGCGTACCGGCTTTCAGAGGCGATGCGCCGTGTCTGCGCGGCCGTGTGGCTCTCGCTCAAGTCCCGCAAGCGCTGCGAAACGATGTTCAGGTCCTCTTCGAGGGAAATCATGTTGTACTTGCCGATGAAGTTCTGGAGTTCGTCGGCCTTGGCCTCCAGTTCCGGACGCAGTCTCTCCGCCGTCGCCTTGAGCTCCTCCAGCCCCTGTTCGCCGAGTCCCTGCGCCAAGGCCTGTTTGCTCGCCTTGAAATGCCTGACCAGGCACTGCACCGTATCCCGCGCGAGGACCTTGTCTTTCCACTCGAAGGCGACGTCGGCCAGAAAGGAATTGCGAACGCCCGTCACCGAAAAACATTTCGCGAATCCGCGGATGGGGTCCTCGGCGTCGCGGAACTCTTCCATCTCCGCGAAGCCCATCTCCTCGTACGTCTTGCGAAGCAGCGGACGGCTGAGAATCAGGCGATACTGCGTTTCAAGGAACTGGCGCAACATGGTCGCCCCGCCGGTTGCCGCGCCATAGGTTGGGTCGTAGACCTCCTCGACCTTCATCACCGTCGCGCGTTTGGGCTGCAGTTCGATGCGGCACACGGCGCGAAAGATGGGCGTCCGCGTGTAAACGTATACGACCGAAGCGAGCAGGCTTAACGCCACCGTCGCCACGAGCAGCCAGCGCCGGCGCATGACGACATTCAGATAGTCGCGCAAGTCGGGCTCGCCGCGCGTGCTTGCCCGCGTCCCTTCGCTTTCACGACCCGTTTCCATGAAACCTCCGGTCGCCGGATAGGGTCCGATCCGACTGCTCAGTTCGGGATCGAATAGCCGACGTTGAAAATGCCGCGGACGAAATCGTAGAATTCCAGGCCCGCGCCTCGAAGCCATGTCTGGCGCACGTCAATGACGTCGTCGGGCCGGAGATAGATGTTGGGGTCTTCGCCGCGCGAAACGGCCACCAGGTCCAGGGGCTGAACGATTTCTCCCGTCGCGGTGTATCGCTTCAGTGCGCACTTCCGGGGCGAGGCGCGCCGCTCGCGCAACCCGCCCGCGAGCGCGACGCCTTCCAGCAGGGTGGTCGGACGCGTCAAGGGGAATCCGCCCGGCTTCTCGACGAAACCGACGACGTAGAACTTCATCGCCTCGGGAACGTTTACAATGTCCCCGTCGCGAAGAATGACGTTCAGGTCCGGCCGGCCGAGTTCCAGCAGTTCGTACGTGTCGACCGCGATCACTTCAGGCCGGTCTTCCAGGACGACCGTGATCGCGTTCGACTCCCCGTCCCCGCCGGGTTTCTCGGCAACGGCGGGCCCGGCCTCGGCGTTTCGCACGACGTACAGAACATGGCCGGCGCGATCCGTCGGTCCCCCGGCCAGCGTCAGAACGGAAACGAGGGTGGTCACGTTCTTACGCAGCGTGTACACGCCCGGCTCATGAACGGCGCCGACGACCGACACGCGCTTGCTGCGAAACTCCTTGACGACGACGGTGACGCGCGGGTCCTTGAGGATGCCGCCGTCAACCAGGCGCCGCTCGAGAAGGGTCTTGATCTCCTGCACGGTCAGTCCGCCGACGGCAACGTCGCCGATGACGGGCAGAGCGACGACGCCGCTTTCCTCCACGCGCACGTCCACCGTGCGCGTCTCGCCGCGCAATTCCCATTCGAAGATGGCGATTTCGAGCAGATCTTCCGGCCCCACGCGGTAGTCGGTCGTGCGCTCCGTCGCCATGGCCATGGTCTTGCGGGCGATGACCGCGCTGTTCTTGTCCGTATAGGACGCCCGGTTGGCGATGGCCGCCTGATTCACCTCCATGATCTGGCCGGTCTCGCACCCCGACAACGCCAGGACCCATGCGCAGAGAACGGCGCCGCCCGCGAAAGCTTCGCGACGATTCGTCTCACGTCCGATCATTCCGCCCGTCCTCATTCAAGAACCCGTTCAAAGACGACGTGTCCGTCGCCAAGCCGATCCCGGAGAACACGCCCCGCGCCCGGCCGCATGAAAGGAATGAGGCGCAACGGCGGATAAGCCTCACGCAAATCAGGATCGCAAGGCGCAAACGCCGTCACGCCCCATCGGATCGGATTGCGGGGGCTTCGCGTCGGCATTCTTCAGGCGGCCACGCCACGTCGCCAGCCGTGTCGGCGAGGCCGATCACGGACTGTCGTGCGTACCGCCGCCGAAAACGTTCGTCGTATTGTAAAGCACCGGCACCACAACGGCCACAACGCCGGCCGTGCCGATAACGATCCAAACCCACTGCGCCTGGGTGATTGTTGCCAGATCCGCCGAGGCATAGTTGTCGCGCGTGGGCACGACAAGCGAAAGCTGACTGACCTTGGACGCCTTCGATGCTTCGATGTCGAGCCCTCGCTCGGAGGCGACCTTTATCGTGTACTTCCCGGCTTCAAGGCCCTGAAACGCATACTTGCCGTCTTTGGCGGTTGTCGTCTCGGCAATCACTTTGTCGCCCTGTATCAGCCGAACCTGGACTCCCTCCAAAAGCACGCCGCTGGAACTCGTCAGCACGCCGGACAACGGGCTAACGCCGACTTGAATGGTCCCCGTTTTCGCTTCGGCGTAACCGATGCTCGGCCATGCGAACAGCGCTACGGCAACGGCAACCGTAATTACCCGCCAAAGTCTCTGTCTCATCCTGCTGTCCTCTCCTTGAAAAAACGATTGCAACGGAAACAACACACTCGATGCGTACGTCAGCTTAAACACATGAGAACTCCGTCCGCATTTTCAACACGCAAGAAATATTAACGAAAGGGTGTGAACAAGTCAAGCAAGAAAGAGAAATAATTTTTCGTAATTCCTTGCAGAACAGAAGGATAGGAGCAACCTCGGCACAGCCGCGCCTCGCGGAGGCGCCGCCAACCGTCGTTTTGACCCGACTTTTGTCGCCAGATTTTCGACGCGAAACGAGAGAACATGACGCCAACACGCCGCAATGACCGGTGCCCTGCTAGCGAAAAAGGAGGTCGAACGCCTTGCCGGAGCGTTCGTGCTCGCGCCGCGTGTTGATCCCCGGCCGCAAGCGCTCGGTTCTTTCCCGTTCGCGTTCCTCAGCCTCTATGCTTTCTCTTACTTTGCGTTCCCAGCGCAACATCGCC
>Ga0272441_10014044_pt1 | contig 11426 bp, 6 predicted proteins | sample SSMProp6N_FD_193582 | JGI IMG/M metagenome (GOLD analysis project Ga0272441, IMG submission 193582) | Marine sediment archaeal communities from Little Sippewissett salt marsh, Falmouth, MA, United States - SSM-Prop-6N | ecosystem: Environmental > Aquatic > Marine > Wetlands > Sediment ... | reverse complement strand
CGCCGCGTGGCGGCGTCCATCAGGAACTGGGCGTCCACCTTGAGCAGCTCGCGGAACCGCGGGTTGTTGATCTTGGACCACATGCTGGCCCGGATGCCCGAGACGTAGGTGCCCTTGAGCTCGGTCTCGGCCAGGAACGTGAGCGCCTTGCGGAGCTTGTCGGCCTTGTAGTCCTCGCCGGCGTAGAGCAGGGCCAGGACCACCAGGGCGCTGCGTCCGCCGAAGTCGCGGTCGGCGGTGCTGGCCCGGTCGCCTGCGGCCTGGATGGCCGCCTCGCGGGTCGGCCAGTTCTCCCAGTGTCCCTGGTCGTTCATGGTGTTGTAGAAGTAGTCGACCTTGAGCTTGATGGCCGCCTCGACCTCCTCGGCGGAGATCGACGGGGCCGGCATGTCGACGCCCTCGCTCGCGTTGCCTCCCGCTCCGCGCGACGTGGCGTCGTCCTGCGCGGGCTCACCGGGCTGCGTCGCCGGCGGCTGGTCGGCGTCCGGGGCGAGGTCCGGATCGTATCCCTGGTCCTGGGCGAGCGTCGCGCCGCTCAGCAGGAGCGACAAAAGAGCGATGATCCACAAGCGCCGTCTTGCCGTCATGTCCGAAGCACCTCGGTGCGGCGGTCGGTCGGCGTCAGTTGCCTTCAGCGCCGTCAGTCGGCGCCGCGGCCGCCTCGCCGTCTTGCGGAAGCGCCGACAGGACGATGTTGGCGCACAGCTTCAGTGTGTCGTTGCGTTCGGGGCCCTTGCAAACCCAGGCGTCCAGCCCGTCGAGCCCGACCGTCAGGTCATACGGGCTGTACAGGATCACCCGCCGACCGTTGTGGCGGACTTCCTGGAGCACCGCCTGGAACCGATCGACCTTCAGGGCCCGCTTGTAGCGCACGCGGGTCATGTCGAATCCGGGTCGCGGCAGCTCCTGGCCGGTGATCACGGGGTCGGTCTGCGGAACGGCGGTCAGTTTGGCGCCCGGCAGGAGCTTCGCGACGAACTTCGGGAACGACTCGGCGAACCCCTCGCGGCCGCACTGCGCGTCGGCAAGGATCAGCCCGCCGCGATTGACAAACACGCGCAGCTTCTGGAGGTTCTCGTCGCTGACGGCGAACGTGTTCAGGCCGCTCATGCGGACGATCTCGGCGCCGTCGAGCCCCTCCATCGCGTGGTTCTCCATGACGCGGCGGTTGAGCGTGACGTTGGACGACGCCTTCAGCAGCTCTGCCAGGTGCCGCAGGCCGCGGATGGCCGTCAGGCGGTGACCGTCCGTCGGGTAGTCGGCCACGGTGATTGTCGCCTCGGCGCCCGCCGGCTCGGGCACGGGCTTGCCCTGGCGGGCCAGTTCCTTCAGGACCGGCTTGGGATAGAAGGCCAGCCGGCTGCGGATCATCCGGTTGTCGCTGGCGTATCGGGCCAGGTTCATCCCGAGCTCGAAGTAGGACTTGTACACGGTCAGCATGTTCTGGTTCCACGCGCCGGCCATGCCCTGGGTGACCAGGAAGACCTTGCTGCGGCAACCGTCGTGGATGTGGAACATGCGCGGCACGGGTCCGCGGATCTGGTGGTGGCAGCTCAGGACCGGGTGCTTGCGATCGAGCATCTGGAGTTCCCACTCGGGCCAGACCTCGGCGGCCAGTTGCCTGAAGGCGCGGGTGAACTTGTCTCGCGAGCAGCAGGCCTGGGCGACGATCGTGCCGCCGGAGTCGGTGTAGAGCCGCAGCTTGGCTTTCTGCTCGGCGGTGAACGGCGGGAGCTCGTGGCCGCTGAAAAAGAGGATCGGCGCGTCGAGCCACGTCTCCACCGGGTCGTCAATGTCGACGACCTGCCAGGCGACGCGCTGTTCGAGTTCGGTGCCGATGTACTCCGACAGGTTGGCGATGTCGCGGAGCTTGTTGTTCCAGTCGGCGCCGGTGTCGAGCTTGTTGTAGAAGACGGGGGCCTGGCCCTTGGAGAGGAACAGGATGGCCCAGGACGTCGGGATGTCGCGGCCGCGGTAGCTGTTGAACGAGGTGCCGTTGCCCAGGCCGTTGAGGATCCACAGGGCGCCTTCCTCGAACCAGTTCTTTCCGCCGAAGGTCTTGCGGCCGCTCGCGTGGCCGCAGCGCTCCAGGCCGTACAGGTAATAGAGTCCCAGGGCGTTTTGCTTGGTGTGATCGGGCGGATGGTTGTCGAGCCACCCGAGAGCTTTGTCGATGGCCTCGGGCGGCTTGCGTCGTCCGCAGCCCTTGGCCTCGCGGCCGTTGAAGCGGCCCTCGTATTTCACGTGCAGCATGTCGAGCGTGATGTACAGGTTGGCCAGGCACCCGACGGTCATGTTGCCGTAGGGCTCCCGCCGGACGTCGTCCTTCTTGACGCTGTAGGCCCACCCGCCGTTGGGGAATTGGAGGTGGATCATGTGCTTCTCGATGGCTTCCCAGAACTTCAGCGGGATCTCCATGCCGCGGGTCGCGCAGTCCCTGAGGCCCAGCACGCCGTACTGCGTGTTGGAGTGGTCGCCGTAGCCGGGGCAGGGGCGGCTGTACGAGAAGAACCCCGGGATCGTGCCGTCCGGCCGAGTCAGGGCCTCCATGAGCCACTTGCCGTCGCGGGCGATGAGCGGCCGCAGCTTCGGTTCATACATCTTCGACCAGACGCTCGCCCGCAGGCCGGTCGCGTAGGTGCCCGTCAACTCGACCTCGGTCAGAAACTTCAGCGCCTTGGCGAGCTTCTCGTTCTTCGGGTCCTCGCCGGCGTAGAGCAGGGCCAGCACCGCCAAGGCCGTCCGCCCGCCGTACTCGTCCAGCTTCTTGCCCTCGTGCTCGTGTCCCTTGTAGCCGGCGCGGTTGGCCACTTCCTCCCAGTCGCCGCGGGGGGTCATCGAGCCGTACAGGAAGTCCACCATGCCGCGAATGGCCGCCTGGACGTCCTCACTGTCGACCGCGGGCTCGGGCATGTCCACGCCTTGGGCCCGCGCCGACGCCGCCAGCGCCAGCGATGCGACAACAACCATCAGCGTCCTGCGGATCATAAGAGCACCTCTCAAGTCGGCCGGGCCGGGACGGTTGGCCGCCGGGCTCCCCTTGTGTATACGAACGACCTCCCGAAAAGGTCATAAGTGCTTGAGCAAGCGGCATTCTAGCCCATGGAGAGCGCTGCGGCAAGGTCGTTCCGCCGGCCGGCTGCGCAGCGCCGCCGGAGGGACAGACTGGTTTCGGTAGCCCCTATTCGCCGGGTTCCGCTGCGGTCGGCGCGCCGTGCGACGAGGCCCACAGGACGACGTTCGCCGCCACTGCCATGGCGTGGTCCGGCTCGTACCCCAGGCGGTCGTATGCCGGGCAGCCGGTCAGGCTGTACAGAAGATCGTATGGGCTGTGCACGCCGACCAGCCGGTCGCCCAGGTAGAGGCCGGTCAGGGCGGCCGAGTCCTTGCCGATGCGGAGGACCTTCAATGCCCGGGAGAACTTCACGTCGGCCGAGACGTTGTAGCCCGCAGCGCCGCCGCCGAGGCCGCCCGTCAGCAGCGGATCGCTCACAGGCAGCGGCTTGGCCGCCAGGCCCAGCTCGCCGGCCAGCGTGGTGAGTGCTTCGGTGAACCGCGCGTCGCCCATGACGCTCTCGGCGACCAGGAAGCCGCCGGCTGCGAGATACGCCTTCACCCTTGCCTTGGCCGGGTCCGACAGCGTCACGCCCTGGCGACCGCTCAGCCACAGCGGGCCGTACGGGGCCAACGGGGCGTCGCCGCCGGCGTCCACGTCGTCGGCGACCTCGACGGCCAGGCCCGCGCGCGCCTTCAGGTGGTCGGCCAGCCGCTGGAGTCCGCCGTAGTTGCGGCCGGTGTAGTAATCGCCGCCGTGCTTGAGCCGGGCGACCTTGAGGGCCTTGCCGGCCCCGGCGGCAATCGTCTGTCCCGGCAGGCCCGCGCCCGGCCGAACCATGGGCCCGGCCAGCCGCGCCCGGAGCGGCGCCTTGTCGCCGGCGTAGGCCGCCAGGTTGATTCCCAGGTCGAAGTGCGGCCGGTTCTTGGCGACGGCCGACAGGTGCCAGATGCACGAGACGTCGGTCGGCGAATAGAAGAGGATCGACCGGACGCCGTCGTCCATGTGCAGGAGGTTGGGCTTGCGTCCGCGCATCTCGACGTCCGCCGCCCACAGCGGGTGTTTGTTGTCGACCCGTTTCAACTCCCACTCGGGCCAGACGTCCTTGGCGAGCTTGGCCCAGAAGGCCTTGGCGCCCGCGTTGCCGCATGAGGCCTCCAGCAGGATCGTCCACCCGCCGTCGGTGTATTGCCGCAGTTTCTGTTTCAACTCGTCGGCCACCTCGAACGCCTCCTCGGCGGTGACGAAGAGCACCGGGGCGTCGTACCACAACTCGATGGGCGTGGTCGATTGGAGCACCTGCCAGCCGATGGCCTGTTCCTTGGCGCGGCCGAAGTAGGTGGTCAGGTTCTTCAGGTCGTACCGGTGAAGGTTCCACTGGCCGTCGTGCTGGAGCTTGCTGTAGAGGATGGGCGCGCGGCCCTTGACGAGAAAGAGGATGACGAAGCTGGTGTCGACGACGTTGCGTCCGAACCGGCCGTCGGCGCCCTGGGTCGGCAGCACGTGGGCGCAGATCTCGCGGTACCAGTCGTGCGTGCCGAAGTAGCGGAACCCCGTGGCGATGCCGACACGCTCGGCCTGGTAGATCCAGTAGTAGTAATGGTACCCCTTCGGGCTGGTGGTGGCCGAGAACTCCTTGTTGAGCCAGGCCATGCCCTTTTCGAGGGTGTCGCCGACGATGTCCTTTCCGCGCCCGCTGCGTCCGCCCCGGCACGGGCAGCCGAGACCGCCCGTCAGGAACTCCTCCGTCAGGTACAGGCTGGCGACGCAGGCCGCGGTCATGTTGCCGTAGCTCGGCTCGCTCGGCCCGCGGTTCGGCACGTCGGCGCCGCCGTAGCATCCGTAGTTCCAGCCGCCGTCGGCCTTCTGGTCCTCGACGATCCGCTGGTGCGCGCGGAACATGGCCTCCTGGGGCACCTCGATGCCGCACTTGGCCGCCTCGCTCAGGGCCAGGATCACGAGCTGCGTGTTCGAGAAGTCGATGGCGCGCGGCGGGCTGGGCGGGCCGCCGTAGCGCCACCCGCCGATCTTGCCCTGGTTGGCCACGAGCTGGTCCACGTCTCTCTTCAGGGCGGCCCGCAGGCCCGGGTGCTTCTCCTTCGCCGAGCGGTGGTACAGGTGGGCCAGCGTGACCACGCGGCAACTGATGATGTAGTTCTTCTCGATGTCCAGCTCCAGCAGGACCTTCAGCCCCTTCTGGAACCGCTTGTCATCCACCGGGGTGTCCGCATACTCCAGGGCCATCATGACCATGGCGTGCTCGCCGGGCGGCCATCGCGACCCCGTGATCGACCGCACCTGCCCCTTCGCGTCGGGGGCGGTCTTGAACGGCCAGAGGCCCGAGGGTTCCTGCTGGGTCCACAGCCACTCGATGGCCTTGGCGATCGCCGCGTCGATCGCATGGTCCGTCACGGGGTCCGCCGCGACGTCCTGGGCCCGCAGGATCGCTGCCGGCGCGATGAGGCACAGCGCGGCCGCCGCTGTCATGAGGGCGCGGGTGAAGCGGGGTCGTGTCATCGCTGGCTCCTCAACTGTCGGGTTCCGGTTCGACCGGGCGGCCTCGCTCGTCGGCCCCCGGCTCGTCTCATCTGACGCTGACCAGGAGGACGATGTTCGTGGCAATCGCGCGGGCGTCCTCGGGCGCGTAGCCGCGGTTGCCATAGGCCTTGTAGCCCGTCTGGCTGAACAGAAGATCGTGCGGGCTGTAGATGCCGACCAGCTTGCTGCCGTGGCAGATGCCGTGGAGCACGACGGGCGGCGGAGCCTCGTCGGCATCCGGCTTGCCGGCCGCAGCCTCGCGCTCGGCCGCCAGCGTCTGGCTGTAGCCGACCGGGCCGATGCGGTACCCCGCCGCGTCGAGGAGCTTGCCCGTCAAGGGAGGCACATCGGCGCCGAACGCTTTCAGCGTCAGGCCCGCTGCCTCGAGCTGGGCGCGGAACGACGCGTCGAAGCGCGCGTCACCGAGCGCCGCCTCGGCCAGGAGGAATGCTCCGCCGTCCAGTGCTTTGACCAGCCAGTCCGCGCCGCCGTCGCCAAGGTCGCAGCTCGCGCGGCCCGTCAGGTAGAGCACGTCGGTGCCCTCGGGGACCGGCTCACCGACGGCCGCAGGCCCGCGCAGGTCCAGCCTGAGGCCGGCCGACTTCTGTACGGCGTCCGCAAGCTGCTGCCACGGGCGGTAGTTGTCGCCGACGTTCCAGTCGCCGGTGTGCCGGATGCGGGCCACCGACACGGTGTCCTTTTTGCCCTTTCGTGGCTTCTGATCGGCGTACTTCTCGGGGGACGATTCGTAGCTGAGCCAGCGGCTGCGCAGCGTGCCGCGATCGGTCGCATACGCGTAGAGGCTGCATCCCAGGTCAAGCTGTGCCCTGGCTTTGGCCGGGTCGCCGCTCTGCCACAGGCACGACAGGTCGCGCTCGGATGTGAAGACGCAGGTCCGCACGCCGTCGTCGATGCCCTTGAGGACGAGTCGCCGGCCGGCCGCCTTCGGCTCCGCCGACCACAGCGGATGGTCTTTCTCGAGGAGCTTCGGCTCCCATTCCGGCCAGATCTCCTTGCACCGCGCGGCCCACCACTGGGCCACCTCCTCGTTGCCGCACGACGCCTCGATGAGGACCGTGCCGCCGGTGTCGGTGAACGTCCTGAGGGCCTTCTTGTGGCCGTCCGACAGCGCGGGCCCGCGCTCGGCGCTCAGGTAGAGGATGGGGGCCTCGTGCAGCTCCTCGGGCTTGGCGTCGAGCGAAACGGCCTGCCACCGCATGGGCTGGCCCGACCGGCCCGCGACGTAGGCCGCCGCGTTTGCCGCATCGCCCGGATGCAGGTCCCACGGGCCGTCGAACTCGACCTTGTTCACGAGAACGGGTTCCCGGCCGCTCGCCAGGACGGCGAGGGTCAGGGCCGTGACGACCGTGTCGCCCCATCCTCCCTGTTCGTTCCGGCTGCCGATGAGGCGTCCCGCCGCGGCGGGGTACCACTCCGTGCCGCCGAGACGCCTCTGACCGATCAGGAGCCCGACTCGTGACAGGAAGAACAGCGACTCGGCGCCCGCCAGGGAGAGCCCGCCGCCCCTCGCCGGATCGGAATTCTGGTTCAGCCAGTCGATGCCCCGCTCGATCGCCCGGGTGACGTCCTGTGCCCTGGCCGAGGACCGGCCCGCCTTGCAGGGGCATCCTCCTCCGCCGAACATGGCCCGCCGCATGACGAGCAGGCCGGCCGCGCCGCCGCCGGTTCTGGTCCCGATGCGGAACCCGCCACCGCCCCAGGGGCCCGCCCGCCCGTCGCCGGAGACCAGCAGCAGATTCCAGCCGCCGTCGTCGCGCTGGAGGTCCATGAGGGACTTGAGCGTCTTCGCCCAGACGTCGGCCTTCGGCGACTTGCCTGTCGCCGTGATGTCGCCCAACGCCGCGATGACCATGGCCGTGTTGCGCATGTCGCTGAAGCGCGTGGCCCGCTCGTAGCCCCAGGTGCCCTGGGAACTCTGGTTGTCGATCAGGGTGCTGACGTCCTTGGCGATTCGCAGGCCGGCCAGCTCCTGCTGCCGGCCCCCGAGACGCGCGTAGAGGCGCGACAGCGCAATGATCCGCCCTGCCAGGACGTAGTTCTGGTTGGGCTCGGCCTTGAGCACGTGGCCCAAGGCGCTCTGGAGGCGCTTGTCCTTGACGTCGAGGCCACCGTAGGCCAGCCCCATGAGACCGAAGACGTCCTGGCCGTTGGCCAGCTCGATCTCGGGTCCGCCCCAGTCCCGGCCCCGGCCAGGGCCCCCGGGTCCCTGCGGCCCCGGGAGCTGGAAAAGCTCCAGCGAGTAGTCACCCCAACTGCCGTCGCTCCGTTGCGTGGCCAGGAGCGACTTCACGCCGCCCGCGATGGCCTGGTCGATCTCCTCGGGGGTGACCGCCCGGACGGCAGGGGTGCACAGCGCCGTCACGAGCGACAGCGCCACCACGACGGCAAGCGTTCCAAAGGCTCTCATCTCGTCCTCCTCCTCATTCTCTACTCTCTAACGCTGATGAGGAGCGCAATATTGGTCGCAATGGCCCGGGCGTCTTCGGGGGCGTAGCCCCGGTTGCCATAGGCCTTGCACCCGGTCTGCGAGAACAGGATGTCGAACGGGCTGTACACGCCCACGAGTCTACTCCCGTCGTAGATGCCATAGAGCAGCGGCGCGGGCTGCCCCACCCGTTCGGCCTGAAGATGGTACGTGTAGGCGACGCTGGTGACGTCGTACCCGGCGGCCTTGCCGAGCTGGCCGGTCAGCAGCGGACGGTCTTTCGGCAACGGTTTGAGCGCCAGTCCCGCAGCAGTGGCGACGGCGCGGAAGGCCTCGTCGAACCGCCCGTCGCCGAGCGTCGCCTCGGCCAGCAGGAACCGGCCGGCGCCCAGTTGGCCCCTGAGCCACGCGCAGCCCTCGGGATCGAGCCGGGAACCTGCCCGTCCTGCCAGGTGCAGCAGGGCGACGTCCGCGCCGACGTCGCCGCCGGGCGCGACCGGCTCGGCCGCCTTCAGCGTCAGGCCCGCGCGAGCCTGGAGGTCCTCGGCCAGGACCTGCCACGGGTGGTAGTTGTCGGCCAGGTACCACTCGCCGCCGTGCTTGATGCGTGCGACGGCAAGGGCTCTCCTCTCGCCGGCTGCGGGCGTCTGCGCGGCGTACTTGGGGCCGGTGCCGCCGGGCCGCGCCGCCAGCCGGGCGCGGAGCTTGCCCTTGTCGGTACTGTACATGAACAGGTTGCCGCCGAGGTCGAAGAGCATCTGACCGCGCGCCACCGCCTGGGTGTTCCACGCGCAGGAGATGTCGGTCTTGCTGTAGAACATGAACGTGCGGACGCCGTCGCTGAGACCGAAGAGCGTGGGCAGCCGGCCGCGCATCCTCGAGTCGGCCTCCCAGAGCGGGTGGCCCTGCCCGACCACCTTCAGTTCCCACTCGGGCCAGATCTCCTTGCACATGAGGTCCCACCAGAGCACGATCTGGCGGTTGCCGCAACTGGCCTCGACGAGGAGGGTCCCGCCGGTATCGGTGAACTGTCGGAGCCTGGCCTTCTGCTCGTCGGTCAGCTCGATGGGCGTTTCGGCGGTGATGTAGAGAATCGGCGCGTCGTGCCATTCGTCCACGGGCACGTCGAGGTTGATGACCTGCCACTGGATGGCCTGTTCCTTCTGCTTTCCGACGTAGTCGGCCAGGTTGGCGGCGTCGCGGGGATGGTTGTTCCACTGGCCGTCGAACTGGAGCTTGTTCAGCAGGATCGGGGCGCGTCCCTTGACCAGGAAGGCGATGGCCAGGGCGGTCGAGGAGGGGTGCCCCCAACTGCCGTCGGGGTTCTGGTGCGAGACCAGGTACTCGGCCATCTCGGCGTACCAGTTGTGCGTGCCGAAATACTTGATGCCCGACGCGAGGCCCACCCGTTCGCAGGAGAACGACCAGAAGGCATTCCAGCCGCCGCGCCCGGGGTTGGCGTCCACGGCGAAGTTGTTCTTCAGCCACTCGGTGCCCCGCTGAATGGCGGCGTCGACCTCGAGGCCCTTGCGCGGCGACTTCCCGCCCCGGCACGGGCAGCCGGTGCCGCGGTACAGCTTGTCGCGAATGATGAACAGGCTGGCCACGCCCGCCGCGGTCATCGACCCGTAGGTGGGCTTGTTGACGTGGACGGAACTCCGCGAGCCGTAGTTCCACCCCCCGTCGGGTTTCTGCGTCTTCAGATAGCGGTCCAGGGCCTTCTTCCAGACGTCGGTCGGGAGTTCCTTGAGGACCTTCGAGCCCTCGTAGAGTGCCAGCAGGGCCATCTGCGTGTTGCTCAGCTCGCCCTTGCCGGTGCCGTAGTAGTTCCAGTCGCCCTCGTCGTCCTGGGCCTTGAAGATCCACTCCACGTCCTTCATGAGCCGCTGCTTGACGAGCTCCTGCTGCTCGCGCCGCAGGCGCGGGTAGAGCCGCGACAGGGCGATGACGCGCACGGCGTAGACGTAGTTGCGGTCGACCTCGGCCTCGAGGACCAGCTTGAGGGCCTTCTGGAGGCGCTCGTCGCTCGCGGGAACGCCGCCGTAGGCCAGCCCCATGAGGCCGCAGACGTCGTAGCCGTGGCTGAACAGGTTGCCCATGGCCGCGGTCCCGTAGTCGCCCCACCCGCCCTCGGCGTTCTGACTGGCCAGCAGCGACTCGACGCCGCGCTCGATGGCCGCGTCGATCTGCTCGGCCGTCACCACGGCGCGCGCCGGCCCGGCCGACATCCACAGCGCCGCGATGGCCGTGGCCGCCAGCGCCGCCACCTTTCGCCATGCCCGCATCCGCTTCACCGGTGGTCCTCCGCCTACCCCGCTACGGGGCCGACCAGACGGGCTCGCCCTTCTCGCTGAAGAGGTCCAGCCTCGGCCCGTCCTTGAGCGCGGTCAGCCCGGCGCGGGGCTTCCCGTTCTCGTCGGACAGGCGCAGCATCGGCCCGTCCTTGGTCACGCCCAGCCCCGCGCGGCTCTTGCCGTTTTCGTCTAGCAAGTCCAGCTGCGGCCCGTCCTTGCTCACGAGCAGCATGGCGCGGGGCTTGCCCTTTTCGTCGAACAGATCCAGCCGCAGCCCGTCCTTGCTCAAGACGAGTATGGCGAGGGGCTTGCCCTTTTCGTCGGACAGGGCCAGCACCGGCCCATCCTCGTGCACGCCCAGCCCGGCGCGGGGCTTGCCGTTCTCGTCGATCAGGACGAGCCCCGACTCCATCTTGGTCACGTGCAGCGCGGCGCGGACCTTGCCCTTCTCATCTAGCAGGTCCAACCCCGGCTCGCCCTTGTCTGTGCCCAGCAGGGCGCGGGTTTCGCCCTTCTCGTCGACAATCGAGACTTCGCGGGTCTCGATGCGCTTAGCGAGCCCCGCTCGTAGGCCCGCCAGTTCCCGCTCCACCCTTTCCAGGCGTTCCTCGGTCGTCATCGCTTCTCCTTTCGCTCAACGTTCCCCATTCGGCTGCCGGGGCGGTTGAAGGTGTAGAGCATTCCGCCCGCTGTGAATGCAACGACCAGCCACTGGAGCACCAGCCGTGACCAGTCAAGGCAGATGGTACTGACAATGCCGTAGGTTTGGTACACGGCGTATCCCTCCCCCGCCTTTGGCGGAAGGCCGATGAAGTGGTAGCCGATGCTTTCCTCCCCCGAAGGATACGCCCCAACCCATGGCGGAAACAGGCCCATCAAGACGACGAGCCCCACAGCAAGCCAGACCACGACCAGATTCCTCATGGTCAGCCCCTTTCACTCAAGGTTCTCCCCCCGGTCGCCTTCACCAACAGGACCGGCACTTCCGCTTCGGGAGGGTGTACAGGACACCGCCCGCTACGAGCCAAACGAGCATCCACTGGAACGTGAGCTGTGACCAGTCAAGGCGAATCGTAAGGACATCACCGCGCTT
>Ga0272441_10014043_pt1 | contig 11427 bp, 7 predicted proteins | sample SSMProp6N_FD_193582 | JGI IMG/M metagenome (GOLD analysis project Ga0272441, IMG submission 193582) | Marine sediment archaeal communities from Little Sippewissett salt marsh, Falmouth, MA, United States - SSM-Prop-6N | ecosystem: Environmental > Aquatic > Marine > Wetlands > Sediment ... | reverse complement strand
GCCGCCTATCTCATTCAAGACTTTTTCTATCTCTTGTATTTTCGGAACAGCTCCGATCCGAGTAAAGGCATCTTTTGCCTTAGTCAAATATCGTTCCGCAGCCCGAAATCCGCGAATCGGTCCTTTCTCGGCCAGCCATTTGCCCACATCCAGAAAAGCGCGGGCTCTGATTTCCGTTATCCCGGATTTATCCGCGGTATCGAGACAATCCTTGAATACAATTTTTGCTTCTTCCGTCATTTCCAATCGATTGTATATATTCCCCTGAATCCTGAAAACCATACTCTTATCACCCGGAGCAAACTCGCCTGTGCTTAAATCGATCCTGTCCATCTCGCGTTTGGATTCTTCAGATAGATTCTTGGCCAGCAATAATTCCGCCCGTTCACAGCGTGCATAAAGCATCCCTCGTAATTCATTGGCTTCTTCAAGATCCTTCATGGCTTGATTCAACTTCTTTTCTGCTGAGGCGAGATCTCCGGATTCCCTGTAGAGTTTTGCTAATCCTACTCGGCAGTTACCGATGGTGTAAGTACTCTGTTGTTTTTGAGCCAATTGCTGAGCCTCAAGATACCATTTTTCGGCTTCTCCATACTTTCCGGAAACCCGCTCAATATCTGCCAGATTACTCGCTGCACTCGCCATGGTCGATGTATGACCCAACCGATTGGCCATATCGAATGACTTCCTGAAACATGATTTCGCTCGACCAGTTTCACCAAGATTGGTCCAAATCAAACCCTGTCTGTTCAATGCAATAATTTCCATCCTCTTCTGACCACTACTCTTAGCCAAACGAATCGCACGAATACTGAGTTTAAGGGCCTCCTGTGATCTTCCCATGATACGATAGATATTTGCACGTGTATCAGTGGCCTGCGCAGACCAGGCTATGGCGCCGATTGAATCAAAGCGTGTTTCGGCAAGACGTAGCCAATGAACGGCATCGGAATATTGCCCCAGCTTATTATGAAAAATGCCAAGGTTGATTGCACAACTACCCGCATCGAGGTAGTTCTCATTATCCATACGGAGTTGATAGCTTTTTTTTATATGCTCTTCCGCTTCTGTCAGCCTCCCCAACATCAGGAGTGCAACACCAAGAGTATTTTCAATTTTTGACAGTATATCGTTATCAGCGTGAGATTCAGTAAGATTGTTTAGGCACGTACGTGCATAGTATTCAGCTTCTGACCATTCGTGCTGTTTGGCCGCAATGTATGCAAGAATTTCAAGATCTTCATTGGGCTTGAAAGCTTTTAGTACAGGATCATTTTGGATTACTTCGACGTGCTTTCGAGCTTCATTCATATCCCCTGTATTCGAGAGTACCCGTGCCAATTTATGATGTAGAGAAACGAGCTGTGAATCCTCTACATGAGCTATCATCGGTGAGTCAATGATCCGCAAAAGGTGTGTCTTCGCTTTGGTCATATCCCCGATTTTTATATAGCAATGACCCAATAAATCCAAAATCTTGATTTGATCATGGATCGTAAGCGTTTCTATGAACCCGACTACCTTTTCCAATAACCGAGAGGCGATACCGTACCGATCGGTCTGCGCTGCATTACCTGCGAACTCAAGTACTCTGTGAGCAGCAGCTTCATGATCACCCGCCTGAATAAGATGATGAATGAGTATACTAGCCCATGCCGGATCCCCTCTGAATTCACGATCAATGATTCGTGCGACGTGTTCATGAAATGCGGGTCGTCGATTCTCGGGAATAAGTGATTTTGCATCTGACAATAACTCCCGTTGTTTGATTACCCAACCCCGGCTTGTCAAACGGATAAGCCCCGAATCCGACAATGCATCCCAATGCTCTATTACGTCGAGGAGATCACTCCCGAGGATCATATCGACAAGATGCTCGGGAACGGGTGATTCCATAAGCCCAAGCCGACCCAGGAGCTCCTTTTCAGTTGTATTGAGTGCCGGTATGACCGAATCAGCAAGCAGTTTTAGCGAAGAATCAAAATAATCGAGTTCCGACAATCTGTGTGTAATCCACTGTCCATCCTGCTCCCCCAGGTATCCTTTTTTCATGAGATACTGAAGTACATCGGCACCAAGACCAGGGAGACCACCTGACAAACGATGAACGGTATTTACAAGTTTTTCATCGATTTCATCGGTCGCCAGCATCGAAACGAGAAGTTTCTCCATCTCCTTTACAGTAAATCTGCGAAGCGGGATGTTTCGCACATGAGGTAGCCTGCTCATCTTTGCAAACATACCTGATTCATCCGAAAACAACGGTACATCCAATGCAATTATGATGAGTAATGATTCAGTCCCCGCAAGAGGAATAAGATGCTGCAATGCATCTATCAATTCGCTGTTCTGATCAACGGAATCGATAAATATTTGAATTGATCTCCCTTCTTCAATAGAACGAAGCTTTTCCATGAAATCGACAGGGAGACAAAACTGTACATTGGCATCAATATTTCCCGGAGAGGCATCAGCATCGCTCCGATCCAGGGTCTTTGTTGCCATGGCGAATAACTGCTCAGTCAAGTTCCTCTCATTGGATGATTCTGAACTATCTATATAGATCGGTGCATTCCCGCAGAGTCCCATTTCAAGTCTTAATTTCCGTAATAGAGAGGACTTCCCGGTACCTGCATCGCCGCGAATCAATGCGACTCCGCCGTTCCCCTGAGAAGCCAGTTCCAGTAAGCGACTCACCATTTTCTCGGGTCTATTTCTCGGAATCCATCGGGGTTCCGGCAATACAGTCTTCATATCGGAGTAAACATTGATTGACTCGAATTCAAATGTTCGCTCGGATGGTTCCTTTGCCAGGAATCGTATGATGAGTTCATTAAGGTCTTCTGAGATTTCCGGATTAAGAACACGAGGGTGAACCGGTGATTCTTCGAGATGCCCGCGAAAAACAGTTCGAAGATCAGGTCCCTGGAATACGGGGCGACCGGTAACTAGTTCATATAGAGTGGCACCAAATGAATATATATCCGAGCGATTATCCACGGGTAATCCCCTGATGATTTCAGGAGCTACATAGGCGATGGAACCGGAGAAAGATTCCTGATCGGCACCAATGGATTTGTACAAACCAAAATCTGTCAGTTTAACCGCAAGTGGATGCCCCATACTGTCTTTCGAGATCAGAATATTTGAAGGTTTAATATCGCCATGACATATTCCTCGATTGTGAGCGATCCTTAATGCGACGAGGACGTCACGTATAAGTTTCCAGATATACTGTTCCCCGAAAACTGTATTGAAATCATGGATAGGAAGATTAGGGACGTACTCCATTACAACAAATGGAGATACCTCCCGGAGACAAATATCCCTGATTTCCACAATATTCGGATGGCGAATATCCCCCCATATTCGAAGTCCGGTTGGATCAGGCTTTTCATGGAATATTTTCAGAGCACTAAAAGTCGATTCCCAAACATCACGGGCCCGGTAAACTCGACCCTGATCACCGGAACCGATACAATCAAGTAATTCAAATCTATTACCGACTACTTGAGCCATCCATGCTCCCTTGAAATACATATGCGTCAGTTTGTCGCATTCGCATAATCTCTGATGGTACAAGATTTAAGTCAAGCCCTCTTTTCCGTATACTTTTTCGTATGCAACTCAGAGTCGGTATCATTCATGCATGGCATATGTAATGTAGATAGTGCTCACGGGTATAGTGCCCTGTGTTTCGTTCGCCCTTATTCGGAGGAAAAAAATGATTTTCCAGACAATCCCGAAAACGACAAAGGCCTTTCTATTAGTAGTGCTATTTTCGATTATGTTTGTATTTACGTTGCCTGTATCGGCGGACGGTGATGGTGATGGATCGGGAGATCCCAGCCCAGGCAAAATCCCCGCATCCATCTGGTGGATCAACCATATGGTCGGTATATCGATTACATTTCAACAATAATATTCTTCAAACGGACTACTGACGAAAGAATGACTATAGAACAATAGAGACTTTTTGTCTCATATGCGACATTTTGTCTCTATTGTTTTTAGCTCTTCATACAATCTCTTCCCTAATCCCTTCTCAAAATGTAGAAAAACCCATCATTATTACTCGATTAGTATAACAAAACAGGATAATCAATGTTCCTGATTATTTCCAGACAATCCGGCATGATATCTGCAATCCTGAAAGTTTGAGGGCACTATTGATTCGCTGATCTATCGAACATCATCCCCTGAAGATGAGTCGGTAGATCAGCGATCCCGAATCACATACCGTTTCCTTGAGGAGTAGGGAACATGCAGGACGAAATCGGAATCTCACTAGGCAGCATGAGAGATATACGATCTCTCGATAACAACGTATCTGCCGGAACAAAAATGTCGGTTCATCGTCATTCCTCTTCCGGGAATATTGAACGGTTTCCCGAGGCCTCTCCTCACTACGATCAGGACGTGAATCTGGAAGTAAACTCTGATTATATCCGCGCGACACTGATGAGAGGACAGACATTGTCGCTCACGAAAGATGCTCTCGATGCAATCATGAATGCCACAGAGCAATATAGTAAGTACAGAATTCTGATCGATAGCAGACGCCAGTATGCAGAGCCTTCCATCATCGATTGCTTTGAATTTGCGAAAAACCTGTCCTCCCAAAGACACTGGTTCAATTTCCTGGTTGCAGTTGTCGTACAAAACGAATCCGTAAAAGCAGCTGAATTCGCTGAAATTGTCGCGAAAAATCGGGGAATTGTTCTAAAGGTCTTTTCTCATGACTCCCTCGCCGTTGCCTGGCTCAGAAACGGTAAGGATGTGTCATCCGCACCATACTGATATGAACGTTCATCGAGTGTTTCAGTCAGATGAATAAAGATTCCCAAGCTTTTACTTCACCCCCGCATTACCCACCAGGAGTAGGACTACCATATCCGGACCGCTTCTGATTTGGAGGCTTGTATCCCTTCGACGTGGCTCAGAGCCCGGCTCTGAGCCTGTCGAAGGGTGAAATGCGTGTTAACCGATAGAAATAGTTAAAATACGTTCCCATGCCGGCGTATCGACTTTCGGTATGTCCATTGCATATCAATGTGTCGTTGATACATAGACAATATCTGGTCTTGAAGGGAGCAATGACATGGATGATATTCGCCGGATACAGCATATACTCACAGCGGCACCTACTATAGAGGGAGCGGGCGTTCGGTTGAAACGGCTTTTTGGATTCAACGAGGTACCTCGACTCGATCCGTTTCTTCTATTCGACCATTTCGGATCACGCGATCCACAAGACTACCTTGCGGGCTTTCCATGGCACCCACACCGTGGAATTGAAACGGTTACATACATGATTCAGGGCTCTGTGGAGCATGGTGACAGTATCGGCAATAGAGGCATCATCCATGCCGGAGACGTCCAATGGATGACAGCCGGAAGCGGGATCATACACCAGGAAATGCCTCAGGAATCACCCGATTCACTCATCGGCTTCCAACTCTGGGTAAATCTGCCACAATCACAAAAGATGATGGAACCTCGCTATCGCGAAGTAAAGGCCGACACCATTCCCACCGTACAATCGGGAGATTCAACCTCGATTAAAATCATTGCAGGTTCATATGAAAATACGAAAGGTGCTGTCAGTGATCTTTCGATTAATTGTACCTATCTGGACGTTTCGATTCCCGCGGGAGTTACGTGGACGTATCCCACAGAGAGTTCAGAAACCGTAATAGCTTATATCTTCGATGGATCGGCATACTTCGATCCCGGTGATTCCAGATCATTCGAAATACATACCGGTGTTCACTATGGTTCAGGTGGGGATATTCGTATCAGAACTGAAACGAATCACGTGCGATTTCTCCTCATGATCGGTCCGCCACTTAATGAGCCCATAGCATGGAGGGGACCGATCGTTATGAATACACATGAAGAACTTCAAATCGCATTTAAGGAGTTTCATGAAGGAACATTCATAAAGAAGTGATGAGCTTTCGGGATTTGATACGAGTATGCAATGACTTATATTTATAGAGGATAATCAAATAGTCAGGAGTAAAACATGGTTTAGATCGCTCTCTACCTTTCGCACATCTTCAAAATAGATACTAACAGAGGGCGCTTCCATGTCACAGATTACCTTACATTCCGTTTCTTACCACTACGATAATCCGTATGTGAATGTTTTTTCCGATCTGACCCTAAATATCGATCTCGCCTGGCGTACCGGTGTGATTGGTCGTAATGGAAAAGGGAAGTCAACTCTTCTCGGTCTGATTGCGGGAAAATTATCCCCCCGAAGAGGTATCCTGCACACTCCGGTGGAAACCATGTACTTTCCATATGCCATTCCAGATATATCGCTCCCGACTATTCATGTTATACAAGATGCCATTGCCCCATTCAGAAAATGGGTAAAGGAGATGGAACTCCTGGCGAATCAAACGGATCAGAAATCTATTCTTCGGTTCGGCGAAATACTAGCTGATTTCGAACATCTTGGTGGTTATGAGATTGAGTCAGCGATTGTACGCGAGATGGCGGAAATCGGATTGGACGAGAATACAGCTGAGCGTCCATTCAGGCTCCTCAGTGCCGGGGAACAGACTAAAGCGCTTATTTCGGCGTTATTTCTTCGGGTTCATTCGTTTCCGCTCATCGATGAACCAACGAATCATCTGGATCTGAATGGCCGACAACAGTTGGCTGATTATCTGTCTCGTAAACAGGGATTTATACTCGTTTCCCATGACCGGCTATTCCTCGATACATGCGTGGATCACGTATTGTCAATCAATCGAGACGATATACGGCTCGAAAAGGGCTCACTATCTCAGTGGCTATCCAGGCGTGAAATAGTAGAAGAACAGGAGAAACAGAAGTCAGAACAACTGCTTCGAGAGATTAGATCCTTGAAACGAGCAGCAAGAAATCGACGCAGATGGGCAAATGCGAAAGAGCGTCAGAAAATCGGGGCAAGCGATAAGGGGTTTGTCGGACACCAGGCGGCAAAACAGATGAAACGAGCATTGAACATCGAGAAACGACTCCAGGATCGAATCGAAGAGAAGGAAACCCTCCTTACAAATGTTGAACATGCGGGTATGTTGAAATTGAGGCGGGTTTCTACCTCACCTGAACGTCTTCTCACCGTCGACAATATCACCGTTGATCGAAACGGACAGAGAGTACTCGATGATCTATCTCTCACACTCAATAGAGAAGAACGACTTGCTGTTATCGGTCCCAACGGATGCGGCAAAACCACTCTTATGGATGTCATAAGCGGTGAATTGACCCCGTCTGCGGGATCAATCAATCTCCCGAAGCATCTATCCGTCTTTCGCTCTCACCAGACACCATGTTGGCAGGACGGATTATTACGTCGTCGTTTAAAACAATCGAATATAAATGAAACCGAATTCAGGCATGTGATGGCTGCTTTCGGGGTACGGGGCGATATTTTTGAACGCCCCCTGGAAACATTCAGTCACGGTGAACGTAAGAAGATCGAACTCTGTCGCTCTTTTCTCACTCCCCATCATCTTTTACTCTGGGATGAACCATTGAACTATATCGATATGATTTCACGGGAACAAATCGAAGAAACTGTTTTGGCGTTCCGACCTTCGATAATATTTGTAGAGCACGACCGTGCGTTTATCGACAATATCGCGACTTCGGTTTTATCCTTAGCCTAAATCGAGCGATTCTCATCTACTACGACTTCGCCGTACAGCTATGCCGCGACGAGTCGATACGTTAACAATCGCTTAATTGAGGCTTAGGTTGATGTTTTATTCACGAATCTTCCATGCCTATAGGGTGCCATATCGCGGATCCCTTTCGTGCGCGAGTGTTCGTCGATTGAAGCCGCAGATACCTCAGTTTATCTGAGTAATACGTCGCAGGTAAAGCGAACTTTTCGAATAAATCTGCCGAAGGCGTTTTGATGAATATTCCTGCGAAGAATTCTGAGGATAATTCGTTGAAATCTGAAACCTGAAAATTTCCTCTTTTTCCGTTTTTTCCCTCTGGTCCTGACGCCTTCCGGCGGATTATCCAGTGGCTCAAAAATCGAATCTTTCGGGAATCCCCAGGTTTCTAATTCCTTGGTGTCACAATCATCGATCATAGTTCGCAGCATGGATTCTTTTTCGGGATCCTGTAACACATTTACTACCCATTTGTGTATTGAAGATGTTACCGGACGGCTATGTTGGGACACACCGAATGGATCACCCAGCCCCTTTTCGAGTCGTTGTTTCGAACCGTATTCCACCATCCCGGATTCGTATTCGAGATCAAGCATATCGCATATCCGTCGCATATGCTCCTCTGCGTTGCGTACAAGGTCCTCATATCTGACGTGGACCAGAAACTCAACAGGATCCTGGAGAAAACGGGCAATTGCCGGGACATATCGTTCTACTATAGGATTATATTCATGTGCGGCTCTCCAATCCCCCTCGAAAAACGAATCCGCATAGGAATTGAAAATAGCTGCCGGATGGCGGGTAAGTACGATATATTTTGCCCGAGGAAACACCCTGCGTATAAACGGCAATACGAGAGCATATGCCGGAGTTTTATCAAGATAATAATGTTTACCGGTAGACGCGATTTTTCTTCCGTAGAGAATTGAACAATACGCTCGAAGCGCGTCCAGATAGTCTGCTTCACCTCCGGGGAGTGAAGCGATGAAGTCCCGTTGAGCGTCCACTGCTCGCAAGTGATCGTACGGCGCTCTATCTACGGTTTCAAAATAGCCCAGATGAGCAAGTGGAGTTAACAAATGGGGCTCGGGACCACCGAGTACCGCGGAGTGAGAACTCACCATACGTTCAAGGAGTGTTGATCCGGAACGCGGCGATCCAATTATGAAAACCATTCTTTCGCTCATATCATCCATGTGCACTCGTCACCTCTTTCTTGGAGAAAAACGGGATGCATGATAACCTTGATCGTCATTCGTTTCAAGATCACGAAAGTTCCGTGGTCCCGATCTGCGTTGAGATAAGTCTGATAATCCGGCATCTTGGTCTTACGCACCGGGGATAGCCGTGATGACAGATCGGGATCGTCGGGATATGTTCCCCGTGATCATAAAGTGAAGGAGCGTATCTATGTTTGACACCGTTGACACCATAGGGGGAGGGATTTCTCTTTATGAACGCGTGAACGATGTCACAAAGAACTGGCATTTTCAATCAGGAATATCCGATCCAAATGCGACGATACATCAGGTTTCTCCGCCATCTCGTATATATACCGTCTCAGTGCGTATATACGGATATTTGCACTCCGTTTTATGAGTTTCAACGTCACTCTCGGTTTGGCAATCATACTATCATGTGTGGCATCCGTATCGTTCGCGAATCCTGATATCGCGATTATCGATCTGCATGGGAAGTCTATTACCTCACATGATGCGGAAGAGATAACGAATCGTCTTACCATTGCCATTCAGGAACTCGAACGCTTCGAAATAATAGATCAAACCAGATTAGTGGAGATACTATCCGAGTACAAGATGAAGCCCGAATCCTGTAAAGATCGGCAGTGCTTTCAGGAATTGGGCAGGCTCATTGATGCTGATGCGCTCATAATTGCTCAAATCGAGTGGCCGGGTACTTCTCCCCTATTCGGCGTTCGAATTTTTGACGTTCATTCCGGTACGATCGTGAAACGCGGGTGGTTGGAAGGATCATCCGTGCAGGAGATAATTCACGATATTCCCCGCCTGGTGAACCAAACATTCGATCAGCCTTTGCCAACGGAACGTAATATTTCTCCTGGCTTCGGGGTTGTCCTCGTGGATGTATCCCAGGATAGTACTGAAATCTACCTGGACAACCGATCAGTGGGTTTTACTCCCGTTCCGGGCTATATCGTGAAAGCAGGACTTCATATCGTCGGTGTCAGCAGACCGGGCTTTATCCGCGAATCACAAACGATACACATATCGGCCGGAGATACAAGCACGGTATCTTTTGTCCTCAAACCACGACCTGTCACCGGAATACTTGAACTCTCGATACCCGAGCCCAACGCCGTGGTTTTCATTGCTGACGAAGAACGCGGGAGATCTCCCGAGACCATAGTAGAGTTGAATCCCGGTGTGTATCCCGTTACTATCGCCAAAACGGGCTATATCGATTGGAAAAAAACCTATGAGATCGCTGCGGGAGATACAATATTCCAGGAAGTAATCCTGAAAAAAGTCCCCATGGGGTATGTAAGGGTGGACGTATCCAGAGATAGTATCGACGTCTTCCTGGATAATAAATTCATTGGAACCAGCCCTACCGGCATCCTTTTTATTCGCTCCGGAATACATACTGTCGGTATTCGTGCGGAAGGGTTTATCAGTGAGTCTCGTACCGTGGAAGTCTTTCCCGGGGATACGGTGACAGTGGAATTTAAGGTCACTCCAAGACCTACAACTGGAAAGATAGTCCTGGATATAAACGAGGACGACGCATCCGTCTACCTGGATGGCGAATTCGCGGGAAGATCACCGATGGAATCGTTTGAATTGAAACCGGGAGAGTATTCTATCACCGTTAAAAAGCGGGACTATCTGGACACATCTCTATCAATCGATGTGTCGGCCGGGAAGATTACTCAGACACGGATTAACTTGAGAAAAGCCCCATTTGGAATCATTTATATCGATGTTTCTCACGATGGGGCCGAAGTCTTTATGGATAATAAGCGGATAGGTATAAGTCCGGTTCCGGGTTATCGCGTTTCCTCGGGTGTTCACATGGTAGGTGTACGACGACCCGGGTTTTTTGGTGAATCGAAACGTGTAGAACTATCCCCTGGTGATACAGCTTATGTGGATTTCACCCTGCAGCCCCGACCCCAGGCAAGAGAACTCCTGCTGGAAGATGAAGTAATAGTAAAATAATGTACCAGACGTACGTGAGCCATTAGCCAGTCTCGCGATTCAAACAAGAATCAAATCGTTCAACTAACCTAAGTGCTCCATCTCATAAATACGGTTGCATTCGGTCGTCGATACATTTCGGTCCGCTTTGTTACTCGTCGCTTAAATATGGCAAAGAAATTCGCACTCCTCGTGTCGCGCCGACCGAACGCCTCGACACCCTCGATACGTTACTATATTCCTAAGTTGAGCGATTGTTATCGTCGCGAGGCACAGAAGAGGCTTGCGAGTCATGAAGTTGGAGTGATTTTCGCGACGCAATCGTATCCAACCGATACGGTGAAGAAGCGAAATCGCGAAACGATTAACGCAGTAGTCTCCTCGAAGCCGTAGTAGATGAGAATCGCTCAATTTAGGATATTTATGAGAAGGAGCACCAAGCGAAAACAGAACAGATGGGAATCGCTCTATAGAGGACTTTACCTATCCGTATCTTGAATCTTCATCAGGAAGATGACAGTTGAACCGGCCAATTCGAATGCAACATCACACGGTACATGGGGAAT
>Ga0272441_10014042_pt1 | contig 11427 bp, 15 predicted proteins | sample SSMProp6N_FD_193582 | JGI IMG/M metagenome (GOLD analysis project Ga0272441, IMG submission 193582) | Marine sediment archaeal communities from Little Sippewissett salt marsh, Falmouth, MA, United States - SSM-Prop-6N | ecosystem: Environmental > Aquatic > Marine > Wetlands > Sediment ... | reverse complement strand
GAGATGCATCGTATACTGTGATATCATCCTGTTTAATTCCTACAATATTTACAAGTTGGTCAAGAAGTGCTTTCACGACATATGGATTTGCATCTCGATCATTATCTTTTTTCATATATCCATTTATAAAATCAATCGGGCTTCCACAGTTATTGAGGTTAATCTTAATCGCGATTTTCTCACCAGTTTGATATCCTCTGTTACCTCGACCTGTTTTGTTATTGAAATATTGAAAAATAGAATTCCATGCAGAATAATCGTCTTCTTCTCCCGTAAATTCCTGTAATCCTTTTGAATACATATCTTTAATTACTGTTTGATTATTATTATTCTCCATCCACCAGAAACCATCCAGATTTTTCTCAGTGGCATCTGGATCCCAAACCCATACTACTCTTCCAGGATTAATTCCAAAAGGTATTCCAATAGGTTCTTTGGGAGTTGGATTCCATGGATCTGTTTTTGAGTCGATATTTAAAAAATTTTCTGCAAATACCATACCTGAGATAGTAAAGGTAATTACAAAAATAACCATAATAGTTGGTAAAATTGCTGCTGTTTTAAACCTAATTCTTCTTATCCATGAGAAAAGTCCATGGAATAAGGTTCCCCAAAAAGCAATATAACCTAATGCGATTGGTATGGAAATTTGCTGGCATGGATACTGTGACCGTTGAGGTGCTGGAATTACTCTAATTAAAAACCACATCAGGCATGCAATTCCTACAATGTGAAACCAAAATCCTTTTAGGTTCTTAATTCTCAATAAAAATTTTTTCATACAAATTTTCTTCATTTATTTTCTCCAAATATCTATATTAATTTAACAAGACTATAATAATGATTAATGTCGTTCTCATATTATTTTAAACAATATAATTTTATTATAAATTATTATACGAATAGTGTTATATATAATTTTACCAAATTACCACTCAAAAACAAATAATTTCTAAAAATGTATTTACCTTCTTTTTTCGATTTAAATAAGTATTGTTTCCATAAGTTTCATTAATATTTGGTTGTTACTATGCATGAGTTAGATATGAAGTTTATTCCAAACTCGAAAATAAAAGACTCAATGCTTAAAGAAATAGGATTAAATAATATCGAGGATTTGTTTTTTGATGTTCCTAAAAAAATTGGCATTAAAGAGTTGGATCTACCCAAGGGTTTATCACAGCTGGAAACCAATCAGAAGCTTAGTGAGATAGCAAAGAAAAATATAACTTTTAAAGATATGATCACTTTTATTGGCGGGGGAATTAAACCTCACTATATACCATCAGTTGTTAAATCTATTACTTCAAGATCAGAGTTTTACACAGCTTATACGCCTTATCAATCTGAAGCATCTCAAGGTTTCCTCCAATCCATGTTTGAATATCAAAGTATAATTTCAGAAATTATGGGAATGGATATTGCGAACTGTTCATTATACGATGGAGTAACTGCACTCAGTGAAGCTGCTCTAATGTGCACTCGGATTAATAAGAAAAAAACCTTTATAATACCTAAAAATATCTCCTGGGAAAAAAAATCTGTATTAAAAAATTATACAAAGGGACCAGAGATAAAAATTAAAGAAATAGCTTATGATAAAAAAACTGGAAAAATAAATTTAAATGAACTGAAAAATCTTATTGATGATGATATATCTGGTATATATTTAGAGAATCCTAACTTTTTTGGTATTTTTGAAGACGATGTAAATGAAATCAGGAAGATTGTAGATGATGCAGATTCTCTTTTTGTTGTTGGAGTTGATCCAATTTCACTTGGTATCGTCAAAAGTCCTGGGGATTATTATGCAGATATTGTTATTGGTGAAGGGAGATCTTTTGGTAATCCAATGGATTTTGGTGGTTCTAGTTTAGGTATTTTTGCATGTAAAAAAGAATTTTTACGACATATTCCTGGAAGAGTTATTGGTTTGACAAAAGATAAAGAGGGAAAACGGGCTTTTTGTATGGCTCTTCAAACAAGGGAGCAACATATTAGGCGTGGTAGAGCAACAAGCAATATTTGTACTAATGAAGGTTTATGCGCTCTTGCTGCAGCAACCTACCTTTCATGGCTTGGCAGTAATGGCTTAGAATATATTAGTAGAAAAAATTTTGAAAAGGGGCAGAGACTTGCTAAACGCATTGAATCATTAGATAGTTTTGAAAAGGTGTTTACAGGAATTCATTTTAATGAATTTGTAATAAAATCTGAAAAGGATGCAAATATTATAAATAATGAATTATTGAAAAAAGGAATTCAGGGTGGTTTGATTATTGATCAATGGTATCCTGAACATAAGAATTGTATGCTTTTCGGTGTTTCTGAAGTACATAGCGATTATGATATAGAAAAATTGATATCAGCGTTAATGGAGGTGATAAATGTATAGATTTGCAAATTATAACGAGCCGCTAATAAATGAACTAGAAAAATCAAAAAAGGAGAAATGTAAAACTCCAGATTTACTTCCAAGTTCACTAAAACGAAAAGAAAAAATCTGTATACCAAATCTCGATGAAACCCAAGTTGTACGTCATTTTCATCACCTTAGTCAGATGAACTATGGAATTGATACTGGGATGTACCCCCTCGGTTCTTGCACCATGAAATATAATCCCAAAATCTGTGAAGAAATAGCTTCTTGGGATGAATTTGTGAATATTCATCCATTTCAAGGCGAATCTACAATTCAAGGAAATCTTCAGATAATGTTTGAATTAGAGCGAATGCTTTGTGAGATAACTGGCATGGATTTTTTTACACTTCAACCTGCAGCTGGTGCACATGGTGAATTTTTAGGCATGCTTATGACAAGAGCTTATCATGAACAAAATAGAAATTTTGAAAGAAACGAGGTAATTCTACCAGATACAGCTCATGGTACAAACCCTGCAAGTGTAGCAATGGCAGGATATAAACTTGTAGAGATTCAATCAACAAAGAATGGAACTGTTGATATAGACATGCTTAAGGATGCTCTATCAAACAAAACTGCTTGTTTCATGCTTACAAATCCCAATACACTAGGAATTTTTGAAGATGAGATCATTGAAATCTCAAAAATTGTTCACGATGCTGGTGGTTTACTATATTATGATGGTGCAAATATTAATGCTATAATTGGAAGAGAACGACCTGGTGATATGGGTTTTGATATTGTTCATCTCAATTTACATAAAACCTTTTCTACACCTCATGGTGGGGGAGGACCGGGTAGTGGTCCAGTTGGTGTGAAACTCAAGTTAGAAAAGTTTCTCCCGATTCCTAGAGTATGTAAAAACAAGGAGCGATTTTTCTTTGATTATGATGCAGCAGAGTCAATTGGTAAAATCAAAGGATTTTATGGGAACTTTTCGGTTCTATTAAAGGCATATATATATATTCTTATGATGGGTAGGGATGGTTTGAAGGAAACCTCTGAAATTGCAGTTTTAAATTCAAACTATATGAAGGAAAAAATAATTGATAAGGGAGTTTATGAATTACCTTATAAAAAACTAAGAAAACATGAATTTGTTTTAAGCTGTGATAAGTTGAAACAAGAAAAAAACATCAGAGCAATGGACGTAGCAAAAAGACTTTTAGATTACGGACTTCATCCGCCTACGATTTATTTCCCTCTAATTGTAAAAGAGGCATTGATGATAGAACCTACTGAATCAGAGTCGAAAATTGATCTTGATCGTTACATAAATGCACTAATTAAAATTGCAAATGAAGATCCAAATATCGTAAAAAATGCACCCAACAATACACCAGTTAAACGTGTTGATGAAGTTGGTGCAACTAAGAACCCAATACTTACCTGGAAAATGATTTAATTAGCTCCTTCAGGTTTTTCGTAAAGAGTTAACAGAATGCCAAGTATTCCAGATAAAACAAATACTATTGTAATGGAATATATACCAGGATCATACCATACACCAAATCTAATACCCCAATATATATAAAAAAGAATTCCAGCAATCAGGGCCAATAAAGCAAATATCGTAATTATATTGTAATTTTCTTTATTTATTTTTATCATTTTTCTTTTCACCTTTTTCAAATTATATTTAGGATGGGGGCACTGGGATTTGAACCCAGATCGGCGGGTCTCTTCTCAGGTCATCGCTCCAGTTATTCATCATAAATCAGATGACCCTTTTTTAATCATACCTAACTGGAGCCCACAATGATGCCGGGTTACACCATGCCCCCATTTACTTACGTCTACTCTTTTTTTCACGTCTCATTCGTTTTTTTCGCCATTTCCAGCGCATTTTTCCTTTCTTTTTCCATACTCGCGAACTACGTTTCATATTTGAATTTCCTTTAATTTTATGGCTTGCCCTAAACATCTGCCCATATTTAATGGTTTAGGAAAAATATATCGAGCAGTTTTAAAAATTTACTGAAGTGATGTAGTTTGAATTATTTGTTCTTGTATATTACTATCTGTCCAAACATACTTACATCTTGTACAGTATCTCCCTATCGAGATCCATTGTTGTTTTCCATTTTTTGGGTTTTTATGCCTATAAATTCTAACCAATTTTTGAGCGCAATTTGGACATTTATTATTTAAAGAATCTCTATAATTATTATCACCAATTTTATATATAAGCGTATCAGATACTATTTTGTATATATATGAACATTTTGTGCAATACCATGCTATAGGCGTCCATTTTCTCCTTCCCATTATACTTTTATTTTGATAAAGTCTCACAGCTTTTGAGTTGCATTCTGGACATTTTTTTCTTATTTATTACACCACCAAAGAATTACTTTTAATATTTTATATATGAGGGATTTCTACAATAAATTTACTTCCCTTGTCTAATTTACTTTCCGCCCATATTTTTCCGTTATGTCTCTCAATTATCTCTTTACATATAAACAAACCCAGGCCTGTACCCTCACTATTGCGATCATTACTAGTATATGCTTGATAAAACTTTGTAAATATCTTCTTTAATTCATTGTCATTAATACCGATTCCTGTATCCTCGAAAAAAATTAATATGTTACCATCTTCTTTTTTAGCATCAATAGTTATAGTTCCTTGATTTGTAAATTTAATTGCATTTATTATTAAATTTTTTAGAGCCTGTTCTAAACGATATTGATCGCCTAGTATATACGGTAGTTTTTTTGGAATGGAATTATTCAAAGTCAACCTCTTGTTCTCAATAGCAGGTTTCATATCTTCAACAATTTCATCAAGAATTTCAACAAGATTTAACTTCTCCATATTAAATATCATTGTATCACTATCAAGTCTAGAAACGTCCAAAATGTCATTAACCAATTTAAGAAGTTTTTCAGTGTTTCTAAGACTAATCTCTACCCATTTTTTTATTTTTTTGTTAATATTCTCATCCTTTATAATCAAATCTAGGTAACCTTTAATAGGAGTAATAGGAGATTTAAGTTCGTGGGCTGCAATGTTCATAAATTCAGTTTTAAGCTGCTCAGATCTCTTTAGTTCATCTTTAATTTTCTTGTGTTCTGTAATGTCATGTAACGTACAAGCCATCCCAGTAAATTCATTATTACCATTCTTTAACGGAGATATACTAACTTCAATAGGGATAGTATCATCCTGTTCACCAATAAGCTCTAATTCAATATTCTTTATTTTTTTATCATTTATTCTTGCATCAATGAAAATTTGCTGAAACAGATAAATCGAATCGTCTGAAAGATAATCTCTAAAAGGGGTTCCTAGTAGTTGATCTTGCTGTTTTTTACACATTTTTTCAAATGAAGGATTTATGTATGTCAAACGACCAATAGGATCAATTGTTAGAATACTATCTGAAGACATCTCAGCAAGAGCTTTGTATTTGTATCCAAGTTTTGCTAACTCCCACCACGTTCTTTGACGTTTAGTTATATCTCTGATAAATACTGCATTTGCAGTTTTCCCATTTAACTTTATTTTGTAGCCTATTCCCTCTATCCATATTTTGTCATTAGAAACAGTTGATGCTATATATGTGTTTAAAAATCCTCCTTTTCCCATTCTTACCAAAATCTGATCTTTTTTCACTTTTTTACGATCTTTAGGATCAATAAAATCCAAAACATTCTTTCCATAAGTTTCTTCAGTATTTTTAAATCCAAATATCTTTGCAATTGCACGATTTGCAAATATAACTTTACCATCAAAATCAAGAATTAATATCCCCTCTAATGAATTTTCCACTAATTTCTTGTATAATTCACCGTACTCAATATCGTCTATGTATGTTTTTTTTGGATAATCAATATTATTATTACCAGAATTATCTTTTAAGCATTTATCACATGAGTTAGCTCTTTTTAGTATATCTTGGGATTTGTATTCTGCTTTACTAATTAATAGACCAGATCTTTCGCATTTTCTCAGCTCTTCAACAATATCAGTTTCATCAATCATAGTGTTCTCCTATGAACCATGAGTTTGAGAACTTTAGAGATTTGAATCTGATTCTCCCTAATAAGTAATAAAATATTATTGTGCAATACATTTTCCATCCCATATTCCTATTGAAATAAATGTACTATAAAAAATGAAATACATTTTTACTATATTAAATAATTGTTAATAGCCCTTTTATTGAATATATTAACTTTATTCAACATTATTTATCATAAAAAAACTATTGATTTCTTAACTCTACTTTATTAATACCAAAGTCTTCTTTTTTCTTTTTTCTCAGTTTTATTTTTAAGTTTCTTTTGTTTTATTATCTCAACTTTTCTTTTTAGAAATACTATATCCTTTTTATCTATTTTTCGTTTTGTATGGAAGTATTTCTTCTTTAATGGTAGTTTACCTTTACGCCTCATTTTATAATCTTAAAAATATAATAGGATTAAGTTTTATAAATAAATGGATATGTCTTATAATAGTTTAATAATATTTAATCATCTATGGTACCTTCTTAAAGAAAATAGGTGTTTTTTATTGAGAATTGTTTTTTGAAAGTATAACGGACGCGGCGGGATTCGAACCCGCGATCACTGGCTTAGAAGGCCAGTGCCATATCCAGACTAGGCCACGCGCCCACTTTCACTTAAATTAATGAGAAGGTATTTAATAAATTTTGATAAAAGTATGGTAATAAAGAGTTACTCATATGGTGCCGAGTCTTGAATAAGATCTACATGTGAGATTATCATACGCCTACAGCAGTATCTATCCACTCCAAGATCATCTAAAATTTCTTTGGGCGTTTTTTTTGGTTTTTCTCCAGAATCAACAATCTTTTTATATTCTTCATATTGATTTTTATATTCCTCATAAACTTGACTGATTACCTTCCCACATGTAAAACATCTTACAGGAATTATCATAATATCACCTATATGATTTCTGCCTTTTCTTTCTTGCACCTCTGCCAAGAGGCTTTTTTGGTTCTTTCCTTCTTGAATCACTAACTAATAATTTTCTATCATAATCTAAAAAGGTAAGTTTTAAATTTGGATCGGCAGTATATTCAACTAGTCCTTTAGCTATTGCAGTTCGAACTGCATTTGCTTGACTCATAATACCGCCACCTTTTACTTCGACATTAATATTTACTTTGTCAATGTAATCTTCAGCCAGTTTAATAGGTTCAAATATCTTCCAACGGGCAATTTCTGGATCATAGATTTCAACAGGTTTTTTGTTGATTCTAATCAAACCTTTTCCTTTTTGAACTGTTGCTCGTGCAATCGCAGTTTTCCTTTTTCCAGATGTATTTACGATTTTTTTTACCATTAGATCTTTGCTCCTAACGATCGTGATAGTTCTTCAATTGTTATGAAGTCAACGGGCTGTTTTTCTGCTATTTTTATTTTCTCAAACTTAACCCCTTCGAATTCTTTGGGTACTCCAATGTAGCACTTCAGTCGTTTAAAGGCTGCTCTACCATGAGGTTTTTGATAAGGAATCATGCCTCTAACACTTCGTTTAACTATTCGGTCAGGAGTTCTTGGGAAAAAAGGACCCTTACGATAAGTACCAACCTTTCTTTTCTGTTTATAGTGTTTTTTAATAGATGGTTTTTTTCCTGATATTATTGCCTTCTCTGAATTGACAATTGCTATCTCTTCTCCATTTAGAAGGTTCTTTGCTGCATTTGTGCATAGTCTTCCAAGTATTGCTCCTTCCGCGTCAATTATTATTGCCATGTTATCCCAATATTCTAATATTCTCCCCTTTTGGATTGTTTTTTATCAGTTCTTCGATAGATATGTATTTGCCACCTGATTTTTTTATCTTTTCCTGTGATTTATCTGAGAAAGACCAAGCAGCAATTGTAATTTTTTTTGAAAGATTTCCGGTGGAAAGTACCTTACCTGCTATTAGGGCAGTTTCCTTTTCTTTCGTATATTTACTGATTCTATCCAAGTTGACCTCTGGCCAGTTTCTAGATGATTTTTCTAGTTTTAAAGCAATATCTTTCCATATATGTATATCTTTTTCATTTGATTGTTTTTTCAACTCATGAATTAATTTTAATAGCATTGGGTTTGTCTTCTTAATTTTCTTAGTCATAGGATATTTCCCCAGGTTCAAGGATTTTAGTGAAAGTAAGTGCTATTTATAAGATTTGCGGGAGAAATTGTTAAGTATAAACAGAGAATAAACTATTCATATGAAACGACTTATTTCAGTTTGTGGTAGTGATGAAACAGATGTGCATTTATCAAGATATGCATTGGAAATTGCAGAAGATGTTGGCAAGCTAATTGCACAAAAAGGTTGCATTCTTGTTTGTGGTGGTAGAGGAGGTATAATGAGGGCAGCATGTAAGGGGGCAAAGGAAGGTAAAGGAATAACAGTTGGAATTCTTCAAGAATCAAAAGAAGAAGCAAATGAATTTATTGATATTCCAATCGCAACAGGTTTAGGTACAAGAAGGAACTTTTTAGTTGTAAATGCTAGTGATGCAGTAATTGCAATCGGGGGAAGATGGGGAACGCTTAGTGAGATATCTTTTTCATTTATTTTTAAAAAACCAATTATACTTATAGAAGGAACAGGGGGAATCGTAGATAAGATTATTAAAGGACATTTAATGCAAAATATCAAATCTTCATATTGTGTTGTAGATTCTGCTAAGATAGCAGTTGAAAAAGTTTTAGAATTCCTGCCTGATTGAATAAAAAATTTAATAATCGTATTATCGATATCAATATTTGTTGTATATGCGAGAGTATAAAATTAAAAGAGGATATGATGCTGATTTAGACTCACTTGTCTCTAATTATTTTGGAGCAAAAGGGGATATTGAAAAAGGTATTAAATTTGATGTGGAGGGTATAGGTAAAATTAATATGAAACTGGAGAAAAAATCTCTTTTTGTAGATATCGAACCTCCAAAAAAGATCTGTGGAGATTATAGAATTATTAAAAAATGGAATAACTTTCTTTTTGAGGCAACTGGCAAAAATACCAAAGAAAGAAAAAAGGATTTTGGCAAAATCAAACAATAAAAATTTCATCTATTAAAATTGGTGTTATTATGGATGCTCTTGAAGCGATTTTTTCAAGGAGAAGTATACGTAAATATAGGAAAAAACTCCTAAATGATTCTTTAATAAAAGAACTATTGGAGGCTGGAATGAGTGCTCCATCTGCAGGAAACGAACAACCTTGGCATTTTATTATTATTAATACTCCAAAACTTATGAATTCTATCCCAACATTTCATCCGCATTCAAAAATGCTAAAAGAAGCTTCTTTGGCAATTCTAATATGTCTTGATTATACTTTAGAAAAACATAAGGGAATGGGAATTCAGGATTGTTCTGCAGCTACTGAAAATATTCTGATTGCTGTTAATGCAAAAGGATTAGGTGCTGTTTGGTTAGGAATTCATCCAAGAGAGGAAAGAGTTAATGGAATGAGAAGATTGTTGAATATTCCTGATAATGTTTTACCCTTTTCTCTGATTTCTATTGGACATCCTGCAGAAAAAAAACAAAGAGAAAAACGATATAACGATTCAAGAGTTCATTATAATCAATGGTAAGAAAAATTTTAAAATTATATATCTTAATTTTTTTATTTGGATAAGTATAAGAAAAAGATGAAAAGATCTGTCTAGATTCACAATCAGAAAACTGAAGAAATAGTATTACAGGTATAAGGGGCAAAAAGAAAGAAAAATGACTGCACCCTTTATTGTTACACAACATAATGTTATAAAATGTCACTAAATATATCTTTTTTAATTTTCTTTTTTTTAATACTTGTTATGGTTTTGCGCTCAATTTCGTTTTTTCACCAATAATCCAAATTCTCTAACTTTATTCTATTTATTATTTAAAACTTATATTATCCAAGGTGCAATCTTTTTTTCATTTATTATAGGCAATGTTTTTATATTAAACAAAAATATGTAATAATGAAATTTGTTTTTGGAGGTAAAAATGATCAAGAAACTTAATACTATTTTGATATTCGCAATTTTTTTATTTGGTATGTCATTTATCAATGGATGTATTGAAAAAAACACTGTGGAATATGAAGTAACTTTTAATGCATTTTGGAGTGAGGAAACACATTCCGATGATTTTCCATCTAATCCTCATTTTTCTGGATTAATAGGTGCGTCCCATAATAATAGTATACATTTTTGGAGGTTGGGAGAACTTGCATCTCCTGGGATAAAAAACATGGCTGAAACAGGTAGTAAAAATCCATTAAATGAAGAGATCGGTATGGCAATTCTTAATATGAATGCTCTTGATATTATTTCTGGTAGTGTAATTAATCCTTCTCCAGGTTCAATAAGTGTAACTTTTAAAGTTAGTGAAAATTATACTCTTGTATCATTGGTTACAATGATAGCTCCAAGCCCAGATTGGTTTGTTGGAGTTGATAGTTTAAATCTGTATGAGAATAATTCTTTTGTTGATGAAAAAACAATTGTATTATATGCTTATGATGCTGGTACAGATAACGGTGTCAATTATACTTCACCTGATGAACAAACAGTTCCACCCGTAGCAATTTACAAAATTGATGGTTATCCATTTATTTATGAAGATGAATTAGTACCTTTAGGTAATTTTGTATTTAAAAAAATTGAGTAATAAATCAATTTTGATAAAGCTTATAGAGTTATAATATTATATATAGCGACTACTCTTTGCTAATAACTTATTCATAATCTGATATAATAAAGACTGGGACTATATTTGAGGTTTAAGCATCTAAATTTATTTTTTTCCTTTTTATGATGCTCAGCTATTTAAATAGTAATATTTAAATATTAATAAAATAATATTAAAGATGTACTTGAAGGTATGATTTAATGGGTGGAAAATACAAGTATAAAATCAACGAAAAGTGTAAAACTGAAGGTTGCGATAGTTCAGCAAGATCAAAAGGGTATTGTTGTAATTGTTATCAAAACAATCATATGAAAAAACATATTGTAAATTAAATGAAAT
>Ga0272441_10014041_pt1 | contig 11428 bp, 10 predicted proteins | sample SSMProp6N_FD_193582 | JGI IMG/M metagenome (GOLD analysis project Ga0272441, IMG submission 193582) | Marine sediment archaeal communities from Little Sippewissett salt marsh, Falmouth, MA, United States - SSM-Prop-6N | ecosystem: Environmental > Aquatic > Marine > Wetlands > Sediment ... | reverse complement strand
AAAGATGGAGGAGCGTGTTTAACGGTAAGGCTGCCGAAAAGTGTCGAATAGTTTCGAAACGCATAATTTATTTTAGGTCATACCCTCCTGAACACTTTGCAGTAATATCTAAGCTACAAACAGGAGGAACATGTACAAGCTTACAGCCCTTGAATATGCAAACCACCTAGGTATTGTGAAGGTATATATGGCAGGCCCTTTTATGTGTCCGAAATGCGGGCCGGGTGTGCCGTTTCACTTCAGTGCGTCGATTTTAGCCTGTTTCTGGCCGAAAGGATCCCTTTTTTTCCGGTTTTCGCCTTGACGCCTCTGGTCAATTTTCTTATCATTAAGCCCATTCATTAAGCAGAAGCCTCTTTTAAATTGTGTATATTGAAATTTTTGATGCCCCGGACAAGAATAATATACCGGGTTTACCGGTAAAACGTTTTATTGAGTTTATTGATTATGAAACAAAGTAATTACAATCGTCCTTATGTAATGCGCACAAATAGAGTGCGGAGAACTTACACGGGCGGAAAAATGATCGATCTCTGGCAGGGAAATATTGAGGGAAAAGATACAGAATGTCCCGAGGAATGGATAGCATCAGTAGTCGAGGCTTATAATCCCGGATGGAATGCTATTCGGGATGAAGGTCTCTCTCTTCTGGAAACCAGCAATAATAAATCAATAAAACTAAGGGAATTAATACACAAAGATCCGGAAGGAATTCTCGGCCCCGCCCATGTTAAACATTTCGGCGAAAGTACCGGAATGCTGATTAAAGCCCTGGATTCCGCTGAAAGACTTTCTTTCCAAGTACATCCTGATACAAAATCCGCGGAAAAAATATTTCATTCACCCTTCGGAAAAACGGAGGCGTGGTATTTCCTTGGAGATAGAAACGATTCGAATGGAGAATCCTGTATCTATTTAGGCTTTAAAGAGGGAATAACCCGGGAAAAGTGGGAAGATATCTTTTACCGACAGGATATTCCTGCGATGGCATCCTCTCTTCATCGTATTCCTGTAAAACAGGGCGATATGTTTTTTGTTGACGGAGGTGTTCCCCATGCAATTGATAAAGGTTGTTTCTGTATAGAAATTCAGGAACCTACGGATTACACATTTCTGACTGACAGAACGAACACCAGGGGAATGGTGATCTCCGATGAAATGTGCCACTGCGGAGCCGGTTTCCCAAATATGTTTGACAGTTTTCATTATGAGGGTCTGACGGAAGAAGAAGTCAAAAGACGTTGGCATATTCAACCGAGAGTTATACAGGAAACAGTACAAATACGCGAAACCCTGCTGCTGGGAAAACCAACTACGGATAAATTTTCTCTTCATTCAATGGAAATATTTAAAGACTACTCCCCTGAACCTAAGAACTGTTTTTCTGTAATGATAGTAAGTGAAGGTTCCTGCTGCATCAAGTGGAACGGAGGAGAGCTGGCTGTTTCCAGGGGTCAAAGTGTGTTTATTCCCTTCACTGCTCCAAGGATAAACATAATTCCGGATAAAAACTGCACTATATTAGGATGTTATCCCCCTTGCGGAGTTTTGAAATAAGATTAGGTGTTTTTATTCCTTTTGATACAGCAAGAGCAGAACGGATTTCCGATCTAAAAAGAATGGATTTTTAATTCGCGTCAGCTTTTCTATAAGGAATAAGAATTGTATACGTGCGCACTGCCCAGGAGGAGTTTCTTCCTGATACTCATCACTTATATTCCCCCAGCGGAAGGAACGCTCTAAAACCATATGTCAAAAACATTTCCAGGACTTTTATAATGCCTACGGTGTTTTCCGGCTGATCCTTTCCATTGCTGGTACTTTGTATAGGATCAGCCTCAGCCATGCAATTGCCGAAAAAAAAATGGACTTAACCCTCGTATATTTATATATTAGTAAAATAGTAAGCATTTATGCTCGCTGTAGAAAATGTTTCTTAAAAAACTTGGAGGTTTTTGATGAAAAAATTATTTATTTCTTTAATTCTTGTTTTAACGGTTATCTCTATTTCTTTTGCCGGAGGAAAACAGGAACCTGCAGCTGTTTCGGAACCAGTAATGGAAAAAGACATAGTGGACACAGCGTCTGAGGACGGAAGATTTACCACCTTAGTTGCGGCCCTGGGTGCTGCTGATTTAGTAGACACTTTGCGCGGAGATGGGCCTTTCACCGTTTTTGCGCCGACAGATGATGCCTTTAACAAATTACCGGAAGGAACAGTTGAAGCCTTATTAAATGATATACCAACTTTAACAAACATCCTTTTATACCATGTAGTATCAGGCAAGGTAATGGCTTCAGATGTTGTTTCCCTTTCATCTGCGGAAACAGTTTTAGGTGAAGAAGTTGCTGTAAAAACAATGGACGGCAAAGTCATGATAAATGAATCAGAAGTGGTAATTACTGATATTGAGACTTCTAATGGTGTTATCCATGTTATTGATTCAGTACTCCTGCCGCCGGAAAAATTACCAACTATTGTTGATATAGCTGTGGATGACGGCCGTTTTCAAACCTTAGTAGCTGCCCTGCAGGCTGCAGATCTCGTAGAAACACTACAGGGCGAGGGCCCCTTCACAGTATTTGCACCAACTGATGATGCATTCGGCAAATTACCCAAGGGAACAGTAGAGGCATTGCTTGAGGATATTCCCGCTTTGAGCAACATCCTGCTTTATCATGTTGTTTCAGGTAAGGTGATGGCAGCCGATGTTGTAAACTTAAGCAGCGCTGCAGCGGTAAACGGGCAGGAATTAACAATTAATGTTTCAGACAGCGGTGTGAAATTGAATGATTCCAATGTTATTATTACGGACATTGAAGCCGCAAATGGAGTAATACATGTAATTGATGCTGTTGTACTTCCTCCGCAATAAACATTGAACTTTCTTTTTAGACCAACAGATTATAAGCCGGCCTTTTGGCCGGCTTATTTTATTTCCGTTCCTTCCCAAACCGGCAGAATCCCCTGGTTTAATAGAGTTTTAAACAGCTGTTAAAAAAAATAAATGTTCTCGGAGGATAACATTTTAAAAACATTATGCCCGGAAACTGCCGCTGTCTGCCCTTAGTAATAACTCCCTGAATATTTGCTTTTACCTTCAATATTGTTTACTTTTTAACTAATAATTTTAAAGGAATACAATGCGCGGTCAAACATTAACAGACGGAAATATCAGCCGTCAGATATGGTCACTGGCGTGGCCCATAATGCTCTCTTTCTTTTTTCAAAATGCGTACAACCTTGTGGATGCATTGTGGGTGGGCCGCCTCTCCGGTAATGCCCTGGCAGCTGTAAACGTATCGCAGATAACCCTTTTTATCGTTGTCTCCCTGGGGTTGGGGATAACCGTGGGGTCCGGAGTACTGATCTCCATGGCAATCGGCGCTGGCGAGAAGGAAAAAGCGGAAAAAATTCTGGGACAGTCTTTCGTGCTCTCCGCTGTCCTGGCTGTTCTGTTTTCCGTCATTGCTCTTACATTCCGGTCTTCTTTCCTGAGCATGTCCGGAGCAGCAGGGGCCATCCTGCCTCTGGCCCTTGATTATTTTACCGTAGTCTCGGCGGGATCAATCCTTCTTTTCCTCCTGATTGTTATTGTCTTTGCTTTCAATTCCCAGGGCGACAATAAAACCGTGACAATACTCTTTGCCGTATCAACAGGCATTAACATCATCCTTGACCCGATTCTCATCTTCGGATGGCTTGGGGCGCCTGCACTGGGTATAGCAGGCGCTGCTTATGCGACTTTGTTTTCCCAATTTGTCATGCTTCTTGTGGGATTACTGCTCTTATCCAGCCCGAAAATGATGATCCGGTTCCGGTTCCAAAATATAGGCGCCAGATGGAAATCGGTGAAGCACGTGCTTTCCATCGGTTTTCCGGCGGCAATGACTCAGGTCCTTGGCCCTTTGAGCCTTGCACTTCTCTACCAGGTAATTTCTTCGAAATTTATGGAGGCAGGGGTTGCAGGAATATCCATCGGTTTCCGCGTTGAGACCTTCGCTTTCCTGCCGGGAATAGGATTCGGTACTGCGGCAATGGCTATTATTGGGCAGAATGTAGGAGCCGGGAACATCATCAGAGCCAGGGAGGCTTACAGAAAAGCTGCCTTGTATGCTTTCTGGGCAGGAACCGGGATTGGACTTCTCTCGGTGATTTTTTCCGGACCCATTGCAGCATCGTTTACCGAAGACACCGTTATTTTCGGTTATGCCTCATCGTATCTCCGAAGCGTTCCATTATTATACGGATTGCTGGGGCTGATGTTTGTGTCCATCAGTTCCTTTCAGGCCACCGGTAAATCCTGGCCCGGTTTCTGGATCCTTTTGGTACGCGGCATTCTCATGGTGGGAGGAAGCATACTGCTGCTCACTTTTATCAGCGAAAATATTTTTACTGTCTGGGGTGCAATTATTTTAGGAACGGCAGCTGCCGCAGCAGCCGCTTTCTTCAGCCTGCAAGGCCGCTTTAATAAGCTGATGAAGGGAAATGAACATCAAAACAGCGGTTTCATCGAGATTAAATCAGCAGAAACAAAAGCGGCAATAAACGCCCAGCCGGTGTGATTACACATCTGTTCAAGTGTTTCTTTCTTATTGAAGTTGCGACTAACCAGGCTAAAGATGTTTTTCTCCAGGCTTTGACAAATTATTCCGCTTTTTTATGGGGTGCCAGAAAAACGGGAAAAAGTTCATGGATTAAGCACAATTTTAATTCGGAAGATATCATTCTTATCGATCTGCTCAAAACAGATGTTTTCGCGGAATATGCAGTTAGACCATCTCTTCTCAGGGAACGGTTTGGGAGTACAAATAAGATTATAATAATTGATGAGATACAAAAAGCTCCTGTGCTCCTTGATGAAATTCATTGGATGATGGAAAACAGTAATACAAGGTTTTTATTAACCGGATCGAGTGCCCGAAAATTGCGGAGAGGTCATGTGAATCTGCTGGCAGGCAGAGCCCTGCGGTACGATCTGCTGCCTTTTTCCTGTATGGAAGTCGGGAAAATTGATTTAGAGAAAATTATGATATCCGGCCTGCTCCCTCCCCATTTTTTATCCGATAAGCCCCTTGATTTTATTCGATCCTATATTGGGGATTATCTGAAAGAAGAAATAGCCCTGGAAGCACAGATCCAGAAAATTCCTCAGTTTAACGATTTTCTGCGGGTAGCTGCTTTAACATCAGGAGAACTGCTGAATTATTCGAATGTTGCCAGGGAAGCAGGGATAAGCAATAAAGTGGTGAGATTATATTTTGATATTTTAGAAAATACAATGATGGGGTTCCGGATCCATTCCTGGAAGAGTTCAAAAAAAAGAAGGATGATATTAGCTGAAAAATTTTATCTTTTTGATGTAGGTATTTCCAACTATCTTTCTAAACGGCAGCCAAAACAGGGAACACCAGAATTCGGTAAATCCTTTGAACATTTAATACTTCTGGAATTATGGGCATATAAGCATTATAGAAGCCCTGAACTTGATATTTCCTATTGGAGAACGAGCACAGGATATGAAGTTGATTTCATCCTTGGAGATAAACAGGTCGCATTGGAAGTGAAATCAGGAAAAATTGTGCATGACATAGCACTAAAAGGTTTAAAAGCCCTGCAGGAAGACGGAGCTGTCAAAAATCTGCTAGTAGTAAGCAAGGAAAAATATCCACGAACACTAGGCGACATCACAATTCTGCCATGGAAAATGTTTCTTGAAAAATTATGGTCCGGTGATTTCGGAATTTAGTACTGCCGGTAAAACTGCCGGCAGCACTGTAGAAACCGGCAGCTTCACCGCAATTCTTACATATAAATTTCTAAGCGTAGGGATACTCCGGAGATTTCAGGTCCTTCTCATAGGCTTCCCATTCCTTGCCGGAAATAAGCCCGTTTTTCCTGTAATGCTCCCTTGCCTCGTTCAGTATTTTTTCTATATCGTTCTCTTCACTTGAAGATAGAGGTTCCGGTTTGTAGTTCTCCAGAATTTCGTCCATCCGGTCCTTTGCGTATCCGATGCAGTCTTTTTTATCCGCCTCCATCCATTCACCGTAGGTCAGGCTGTCAGCGCTCTTCGGAATAAACTGGGATTGCCTCCACCATTTCCTTGTATGCGCTTCGGTGAGGAAGGTCCCGGGAATCGGCCCGACATTGTTGATTACATCAAAAGCAAGGGTTTCCTGATTCACCTCTACTCCTTCCATAAGCCGGGCAATCATTCCGGCGACATCATCATCGAGAATCAGCTGGACAGGATGAAACGCCAGTTCTCCGTATACACATCCGTGATAGCCGATTTCATTGGCGCCGGAAAGAAGGGACAGCATTACCGCGCTTGTTTTCTCATAACCGCATTGATAATCAATCTTCTTGGAATTGGAAGCCCCTGTTGAGTGATTGCCGATAGGAATCTTATATCCCCGCCAAATCTGGTTGAATACAAGCTGATGGATTGAACTTTCTATCCGCCCGAAAACCGGATAGCCTGTCCGCATATTCTGGGAAAATCCGAAATCGCTCACAAGAACGCCGGTCCCGGGTTTTATTAACTGCACCAGGACTAATCCGGCCATTAACTCGGCGTTATTGGTTACTGTAGCCCCTGCTGTTGTAACCGGCGAAGTGGCCCCGTAAGTTGCACCGCTCTGAAGATATATCGGGAATCCTGCCTCCACATTCCTGAAAGCCGATATGCACGCATCTTCCTGGTATGACAGGGGAGGAGAAACAGCGACAACTCCCAGGTTGACCGCGCCCAGGGCCTTTGCCATGTTAATTGCAAATACTTCGCAGTCATTACCGTAATTGCAGTGAAGGGGCAGCGTACTGTTTCTGAAGTTGGCTGCGTCCCCTTCCAGCATCTGCATTACAGGAGGAACATCCTTAAATCCGAAAAACGGCACATAGGACCCTGTATAGTGAACAGTATCCAAAGCGTCCATTATCCTGACTGTGTCGTAAAATTCCTTCCGCGTCGGTGTCCGCGGCTCCCATGTGTCCAGGTCAAAAATATCTTTGCCGGGAAAGGGGAGAAAACAGGAAGTGTTTCCGCCGAAGCTCAGCTCCTGGTCGGCCCGGCCCTTCAGCTGAAAGCTGCTGGGGCACTGCCGTAAGGACTGTTCCACCAATCCCCGGGGAAATTTTACCAGGTTGTTTTCCATATCAACATCACAGTCATTGTCCTTGAATAATTTCAGGGCCCTTTCACTTTCGAACCTGACCCCGGTATTCTGCAGGACATCCAGAGTGTTTTTATGAATTAATTCTATCTGCTCTTTAGAGAGTATCTCCATGGGTTTTATATTTCTTATAATTCCTTTTTTCCGTGCCATACTCTATTACTCCTTTCCCAGTAATCTTTTACATAATCTCGGTGCTCTCGGAGCAGTACCTTCAAAGCCGTCTGCACCGATCTCATCAGCATAGTCCTGATTCGCGGCTGCGCCGCCGATAACGACCTTTACCTTGTCCCTGATTCCCTTTTCCACAAGGGCCTCAATTGTTTTCCGCTGATTCGTAACAGTCGTTGTCAGCAGCGCGGATAATGCCAGGACATCAGGCTTATACTTATCTATTGCCTCTATGAACTTTTCTGTTGATACATCAACTCCCAAGTCAATAACCCTGAAATTTTCCGCAACGAGAAATGTCTTTACCATGGTCTTGCCGATATCGTGCAGATCGCCTTTAACAGTCCCAAGGACAATTGTGCCGATTTTTTCCACTGCCTGTCCGGTTTTTTCGATTTCCTCTTCCACAATGGCAATAGCCCCGGACATCGCACTTGCCGCACCAACCAGCTCAGGAAGGAAGAGTTCTCCTTTTCCAAATTTGTCGCCGATTTCCCTGATAACTTCGGTTGTGGCATCCAATATTTTTCCTGGATTCACACCTTCATTTAAAGCTTCCTCAGCCATTTGCGTTGCGAGGTTTTTGTCGTACGATATAATCGCATCTTTCAATTTAAGTATTGCTTCTGACATATAAATATACCCTCCAATATGTTAGAAAGATTTTCTTTTTATAAGTTCAGTCGGGAGATAATAATCCCGTTTCTCTGTTTCTTCCTGATTGATTCTCTTTTCTAATACTTCCGCGGCCTTTTCCCCGATTTCATAGGCAGGCTGCTTTACAACTGACAGCGGCGGCTTTACAATGCGTTCCCATTCGAAATCGTCGTACCCGATCACCGCAATCCGGTCCGGAATAGCAATATCGCGGTCGTTCAGGCACTGGAGTCCGCCCATGGAAAGCACATTATCAGTATAAAAAATTGCTGTTGCTTCTTTCCCGCCGGAAAGAACCTCTTCCGTGAGCCTGTATCCTGTCTGATAATCAAAAGGCCCTCTCTTGATTATCATGTTTTCTCCTCTGATGTCCGCTTTTTCCAGACTGTCTTTATAACCCTGTATTCTATCCAGCACAGTTGTTACGTTCAGTTCACTGGATATACACGCAATATTCCTGTGCCCCTCTGCGATAAGCGCCTCTACAGCTTCCGCTGAACCTCTGTAGTTATCAGACATCACGCAATCGCAGTGAAATTTTTCCGCTTTCCGGTCTATAAGAACCACAGGACAGCTGATTTTAGGATTGTTGGAAAGATAGGAGTGGTCACCCTCTGCAGGCAGAAGGATAAGCCCGTCGATAGACCGAACATAAAATGCTTCAGCTTTGGACTGTTCATCTTCCAGGGTGTTGTCATAACTGCTGAGAATGACATCATAACCGAGCTGCCGGAATTTATTCTGAACGCCGTGAGCGAGTTTCATGAAGTAATAGTCGAAATTATCGATCAGCATTATCGGCATTAAAACGCCGATAATGTTTGTTTTCCGGTTCCTGAGGCCCCGGGCAATCAGACTCGGACGGTAATCCAGGTCATCCATTGCCTTAAGCACGTTATTTTTCGATTTTTCCGAAACAAACCGGGTGCTGTTAATAACATGGGAGACCGTGGCTGTTGATACCCCGGCCCTCTCCGCGACAGTTTTTATGGTAATGCTTTCAGGTTTCTTTTTCATAGCTGCGTAATCGATTACCGTAAACGTTTACGGTAATCGATTACTTGAGTATATCTTACTTTCGGAGAATGTCAAGAAAAATTTTATAAAAGAGGATCTGTCAGGAATTTCTTCTTGAATAAAGGAAATGAGATATCAAGCTTGTCCTGATTCGCCTAATTCTTACTGCTATCTTATTCGAATTTGACTTTTTCTATAGTTAAAACTCTATTTCCTCCAACAGAAGGGTATTGAAAGATCCCTTCTGTTGGAAAATGAATATTACAGCAGATTAAAATCCCTCGTAGGCAAGACCAAAGGGCTTTCCCTTAATAAACTTACCCTGGCCTTCTTTACCGAGGAATTCACCATTATCAAATACAAGGCTTCCACGAAGGTAGACTTTCGTCGGCTTCCCGATATAATCCATACCCTCGTATGTATTGAAATCAACACCGTGAAAGCTGTCCTTCACACTAATTTTGCCTTTTGCCTTGGGGTCAAAAAGTACGACATCCGCATCCGACCCTACAGCCAAAGTTCCCTTTTTCGGATACAATCCGTTTATCTTAGCCGGCGCTGCAGCCCACAACTCTACAAACCTCTGTTTAGATAGTTTTCCGCTCTCCACTCCGTTTGTCCAGAGAACCTGCAGCCTGTCCTGGAGTCCGGGGGCCCCGTTCGGAATACTGGTAAAATCCCCTTTCCCCAGATGCTTTTGTTCCGCCCAATCGAAACCGCAGTGATCAGAGCTCACACATCGCAGCCAGTCCTTTTGTATTGCTTCCCATAGCGAATCAATATGCTCCTTCGAGCGGAGGGCAGGTGAGCAAACGTACTTTGCGCCTTCGAAGTCCGGCTTTGCCAGATTTTCTGTTTCGAGAACAAGATAGTGAGTGCACGTTTCTCCAAAAATGTTCAAGCCGCGGATATATGCTTCGCGAATCGCCTCCATCGCTGCTTTTGCGGAAACATGAACGACAAACAGCGGCGCATTCGCTGCCTCCGCTAAACAGATTGCCCGCTGGGTGCATTCCGTTTCAACTATAGGGGGGCGTGATACCGCGTGGTAAATGGGATCAACATTCCCCTGGGCGATGCATTCTTTCTGCAATACGTCTATCATCTCGGCGTTTTCCGCATGTACCATTATGGTGACCCCTGAATTTGTCGATGCCCGGAGCGCCTTGAAAACGGAATCATCGTCACAATGGTACGGCATCCCTTTATATGCCATGAACAGTTTCAATGTTGGAACGCCGATATCCGGGAGTTTTTCTATTTCCTTGAAAAGCGCCTCATTCGGATCAAATACAACTCCGTGAAAACCGTAATCGCACATCGCTTTCGGGGCTGCCTTCTCTTCATTATATCGATCGATTGATTCCTTAAGGCTTTTACCTATTTCCTGGTTGGCGAAATCCACGATGGTAGTGGTGCCTCCCGCAATCGCAGCATTCGAGTTCTCGAATCCTCTGACTGTCGCTGTTTTAAACGTAAAATTGAAGTGTGTGTGTTGATCCACACCGCCGGGAAGAACGTAAAGACCAGCAGCATCTACAACTTGGTCCGCAGGTCTACCAAGATTTTGTCCGACGGCAGTAATAGTCTCGTTTTCAATCAGAAGATCGCCTACAAACTCGTTTTCTGAAGTGATAATGGTTCCATTTTTTATTAACAGACTCATCTTTTTATCCTCCTAATAAATGTATATTTACTATTGATTTAACTATAACCGCCAAATCAATGTTACTTCTGAAAAGCGGCTATAGACTTTCTGTTTACCCTGTTTTATCCGCCCTTTTTTCCGGTAAAAGATTACATTCGATGATAATTTCAGCTGTCCATTTCGCACCTAAACCGACAACATCAGTACATTTGTCCGTATAAGAACCTGCCTCCTGAAACTTGAGGTAGTCATCGGGATCCGCAGTGTAAAAAGGACGATTAAATATCTTCATCATTATATCCCTGCAGAAGATAGTCCCATATTTTTCAATAAATCTTCGATGCAATTTCCTCGTCAATTCGTATGTCCGCGAAACATCGATATCTTCAAAACGGGTTCTATCTCTCCCGGTTAAACAGCTAAGTACAGCAATACCTCCGGCATATGCTCCGCAGCCGTTGCTGCATATCCCGCCGCCTCCGCCGCCGAAACCAGTCATGGCCTTGAACGCACTGCCGAATGAAACTGAAAACGCATCCTCTACTGCCGCGACAACACATTGTGCACACCCATGGTATTTCTTTTCGTATTCATACCCAAGGGAATATGCTTGTTCGCAGAAATCCTTCATTGTTTCCTCATGCTTCTGCTAGGCTTTGTAATGTACGGGTGAGCACTTTTACTCCGTTCTCTATGTCCTCCCACTCCGTCCACTCCATCGGTGCATGGCTAATGCCTTTCACACTAGGGACAAAT
>Ga0272441_10014040_pt1 | contig 11428 bp, 9 predicted proteins | sample SSMProp6N_FD_193582 | JGI IMG/M metagenome (GOLD analysis project Ga0272441, IMG submission 193582) | Marine sediment archaeal communities from Little Sippewissett salt marsh, Falmouth, MA, United States - SSM-Prop-6N | ecosystem: Environmental > Aquatic > Marine > Wetlands > Sediment ... | reverse complement strand
TGGATGGATCGAGGATGACATCGCACAGCTGTATCCGAACTTTGCATCCGGCGCACTGACATTCCGCGAGGAAGTCGCCCAGCGTCTGGCGCAGATTGAGGGTGCCCTGGGCCAAGTTTCCGGAGTCTTCCAACAGGCGCAAGAGCAGCAGAAAGTTCAGGCTGCATCGTCTGTGATGGATCGTATCAAAGCTCACCTGACCAAGATCTCCCAGGAGGGCGAAATCTTTGCTCCCCTCGCAGACCCTGAGAAGCAAATTGAATTCTTATCTCAAATCCGAGACAGGCTCAATCCCCCCGTAGAATTGCTTCTTAACAACCCGGACATCATGCGTGAGTACTGGGTAGGTTCTAACCATGAGACGGTTCTAGCCTCAGTGGCCCAAGCGAAGCAGAACTCGAACGCAACCAAGCAGCGACAGCGCAGCTTGGCAGCGGGAGAGGGATCTTCAGCACGGCCGGCTGCAGCCGCACCCAGAGCGCTACCGGGTGAAGAGGAGGGATGGGCTGATCTCTAGTTCTTGAAAGGAACTAAATCATGGCCATTCTTGGTATGCGTGGGACTGGTTCCTGGTCCTCAGATGAGCGACCCACCAATTTCCGCGAGAAAATCCTGTATCTCTATCCCAACAGCCCGGCGATTCTGACTGCCATCACTGGTAAGCTGAAGTCCGAAGCTGTCAACGACCCCAAGTTCACCATCTTCGAGAAGGGTCTGCCCCCGCAGCGGGCGCGGATCACCTCGACCGGTACTGGGGCCACGATCGAACTGTCGGACATCGCCGAGGGCGGTGCCTCTGACACCCCGAACAACATCTTCCGTGTTGGTCATGTTGCCATGGTCGAGCGGACCCAGGAAGTTGTTTGGATCACGGCTATCGATGCCGGCGGCGAGAACCTCACGGTTCTTCGCGGCAACTCGGTGGGTTCCACCACGGCGGCTACCGTCGCTGGTGACTACCTCCTGATCATCGGTAACCACAACGCTGAGGGCGCGAGCACTCCCATGGCGCAGTCGGTCAACCCCGACACGATCAGCAACTACACGCAGATCTTCCGTACTGCGATGTCGCTGACTGGTACCGCGAAGGAAACCTACCTGCGGACCGGCGAGGTCGAGAAGGAACTGAAGCGTGAAGCTGCCGAGCGTCATGCGATCGAGATGGAGTGGGCGTTCATTTTTGGTCAGCCGCACCAGGGCACCAATGGCGACGGTTACTACGACCGTACGACCGGTGGTGTGCTGAGCTTCCTGACCGGCAGTGATGCCAACTCGCTCGACTTCGACGGTGCCGTCACCAAGGATGCGTGGGAAGGATTCCTTGAGGATCTCTTCACCGTCCCGACCGGCTCCTCGGAGAAGCTCTGCCTCTGCGGTAACCGTGCCCTGACGACTCTCAATGCCATGGCCCAGGCCTACGGTCAGATTCAGCTGACCCCGACCTCGGAATCCTACGGGATGAAGTTCATGCGCTATGAGACTCCCTACGGCACCCTCCAGCTGAAGGGTCACCCGCTGCTCTCGCAGAACCCGACCTTCGCCAGCTGGGGCTTCATCATCGATCCGAAGAATGTGGTGTATCGTCCGTTGAAGAACCGCGACACCAAGTTCCTCACGGATCGCCAGGACAACGGTGCGGATGCGATCGTTCATGAGTTCCTGACCGAGTGTGGTCTTGAGCTTCGCCATGTGCCGACGCATGGTGTCTTCATGAACGCCAGCGCCTTCACTCCGTAAACACCACTACCGTCCCAACCACGGTAGTTCCGGGGCCCTCCGGGGCCCCACCTTTTGACAGCCACACAGTTATGGCGGGGTGTCCGTTGTGGCCGGACGCGGGCTCTGCCCAGCCCCGCCTCCTTTTATGAGAACCCCGAAAGGACAATACAATGGCAGGAGCAGTTCTGACAGAAACCAGAGTGAGTTCATGGATCGACCGTCAGGGTGGGAACTATCGTGAGGGCTATGTTGACATCAGCTGGCCCGACAGCGCTGATCACCTTGCAGCCGGCGACTCATTCGATACCGACAATTTCGCGCCGGGCATTACCTTGAGTGAGATGACCCCGGTCAACGGTGGGACGGCAACCTATGAGTTTGTCGTCGACCTCGACAACGCCAAGATCCTGACCTACGCCAGGATCGGCGGTGTAGTTGTTGCTGATACGACCAACCTCAATGGTCTGACCCAGCGCTTCTACTACCGTGGCATCTAACTAGAAAGGACAAAAGCATATGGCCGTTTCTGCATCCGTTGCAAAGCGTATCACCAATCGCTCTGACGTTAATCGCGTCTCGGATATTGGTGAGATTCCCGTAGTCCGCGAGGGCTATGTTGACATCACTTTTGACGATTCGTATGCGGTCGGTGGCGAAGCGATCGCCGTGACCGACATCGATGAAGACTTTTCGGAACTCCTCGAACTCTCGCAGGTTTCCTCGGAAGAGTCCGCCGACTATGAATTTCGCTGGGATCGCGCCAACGGCAAAATCAAGGCGTTCTACAAGGGCTGGGCCGACAAGGTTAAGTCTGGTGTGATTACCGATGACAATTCCGCAGCCAGCAATGGCACCGACGTTCTGGTTGGTCCCTGTCCGGTTGCGAACGGCGGGCCGGGCGCTGTTCTGCCCGATGCTCAATTCCTCGATTCCGAGAATGCTGGTAATGCAATTGCACTTGCTCGCATCGCCTCGGGTGGTCCCTATACCCTGATCGATGACAATGCCGGCTCCACTGGCGGCGTTGCTCTCTACTTTGATGAGGATGCTACAGACCCGGCGCGGCGGTTCCTTGCCAATATCACCGCCGCTCGCGACGGCTTGCTCTGGCTTTCGGATGGTTCGGCCATCTATATCAAGTACGATGCCACGCCGGATGGCGAGGGCGTTGCCGTTCACTTCGACGACAACGCCGCCAACGACTATGAGCGGCTCCTGTTTGTGAGCCCGACTGACGCCGATGGCGCTTTCGAGACCTATGGTCAGGTTGCTCCGGCCACCGATCTGTCGGGTGAGACGATCCGCTTCTACTTCAAAGCGGTGTAGTCATGGCTGAAGTCAAATCCTACATCTGCACCAAAAATCCGAGGCATCGGATCGGTGCTGGTGTCCGGTTCAAGGATGGCTGGTTCACTACTGCCAGCAAATTCCTGCAGGACAAAGTTGAATCGAACGGCTGGTTCGGTTGCCACATCATCGAAGTCCCAGCGGAGTACGTCGACCAGGACGGTCCGGAGGCCGGAGGCGATGTGGATTTGGACACTGATATTGATTTCGCTGAGCCGCCGATGCCGGCCGGCGATACTGATCAGGCGACCGAGCCCGACGAACAACCACAATCTAACTCAGCGGCCATTGTGCCGCTGGGAGAGGTGCGTCCGGAGATGACTCTGGCCGATGCCATCGCCGCTACCAGGGATGCCGAGGATGCGATCGAGCCCACCCCGGAACCTGAAGAGGAAGACGACCCCGAGTTGGCCGACCCTGCCTGGAATGATCTGAGCGCCACTGATATCATTCGCATGAAGGTAGCCGACCTCAGGGCTCTCGCAACCGAGCTTGGCATTGATCAAGAGGAAATGAAAACTGGCGCTGTTCGCAGGGAGGTTCGCCTCAAGCTGGGAGTCTAGCATGAGTCGAGACCTGCAGACACTACGGACCGAGGTTCGGAAGTGGCTCGCTGTCGATGAAAAGCGTCTGCCAGATGCCCAGATTGACATGATGGTCAATGTGGTTCTGACAGACATTTCGCGCAGGTGTGACGTTTCTGAGTTTGAGGGCGATACCTCCTTTACGTTCACCACCATCCGTGCAACGGATATGGACAATGAGGCGTGGCCGCTCTCGCTGATCACCGGTCAGTACAACTACAACACAATCTCCCAAGTGCTGCCGTCTGACTTCAGCCGGCCGCATTCTGTTTTCTGGATGGACGGCAACACGCCAGTCTACCTGGAGCAGATTTCCTTCGAAGAGTTCCAAGACAACTTCAAGTCCATCGACCAAGGCGATCCCACCCATTACGCCCTGTGGGGTGGCAAGATCTACTGCGCCCCGGTCCCCAATGAAGACACCGAAGTCTACGCCTACTACTACGCCCACCCACCGGTGCACGGCGAGGCAACTGGCGAGGTCACCACTTCGGCTTTCTTGACCAAACATTTTGATTTGGTTCTCTACGGCGTGATGGCTGAGTCCTGCCGATACCTGCTGGAAGACCAGCGATTCCAAATGTACACCCAGGCCTTTGAGTCCCGGCTTCGCCGGTTCTTTATTCAGGAAGCCCGCAAGCATTACGCCGGCCTCCGGCCAGAGTCCAAGATTCCATAGGAGAAGTGAATGGGCATCCCGACACAATTTGATGGTTCCCTGATTTCCGGCTCAGATCAGATCAGTGCCGGGCCGGACTCGATCATGCGGCTACAGCAGATCGTGGCCGATGTTCTGGATATTCCGCTGTCTACCAGTATCGGTGATACAGCCTTCAACTTCAATCCGTCGACCGGTCTTTTCGAGGGCACCGAGTTCAAGTTTTCTGCAGACAACCTCCCTAATGATGCTGGTCTTATCCTGACCGACACCGATGCCGATGCCACCTGGCGGTGGGTGGTAAAGGGCGACCATGAAAGCTACGGTGATGTTGCTATTCTGCAGCACTACACAGGCTCTGGTTGGCTGGATGTGATGTGGGTGGCCGACGACAAGGTCTACCACAGGTTCTACACCGATGGCTTTGGGGGCGGCGGCGGCGGCGATGAAGGTGGTGGTGGTGGTGAAGGCGGATCTGTCTGGACCGTAAATGACAATGGCAACGGAACCATGTGGGTGTCTCCGGTTGATGGAGATGTCCGCATTGGAGTTGCTGACACCGGTATTGATACCGCTCAATTGGCAACTGACGCGGTAACTGCCGACAAGCTCGCTGAAGATGCAGTCGCCCCGAGAAATGTTCAAAGTGGTGCCATTACTTACGGAGCAGTCGCCGTAAATGCCATGGATCCAGGCTCGATTAGGGGCCCAGGTTTAGGTCAGGGGATGCGAGTCATCACCGGCTATGAAGGCAACAAGGCACAGTGGACCGACGTCCAGGCAGTGGCGTCCTCGGCCGGTGCATTTGGCGTGTTCAGAAACACTGACCCTGAGTTAGACAATTCTTCCAACAACCTTATTGCACATGGCAACGGTAACGCCCTTGGCTGGGAACACAGAACCACTGTTGGGGTGTCTGCAACTGGACCACAGGCCGGAACAAAAAATGATGTCACCTTTTCGGGTGGACAGGACACAACCATAACCATCAACAGGGGCGGTGTCTGGAGGGTTAAGTTTGACATACAGTTGGCTGCAAGGTCGGCTGACCAAGATGGCGAAATCGGCCTGAGAATTACCAGACCAAACGGTGACGGCATCATTTATGACAAAACTCAACGCTATGATTATCCTGGTTCTGGCATTTGGCCCATCATGCTCACCGCTGAAACGATCATAGACTTCACATACGGAAGCAACGACAACGTTTTCTATGTAACCCCAAGGGCAGACTTTGATGGTGGTTCATTGAAGACCGCAGAAATGACTTTTGCCATGCTCACTGTCCAGCGCCTGGGCGGAGCCGGCTAAATGGCAACCTCCTCACCCAAGGTTCCGATCCCCCTGCCGGTGCAGGGTGTTCTTGCCGGGATCAACCCCCGGCTGATCGGCCCCACCGGATTGGTCAAGAGCAAGAACTGGATCTTCCGTGACGGCAGCTTTCAGAGCCGTGACGGTCTGCTGCCGCTTGGGATGGATGGCGTTGGCCCAGCCGAGGGCGTGTGCAACCTGGTGGCCACCGACAACCTTGCTGAGCCCAATGAGACGTTTCCGTTCTCTGAGTTTGAAAGAGACACTGAAGCGGTTGATTGGTGGGTGTGGACTTACGGTGTTGGCGGCAAAACCGAAAGGACTCACACGCTTGCATACAATGATGTCTTTCTGACCGAGCAGGCGGCAACAGCAATCGAGAGCAGCAACAATCAAAAACATTCTCCATTTTACTATTTGCGACGCTATACATCACAGTCTCCAACCGAGCTTGATGAACGGTGGACCATGTTCAACTACGGCATGACCATTGACTTCATCACCGGCAACTGGTTGGCACCGAAGTTCAGCTACAGCACCGATGATGGTGGGCCGCTGTATGACAGCGATCCGCTGGGGCCGTATGAAGCCAACTTCACAATTGAGATGCAGGCCTGGCAGGTGGGCGACCCTGACTTCCTTGGCGAAGCCGGCGACAACTTTCTTCGCGGAACCTTTGAGTCGGCCGATGTTTCCGACGCTGCCCTCTTTGCTCCGTTCTGCGAGCTTCCAGAACAGCACCTTGGTGAAGAGTATGAAATTCGCCTCAAGATCGCTTCTGACGCAGATGCAAAGTGGGTGAAGGCTGTCCCTGTCAGCTTCAAGTATGACGGCACCACGGACATTATGAGCCCGTCATTGTACCCTCCGCCGGACCCGCCGAGTAACCCCCCACCTGGCGGTGGCACGGTTACCGGCAGCACTGATCCGACGCCTGATCCTAGACTGCCTGGGTGGACAGGTGCGCCGGCCGAGGGATATGAAGAGGAACTCAACTGGGTCCGGCACAACTACGGCGACCTGACCTTTCATGATTCTCTGCTTGACACTATTGCTGAACCGGACTGGTCTGACGACAATGAGTTTGTCATAGTAGTCGACATGGCTGATTATGATGAGCACACCCACCTTGGACTCTTTCTCATCTTCGAAGCTGAGGAAGATGCGACCATAGCCTTCGGCCAGTATCAAGTCGCCTGGGGTGATACCAACGCATACAGACTGCCGAGCGCCGAGCCGACTGCGCCTGGTGTTGGCAAGGTTTCAGTTTATCAGCGGCCCATGGGTATCACACAGTACGACCGTACCCAGGCACAGATCTTCACAGTCATGGGAACCAAGAAGGGCTGGTGGAAGAACAACGTCAGCGATCAAACCTGGATTGACATCACCGATCCAGAAGATCAGCTGAACGGAACAGATGTGAGCCAAGTCGTCTTCCGCACCTTCGAAGACGACAATGGCAACAAGGTTTTGCTGGGAACAAACGGCAAGGAAACCGTCAAGTATTGGGACGGAGCATCGGAGACGTACTCCGAAGTCGTCAATGAATATGACGGAACCGATGCGGGAGATGACCCCGACTGGGAAGACTCGACCATGATCGCAAAGGCGATGGCCGTCACCTTCAACCGGATTATGTGGGGTAACATCAACACCACCTGTGATGCCACCTACGATCTGCCTGACGGCATCATTACCTCAGAAGCCCTGTACTACGATCGCTGGCATGACGGTTCAGTGGTTCGCCTGGCCGACACTCCGGGCCCGATCACCTCGCTCATGGAGATGGGTAACCAGCTGACCGCGATCTACAAAACGGATGCGATCTATGTTGCGCAGGCACAGGGTGGTGCGATTCCGTTCAGCTACCAGCTGAAGTCCGCACAAATCTCCGGGCCTGCAAGCCCGCTGGCGGTGGTCCAGGTCGATGAAGGGCTCCACATCTACCTCTCGCAGGATGGTGACCTTGTCCTCTTTGATGGTGTCCGACCGCGATCACTGACGCCAACGGCTCACAACTACCTTCAAACCGTGCTCGACTTCAAGAGTATCGGCCAGTGTTTCGGCATGTACAACCGGGCTCTCAAAGAACTCTACTTCATCTACCCGCCCCAGGGATCCGAGGGTGAAACAGAGGCTCAGTCGGGAATCATGATCTCGATGCAGAATCCCTCTCAGCCGACGATCTGGCCCCTTGCGTGGGCGTTCCCGATCACGGCCGGCACCTTCAGCTACATCAACCAGTCGAAGCTCTTCAAGGAAGAGACCAGGTGGTGGGAAGAGGTCGACGTCACATGGGACTCATTCACCCGCTACACGCCCAACATGCTCTTCTGCTCTGCCAGCACAGACAATGTTGGAATGCCAGGAACTCCGGAAGGTGTTGCGTTCAACCAGCGTGGTGACAAAGACTGGCACGGTCCAATGTCGCTGAACTTCGAAACCGGCATCAGTGACTTTGACGACCTGACCAGGTTCAAAACGGTCAAGGAGATCGACCACCTCTTCAACCCGATCCCAGGACAAGAGGTCCAGATTCTTCTCCGGAAGTACGACTACTCCACCTCCAACTACATCAGCGATGTGGACACCATTGACCTGACAGAGGGTCCTTACATCTCCTCGCACCGCCTGAGCGGTCGGATGTTTGCCCTTGGCATCAAGGCCGATGTGAGCCACCGGCTTGAATGGGGAGGTTCGGAAGCTTCCATCCATATGAGGGGTCTGCGTTAATGGCAACCAAGCAGAAAGCCTTCACCAAGCGGCCGGGAACGCTCCTCACAATCCCGTACTTCCCGGTGGCCGACACCCGGCAGTGGGAGGGTCAACACACCGCTGCGGTGCAAGATGCGTTCCGCGTCTACGGCGACCGCATCGAAGAGTTGACAGTATTCGGCACCAACGCCGACCGGCCGGACCCCAAAGGCACGGCTACTTTCTACTTTGAGGTGGACAATGGCCGGCTGTACTTCGATGGGCTACAGGATGATGGCCTGACGGCCGAGTGGTTCTGGCTCGGCGCTGAGCCGGAGGTTATGCCGCAGATGCTGGCGTTCGCCGGCCTTGACGGAGAGACCGGGTTTAGCAACACCAACACTGACTCAGAGCTTATCTCCGACGCAGCGACGCGATCGATCAGTCTGGAACCCACAGACGTTAGCTATGTGGTGTGGGTGAAGGGTGTCAAGTACACCATTACCGAATCAATGACCATCTTCTTAGATGATGTTGATGGCCGACACTGTGTTGTCATCGATGCCACCGGCACCATGGTTGATCTTGGCGATGCCAGCTTCCTCGACATCATCCGTGATAACGCATACGTCTGCGAAGTCTATGTTGGCGATAGCGAGATCAAGTGGGTGGCCGATGAACGGCACGGCCTTATGCCATGGCGAGTTCACTACCAACAGCACATTGACGGCGGCACGGTCCATGTGAGCGGTCTGGGACTGCAGAATTTTTCTGCTGGTGAGAACGGATCCCAAGACTCTCACGCCGAGTTTACGGGTGCTGAAGGCGTTATTCTGGATGAGGACCTTCAGCTTACCATTTCCACCAATATTGAATTTCCAGTCTTCTACAGGTCTGGTGCTGCCGGAGACTGGAAGGTTAACAACGTTTTCGATGTGCCGATCATTCATGGGGCTGGTGATGTGGCACAGTGGAATGAATACACTGGAGCGACCTGGCAGTTATCTGATGTCGACAATGCCGACTTTTTCTTGGTTCACATCTTTGCCACCACAATCAGATACGCAGATGACAACATCTGCAATGGCTACATTGCGATTCTTGGTCAGGCTGAGTACAACACAATAGGCCAGGCGCGAGATGGTGCAGTTGAAGAGCTTTCGGGTCTGATCACGGCCGGCTTGCCTATGGCCGAGTTTGTTCCGGTTGGTACCGTTATTTACCAATACAGGAACACTTACAGCAACCTCTACCACTGCCGGGTGGTATCGGATGATGACGGAAACGATTATGTTTCCTGGTTGAACCAGAGTCTAACTCCGTCTACGCCGCCGATCGCCCACCCCAATACCAGCAACCGCGATGCTGCCAGCCAGCACCCAGCCTCATCGATTGACTCCGATGTGTCGTCATTTGACAACATTCTGTCGTCATCCGAAACCACGGTGCAGCTTGCCCTGGATGTGCTCGACGACCACGCACATGACGATCGCTACTACACTGAGACCGAAGTCGACAACCTGTTGACCGGTTATGCCACTTCCGGTCATACGCATGATGACAGGTATTACACGGAAACCGAGATCGACAACCTCCTCGCCGGATACTCGGTTACCAGCCACACTCACACTGAGGTAGATGTCACCGACCTCGACAAGTACACCCAGGCAGAGGTGGATAACCTGCTGAGCGGGAAGGCCGACAGCTCGCACACACACACCGAGTCCGACATCACTGACCTGGACAAGTACACCCAGGCAGAGGTGAACTCGCTCTTGGGAGCGTACCTCAAGAAGGATGGCAGCGTTGCGCTGACGGCTCCCTGGTCCGCCGGTCAGGCGATTACCTCGACCGGGTTTATTGCCGCAAGCGGTGATGTGGAGGTCAGTGGTCCATTGGGCGCATTCAAGGATTCAGTCCTTGGTGACATGCTCAAATACAACAACTTGACCGGGGTGGAGGTTGGTAACAGTGGCGCGGAATTGTTTCTGATTTCCAACGCTTATGTTGCTTCACCCAATCCGCTCTTGGTTGGTACCGTCAATGAATACTCGACTGGCAATGGGGTAACCATTGATGGTGTTCTCCTTAAAGACGGCGAGACCATTCTTGATAACTCCAATTACATCAAGGGTCTCAACTCATCGTCTGGCGTCAAGAAGCTCCTCGGGATCAACGGATCGGATGAGGTGATCCTTGGTGACACTGATGTGTCTATGCAGCTGAAAGCCTACACCGACGCCGGCATGTACATTTACGGCGACAGCTTTCACCGCTTCGAGCGTGAGATGCAGACCGGCGGAACGCTTACCGCAAACCAGGCCTCTATGGTCCTGGCGATGACTACCGATGGATCGACGACCATGGGTGATGGCGGCGGGCCAGACTTCTTGTTCGAGTGTGAGAACGCTGCCGGCAGCGCCAAGTATCTCGGCCGAATTGGTGGTCTCTGGTACAACTCGGCGGCAGGGTCGGAAACTGGGTATTTGCAGTTCAGGATTCGCGGGACCTCCGGAGATAACTTTGCCGGCACAAATGGAATGCACATCATTCCAGGTGTCCATGTGATCTTAGCTGCCGACTCAGCAGCACCAGCTGATGCAGACCTTTGGAATGAATCGTTATCGTTTTACTTTGATGCAGGGACAAACAAAATCAAGGTGAAGCACAAATCTAGCGGCGGAACGGTTCGGACCGGTGACGTCGCAACCGTCTCATAGGGGAGAGCCACATGACTCTAGAAGAACGGAAGGTACAGTTGATTATCACCAAAGCCCAGGCAAAGGAAAAGATCCAAATGCTTGAGGCAATGGTGGCACAGCTTCGCTCAAAAACTGACGCAATTACTGGACAGATTGACCTCATTGATGAGTTGCTTTCTGAAGAGAAAGAGGCTGACAATGCGGATTGAATTTGTCCATTGTACCGTCCCGAATAGCCACAAGTATTTGCGGGCCACGCTGGCCCGAATCGTGGCCTTTTGCAAGTCACTCGACTCGGATGCGGACCCGGAGCGCATGTACACCGACTGTGCCGCCAATTACTTTTTCGAAGACCCTGGCCTGGTGATGCTGGCCGGGATCGATGACAACGATAAAGTTGTGGCGCACCT
>Ga0272441_10014039_pt1 | contig 11428 bp, 9 predicted proteins | sample SSMProp6N_FD_193582 | JGI IMG/M metagenome (GOLD analysis project Ga0272441, IMG submission 193582) | Marine sediment archaeal communities from Little Sippewissett salt marsh, Falmouth, MA, United States - SSM-Prop-6N | ecosystem: Environmental > Aquatic > Marine > Wetlands > Sediment ... | reverse complement strand
AGGCACTCGATCAGCGCAGGCACCTCGACCGCGCCTGCCGTGCGCGCCAGTGCTCGGACGGCCGAAAGGCGCACGGCGAACTTCTGTCGCCTGTCAAGGAGCCCCACGACCTTCGGTGCGGCGGAGGCAACGGCGTTCGCCTCCACCGCTTCCAGCGTCGCGACGAGCTGCGGGGCGTCGCTGAAGACCTCCAGGCATCTCGGCAGAAGCGCGTTCACGCGCGCATCACGCTTGCCCCTGAACGCGCGCAGGAGCGCGATCCTGACGGCTGTCGACCTCGGCCTCGCAAAGGCGGCCACCATCGCCTGAGTGGAGCGCGGGGAGCGCATCTGTCTCAGCGCGTCCTGGGCCGCACCGGAGACCCTCCGGTTCCTGTGATGCAGGAGTTCGATCGCTACGCCTGCAGCCGCCTGGCCGTCGAAGCTCGCCAGGCCACGCGTCGTCACCTCCAGGCGCGCGAAGTCCTTCGCCCGGAGTTCACGGACGACCTTCGCCCTGTAGGCCTGCCATTCTGCGGAAGATGCCTCTCGCGCAACTGCCGAAGCAACAACGACCGCCGTCACTACCACCGCCAACTTGGCGCAGTTCCGCATTCCGCCTCCACCCGCTCCCGTAGTTTGAGACGAATCCGCCTGGGACGCTATTAGGCCACGCAGGCGCGGTCCTTAATGCCGCTTGACTACCGGGCTCCTGCCCAGCTAGAATAGCGCAGTCAGGACAGCGCGGGAGGGAGGGCCAGCGATGAGCGGGTCGCACAGGATTATCGATTGCCACGTCCACCTCAGGAGCGTCGAGTTTTGTGACAGGATGGTCGCGGTGGCCGACTTATGCGGCATCGAACGTATCGGGATCGTCTGCACCATCAACCGGGAGTCCGTCAATGCGAACGCTGCCGCGCTAGCCTGCAAGGCGAAGTATCCGGACCGCATCTACGCGATGCTGGGCCTCGACCATTCGGCTAGGCTGTCGGACGGCAAGAAGAAAACTCCTTCGCTTGCCGATCAGGTAGAGATTTACCGCGATCTCGGTGCCGACGGACTCAAGATGATCGAGGGCAAGCCGACCACGCGCAAGTACCTCGACGTCCCCGTCGACGACCCGTACTTCGCCGGCTACTTCGCCAAACTGGAGGAGACCCAGTTCCCCGTGGTCTGGCACGTCAACGATCCCGAGGAGTTTTGGGACCCCGAGAAACTCCCCGACTGGGCCGCCGAGCGAAACTGGGGCTACGACGATACGGACGTTCAGAAGGAGGCCCAATACGCAGAGGTCGAGCGCGTGCTCGAGAAGCACCCCGGCCTCAATCTCGTCTTCGCGCATTTCTACTTCCTCTCGGCCGACCTGCCGCGCGCAGCCGCCGTCTTCGACAAGTATCCGCGGGTGCACTTCGACCTCGCTCCGGGCATCGAGATGCTCTACAACACGGCCGACAACGTTGACGAGACGCGCGAGTTCTTCATCAAGTACGCCGACCGCATAGTCTTCGGGACCGACCTGTCCTCGGGGCAGACCGATCCGCAGGCCCGTCACCGGGCCGGCATCGTCTACAAGTGGCTGGAGTCCGGCGAAGAGTTCCGCGTCACGGAGGACGCCGACTTCCTGCTCGGGAAGCCCGAGGACGGTCGCATGTGCGGCATGGCGCTGCCCGAGGACGTGCTGAAGAGCATATACTGGGAGAACTTCGAACGCATCGTCGGAGGGGCGCCGAAGACACTCGACAAGAAGAAGGCCGCCGAAGAATGCCGCCGTGTCGCCGCTATCGCCGAGAAGCCCGACGAGGCGAACGCTGCCAGCGGGGTTCTGGAAGCCGACTAGAGAAGGACGGTCCCACCCCCGCGGATCGTCTCCCGCAGTCCCCGCGTGTCAACTTCACGCGGGGTGACGCCGAGGTCGGCTGCCATGGCGGCCGCTGAGCCGACGGCCTCTCCCATCGGCATGCAGACGACCATTACCCGTACCGATCCGAGCGCCCTGTGGTCGGCCGAGAGGCACCTCCCCGCGACCAACATGCCCTCAATGCCCTTCGGGAGCAAGCACCGGTACGGTATCTGGTAGTGCGTTCCCGCCTTCAGGAACTCATGCTCGAAGGCCTTGCCCTCCACCTCGTGGACGTCGATGGAGTTGCGTCCCGGGACGACGCCGTCGTCGAAGTGCCTGGCGCCAAGCACGTCCTCGCGCGTCAGCGTGTAGTCACAGTCGACACGCCTCGTCTCGCGAATGCCCACCTGCGCGGCGGTCCGATGCAGGTAGCAGTTTTCGAAGCCAGGCGCGCTGCGCCGCAGAAAGGCAATCATCGCGTCCAGCTCGCGGCGCGTCACGATCTCCGCCTCTGTCAGCGAACGCGCCGAGGTGCCGTCGACGTCCAGCGCGTTAGTAGCGTTCAGGAAGAAGAAGGCCGACGTCGGCTCGTCCGGCGCTCCGCGCTTCTGGACGCGGCCCCACGAGAAGAGCTGATCGGTCGGGATGGGCCATTCGCCCGCGGTCTTCGCCTCGGCAATCTTCGGTATGAGGTCATGATGGTTGTAGGTGACGCGCGTCGAGTCGACGTTGCCGAGGATGATCTCGAGCGTCACCGGCTGCAACTTGCGGTCATCAGGGCTCCCCATCGTGAAAGGTGCGCCGGCGCGCGCCGCCACGTCGCCATCGCCGGTGGCGTCGATGACCGTTCCCGCACGGACGGCTTGGCGACCGGACTTGCTCTCGATGATGACGCCCGAAACACGGTCGCCCTCCTTGACGACGTCTGCCACCCAGGAGTGCAGGAGCATTTCGCAGCCGGCGTCGAGGACCATCTCCTGGCAGACCGTTATCATCGTCTCGGGGTCGAAGATCATCCGGTGGTGCGTGTCGTGATCCCTGATGGGCGCCCCGCCGCGGTCTTCCATTCGGTGTAGAAACTCGTGGGTTATGCCGCCGACAATGATCTGCTCCCCGTCGTAAATCGAGCCGAACTCGACCATAAGGCCTGCGGTGGCTGTCCCACCGAGAATGCCGTATCGCTCCACAAGAAGTGTCCGGGCGCCCCGTCGGGCGGAAGCGATCGCGGCCACGAAGCCTGCCGGGCCCCCGCCGCAGACGACGACATCGTATTTCCCAATTAAAGGAGTGTTGCGCTCGGCTTCCACAATATGGGACATGGGGGCCTCCACTGGTCTTCACCGGCGAACAAGGATATCTCAGAGGCCCGATCAGCGCAACGTGGGTTGCGGTGGCCGAGGCTATCCCGTAAAACTGGAATGCGGAACGGGTCAGCCTAACCTGGAGGTGCTTCAATGAGACCCATAAGCCTGCAGATGTACTCGCTACGGGACGAGGCCGCTAAGGACCTAGCGGCGACGCTGAAGACCGTCGCCGAGATCGGTTACATGGGGGTGGAATCCGGCGCCCATGGCCTCGAGCCGGCCGAGTTCCGAAGGATGGTCGAGGATCTGGGCATGGTGCTCTCCTCGACCGGCGCGGGTTCGGAGCCCGAGAGCATCCCGAAGTCGATCGATGCTGCGGAGGCCATGGGCACCGACCTTCTGATGACCGGGTTCCGGCCGGATGCCTTCGCCGACGCGGACGCCATAAAGGGCGCGGCCGAGAAGCTCAACGCTCTCAACGACGCCGTGACCTCTGCGGGCAAGGTGCTGACACTCCATAATCATTATTGGGAGTTCGACGAGATCGACGGCCGTCTGGCCTACGACATCCTCATGGAGCAGTGCCCCGACGTCAGCTGCGAGATCGACATCTACTGGGCGGCCAACTTCGGCGCCGTGGACCCCGCAGAGCAGGTGGCCAAGTACCGTGCACGCACGCCCATGCTGCACGTCAAGGACGGGCCGCTCGTGAAGGACGGGGCGCACACGGCCGTCGGCAGCGGGAAGATCGACGTGCCGAAGGCGGTCGCCGCGGCGGACGAGAGGGTCCTTCGGTGGCTGGTCGTGGAACTCGATGAGTGCGACACCAACATGACCGAGGCGGTGGCTCAGAGCTACCGGTACCTCGTCGAGAGCGGCCTGGGGGAGGGGACTCGCTAGCGCGCGCGGCGCCCGGTCGCAGGGGCGGGAGCGGACGTTCCCTGCGGGCCCGTGCCCGCTCGAGACGCACGGGGCACGATCGCAGCGTGACGGAACTTCACCGCACAGTCATTGGGGAACTCGGGCAGGGCAATCATCAGCCGCCCGCCTTGGGCAGCGATCCTTGAGGTCGAGACTATCCTGCCCGCGTAAGTGTCCCATATCTCGACGTCGTACTTGCCGTCCGCGAGCCCGTCGATGGGGAGCCCCACGCCGGCACACTTGACGGCTTCCTCGGGCATCTGCGCCATGGGAGCGCGCGAGTACACCCACGCATAGCCTTCACGGCCATTGGTCAGCACCATCCCCTCGAGCGCCAGCTTGGCCGGACCTTCAGGGCGCAGAGCCCGGGGCTGCAGCTTCTTCCCCCTCCGGTCCTCGCCCTCGTGGAAGCGCGCGAGCGCGGTGTAACAGCTGTAGAGGTCACGCCTGTCTATGAGCTCGAACCACCAGAGGAGGGGAGTGCCCGCCGCGCGCGTCATGTAGCTCGACCAAAGCCCGCAGTGGAGGTCGGCGATCAGGCCCTCCTCGGCGGTGCCGAACGGGCTCCCGCCGTACTCCGTGATCATGAAGGGCTTCCGGTAGGTGCTCCAGCCGGGATGGGGGCGGTCGCCCTTACGTCCCAGGTCCGTCAGGAGTGCAAGGCGCGCGAACGGCTCGTGATCGTTTCGGTATGCGTCGCCGACGACGTACTCGATGCCCTTCATCTTCGCCATCTCGACGTCCGTGTTGGTGAAGTCGCCGCAGTAGTGGGTGGTGAGCAGGTGCTTGTTAGTATCCTGCGACCGGATGTAGTCGATGGCCTTGCGGTGCCATTCCCGTGGGCCCTCGGTCACGCCGAACCCGCCGCGGGATCCCGTAAGATCCAGCTCGCTTATGATCTCAAAGCCCGAGATCGTTGGGTCCCAGCCCCACCGCGCCATGATGTAGCGTATCTTGCGCTGGTAGAGCTTCCACGCCTTCTTGTGGCGCTCGAGGGCCTTGCCCGACAGCGGCTGCTTCCGTGCCGAACGGCCGAAGAACTCCTCGGGACAGCTGAGGAACCCCCCGGACCGCCTGTTGCGCCAGTTGTATGGCGAGTCAACCCACTCCTGGTCGCACCACGTGGAGTACTTGCCGTGGTTGTCGATCACCAGGTGGACGCGGAGCCCGGCCTTGCGGGCGGCGCGCAGGACGTAGTCCAGCTTCCACGCGTTCTCGAGGTTGTACCGTCCTACCCCGCGGTACCCCTTCCACGAGCGTCGCCACTCGAGGCCGAGCCACCAACTCGACATCCAGATCTCGACGAAGTTCTCGCCGGCCGCAGCCATCTTCGGGAGGATGCGGTCGTAGATGAAGGTGCCTTCATCCGGGGGTGTATCACGGCCAAGGATCTGGCTGCAGCGAGAGTCGGTGGGGCTTCTGAAGTTGTGCCCGATCGGGAAGAACCACTCGCCCGAGTCCAGTTCGAAGCAGTAGGGGTCCTTCTTGGATACGCGCACGAAGCCGGGGTGTTCGCTCTTGGAGCACGTAAAGGTGCTGACGGGCGATGTGTAACGGTCCTCGCCGGACGTGACCTCGATGAAATAGGAGTACTTGCCCGGCTCCGTAGGGCAGTACCGCGCGCGCCACTCGGCAGGGCCGAAGGGGACCAGCACCTCGCCCTGCGGGCCCTTCTGCCGGCGGTACTCCTGATGGTAGAACCCGGACGTGATCACGGGGTCCTTGCCCGGAGGCGAGAAGCATGCCTCAACGGAGATCTGCTCGGGATCGAACGGGTTGGGGAAATCCCGGGTCAGACCGAAGCTTACTTCGAAGACGCCGTGCTGCGGTATCGCACCGGCGGGGGCGCGGAAGTTAGCCAGCGCCAGGCGCCTAAGATCATCTCCCTCGAGAGTCCATCCACGCAGGTTGTCGACGTAGAGTTCGCCGCGGTACTGCCCGGGACAGATAAGCATCAGCCCCATCGTCTCAACGTCCGCAGCGGCAAGCTCGGACCACGCCGCGAGGTGCCCCTTGGGATTCATGGGGGCGGTCAGTCCCCGGATATCAATCCCCAGTGTCCTCGTCTCGCCGGGGAGGAACGGTTTGGCGGTGAGTATCTGGTCAAACCAGTGACCGTCCTTGTCCTTGAAGAACCACGAGGCCGAAACGCCCCGCGGCGCATCCTCCGGGACGCGTACGTCGACCGTCACCCAGCGGAAATCGCCGATGGTCGAGCGCTTGTAGAGAGTGGCCGAACCAGGGAACGTAACCGGCACCACCAGCGAGCGCTTTCCCTCGCTCGCCCACGCCTCGGTAGTGACCGCGTCCTCGAGACCCTCCTCGGTGTAGACCTTCCATCCCTCGGCGCCTTCCTCGAATCCGCGGAGCGGGTCGCGCTCGGCCACCCGCCAGCGCCCCCGGTCTGCGTCGTCAGCCGGCGCGCCAGGAGGAGGGGAGGAAAGGCGGCCTTCGCTCTCCGAGCCCGACTCTTCGGCGCGGGCCGCGGACATGGCGAACGTCGCCGCCTGAAACAGCGCTAGAAGCAATATCACAGGGCGTCTGTTCATGGGCGTCTCCAGTCTATTATACCGCTTTGACGCCCGGCGGGTCAAACGGATGGGGGGCAGGAATATCTGGATCCGCGGAAGGGACGGGCCAAGTCAGAGATCCTTCGCGTAGAACACGTACTGCGAACGCTCCATCCCGAGCTTCAGATACGCGGCCTGAGCCGCCTCATTCCCGTCCTCGACGTAGAGACGCAGGCCGCAGACGTCCTCTCGCGAACGCGCTTCGGCCTCCACGTGCTCGAAAAGCGCCCTGAAGACTCCCTTGCCGCGCGCCTCGGGAGCGGTGTAGACGGACTGGACCCACCAGAACCACCTGCACCGCCAGTCGCTCCACTCGATGGTGATGAGCATCTGAGCGACGACGCGCCCGTCCATCTCGGCGACTCGGTAGAGGCCCCTCGCGGGATCAGTGAGCAGCTCCTCGACGCCGCGCCGCACCGTATCCGGCTCGAGGTCCAGATCCTCGGTCTCCTCTGCAATGCGGCGGTTGAACTCAGCGATGACATGCGCATCGCCGCTCGCGGCGGGCCTGATTGTGATCCGGTCGTGACCCAACTATCATGCTCCTACTGCGGCTCGAAGCGGGCCTGGAAGAAACGGAGGTACGCGGGCTCGTAGGTCATGTTCAGGCCGCTGATCGCCTCACGGGCATCCCACACCGCCATGACCGACTCCGCAGTGACGTCCATGTGGGCCTGGGTGTAAACGCGCCGCGGGATGGTCAGGCGAACAAGCTCGAGCTTCGGGTAGTTGTGGTCGCCCGTCTCCTTGTTTCTGCCCGCGGAGACGATGCCGCGCTCCATGGCCCGGACGCCCGAGTCGACGTAGAGCGCCGCGCACAGAGCCTGCGCCGGAAACTGGTCCTGCGGCACGTGCGGGAGGAAGGCCTTGGCATCAAGGTAGACCGCGTGCCCGCCCACGGGCTTCACGATAGGGATATCCGCATTCAGCAGACGCTGTCCAAGGTACTCGACCTGGCCCACGCGAGCGCGGACGTGGTCGTCCTGAACCGACTCCTCGATGCCGCGGGCCATGGCCTCCATGTCGCGGCCGGCCATGCCGCCATACGTGTGGAGCCCCTCGTAGACGACCACCAAGTTGCGTGCCTTCTCGGCCAGATCGGAGTCGTTGACGGCCAGGAATCCGCCGATGTTGACAAGGCAGTCCTTCTTGGCCGACATGGTGCAGCCGTCCGTCAGATCGCATATCTCGTGGAGTATGTCGGCAACGTGCTTCTCAGCATAGCCCGGCTCACGCTGTTTGATGAACCACGCGTTCTCGATGGCCCGCGTCGCGTCGAGCATCACCTTGATACCGTGACCGGCCGTGAACTCGCGCACCTCGCGAAGGTTGGCCATGGATATGGGCTGACCTCCGGCCATGTTGACCGTGGCCCCGATGCAGACGTAGGGGATGCGCTCCGCGCCTTTCTCGTCTATCAGGCGCTTCAGCTTCTCGATGTCGACATCGCCCTTGAACTGGTGCTCCGAGGCGGGATCGTGCGCCTCGTCGATGATGACGTCGACAAAGGTGCCGCCGGCCAGCTCCTGGTGGAGACGCGTCGTCGTGAAGTACATGTTACCGGGCACGAAGTCGCCGTCCTTGATGGCGCACCGCGACAGGAGGTGCTCGGCGCCCCGTCCCTGGTGTGTCGGGATCAGATGCTTGTAGCCGTAGTACTTCCTGACCGTCTCTTCGAGGAAGTAGAAGTTCCGGCTGCCGGCGTACGCCTCGTCGCCGAGCATCATCCCCGCCCACTGCCAGTCGCTCATCGCCGAGGTGCCGGAATCGGTGAGCAGATCGATGTAAACGTCGTCCGAGTGGAGCAAGAACGTGTTGTAGCCGGCCTCGTTGATCGCCGCCTCGCGATGGGGGCGGGTCGTCATGCGGACGGGCTCCACGACTTTGATCTTGAAAGGTTCTGCCCACGAGCGCCGTTCGGGCGCGACCTTCTTCGACATCGGTTCTCCTCCCATTCTAGCGACGTGCCGCAGGGCCGCAGATGATATCGCACCATGGGCCCTCAGTCAAGGCGACGGGGCATGCCCGGACCGGCATCAGCTCAGGTCGTAGACATCGGGCCGCCGGGCGCGGAACATGACATCCGCGCACTCGGCCAGGTTGATCTCATGAACAAGAACGTCGGGAGAATCGCCCTCGAGCTTGGCGCAGATCTGGCCCTTCGGCCCCGTAATGAGCGAGACGTGTGGATGGGTGAAGCAGATGAAGAGTTCATTCTCGTAGCTGCGGGTACGCATCCACCACTCGTTGTCGAGGTGCCACATGCCGTAAGTCGGGTTCATGATAAGCTCGGCGCCGCGGCACTTGAGCGTGCGGGCGACCTCCGGCCAGCGCCTGTCGGCACATATCATGATGCCGATCCGTCCGAGCTCAGTTTCCCAGACAGGCAAGTCGTCGCCGGGGAGATACTTCAGATCGTGGTCCAGAAGATGCGTCTTATGGTAACAGCCGACAAGCCCGCCTCCGTCGTCGATCAGCGCCGCCGCGTTGTATGCACCCCTCCCGCCGGCGTCGAGCTCGGTGAAACCGAAGACGACGTATACACCGAGCTCGGCCGCAAGCTCCCTGACAAGGGTGACGTAGCCGTCGCCCTCCAGCGTCTGGCTGATGCCCGCAAAGCGCTCTTCGGAAGAACCCTCCTTCGCCGCCGTGACGTAGCCGTCGAGGAAGCATTCCGGAGTGCAGATGATCTGAGCGCCGCCCTCGGCCGCGCGCCGGGCGAGCAGCTCAAAGAGCCGCCAGTTGCCATCGAGATTCCATTTCTCAGGAACCGCCTTCACGAGGCAAACGCGCACTGTTTTGCTGGCCGCCATGGCAACCGCGCCCCAAAAGAAGCGGGCGCCCCAGCGAGCGCCCGCCGAATGCCATCGCCTGGCCCGACTGCTACAGGCTAACGAATATCTCTTCGAATTGCACACCCATCCCGTTCATCTCGGGGACGAGGCGGATCGGCTTGCATTGGAACTGAATGCCCTCGTAGCCGCCAGAGACCATCCTGAGCTCGAGCGTGAAGCCGCCCGTGGGCAGGCCCTGTCCCTCGAGGTCGACGGCCGTGAGCAGCGCCCCGCTGGGCGACACGTTGGAGACCTTCGCCGTCCCCTCGGCGGCGCGGCTGCCGTCACCCATGATGATGGCTATCTTGGCGTCGATATCGACGTCCTTCCGCTTGCACTCGCGGTAGTGGGCCTGGAGGTGATCGAAGTACTCCGCAGACTTCGCGGCCGCCTCAAAGACGAGGCGCTTGGTATCAGAGCGTTGCTCGCTGCCCTCCGTGATTTCCTGAGCCCTGAGCGCCTCCGGCGCCTTCTCCTTCTTCTTCTTCTTCGTCATGAGTCAGCGTACTCCTTCCGGGCCGGGGGGAAACGGCCTCTGCGGTATGATTGAAGTCTACAGAATCGGTCGGAGACTGTCAACGGAAAACTGCCTGCGAAGCAACGCAATACAGCCGTCAAAATCAAGGCCTAGCCGCGTCGAAGAGGCAAATCTCGTCCACGTACAGGTCCACTTCCGCCTCGCCGGCGGGCCTCACGAAAAAGAAGATGTCGTCGACCACGTGGCCGGCCGCGAAAGGCGTGTCGGTGCCGTCATTGCGCCTGCCGTCATTGGTGAAGTCGAGAATGCTGAAGGTCCACTCTCCCTCATTCAGCCTCTTCAGCCTGATGTGGCGGTTGTCGTTGTCCGTCAGATCGAATAGCTGGACGGTCATCTCCGACGCTCCCGTCAGGTGATACCTGAAACGGAGCTTCGTGCGGGCACCGACCGGGCGAGGCGGCTTGATGGTCACGCGGATCCACTTGCCTGGCCCGCCCTTTTGAGGGACGGCCCTGGCAGCGGCCCAGTAGGCTCCGCCCGGCAGGTTCTTGGCAGCGAGCTCGAACTCACCGGGCCAGTACTTGTCCTTGCTGTTAGCGCCCGTCTCGAAGGAGGCAATGAAGATGACTCGGTTCGGGAAGGGCTCCTTCTCCTGCGGCATTCCGGGCTCCTCCGAGAAGAATATGACGTCGTCGATCGTCATCTCGCGGTCGCCCACCTCGTCCTTCTTGGCGAAGAATACCTTCAGGTCGTCCATGCGCTCGCCCTTTGCGAAGGGGACGCCGGGCGTGCCATCGTTGCGCTTGCCGTCGCGCGTGAAATCTAAGGTTACTTCCGACCACTGGCCCTCATCCAGCTCCGAAACGCGGATGTGGTTGTTGTCGCTGCTCGACAGGCTGAAGTGCTGGAACTGCGCCTCTGTGGCGCCTTTGAGCAGATAGCGAATGTACATTCTGTTGACAGCGCCCATCCGCGGCCCCGGGACGGGGTTGATGCCGACATAGTGCCTGCCCGGGTCGCTCTTCAGTGACCGCGTGTTCCCCGGGTACGTCGGGATGCCCTCGCCGACGCCCGTGCCGAACCAGCCGTAATCGCGTGTCCGGCCGCCCTCGAAGTCGCAGGCGGCCCAGATGCGGTGGGGGAAGCGCTCGGGCCGCTTCACTTCGGCAGTCGCTCTGCCGCGCTTTCTAGGCCTAGGCTGTGCGGCGAGCTGAGCCTGGGCGGCCTCGGAGGACTTGGGGAGTTGGGCGAGCCCACAACCCGGCAGCAAAAGCCCGAGCACTATCGACACAGCCAACGGCCAGCGAAGAGGCATATGTTTTCCCCGAATCGGACCCAAGTCGCTTGTGCTCACTCGTCACGGCCCCGAGGTTGCCCGGGTTTCGTCTGGGTACCTGAAAGGGATACTCCGACAGGGACCGCCCCCTTGCCAAGCTTCGGCACCGCGACGACCATCGTGCCAGCGATGAGGTCGTGGACGCCCCGCCGGTCGGCTCGCGCGAG
>Ga0272441_10014038_pt1 | contig 11429 bp, 11 predicted proteins | sample SSMProp6N_FD_193582 | JGI IMG/M metagenome (GOLD analysis project Ga0272441, IMG submission 193582) | Marine sediment archaeal communities from Little Sippewissett salt marsh, Falmouth, MA, United States - SSM-Prop-6N | ecosystem: Environmental > Aquatic > Marine > Wetlands > Sediment ... | reverse complement strand
ATTATCTCTCTTACCCAGTAATAACAATATCGCTTCTTATTTCTCTACTGCTTCCTTAATCCTTTTTATACCCTCTAAAATATTTTCCCGAGATGTAGCATAAGAAAGCCTGATATATTCCTGGTTCTCTTCCTGATTTTTGCTACCAAAACACGTTCTTGCCAGTACTGCTACACCAGCTTCATACAATAAATATTGTTGAAGTTCCCTGGAGTCCTTTAGATTTAAATGACGGCATGCTTCAGTTACATTAGGAAAGACATAAAACGCCCCACCTGGGTTTTTACAGGAAATACCATTAATATTATTCAATGCCTCAACAATAATATCTCTCCTGGAATGGAATTCCTGAATCATCTTCACAGATTCTTCCTGCGGTCCTTCCAAAGCCTCAATACCTGCCATCTGTACAAAGGTTGCGGTACAGGAAACTGAGTTCGTTGCCAATCTGGTAAAATGTGCTGCCAGTTCAGAATTCATTACCCCAAAACCCAAGCGCCAACCTGTCATGGCATAGGTTTTGGAAAAACCATCCAACAATATAGTTCTTTCTTTCATACCGGGTATAGATATAATACTTTGAAATTCACCATCGTAGACCATATTACAGTAAATCTCATCCGAAAAAACCCAAATATTATTTTCAATTGCTAAATCTGCTATTGCCTTTAAATCTGACTGGGTCAATATTCCGCCGGTCGGATTCTGGGGAGAATTGATGATGATTAGTTTTGTTTTATCAGTTATCTTATCTTTCAGCATATCAATATCAAATCGAAAATCTTTTTCCTCCAGCAGGGGTAGCGGAACTGCCTTTGCGCCAACAAAATTAATAACCGATTCATAAATTGGAAAACCCGGATTAGGATAAATAACTTCATCTCCTTCATTGATACAGGACAATATGCTATAAAAAATAATCGGTTTTGCACCCGGTGTAACGACTACTTCTTCGGGATTGACTTCAATGCCACGGGTTCGGGATATATAACGGGCAATACTTTCCCGAAAAGGCATCAATCCTGCTGAAGGACCATAATGGGTATAACCCTCATGAAGTGCCTTTGAGCCTGCTTCAATAATATTAAGGGGAGTGTCAAAATCCGGTTCTCCGATGGCAAAACTAATAATATCTTTTCCCTTAGCTTTTAATTTATTAACCTCAGCCAATACTTCAAAGGCTGTTTCTGTGCCCAGGCGCTTCATACGATTGGCAATCTGCATATTCGATACCTCCTGTGATTTGTTCTATTTTATACTATTATATCTATAATATTATAAGGAATTTGATGCAGAAATCAATTATTTGGAAATCTGCCTGGATTTTTGAGTAGCCCTGTCAATTGCTTTTATTAAAGCCACTCTGAATCCACCGTCTTCCAGCTCCATTAATCCGTCTATAGTTACTCCTGCCGGCGTAGTAACCTCATCTTTTAATAAAGCAGGATGTAATCCGGTTTCTAAAATCATCTTTGCTCCTCCCAAAACAGATTGAGCAGCCAATTTGCGAGCTAATTCTCTGGGCAAACCCATTCTTACACCTCCGTCAGTAAGGGATTCTATCATCATATAACTATAAGCCGGACCACTTCCGGAAAGAGCAGTAACAACATCCATAAGTTCTTCTTTGTGAATTATTTCTACTTCTCCGATTGATTTAAATATTTTTAAGGCTAATTTAAGATGCTCTTCATCGACAAATTTTCCGGGACATAGTACAGTCATACCTTCGTTAACCAATGAAGCTGTATTGGGCATCGCTCGAATAACCGGTATAGATTTATTTAATTGTTCCTCAATAAAACTGCTACTCGTGGCTGCTGCAATAGATATTATGATTTTTTCTTCATTTAATTCTGGCAAAATCTGTACTAATACCTTTTTTATCATCTGTGGCTTAACCGCTAAAATAATGATATCACTTTTGGATACTGCTTGCGTATTGTCTGTTCCAGTATGTATTTGATGCTTTTTTCTAATCTTTAAGACAGTTTCTTCCCGGGAGGTTGTTCCAAAAATTTGCTCCGGTTCAACAACTTTATTTTTGATAAGACTGCTTATGAGGGTATCCCCCATTTTTCCAACACCGATAATTGCCAGATTTTGTTTTACTTTCATAATATATTTTTCCCTTTTTACAATTTTTTGAACAGGAAAGCAAAATTGTTCATTTATTTTTAGCTTCTTACCCCGGCAAATGAATTAATTATACCCAGGGATTTAACATTATTTTATCATATCCCCTAAAACAATATTACATAAACCCATTACATCAATCTCTTTTAAGAATTTATTCCAACCTTCCTCTCCTTCTAAAGTACGCTCAGGTTGCCCATAATTCGTAAGATAAACAATAATAAGGTCATATTCAGGATCAATGAAAAGAAAGGTTCCTGCTCCCCCCATTTTTCCAATAGCTTTCTTGGAAACTAAATCCCCAAAAAACGAGTAATTAGAAAAAGCATATTCCCAGAACCAGGTCTTGGGACCACTTAAAATATAGTGAAGATAGGAAGTGGGAGATTCGTATAAACTAGAATTAGTAATCCCTTCAGTCATTTTATTTACAGTAATCTCCCCTAATATTTTTTTACCATTATAAGCACCTTTATTCAAAATCATTTGGGAAAAAAGAAACATATCTTCAGCAGTAGAAAAAAGTCCATCAGAGCCCAGCACTTCACCTAAATAATGTTCTAAATCCTGGGTAAGTTCCCCTCTTAATAAGCGGCCGTTATCTGATTCCCCAGTCGCTGCACAATTTTGTTTCTCTGGAGGGGTAAACATAGTATTTTTCATGCCCAGTGGGTCAAAAATATATTCTTTGGCTGCCAAAGACAAAGACTGCCCCATAACCCGCTCCATTAATTTTCCCAAAATCCGGCAGGAAACATCACTGTAAAAAACTTTAGTCCCCGGTTGATAAGCTAATTCTTGATTGTAATGCAAAGCCCATGCTTTTTCTAAATCTCCCTTTGACGCAGCTTCCTCACAACCTACCGGGTCATCCAAAGAAATTCCCCCGGTAAAATTCAAGAGATTTCTTATGGTGATTTTCTCTTTTTCCCTGTTAGTTCCAAACTCCGGAATATAGCTTACTATCCTATCATCAAGATGCACCCTCCCCTGTTCAATTAACTTGAATACCAGGGGAAGGGTCACCATTACCTTAGTAATTGATTCTATGTTAAACAACGTATTCTTATTTACCCTATCTGTAGGGCTGCTAGAATCCTTTAACATAGAACCAACAGACAGATTTAATGTTATATCTCCGTGTTGGCCAATGAATACCTGACACCCGGGATATAATCCTTTATCTATCTTTTGAGTAACAAATTCTTTAATATTTTTTTCCATCATTTCTCCTAAATAATCCAAATTATGAAGTTATACCTTCTTCTGCTTTTGGTTTATAAATTATCCTTGCTATAATCATAATAATAATTGTTGGAATGATCCAGCCTATTCCCTGCCCTCCAAGTGGCATTTTAGATGCAATATTTGAGATAAAATTATTCGTCATGCCATAAAAAGAAAGCATATCACCTAATCCAAAAAATAGAGCTACAATAACACCAACAGCCACTGTCTTTTTGATACTTTCAAACTTTGCATATAGTCCACTTAAAATAATTACAACAATAGAAGGATATAATAACACTAACCACGGAACAGTGTAATTTATTATTCTACTTAACCCTACTAAACCTAAAACAAACCCAGCAAGAGTAGCCAGTGTAACGATTGTACGATAATTGAGCTTATCCTTACTCATCTCAAGAAACATGTCTCCAGCCATTGAAATAATTGCCGCTGCAGTAGTTAGACAACTCAAGGCCATAATAATAGCAAAGCTAACTAAACCGATTTGCCCCAAGAGACCTTGGGAAATCTCGGTAGAAAGAACTCCTATTGGAGCATCCGGATAGAAAGCACCTGATGATGCACCCAAATACACAAGAGCAGTAGAAGTAATGCCCAGAAGAACCGCAGCAGAAAATCCAATCACATTCAAATTTAAGCTTTGATCTTCTCTTGCCTTGATGTTTCTTATACTTAATTCATGCAAGACCCATCCACCAAATAAAAGGGCAGCTATTGCATTCATTGTATTATAAGCCTCTAACATTCCAGTACTGAGAACATTTGTTGATTCTGTCGCCTCTGGAGTAGCCAGAGGTGTTGCAATCCCTTTTATAACTAAAATAACTACAAACAATATTAGAATTGGAGCTAATATTTTACCCAATTTATCCATAACAGTTGCCCTTGTAAAGGCAACATAAAAACATATCAAGAAAAACACTGCCAATGTAAGCCATAATGGTACACTGGGTAATAGTGGTAAAATTGCCATCTCATGAGTAGCAGAAGATACACGTGGTAAAATAAAAAATACAGTAATAAGAATTGGAATAGCGGTATAGATTTTTCCGAAAAAATCACCTAATACAGTAGAAGCAATCCCAGTTAATGATTTATTCTGATGCGCACAGGCTAAGTATGCTAACCAGACACCAACACTATTAACGATCATGTAACCCAGGGCAGCGACAAACCAACTTGTACCAGCTCCCCGTCCTAGAATTGGCGGAAAAATAAGATCACCTACTCCAAAATGGGAAGAAAACATTGCTCCTGATATTAATATCAAGATTGAAACAGGCAATAAATTCTTTTTACTCATCTTTATACTCCTTTATTTATATACTAAAAATAAATCAAAAAAAGCATATTTATAAACCCTTTTTAAAACACCTCCTTAACCCTTATTAAATAGATATATGAATTATTTTAATAAATATCGCACCCACAGAGCGGGTGGTTTTAAAACTATCCAAGTCCAGTAAAATCATCTTTATTCACTATTTAACATAGAAATAATATAAAAAACCCGGAAGGATAATCGTTATGGAACCTATCCTCCGGGTTTTTATCCCAAAAGTGTAATCTATTTGGCTTATATTAAACCAATAGATCTTATACCGCTTGGTCCAGCTTCTATTTATAGAACGGAACCCTAGGTATACTCCCATTTTGTTATAATTAATTTAAAATGCTACCAAGCTGAATAGCCAATGTCAAGAAACTTTTAGATATTTTATATTTTTTTACTATCTTTCAAACTAAATAAACCCTATCATAATAAAAAGTTGAGCCAAAACATAGCTAGTCATTACACTCACCCATCCTTTTTTTTGCCCATATTTGAAATTTCGGGTGGCTAGAAGTGTATCTGAGATGATAAAAAATATTGAACCGACCAATGGAAACCAATAAGAAAGTCCCTGACTTGTCCAGAAACGAAATAGACTGGCATAGCTCATTCCAATAATAGTAACAATATATAAAATTACCGGGATAAAATAATGCTCTAAATATGGTCTTAAATCTCGAAAACTTTTCCAGGCATAAATAAAATAAGGAATAAATGCCAAGGGAATCCAGAAGGAAGATATTCTATTGAAAGCTATATTTTCTACAAAAGTGTAAATATAAAACAGATGACTGGATAAAAACGCAAATAATCCCAATCTAAAAAATAATTTTTTTTCTGAAAAAAGTAACAATAAATCACCAAAAAATGAGAACAAAAGCGCTACCAGTAAAAATTTATTATATTGATGAGCGAATAAAAGATATATAAGAATAATTCCCGGGATAATGAAAGGCTTGGTAAAGTAGCGCCTTTTTTCCTCATTATTACTAATTAAATATAAATCAATAAAAGTAACCATTACAAAAAAAATGATAGCCGTATATTTCAAAATATTTATATCCTTTCTTTTTTAATAAAAAAGGACTCCCTAAACAAGAAAAATAGCTGGCTACAACATTTTCCTTTTTCTTTTTTCTCTTACTACAATTTCATCTAAAATTTCAGCACCTTTTAGAATAATATCATAGCATTTTTTTTCTTCTGTCCTATACCTATCTTTTAAAGGTTTACAGTCAAAACTACCCATTTCTTTGGTGTAACGATCAAACAATTCTTTTGCTAATTCTTTAAGTTCCGGAGTTTGATGGGCACGGTCATTTACGAATAAGTACCCAAGTACCATCAGAGAAGCAGTTACAACTCCGCAAACATTCTCTACTCCCATTCCCCCACCAAAAGCAGCAGAAAGCTTCAAACAGTCTTTGGATAACCCTAAATTGTATGCCTGGTTCGCGCCATAAAGAATACTCTCGGAACAACTTAAATCTTCTTTCGGATAAAATCCTTGTTCAATCAATTCTTTTAACACAATTTTCTCCTCTTTTTTATATAACCTTTTGGTTAAAATTCTAACATTCTAATGTTTACTATAACACTTTTACTCACACTTAATGCAAAAATTGTATCATAATTTTTCGTTTTTCAAAATAAGCAATAAGAAATGTTTTTATCCTTCTTAGCAAAATAAAAATGTAATAAATTGTAAGATTCTTATTAAAGTAAAATAAGAAAATATTTTTACTGCATATGAACCATGAAATGATTTCTTTTAAGTAATATTTTTATGATATATGTATAGATTAATATATTGAATGGTGCTGCAATTATTCTTGCCGGCATAAGAACAACCCATGGAATACCAAAAATAGTATGCAGGAAATAAGGGATCATGATTAAAGAAGTGATGATATGACCCATAGCAATTGAAAATCCCAATTCTATCGTTTTGATTTCTTCTGTCCTTTTTAATAATCGCAGAACAACGACCGGGATAATCCCGGTTAAAGCAGAGGTTAAGGTAAAGTGTGGCATATATGCCCCAATAGGATTGATGATGTATCCTAATAAGTCGGAAAATCCCCCAATTAAACCTCCAGCTAATGGACCGAAAAGGATACCTCCTAAAACAACCGGAAATTTTCCCAGGCCTATTCTAATTCCTTCAACTCCTCCGATGGCAATTCTTACACTGGCAATACGGGTAAGTATAATACTTAAGGCTATCAGAAACCCCATATTGGTAATTTTATGTGATGATATCTTCATAACCTTTTTCTCCTTGATATAGCCTTTATTTCTGCTACATCAAGAAGAATGTTTATTAAGGCATTTTCGATGTAGCAGCGGACGCGATGACCTATCGCAGGACTTTAGTCCTTTCGTTTAGAGACAACGTCCCATTCTCTAACACTTAAACGCAGGTCACCTACTCTAGCTTAATATTTTTAAAACAATCCAACGGTATTACCGTCTTTTTTCAATTTCAACTATTCCCCTATCTCCATCTACTTTTACCCAATCGCCAGTTTTAATGACTTTTGTCGGATCGATTTCTAAATCAGTTACAGTTGGTGTATGCATCACAATAGATGATAAAGCAGTTTGGGGATTCATTTGATTAATCACACAAGCAATCGGGGATTTCCCTGCCAACCAAAGTGCATAGGCTGCTTTAGAAAAAGCTGATGAACCTTTACCAGATGGAAAAATGAGTATTTTCCCGCTCATACTTTGACCATTTAATTGATGTCCTCTTTCAGTAATGACCCCTGTATTGGGATCAATGCCTGCACAAAAAGCGATGGGATCCTCTGATACTAATGTTTCTCCCTCTGCTATTCCTCTATAAACCCTTCTTCCTTTTATTGTTTCATTCATTATAACTCACCTCTCCATGTACCTGATATGGCAGCTTCAATGCATTCTTGGGTTCTTCCATACCAAACATTCTTCCATCCTTTCATTCCACCGCTGGTATGGGATATTTTCGCCGAATCAGTGGCAATAACATTGGAAGGAGATAGCTTGGTATTTAAAGGACAACTATCAATGATTAATTTTCCCCCTGCCCTTTCAATTTTATCTAAATAACCACTTTTCTTGGCCAAAGCTTTATGTTGTATATTAGTAAATATAAATAGCTTTACCCCATTCGCCACTTTTTTGTCTTCCAAGATATTTGCTATATCATTAATTTCCTGAATAGTATAGTGAGGACATCCTAATAACACAAAATCAATATTATCAGAATGACTACAATTGAGCTTGTTATATGATTCTTCTCTTTCTGTTTTACCATAATTTATGATTTCCACCGGTTTTTTATTCCCAAAAACTTCAGCTATTGTATTAGCTTCCGGAGTTATTCCTATAACATGATACATGATCACTGCCCCCGAAGCTGCACCAGCCGAACACAAAGCCATTAATTTTCTCATATTAGCAGCTGTCTTGATATGATTATAAACTGGCACTTTTAAGCCAACCTTAAAGCCAGTGTAATATCCGAGCAAATCCCAATCCATAGTATCCTGTGGCTGTGTTTCAACATCAATCATTATCTCCCCAGTTCTATTCTTAGAAAGATGCATTCCCCAATATGCTGTCTTGCCAGTGATAGCCGAAGCAAAAGAACTATGGTCTCCTTCTATATTTGTTCTAGCACCAAGAACAGAGTTAGCATAGGATATGGCAGAAGATTCTGTCCAAGCACAATGCTCTCCTTTTATAGGAACATTGCCTACTGTATACGGAGTACATGTTGCACTCATGTTGATACCAATCCTGGTGCAATAATTCTGCATTTGCACAACCATTTTATAAAAATTGTCCGGGTCTCGTCCTTTACTTGCCTCCAATAAATCAAAATACTCTAAATCAACTGCCGGGATATGAGAAGTAGTAAATGCTTTGACTCTATCAACAATAATCTTATTATCTGTGTTTAAAACTGATTTGGAAATGAAATCATCTATATCATTGATATCTAGATATTTATTCAATATGTCCGGATAAAAATAAAAAGGAGTAAGTACATGAACATTATTCGTATCGATAAGTTTTTCTGCTCCCAATGCTTCGCCATAATCAATTAATAACTCCATGCCCTTTTGAACTGCATCTCCATCTTCTCCAGACAACATCATTTTTTCTTTATCAGTGAGTTTCATAAATTTTCTCCTCTCCTCAAACCTATGGGCATAATAATTTAACTAGCTGAGAGACATCAGTCTCATCTTCAAGATTCCTAAATTTATCAATCATATGATCTATATTGGTTTCAGCTAATTTATTAACTGAAAAATTCATACATCCCCTGAATTTTTTTTCAAGTTCTTCTGAGGACATGGGATTTTGAGGGGTTCCCTTAACATGGTCAATTCTCTTATCATATCTCTTACCATTTTTAGTCATTACGACTACCTTTGCTCCCGCAAATCCAACAGGGTCAGTTTTTTCTATATCAGGATCTATTTCAACCCTTACCTTTTGAGTCATTTCCTGGATTTCATGTCTTTTAAGCGCTTTATCCAGATAATCATCAATGAATACCTTTCTATTTACAACTGCACATGCAACCGAATAAGGAATACTAAATTGCGCATCAGCAGGTGTTGCCGGATGATATCTGGTCTCTAAAGGCAATGCAACCAATTTATAAGTCGGGGTATTTACTCCTACCTTGACTTCTTTTATTTCTTCAGGCTGAATATCATTTTCGATAATGCATTCTAAGGCAGTCTCTATGGAGCTATGGGTATAAGTACAGGTGGGATAACCTTTAATAATTGTCTTTGTTGCGATAAAATTTTTCTCTTCCAATCCATTTAAAATCCAATTCAGGTCATACCTGGGATAAAAAGCTTCATAAAAACCCTTCTCTCCTTCAAGTACTTTTTTAGTACCCGTTATACCGCGTTGAGCCATATAAACACATTTTATAGCCGTATCGGCTACCAAACCATGTTGGGCTCTTATTTTTAAAACCCCATCTACAAACATCTTATTATCACAACCACCTTGTGTATAAGAAAGACCTATGGCATCAATCATCTCTGGTTTGCTTAATCCTAATAATTTCCCCACTGCAATCACAGGCCCCCAAACCCTGAACACTGAATGGGTTCTAGCCATGCTAACACCAGTAATTGTATGAACAGAAGCACCAATTCTTGAAATGATCTCATTTCCCAGGGCAACAGCCAATATTAGGTCTTTTCCACTGCACCTTAATTTTTCAGCTACCGGCAATGCGGCAGGAAGAACATATTCAGTAGTATGTTCATTTGCATCAGGATGAACACCACCAAAATCCCAGGCTCTTGCCATTGGACCTATTGCAAAAGCGACTGAAGGAACAGGTAGTTTATAACCATACAAGGGAACGGTGGACTCATGTTTACCACCCCATTCATTTGCAAGCTCAACCATGGCACTTATTCCCTCTGAAGAAGAGCCAGCGGTAATGATCCCAACAGTGTCAAGAATATGGTTCTTGGCATAATTCACAACATCAGATGATAAATCCTTGTATTGAGTATTGATAACAAAATCAACAATCTTCTCCATTAAATCAGCCATTTCTTCTCCTTTTGTTATTGAAACCTATATAAATATAAAGCTAAAGAGTTGCTGGATTGAATATGTCAAAGGCTATGAGTGTCTCTTTAACATCATATACATAATGGGGAGTATTTTTTGGAACAACGATAAAAGCACCTGGTACATAGGCAAAATCACCCATTCCTTCAATGTGAATTTTGCCATTTCCTTCAATTGGAAATATGATATCCTGAGAATCACCATGTGTATGTTCAGGTATTTCTATACCCTTCGGAGTCTTTACCAATAAACAAGTAATGTTGGAATTGTTTTTTTCTCTAGTTAATAAGCGCTTAACAAAGACACCCTTAAATGTAGAATGTTCTTTCCATTCCAATTTTTCTGTCTCCAAATAAATATCATGTAAATCTTTTAAATTCATCTTCTACCTCTTTATTTTATTCTTAATGATAAACTGTATTAATAATGATCATCTTAAGATTCTATAATAATAAATTCGTTTTAAAATAAAATAATTGTGACTATAAAACGAATTTATTATTTTTATAGTAAATGATTTCTGAATAGATTGATACCTTTATATTACCTCATTTTAAAAAAGATATTTAATCGGAGTAATTATTCAAATTCTTTCAGCATTTCATAAAATTCTTCTTCGCATCCCTTTTTTATATGATAGCAATGATCGTCAGTTGGGAATTCGCCATTTTTTACTTCTTTCACATATTCCTTAAAGGCATTAGTCTCTATCTCAGCTACATTGGCATACTTCTTGACAAATTTTGGTGTGAATGCCTGGAATAATCCCAACATATCTCCACAGATTAATAATTGACCGTCACAGGGCCCTCCAGCGCCGATAGAGTACACCGGGATACTTAGTTTTTTAGAAATAAAAGTACTTAGTTCTGGTGGGACTGCCTCTAAGAGAATTGCATATGCTCCTGCCTCCTGTATTGCCAGGGCATCCTTGATTAATTCCCGGGCACTGGCAGCATCTCTGCCCTGGGCTTTGAATCCTCCTAATTGTCCTGAACTTTGAGGGGTTAGACCAATATGGCCCATCACCAATATCCCGGCATCGGCTATTGCCTTAATCTGGTCACAGACCCTTAGTCCTCCTTCTAATTTTACCGCATCCATA
>Ga0272441_10014036_pt1 | contig 11431 bp, 9 predicted proteins | sample SSMProp6N_FD_193582 | JGI IMG/M metagenome (GOLD analysis project Ga0272441, IMG submission 193582) | Marine sediment archaeal communities from Little Sippewissett salt marsh, Falmouth, MA, United States - SSM-Prop-6N | ecosystem: Environmental > Aquatic > Marine > Wetlands > Sediment ... | reverse complement strand
CTGCAACTTCGACTACGCCGGTATGCTCATCGAGAACAACATGCTCGCCCTGGCGGCCTACCGCGCCGGCAAGAAACTCCAGTTCGACCCCGTCGCCATGAAGGTGACCAACGTGCCCGAAGCCAACCAGTACCTGAAACGCACGTACCGTAAGGGATGGGTGCTGGACGGATAGGCCCTATCTGAAATCCAGAATCTCGGATTTCAAGTGGCCGAACGCCACAACGATGCGGTCCAACATACGTCTTGCGCGGCGGGCAGCCCTGCCCGCCGCGCTTTCTTTGTCGCATTCCGACCGAGGCCGTTGCGCGGTGGGCAGTCTTGCCCGCCGCGCTCTTTGTCATTCCGACCGAGCCCGCCGCGGGAGCGGCGGCGCACGTGCTGTCGCAGTGCCGCTGGCGGCCCCCTCCGGGGCCCCTCCCCCGCCCGACACCCGAATACGCCTTTGTATCCCCCGGCATACCCCGCCCGGGGACGGTCTGACAACTAACGCATTTTTTCTTTTTGCATGTGACCGGTCGGAGGATTTGACGGGAACGCGTGCAGCGGGTTCCTGACAATAATCGAGTTCGCATGGGAGAGGGGGAAGGTGGTGGTAATCGACTGAAACCGGGCGAACACGCCAACCAAAGGTATGGCCTGCGCCGTTGGCAATGGCAGCACTTGGCCTACGTCCCGGATCACCGGGGCCGCGCCAGTGATCTTTCCACTTGCGAGGACCTCGTCGCGGCCTCCGGTGCATCCGATTGTTCGGGAAGTTTTCACAGTTTATCCGAGTCAATCAACACGCGACCGTGTCCGTGTTCTTCGAGCCACCAATACGTGAAATGCTTCGACAGCCAACTGGCGGCACGTTCTGTGGCAAGTTCCCGGACGGTGGAACTGTGGATGATCGGAATCCCAAACTTCGCCTCGATCGCATCGAGCGTGCCGCAAATGGCGTTTGGGTGAACGCCAGAAGGGATGTCGAACTGGTCAAGCCCGCCTTTGATGTCCTCAAAGCTTGCCTCGACGAGAATGGCCTTCCACGTGAAGCGCGCAAGCCGGGCACTGGAAGCAATGAAGCGACGCCGGTGTGTTACGGTGCAGGCCGCCAAGTCGTCCAAGCTCTTTCGTTCTAGGCAGAGAATGTTCTCCATTCCCTCCACGGTGTAGTCGCCCGTTTTCAACGATTCGCGCCGTTCGCCCGCGATCCAATTCGGGTGATTTGCGTGCAACGACAGAGCGGCCTTTTCGCGAGTGTCTACCAACACGACCGGTTTCGGTATACGCTCTTTGCGTATGATGTTGTGTCCTTTCCGCATCACTCGGAGACGGCCGCTAGTCGCGGGCACGAAGAAGATGTCGGAATGCGTCATGTCGAAATCCCAAAGGCCGTGCGGGAAAAGCGTGATCGCCTGGTTCAATCGTCCGCGTACGAATCCCGAACGGTGGCCAACAACGTGTTCCCGGGCACTGCATTGTCAAATCCATCGAGCACATCAACGTCGAAGCCGGGATACTTGGGGAGGAATCGCTGTTCCTTCCAGGTAGACACGGTGATCGAATTCTTCGCCATGCGTGCGAAGTCGTACATCGGAATCCCCGTGCGGTCGCTACGCATGTCTCGGCCGTCAGCGTGGAGGATAGTGACAGCGAAACCCTCGATGTCCCAGATGCGTTTCTCGACGTTCTTCAGAAGTGCCATTTTGTCCTCTCGTCTCGGGCGGTCTGCCCGAACTTCCTTTTCTACAGAAATCTGGCTTTCCAGAACGTCGAGGGCCAATTCTACCGCGTTTGCCAGTTGCCGTCAACGCTTTATCGAGCGGTGAACGCCCTCTGAGGCGAGAATGCGGCTTGACCGGCCATGGATAACCACGGAGAATCGGCTGTTATCCAGATCGGGATAAACCGGAGGCTGAATATGGCGGACCGTGATGGGTGCGTAGCGCGGCAGGTCGGGAGATTCACCCGCCCGGGGCGGGCTCGCAGCGCGCCGGGACCACGGGCACCCGGCGCGATGCCGTTCACCAAGCACCCATGACCAGGGACCAGGGACAAATGACCAGTGACTACGCCGCCACCGCCTCGGCCACCATGTCGCCCACCTCGGTGGTGGTGCAGCCCATCCGGCCGGCAGCCTGGTCCTGGTGCCCGAGCCGGCGACGGTCGCGCTCCTGGCGGCGGGGGTGTTGGCCATCTTAAGACGGCGGACCCGGTAGCCCCGCAGGCCGCGACGTGCCGGGACACATGGTCACGGCCTGCGGCCGCTGACCATGCCACCCGCCTGGTGCCCGAGCCCGTTGCGCGGTGGGCAGTCTTGCCCACCACGCTTTCGTGCGCACCGAATCCGCCTCACGACCCGCCGGCGTGTTTCAGGACGAACGCCACGATGGGGGCGGGGTCCGTGAGGCTGTGCGGATGGTGCCCGCAGCCGGGCTTCACGATGACCTGAATGCGTCCGCCCAGGGCTTTGTACCGCTGCTCGACGATGGCGGTGTTCTCGGCCACCGGCACCACCGTGTCGGCCCCGCCGCACACGTGGAGCAGCGGAACCCCGGCCTTGGCGAGCGGCGCGAGCGTGTCGACGGGGTTCTTGCGGTAGGCGAAGGCCTCGTCGTCGGACGCGAAACCGTACGCCTTCTTGCAGGCCGTCCACGCGGCCCCCGACCGGCGACTCGCGCCCCGGCCGGCGGGCCAGGACGTGAAGTCGCAGACCGGGGCGTCGGCGTACAGGCACGCCACCTTGTGGGGGTTGGCGGCGGCCCAGTTGAAGATGATGAGTCCGCCTCGGCTCATGCCTTCCAGGGCAGCCTTCTTCGCAAAGCCGTGCTCGCCCGTCAGGTACGCGTAGAACGCGTTCCAGTGGGCAACGGCCTTCGGGCTGCCGAACAGGTTCGCCACGTCCATGTACGCGACGTGGTATCCGCGGGCCAAGAGCGCGAGGTCGGTCTGCGGTTCGTGGCCCCAGAACCGGGCCCGCCAGATCCACGGCGTGCCGGCGGCCGCCTGCTTCGGCGCCACCACGATACACCGCCGGCCGTCGTGGGAGAAATCGTACCGGTCGTACCCGTTCCACTCGCTCGTCTTGCCGGGAAAGGGTGCGGCGGCGTGTGCCGGTGCGGCCTCGGCCGGCGGGGCGGCGCCCGCGAGTTGACAGGCGGCGGCAAGTATCACCGCGGCCACGAGTCGGCGGAAAACGGCAGACGGTGTCATCGGGTGCGTGGCTCCTTGGCGGTTGCGAACGGGTGCGAGCCGCGTCAGCCCTGGAGCACCGCCTCGGCCACGAGGTCGCCGACCTCGCGGGCGGCTCGCAGCGGCGGACGCTCTAGGTCAGGGCCAGGATACTCTCGACGGAGATGTCTTCATCAATGGCTTCCCAGTGAATGCCGACGCCGCCGCCGATGAGTCGCCAGTCGCAGCGCTGCTCCCCCGTGGCGTCGCGGAGGCGAGGAAACCACTCCAGCGGGACCGTGACCTCGCGCCCGTCGGCCAGGGTCACGCAAAACGTGTCCTCGCCGAACGTCACGTCCGTCGCGAGCGGTTCAATCTTGATCTGCGAAGTGCTCACGCCACCGCTCCTCGATCTGGAATCGATGAGACTCTACCAATTGCCGTATGACCCGTAACTCGCGGCTCTTAAAGCCGCGGTTCCGGGCCAGAACCGGCCCCTCAAGCCAGAATTTCGCGTAGTTGTCTGCTTTTTCGACGTGTACGTGCGGTGGCTCCGATCCCTCACGGCTGAAGAAGAAGAAACGGAACCCCTCTTCTTTGAAGACGGTTGGCATGCCGCACACCCCGCTCCGGCTTCACGCGACACACAGAGTATAGACCAAACCTCCCAAGCAGGCAACTTCCCGCCGGCTTACGCGTCCCCCACCGCCTCGGCCACGAGGTCGCCGACCTGGGTGGTCGAGAAACCCATGCGTCCGGCGGACTGGCTCTTCATCTTCGGCGTCACGGCCATGATGGCATTCTCGACGCGGTCGCCGGCGGCCACGAGGGTGTCGTCGGCGGCGCCCGCGCCGGTTTCGCGCAGCAGCATGGCCAGCGAGGCGATGGCGGCGATGGGATTGATGACGTTCTGGCCGGTGTACTTCGGGGCGGAGCCGCCGATCGGCTCGAACATCGACACACCCTGCGGGTTGATGTTGCCCCCGGCCGCCACCCCCATACCGCCCTGGATCATCGCCCCGAGGTCCGTAATGATGTCGCCGAACATGTTGCAGACGACCAAGGTGTCGTAGTACTCGGGGTTCTTGACGAACCACATGCAGCAGGCGTCGACGTGATTGTAGTCGCGGGTGATGTCCGGGTAGTCGGCCTCGCCGATTTCGTTGAAGGCCCGCCACCACAGGTCGTGGGCGTGGGTCAGAACGTTCGTCTTCGCGACGAGGGTCAGCATGTTCTTGTCGTTGCGTTTGCGGCACACCTCGAAGGCGTAGCGGATGCACCGCTCCACGCCGTGGCGGGTGTTGCACATGATTTGGGTGGCCACCTCGTTCGGCGTGCCCTTGTACTGCGTGCCGCCCATGCCGGTATACAGGCCCTCGGTGTTCTCGCGGACAACGACGAAGTCCACGTCGTCGGGCCCTTTTCCGGCCAGCGGGCACGGCACGTTCGGATACAGTTTGACGGGCCTCAGGTTCACGTACTGGTCCAGTTCAAACCGCAGGCGCAGCAGGAGGCCCTTTTCGAGGATGCCGGGCGCCACGTCGGGGTCGCCGACGGCGCCCAGGTAAATGGCGTCGAAGGCCGTGAGCTGCTCCAACTCCTCGTCGGTGATGACGGGGATGGTGGCCTCGTCGGGGCTGCCGCCTCGGGCCAGGTACCGTTTGCCCGAGAAATCGAACGCTTGCGTGTCGTAGGCAAAGCCGCACACATCGGCGGCGACCTTCAGGACCTTGAGCCCTTCGGCGACCACCTCCGGCCCGGTGCCGTCGCCGCCAACTACCGCAATGCGATAGGTCTTCGCCATGAGCGTGTCTCCTGTGAAACGGCCGAATGCGAGTCGCCCCTTCTACCACGCCGGGCCGGGGTTGGCAAGGCGAAACGGTCGGCAGCCGGCCCGGAAAGCGGTTTCGCCCGGGCAAACAAATGCTTATAGTAGCAACGGCCGGCCCGAAGCCCGGAAAACCGTTTCCATTGGCTGGCCGAGCGCCTATAGTGGGCGCGGCCGTCCCGGAGCGAGGTCTTCAGGCACGGCACGCTCATCGAGGCATCCATCATGCAAACGCTGATCACCAACGGCGTCCTGCTAACCCCTACGACCCAGGTGCCCGACGGATGGGTCCTGACGCAGGATGGCTGCGTGGCGGAGGTGGGGCAAGGCCCGCCGCCCGAGGCCGACACGACCATCGACGCCAACGGCCGGTTCATCGCCCCGGGCTTCATCGATATGCACGTCCAGGGTATGGCCGGCACCAACCTCTGGGACCCGTCGGAGGACCGCTTCCAGCGTGTGATGCGGCACATGGCCAGCACGGGCGTCGTGGCCTGCCAGGCCTCCGTGCCGCCGACCGCCGAGGTGTGCGCGATCATGCGCCCGCGCCTGGGCCGGGTCGTGGGCGGGGCCCAGCTGGTGGGCCTGTACTTCGAGTTTCCGTTCGTCTCGCCGGAGAAGTGCGGCGCCATTCCGCCGGAAGGCGTGCACCCGCCGTCGCCCGCCCTGGCCAACGAGGTATTGGGATTCAGCCGAGGGCTGCTCTCAACGATTACGATCGCGCCGGAACAACCGGGCGCGCTGGACCTCGTGCGCCGGTTTTGCGGCGAGCGGGGGCCGACGGGCCGGTTTATCGTGTGCGCCCTCGGGCACACGGCCGCGCGATACGACGAGGCGGTGGCGGGCATCCGGGCGGGCATGTCGCACGCCACCCACCTGTTCAACGCCATGCTGTGGCTGCACCACCGCGAGCCGGGGCCGATTGGGGCGATCCTGGTCCGCCCGCACGTCACGGCCGAGATCATCTGCGACGGCGTCCACCTGCACCCGGCGGTCGTCCGGCTGACGGTCCTGTGCAAGGGGCCCAGCCGCACCTGCCTCATCACCGACGCCGTCAGCGGGCGCGAGCACCCGGTGGTCAACGGGGCGCCGCGGCTTCCGGACGGTACCATCGCCGGCAGCGTGCTGACGATGGACCGGGCGGTCGCGAACGTCATGCGGTTTGCCGACCTCCCGTTGGCCGAGGCCGTTGAAATGGCCACCCTGACGCCCGCACGCGTCCTGGGGCTGGAGTCGACCCACGGAAGCCTCGACGTCGGCAAGATGGCCGATATCGTCCTCTTCGACGACGACGTGACGGTGAGCCTGACGATGATCGGCGGGCGGGTGGTGTGGGAGGCCGACGAGTAGACCATTGCCGCGCCCCGCGCGGCCGGCGATGTGCCGCCTATCGCGTGGAGCCGGCCGGCTCCAGCAGAGGTTCGAGATGGGCCCTGGCGCTCTTCGGGTGAACCGGCCAAATGAGCGTCCGGTCGGCGCCCACAAGGTCGAGCCGCTGCAGCGTGCTCTCGGACCCCACCAGCACGATGTGCAAGGGCCGTTTCTGCATGGCCCGCAACGCCGCCACCAGGCGGAATACAATCGAGACGGCCATCTTGACGTCCACCGCCACGAACACCAAGTCTGTCGTGTCCGGGTCGAAGCGGAGCCGAACCTCTTCACAGGTGCCGGCCTCGGCAAACGTGAACTCGGCCAGACGGCTTTCGGTCAGGGCCTGCTTCAGGGATTGCCGGCGTACGGGCGACGCGTCCATAATGAGGGCATGCACAGACATCGCGTCCTCCTTCGTTGTGCGAAGCCCCACAGCACATCAGCCAACGGATGGTATCGGCGAACGGTCGGCCGACCTTCAACGGAAAACGCGCCGCCACGACCGTCGGAAGCGAAAAGGGGGTGATTTCGGCAGGGGCCGGCCCTAGAATCAGGGTGATATGCTCGAACTCGAGGAACACCGCCGGCGCATCATCGCGGAAGTCTCGGCCTTCATCACGTGGGGGCTCGCACATCCGGACAAGGTCCGCCGCATTCCCCGCAAACGCCTCGGGGCCGGCGGGTTCAGCAAAACCATGCAGCGGGTTTTCTGGACGAAGGTGTTTGCCGCCACCAACGTCGTCAACGTGGACACCGCCCGCCGGTTCATCCGGTGGATTCGGGGGCAATGAGCCGCAACCTGCCCGCCCGGACGGTTACTCCCGCACTTCCAGGTCATCCACCGTCACGCAGTAGATGCGCCAATCTTTCAGGTACGTCTTGGTGCCGCGAACGCCGATGATCTTGCCGACGTACTTCGAGAGGTCATACTGGCTGCTCTTCAGCACGACGAGCGGCTTGTTGTTCGGGTCAACGAGTTTGTACTTGATGGGGTAATCGACCCCCTCGAGGATTTCGAGTTGGCGTACCATGCCTTCGGCCACAAAGCCCTGGCTGACGATGGCCTGCTCGGCGCTCTGATCGGCCTTCTTCTCGGCGTACTGAGACTTGATGGCGGCGAGGCGTTCGTCGAGGCGGTCGCTGAGCGCCTGAACGCGCGTATACTCCTCCTCCTGCTGCTGGTACCCCGCGATGTAATCGAGCCGCTGCTGGCAGGCCTTCTTGACGTAATCCTTCTCGGCCTTGTTGAGGATGTCCTGGTACAACGCGGCACACGGGTCGAGTTCGCGTTGGCCGATGGGTTTGATCATCTCGCGTTTCAGGGCCTTGTCGGCCTCGTTGAAGGCCTCGATGAGGGGATTGACGTCGGGCGGCCCCACCTCCGGCACCACAGCGGAGTCGCCAACGCCAGCCGTTCCGTCCGCCGCCTCGGCCCCGGTCGTGGCGGTGACGTAATCGGCCACGATGTAGGCCCGGACGTCTTTGGGCGATGAGACGCGCAAGAAGTCGCCTTCGTCCGGCCCGATGACGGCCACGCGGTCGCCCTTGCGCAGGATGCTGCCCACGCACCACTGCCGCTTGGCCGTGGCGCTCGAGACGTAGACGCGGGCCTCCGGGGCGGTCACGGTGGCCGACGTGCCGCCGGCCTCCACTTCCAGGTCGCTCGTGCGCATCAGGCCGAAGATGCTGTCGGGGGCCCTCAGGGCCAGCCACCCGTTCGTTTCGGACTCGACCACGACCGGCGTATCCTTGTCGAGGGCCGTCAGCGGATAGTAGTACAACCCCGGCCCGCACCGGATGTTCACGAGGTCGGCGGTCACCTTACCGTTGAACGGGTAGGTGGGCTCGGCCGTCACTTCCGCGGGGGGAGGCGGTGTCGGTGCGACCGGCGCGGCTGGCGGTACGGCGGCGGGCCCGGTGGCAGCGGGGCCCTCAGCGACCGGGGCATCGCCGGTAAGGGTGGCGGCAGCGGCAACGCCCACGACGGCCAACACCGTCAGGCATCCGACCAGAAGGGTTATCCCACGCATCATAGACACTCCTTCCTCCGAGTTCCGGGAGGGGCCAGAGCACGTTCTAACGCACGCGTATCCAACGTTTCACGCTATCGGCACGGCGCCGGGCTGTCAACAAAAAAGGGCCGCCTGGCCGGGGCGAAGCCGCCCCCCTGCCCCAGGAACCTGCGGCCGTCCCACGTGTCCAACCGTATATACTCATGGGCCGGATTTGCCATTGGCCCGTTTTCGGTTATGCTTTAGGGACATGCCCAGTGCAGGAGGAGGGGGGAGACTATGCCCACGAACCGTTTCTGTGTGATGCTCGCCGTGGCGGTCTGCCTGTCGGTGACGGGCGGCCCGCTGACGGCCGGCGTGCGCCGCCATGACTCGCCCGACTCCTGGCACCTGGCCGAGGCCAACCAGTACCCGATGGTGGGTCAGATTTTCTACACCGGCTTCGGGACGGCGTCGGGCATCCTCGTCGCGCCTCAGTGGGTCGTAACGGCCGGCCACTGCGTGGTGGACCCGATTGTCTCGTTCCACATCGGCGGCGCCGATTACACCGCCGACTACTGGTTCCCCCACCCGAACTACGTGGGCAGCGTCGAAGACGGGTACGACATCGGCCTCATGCACCTCGCGACCGAAGTCACGGGCACCACGCCGGTCCGCCGGTACCGCGGCGCGGACGAACTCGGCAAGATCGGCACCTCCGTGGGCTTGGGCATGACGGGCACCGGCCTGACGGGCGAGCAAATCGATACCGGCACGAAACGGGCCGGGCCCAACGTCATCGACGTGCTCGGCGCCGAACTCGGATACTCCGAGAACATCCTCATGGCCGACTTCGACCACCCCGACGACCCCACCCAGAGTTCCTGGGGCGCCACCGCGCCCCTGCCCGCCGAGTTCTGCCTGGCCCACGGCGACAGCGGTGGCGGACTCTTCATCGAGGTGCTCGGCGAATCCCGCGTCGCCGGCATCAACTCCTTCCTCAACGACGGACCCGTCGACGACCCGGACGGCACCCTCAACGCCGACTACGGCGACCTCATGGGATGGGTCCGCATCAGCAGCCACAACGACTGGATCGACTCCTACATCCCCAACTACTGGAACTGCGTCCTCCAGACCGGGGCGTTCACCACCGGCGCCAACTGGACCAGCGACATCCTGCCCACGCCGCTCCAGGAAGCCATCTTCGAGATGACCGGCCCGAACCGCGACGTCACCTTCGACGGCAACGCCGCCCACGACCGCCTGACCATGGCCTCGGGCACCTTTACGTTCCAGTTGGGCGGGCACGCCTACGACCTGACGGGAGGCGACGGCATCAACGTGGCCCCTGACGCCGGCGACCTCGCCTCACTGACCCTGACGGGCGGTACGGTCAACTCCACCCAGACCTGCATCGGCCGCATGCCCGGTGCCACCGGCACCCTCCAAACCGGCGCCGGCGCCATCTGGACCAACACCGGCGACGTCCACGTGGGCGGCGGACCGGCCGGCCTCGGCGGCAAGGGCACCCTTATCGTCGGCGCCGGATCGACCGCCGACATCGGCGGCACCCTGCGCGTCTGGGACATCCAGGCCACCAAGCCCGTCAAGATACTCGGCGATGCGACCGCCGGCGCCCTGAACGTTACCGTTCCCGCCGCCGGCCTCGCGCCCCACGTCACCGTCGAGGACGGCGGCGTCCTGACCACCGGCGACGCCTACCTCGCCAAGGCCGCCAATACCGAGGGCGAAGTCCGTATCAAGAACGGCGGACACTGGCACGCCACCGGCAACGTCTACCTGGGCGGCCAAGCCGGGCCCGAACCCCTCACCGCCGGACGCATCGACGTGAACGCCGGTGGCGCCCTGACCATCGACGGCACCCTGCGCCTCTGGAACGTCGGTCACAACCACGAACCGCAGATCGACGGCAACGCCGCCGTCGGCGCCCTCGTCATGGGGTACGGGCACCCCGACGATACCTATCCCGACAGGATCAAGGGCACCGGAACTCTCACCGTCACGGGCGCCGGCAGCCTCTGGAGCGGCGGCGACTTCCTCGTCGACGTCCACGTCGCCGACGGCGCCGAGTTCACCATCGGCGGAGCCGCCACGAAACACATCTACGGAAGAACCCTCAGCAACCAGGGGCTCCTCGTCTGGCAGGACGCCGGACACCTCGAATTCCATTACACCACCGGATCGCTCCTGCACAACCAGGCCGGCGGCACCTTCGACATCCGAAACGACGCCACCTTCAAGACCGCCGGCGACATCCAGAACGAGGGGCTACTCGTCAAGTCCCAGGGCACCGGCACCACCAGCATCCTCCGGCCCATCGACAACACCGGCACCGTCGAGTGCCGCAGCGGCACCCTGGACTTCAGTTCCACCGTTGCCCAGCACGTTGGCGCCACGCTCACGGGCGGCGCCTGGGTCGTCCGCGACGGCGCCACCCTCGATATCGGCGGCGCCGCCATCACCACGAACCAGGCCGACGTTACCCTCGACGGCCCCGCCCCCGTCTTCACCCCATTCATGGGGTTCGCCGACAACCAGGGCGCCTTCTCCGTAACGGGCGGCCACCACTGGACCGCCACCGATTTCTCGAACACCGGCGTCGTGACCGCACGCGACGGCGGCACCTTCACCCTGACCGGGACGCTTGCCCAGATGACCGGCAACACCCTGACCGCCGGCACCTGGGCCGCCGACGACGGCACACTCGATCTCCAGGGCATCCCCGACATCCACGTCATCGGCGCCGACGCCGGCGTCGTCCTGGGCGGCGCCGCCTGGACGTTCAACCGCATCGCCAACCTCCAGGAAAACCGCGGGGCCTTCACCGTACACGACGGCGCCACCTTCACCACGGCCGCCGACCTGGCCAATTCCGGCACCCTCACGGTCGCCACGGGCGGTGCCCTGAACGCCGCCGCTAACCTCACAAACACCGGCGCCCTGACGGTGGGCGCGAGCAGCACCCTCACCGTGGCCGGCGCCTACAACCAGAGCGGTGGCACACCCACCGTCGTCGACGGCGAGTTCGTCGTGAGCGGCGCCGCCGCCGACTCCGTCGCCGACG
>Ga0272441_10014035_pt1 | contig 11432 bp, 10 predicted proteins | sample SSMProp6N_FD_193582 | JGI IMG/M metagenome (GOLD analysis project Ga0272441, IMG submission 193582) | Marine sediment archaeal communities from Little Sippewissett salt marsh, Falmouth, MA, United States - SSM-Prop-6N | ecosystem: Environmental > Aquatic > Marine > Wetlands > Sediment ... | reverse complement strand
GACTGGGACGCCGCGGAATTCGTTTTCAACAAGCTTTTTGTCGGCCCCATGGAACTCCAGGCGCCGCCTTACGCATCCTACTACCTCGAACCGGAGCCGCAGCTGATGGGGTCGAGCACCTTGCGTGTGCGCCGGTTGTACGAGATGGCCGGCCTCTTCTCCCCGCTGCAGGACCAGCTGCCGTGCGACCATCTGGGGGTGGAACTGGATGCCGCCCTGGGCATGCACACCATGGCCGAACGCTCGACTGACGATGAACCCCGCGCCTTGTGGCGCTATTTTTTCAACGACCATCTGAAGGTATGGCTGCCATCATTTCTGGATCGTGCTCGCAGTGCCGACGACAGGCACCCGGCTATTGATCTGGCCTTGAATCAACTCGAGGCGTGGCTTGACGAACAGGCAACAATAGAGGAGGGATACGACCAATGACCCAATGGAAAAAGAGCGATATCGAAAAGGCCCTTGACTGCGCCATGACACGGCGGCGATTCATGCAGTGGCTTGCCGCGGCAGGTGCTGCGGCAAGCCTTCCCTGCGGTCTCTTGAGGCCGCGGAAGGTCTCGGCGACCGGGATCGTTTACGAAGGGGGCTATGAAACTTTTCGAAATGCCTGTCCGCGAAATTGCTACGACACCTGCGGAATGGTGACCTACGTCAAGGACGGTATCGCCCAGTTCGTCGAAGGCGCGCCCGAATCCACCTTCACCAACGGCGGGCTATGCGTTAAAGGGCATTCCTACATTCGTCGACTCTACTCGCCTGATCGCATTAAATATCCCATGGCCCAGCAGGGTCGGGGAACGGGTAACTGGAAGCGCATCTCCTGGGACGAGGCCATGACGCGCATCGCCGAGAAGCTCATCGAGATCGACGAAAAGGACGGCTCCATGCTGGGTCTGGCCTTGACCAAGTATTCCGGCAACTTCGGCATTACGAACTACGGGGTGGAGGGCATGTTCTCCTCCCTGGGCTATACCACCCGTATGGTGGGCACCCCCTGCTGGCCCGCTGGGATCGATGCCCAGAACTATGACATGGGGAACATGTGGTGCAACGACCCCGAAGACATGGTCAATGCGCGTTACATCATTCTGTGGGGTGTCAATCCGGCCTGGTGCTCGGTGCACACCATGAAATATATCTACGAGGCCAAACAGCGCGGGGCGAAGGTGTTGTGTATCGATCCAGTGTTCACCCAGACAGCGGCTAAAGCCGACGAGTACTGGCAGGTCAATACATCCGAAGACGGCGCCCTGGCGCTGGGCATGGCCCGGCACATACTTGACAAAGGTCTGGTGGACCGTGACTGGATCGATAAAAACGCGGTCGGATTCGAGGACTTTGCCGGTTATTTGCGCAAATCGGTGAGCGTGGCCTGGGCAGCAGAAAAGTCCGGTGTTCCGGCCGAACAGATTGCCCGCACGGCCGAGGAGTTCGCTAGCCACAAACCGGCCACCATCTGGATCGGCTACGGACTGCAGCGGCATGTCAACGGCGGGGCCACGGTAAGGGCGCTGGACGCGCTGGTCGCCATGACGGGCAACGTCGGCAAGGTGGGAGGCGGGGCCCGCTACGGGCACCTGCAGACCTGGGGGTTCAACTATCATGCGATGATACAGCAACCGCCAGAGGGCGCCAAAGGATACCTCGGGTCTGCCGCCAAAGGCGAGTTCGATTTCACCAAGAAAGAAGGTGGTCCGTCCTATTCAAACCGAACCCTGAACATCAACAAGACGGCCCGTGAGCTTCTGGAGGCCTCGGACCCCCCAGTGCGGGTGCTGTGGGTGTCCTGCAAGAATCCGCTCAGCCAGGATTTCGACCGCAATAAGTTGGTGGAAGCATTTGGGAAGATGGAGATGGTGGTGGTGGTCGACCAGTTTTTCAACCAGACGGTCGAACTGGCCGATATTGTGCTCCCGGCAACGACCCTCTTTGAGGAATGGACTGTCGACGTAAGCTATTGGCATTACTGGATATCAATCAACGAACAGTCCGTGAAACCGCTGCACGAGGCCAAGTCCAACATCGAAATCGCCGCTGCACTGTCGAGGAAAATGAACCAACTCAAGCCCGGCTCCTGCACCTTTCCCACGCAGGTCGACACAGAAGAATGGGTGGCCAAAGAATTCAACAAAGGCATCTACGACCTCTTCGGCCTCAATTCCTGGGAGGATCTGAAAACGGGCATGCGCAAGGCCAGAATGGGGCAGGCCGCCTGGGCCGACGGCAAGTTTGGGACCCCGTCGGGCAAGTACGAGTTCAAATCCGATTTATGCGCCGAGCACGGCTTTAACGAGTTGCCTTTGTACGTAGAGAGCCGCAAGCCCTATGACAAATTGCGCGTGTTGACCCCGCACACCAAATTCAGCATCCACTCCCAGTTCGTGAACCTGGACTGGATGGAGGACTTCAATCCGCAGCCTTTCGTCTACATCAATCCCATTACCGCCCAATCGCGCAATATTGCGGATGGGGACATGGTCACGGTGAAGAATAAATCGGGCGAAGTGACCGTGGCGGCCAAACTCACGGACAACGTGCCCGGCGACACCATAATGATGTATGAGGCCTGGTTTAGAAACAACACCTACAATTGCCAGAATCTTGTGGACGATACTTCTGCGGACATGGGGGCATATAAAGCCGGTGCCCCCGGTGTGGCCATCCACGATCAGTTCGCTGACGTCACCAAGGCATGAGGAGGGAACAAATGGGAAAACAACTCGCATTCTACGTGGATTCCGATAAGTGTATGGGATGCTTTACCTGCGCCATGGCCTGCAAGAATCAGTACCACCAAGAAAAGGGGGTGGTCTGGCGCAAAATCTACCCCCTGGCGGAAGCAATCTATCCGCACCAGGAACGGGCCTGGTATTCTCTGGCCTGCAACCATTGCGAGAATCCAACCTGCTTGGAAGTCTGTCCCGTCAAGGCCTATTTCAAGCGCGATGAGGACGGTATCGTGGTACACGAGCAGGAGAAATGCATTGGCTGTGGCAATTGCATTCGTTCCTGTCCCTATGGTGCTCCGCAGTACAATCCCTCGCTGAAAAAGGCAGAAAAATGCAGCTTCTGCTGGCAGCGGATTGACGCCGGCCTGGCGCCGGCCTGCGTCCTGTCCTGCCCGGTGGATGCCATCCAGATGGTGGACCTGGACCAATTCGATGCGACGGGACTCGTTCAGTATGCGCCGGGGTTTCCCAAGTTCCCGGCCTTGAATCCGTCAGTACGGTTTCGCTTGCCCAAACAACCCGTGGTGGTGAGGAGGGAGGACACATGAACAGCTACGAAACCCCTTTGGTGTTGTTCACCGTTTTGAGCCAGCTTTCAGTCGGTATGGTGGCCGTCAGCGCGGTGCGCTCCTTCGCCGGACCGGAACCCCCACGGAAACAGATTCGTTCCGAGTGGCTCGTGGCCGGCGTTGCCCTGCTGGTCGGCATGATCGCCTCGGTCTTTCACCTGGGGCACCCCGCCGGCATGATTCGGGCCCTTGCACATCTGGAGTCGGCATGGCTGAGCCGTGAGGCGCTGAGCGTCGGCGTCTTTCTGGGCCTGGTTGTGGTGGGTATCGTTCTCATGCGCCAGAAAACCAACCGCGGTCTGATCGTTTTGACCGCCTTGGCGGGTCTGCTGGCGCTGTTTTCCATGGGGATGACCTATTCGCCGCCCAGCTTTCCTGCCATCAACAATGTGCTCCCCTTTGTCTTTTTTCTGGTCACCGCCGCCCTGCTGGGGACCAGCGTCGGAACGCTGTTCGCACCGGAAGAAAAAAAGCCATTGGTAAACGGTATCTTCGCCGTCAGCCTCATCGTGGGACTGGTGATCTATTTGATCGTGCCCTGCATCTGGCTTTCCGGCGGTGAAATCATGCGGCAGACCGGTCAGGCCTGGATTGCTTCGCCCCTATATTGGGCCCGTATTGTCGTCGGTCTGGTGCTGCCCTTGGCAGTCTTATGGAAAATGAAAACGACGCCTGCCTGGCTCTGGGTGGCGGTTCTGGCCGGAGAATTGATGGGCCGGGCCCTGTTTTTCGCCAACACTGTGCACACGGCGACGATTATGGGGGGTGTGTATTGAAAAGTTGCCCCACCACTCACTCGGATGGTGTCTCAAAATCATTAGGGTCGCCGCACCATGGCGGATCGGACAAACATACCCATTGCACAAGCCACGTGGAACCCGGTCACCGGATATGACCGGTTTTCACCCGGCTGCAAGCGATGCTATGCCGTAGCCTTCGCCAAACGGCTCGCCGGCCGCTGCGGCTACCCGAAGCACGCGCCGTTTTCGGTCACCTTGCATCCGAAACGTTTAGATCAGCCCTTGCGCTGGAAACGGCCGCGCACCATCTTCGTGTGTTCGATGGGTGACCTTTTTCACGCCGAGTTGACCAACAAGACTGTGACCGATATATTCTCCATCATGGCCGAAACGCCATGTCATACGTATATTGTTCTGTCCAAACGGCCGGCGCGCATGGCCGACTGGCCAAAAAAGGCACCCGAATCGTTGGGACGGCAGGTCAGTGAAAACGTGTGGATGGAAGTTTCGACCGCTGATCAGCAGCGGCTGGCCGGGCAGACGCGTTGCCTGCTTGGAGCCGTTGCTGGGGCCCATCGATTTAAGATCGTGGAAAGGTGGGCTCGACTGGGTGATCACTGGAGGTGAAACCGGTGCTGGCGGCAGGTAGGTCGACCCGCAGGATGCGCGTACGGTGCGCGACCAGTGCACCGCAGCCGGCCTCCCGTTGTTCTTCAAGCAGTGGGGCGGCCGACACAGCAAACAACGTCGGAACACACTGGACGGTAAAAAATGGGAACAACTGGGCGGCCGTACACCCTACAACGCTCGCAGGTAACTTTCTCTTCTTTCCTAATCCTGCTATTTGTGCTCCTGTCGCCCGGGGCGATCGGGGCGGTGGATTTAGTTTCAGAAAATTGTCCGCTGAACACGCATCGCTACACAGCGCAACTGAACTCCCCTCATCTGACTGCAGTAGTCGGGGAGACAATTACTCTACATTTTTCATTGGACCCGCCGAAAATGCCCCAAGGCTTTTTTCTTGCCGTAAACATGAGTGCTCTACAGGAACCCAACGCCGCCAAAGGCAATAAACCGGATATCCTAACCGGATTTCCAGAAACGAGTATCTTGTTCCACGAACCAGGCGTATACAGATACGGGGTGGTGGTCTCACTCATCGCAAAATCCAGCTGTGGTGGAGTAAAAGCAGACACGATTCTAAACGGAGAGGCGCTCATCAACGTTAAACCATAGCTTTGTGTGAAATAGCGACAAATCGAATCCGTTGCTTACTTGACAACAGCCTGTTCCATCTGGGATGGATGATTACATCGCGGATATGGATGGAAATATACTGGTGAATTAGGTTGGCATGTATATATTTACGAATCTTTATTCGAGCCCAGTTTACAGCAAGGTTCCTTATTCCGTCTATCCCGACATTGACAGCACTGGCCAACCCAAGGTAATCTCAAGTGTCTGTACTTAATGAAAGCTGGGAAAGATCCCTGATTGAAGTAGCCCTCGAAGAAACGGTCGCAGAAAAATCACAAAATTCTATCGACAAACTGAACGCCAACATACAGCACGGATAGAGCAAATAAAGCTGAAACAAATGGATTTACAATAAAATAATTATGAAGCTGGGCAACCAATCGGCCCATAGAACCGCCGCCTCTATATCATAGGATGTTTTCTGATAACCAAGGAGGTTTCCAATGAATGTTCTGATCATTATCAAGCGTGTTTTTCGGATGGATCAAACCGCCAAGCTCGTGCCCCTTCTTAAGGAGCTTAGGGCCCGCTCGGAAAAACAGCCAGGCTTCGTCTCCCGGACAACTTACTCTAAATTGAGTGATCCAGGAGAATTAATTGTCCTAATGGAATGGGAGTCTGCGGACGATTGGATCAACTGGATGAATCAGAGAGAGGCCATCGATTTACAATGGCAGATAGATAGAATTATTGGAGAAAAAACCATTTTTGAAGTGTACAAACCTGAGAAATTTTGACTCATCGGACGCACAGTATGCCATTCCTGTCGGTCCTTTCTTCAAATGAGATCCGTCGATATCGCCAATAAGTTAGGCTAGATAATTGGCGGAAAGAAAAACCAAATTTACCTTGAACGATTAACACGGCAGTAAAAAAATAGGCCGCTTATTAAGAAAAAGCTGACAACCATATTTTTTGTGGCCTCTATCGGGAATAGTAAATTGTTCCTCCCCTTGCGCTAGACCCTCACATGAAAAACGTAAAACGGATCCTACAAGAGCGATTCCGAGTATTATAGTCATTTGATTTTTCATCCTTCGACATTTCCGAGAGAACCTTATGGCTGAGAATACAAAACCAGTGCAAATTGACCGCGATTATTAGTGCGGATGTCCTTCATAAAGACGAACGGATAATCGGTGACGGTTTTAAATTTAGTTGTTAGATCTTTTACACATTCCAATTTTACCCTGTGCTTATTAAATCCGTGTCAATAAGCAATGAGTCTATCATGCTTATTTTTCGGAAACGATTTCGGGTTAATCATTTTGGAGTTGATATGAAAAAAAAAGAGGTAAAGGAAAGCAATAAGGACACTCCGGTGGAGAAGTCGGTCGGTTCAACGGCACAAATTAGAGAAGTGATGAAAAAAGTCGATACAGATTTGACATGTATTTCGCCAGACAAACGACTTAAAAAGATACTTAAAATCCTAAATAAACAGGATAAAGAAGAAATCATACATGCAGTATTAGAGAAATATTATGACAAAGAGGAATTGAAACCTTACCAGGCCGAGCTCATTAAAATGCACCGTCATTTGGAACGAACCAAAAAGAAAATGGTGATCCTTTTCGATGGGCGAGATGCTTCGGGCAAAGGTGGCACTATCCGACGGGTAACGCGTTACATGAACGAAAAAAGATTTCACGTCGTAGCATTGGGCAAGCCCAATAGCAGTCAGAAGACAGAGCTGCATATGAAACGTTATATTGAGAATTTTCCTTATGCAGGGGAAATTGTTCTGTTTGACCGTAGCTGGTACAATCGAGCCCTGGTGGAGCCGGTGATGGGATTTTGCACACAGAAGCAATACAATCGATTTATGAAAAAAGTTAATCGTTACGAGCAAAATTTTCTTGAAGATGACGGTCGGACCATCCTAATTAAACTTTATTTCTCAGTTAGTAAAGAAGAACAGGCGCGTCGTTTTGAAAGGCGCAAAAACGACCCCTTGAGGAAATGGAAACTTTCCGAAGTAGATTTACAGGCCCAGGAACTATGGGATGAATTTACCGAAAAAAAATTTCAGTTGCTAAAAAGAACGCACACAAAGAAATCCCCCTGGTATGTGATTCGGTCAGACGATAAACATTTAGCCCGACGGGAAACCATGATGGTGATCCTTAATGCTGTGCGCTATAGAGGCAGAAACCGCAGGTTAAATTTTGAGCCGGATCCGGAGATTGTTATAGCAGGCAATAAGGAACTAAAATTGATGAGAATGCAGCAAAAGAAATATGGTAAATCGTTAGTTTGACCTCAACAGTGATTTTAAGATGTAATAGTTCTTATTCTTCTCGCCATAGATTTTGATGGCAGCAGCAAACATGATGGATTCGTATAAAGTCGCTGAAACGTCATGCCGGGCTTGATCCGGCATCCAGGACCGATTGAAAATATTTAGATTCCGGCCTTCGCCGGAATGACAAAAGCAGGAAATTAGACTCTTTACGAATCCATCAAACATGAGAGGAGGAAATATGGCCAAGGAGAAAAAAAAGGAAAACAAAAAACCCAAGGAGCCAAAAGCCGCGTCTGAAAATGGCGCAGCGGGTAAAAAAACGGGTGATGTGCTTACTCTGAAAAAAGAACTGGAGCTGAAAGCACTGGCCAGAGCAGAGAAGGAGGGTAAGATCAAATGGCTCAACGGCGGGTCGAAGATGAAAAAGAAGCTGACTGAACATACGGCCTATAAAAACAGAGAAAGAATAGAAAGCAAAGCGCGTCGGGCCGTTTATGTTAAAAAATTTACACTGCTTTACGAAGAGGAACTGCACAAACTGCAGATCGAGCTGTTGAAGCTTCAAAAACAGATAAAAGCTGACGGAATGCGTGTCTTGGCGTTGTTTGAAGGCCGTGACGCAGCCGGCAAGGGTGGGACCATCAAACGCGTAACCGAACATCTTAATCCTCGCGGCACGCGCGTGTTGGCTTTGGGTGTGCCCAGCAACACGGAAAAGACACAATGGTATTTTCAGCGCTATATAAACCATTTTCCATGCGCCGGTGAAATTGTGCTCTTCGACCGCAGCTGGTATAACCGGGCCATCGTCGAACCGGTTATGGGCTTTTGCACGGATGAACAGAACAAGCGCTTTTTGAAAGACTGCCCCCTATTGGAGGAGATGATCGTCAAAGACGGTATAAAGCTTTTCAAATTTTTCTTTTCTGTGACCAAAGAGGAGCAACTCCGTCGTTTTGATTCACGGGAGACCGACCCCCTTAAGTTTTTTAAAATTTCTCCAGTTGATCGAATGGCGCAGGAGATGTGGGATGATTACACCCTTCGCAAATTCGTTATGTTAAACGAAACCAATCGTACCCTCAGTCCGTGGACGATAATCCGTTCGGACAACAAAAAGTTGGCCCGCCTAAATTGTATTAAGTTTATCCTTAACCATTTTGAATATGAAGGTAAAATATCCGACGATGAGCTTCGCGTTGATCCAGAAATCGTGATTACAGGCATTGATGAAATCAGGTTTATGGAAGAGGGTTTGCTGAAGCATGTGGAACTGCCGGGTTAGCTTCTTCTAAAAAGGAGGACAACATGCCAGTGTATATCATAATAAAACGCAAATTGAAGATCGCTGATCCAGAGAAATTGATGCCCCTTTTAAATCAGTTACGCGGCTTGGCCCAAGAACAACCCGGTTACATTTCGGGCAAGACGTTAAAGAGCCTCAGCGACCCTGAAGATTACTTGGTGATCAGTAAATGGGAAACGGCTGCTGACTGGGAGAAATGGTTTGGCAGAAAGGTTAGAAGAGATGTTCAGGGGCAGATCGACTCACTGATCGGCGAAAGAACTTTCTATGAGCTCTTTGAGGACGTAAGCAACCCATAGAAACATTACTAACGTTATGGATTCCCATTTTAAGAAGCGAGCTCGCCAACGAATAGGAAACCCCAGATGTGGTGAAGTCTAAGATCGATATTCTCGATCCGCATGGCGTTTGTGCAGGAAACTGATCTTCCAATAAAAGAGCAATTTCCATTGAATCTACGAAGTAAGGACCGCCGCCTCAATGCCGTTTATTTCTCATCACAACATTATTAATCTCATTATTCTGAACACCAACGCCATCAGGATAGTCAAAAAAGTCATTGCCTATAACGACATTAAACATTGCTTGATCTCTGTCACTTGAAGCACTTCCATAAGGTGAAGTTCCATTTTCATCATCGCAAAAACTTCTGTCTCCATTTCTGGATGCAATATGAACTGCATCTTTGGCAATTGAAAACCAACCACCATCAAAGTGAAACTTGTTTTTGATAATTCTGTTATAGACTGGAGTCGTATGTCTTGTTATGCCACTTTCTCCACAATTCCTATAAATAAATATTCCACCATATTCAACATTATGAAAAACATTGTTTTTTATAAGATTATGAGAGGACCCATCAATTGCAATTAATTCGCGAGAAGTAAAAATGTTAAAATTTCCACGTTGAGTGCTGGTAGTAAAGCTATTATTCAATATACTGACTCTATACGTTTCTGCATCTAAATAAATAACAGTACCTTCAGATTTTCCCGTAAATCTGGAGCCTTTGATGGTGACATATCCAGCACCAGGAGCTATATAGATGGGCTCTTTCCCTTTACCATGGAAGATATTGTTTTCAAGGAGGATATGCTTTGGAGCTGCAGCCCGTTTTAAAAATGGATGTTCTTTTGTTCTTGAAGAGGCCCTATAGTCATCCCCTGCAGGTGGTATTCCAATTATTAACAGTTGACCCTCTATCCTACAATTTTTAACAACAATTCCTTCGGGTGCATCCCATTTATTTTTCACCTTATTATAAGCAGATCTTATAACAAGGCCATTTTTTAACCCACCTACCTCTTTATCATTACAATCAATAGAAATGTTTGAACCATTATTTCCACCGATGATAATTTTTCCTTGTACAGCCTCACCAGGATTTAAGGTTAAACTACATTTTAAAATTATATTTTCACTACTCGATGCAGATTGTATGTCTTTTTTCTCTTGTTCAGTACACTCAGGTGGAGTACTATCGTTATCTACTGTTTCAAGTGGATGATTGTCCATAAAAGGCATTTGATATCTATCTGAATTTGCAAGCCTCACATTTTTTGCGCCTGTCAATGTAATACCTTCAACTCTAATATTTTGGTATTGGTAGTCCCTCAGAGAGTATTTTGAGTTAAAGACATCGTCTTTATGCAATATGAATCGATAACCAATGTTTGTTCTGCCATTGCACACTGATTTTGCTTCATTTGGGTATGGTATGCGTACTGCACTGTTTGGGTAATCCTCCTCGATAGAATTATATGCCATATCATGAACTTCAAGGTTTGCTATTGCACGTGCAAGTAGTAAATCACCAACGAAAAGTTCAACAGAAGTTGACTCTTCACTGTTTGCGGTATTACATGCCCAGCCTTCAACAACAAGATAGTTGTCATTTTCAAGAAATTTAGTTAAGATATCGCCATTCTCTTTGAAAAGGAGAGATTGATCTGCCTCATTAAAAACAATTGAACCTATATTTGTACTACGTTTAACATTTACAATCCTGCCTTCAATTGAAGCTAATAGATGTGATGAAGAAAATAGTAAAATAGAAATCATGAAAGTAAAAATATTGTACCGTTTCATCCTTCCCCCAGAAGCGTTCTTGAAATATCGGCCCGTCCTGCAACGCCTCGAATGCCCTCGTCTGTCTTGACAACGAATTCCCGCAGGAATGATTGAAAAGCAATAGCCCTATAGACAACGCCATCAAACCATAGCGGCGGTTGGTGCCGCATCTTGAGCACCTGATCCGTTAGCCTTTTTCACTTCAATTTACCCTAACGTTGCAAACACCGATCCGGCGAGAAGAAGCAGTATGAGGACACACCCAGCATAGAGGACTGCAGCACCCATTCCACTCCTAATGCAGGCCGTCTTCAATGCTTCTGCGAACCAGAAGATCTATACATAGCCGGATGTTCTCCGTGGTATAGATCCGAAGGTTTCCGCGATAAAACCTGTCGAACAACGTTTGTTTGTAATTGGAGAGATCTTTTCCCTTAGCAGCCTCTGCCACAACCTCCTCCCGAACATGCCGCGCTGCGGACAAGGCCCTTGAAAAAACAGACCCCACAA
>Ga0272441_10014034_pt1 | contig 11432 bp, 7 predicted proteins | sample SSMProp6N_FD_193582 | JGI IMG/M metagenome (GOLD analysis project Ga0272441, IMG submission 193582) | Marine sediment archaeal communities from Little Sippewissett salt marsh, Falmouth, MA, United States - SSM-Prop-6N | ecosystem: Environmental > Aquatic > Marine > Wetlands > Sediment ... | reverse complement strand
CCCGTATTGCGGTCGGCGACGGGGAGGCTCTGAAGCGGCCGGTGCTGGCGGATCCGCTCACCGGCCGGGTATACCGCTTGGAAGGCGGGGTGCAGAAGGCCGGCGAGTGGCGGTTTCCCTCGCTGCCGCTCGTCGACTGGCCGCTCCTGCTGACCGAGGCATCACTTCTTGAATAGTCTCTTTGCAGCATTCCAACGCGCCTGCCCCATTTCCGTGCCCGCCGTCTAGGGAATTCCCCCACGCCATAATTGGCGTTTTCTGGATGCCGGAAGCGGGTGCCGCCGGATTGCAGGACACCCGCTTACGGTGTTTACTGCAGTGGAGGGATGAAGTGCCCGACGCCGGCCTGGCAGGCACGCGCCAGCAACACAACAGGAGACATCACTATGACTGAGGCACGAAGCGTGGCGGACGTGACCATCGAAACGGTGACCGCGTCCCTGGAGCATCTCATTCTTTCACCGAACCAGACGTTCGACAGCATTGAACAGGCGTGCCGGGAGGCGGCAGATTACGAACTGGCGGCCGTGTCAATCCCCCCCTACGCCGTGCCCCAGGCCGTGCGCACCCTTCGTGGAACCGGTGTTACGGTGTGCGGGACGGTGGGCATGCCTTTCGGCCACTCCGGCTGCCGCGCCAAGTGCGACGAGGCCCGCGCCTCGATCGAGGCCGGTGCCGGAGAGGTCGACATGATCATCAACCTGGTGGCCATGAAGAGCAGCCGGTACGGCGACGTGGAGTTGGAGATTGCCGCCGTTCGCAGGCTCGCCTCCGGCATTACGCTCAAGGTCACATTGGAGTGCTGCTATCTGACCGACACCGAGGAGGTACGTGCGGCCCGTTTGGCCATCGATGCCGGTGCCGACGTGATCAAGACACACACCGGCTTCGGTCAGGGCGACGTGCGGGTGCACGACGTGCGGTTGCTGAAGCGAGCCGCTGCCGGCGACGCCGAGGTCGAGGCGGCGGGAGGCGTCACCCGTTTCAAGAAGGCCCTTGCGCTGTTGGAGGTGGGCGCCTCCCGGGTCGCGGTCGACGCGCCGCTCGACATCATCGATGACTTTTATAAGTGGGAGTCCGCCTGACACCGGGCCCGTGTTGCGGGGCGATGACGTGCGCCGGGACCGGCAGGCGCGGCTTTTCGGCACTTCGTGGAAAGCGGGCGCGGTCCATGCGGCCGGGCCTTTTTCGTGCGCTCCGCGACCGTGGGCGGCCGCCTCATCGCTTGACGCCGTCCCAACCCCAAAGGTAGAGTGGCTGTTGAACCCGTGACGGCGGAGCGAACAATGGGTCCGTGGTTGCGTATCCCGTGTGTCGTGTCGGCGATCCTGTGTGCGGCGGGGTTGTCATCGGGCGAAGCCACCCCTGCCGTGACGCCGCAGGCGGAAATCGACGTCGTTGTCGAGACCGGTCTTCTGACTCCGCCCGAGCATCGCGACGCGTACCTGGAGACGATGCTCGAGTACGCCCGGCAGTGCCTGGGCGGGCTCGTGCCAAAGGAGTCGCATCCCGCCGGATCGTCCCCCCCGGCGGGCGCGGCCCGGTACCGGCTGTTCATCGAGCATCGCGGCAAGGTGGAGGTCGACGCCATGGCGGCGCCGGCCAAAATGGTCGGCGAGACGGGGGAAGATACACGCCAGTGGATCACCCGGCAAAAGGGCGAGATGCGGTTCCGCCTCGGCCGATGGGACGGCACGGCCTACCCGACCGTGGACCAATGGAGCAGCACGTTCCAGACGGAGCACTTCCTGCCGATGCCGGCCGACGCCTCGCTCGATGAGCGGGCCCAGTATCAACGCGTGGCGCGGAACCTGGCCACGCCCGAAGGTGTCAAGAGCGGCATCCTGAACCACCTGCTCCCCATTCAACTCGCCGGGACCTCCGGCAAGCCCGGGTCGGCGCAGGACTTCACGCTTTCGGTCACGAACCGCAGCCGCTGGGCGCTCCGGACGCTCGAGGTGACGATCACGTGGTCCGCCCCGGGGGAGGACCGACGGTACCGGTACATGAGCGAGGTCTCGTACAAGGGGCGGCTGGAACCCGGCGCGAGGATGGAACTGAAAGGCGTGGCGGAACGGGACCCGTCGATGTTCGCGTGGGAATACTCGCTGCCCCCGCAGATCGAGGCCCGGCCGGTGTTCGCTCCCGGCGGCTGAGGCTGCGATGCGCGGTGGTACGCTTACTTCCCGCACGGCGGGTCTCCCGGCCGCCGCGCATCGGTGAATCCCGAAGCCTTCGGCGCGGCGCTGTTCAAGCCGGCCACGGAAGCGGCCGGCTATCTCATCCGTCGTGGCAGGGTCGCGCGCCAAACGCCCCGGACGTCAGCCATCCCCCTCCAGGAAGTACCGCATCGACGTCTTCTTGAACTCCCGGACGGAGACGAGGGCGTCCCAGGCCTCGGCGCCGATCCGTCCGGCCATCTCCTGTATGCTCTCGTGAACGCCCGCCTCCGAGTCGCCGTGCACCATCGCGTAAAGCGTGTACGGGAAGTCGGGCAGCGGCGGGCGGCGGTAGCAGTGGGTGACGTCCGCCCGGGCTGCCAGCGCCCGGCCGGCCGCGTCGATGCGGTCCGCGTCCACCCGGAAGACCGCCATCGCGCCCGCCCCCACGCCCGCTTCCCGGTGCCGCACGATGGCCCCGAACCGGCGGACGACGCCCGCGTCCAGCCACGCGCGGACCTGCTCCAGGACCGCCGCGACGGTCCAGCCCACCGCCTCGGCGACGCCGGCGAAAGGCTCGGCCTCCGTCGGCAGGCTGTCCTGGAGGGCGCGGACGAGGGCTTGTTGGGACTCGCTCAAGCGGACGGGTGCTTCGCCAGGCGGTTTTACTGTGCGTGGTGCCCGGCCTTGGGCACCTCGTGGCGGCGTGTTGCGCAGGGGTTCTTCCGTGCGGGGTGGGCAGGACTGCCCACCCCGCATCCCTGAAGATGCCGGTGGTTCTTCGCCGGCACCGGTCAGGTCGAACGTCGCCCGGATCTTGTACCGCGCCAGGGCCGGCAGACTGTGCATCTCGGCAACGCCGGTGTCGTCGCGAAGGCGGGCGAGTGTTTCCTCCAGGGCATCCTCCGACCGGGCCGTCAGCGTGAACCACAGGTTGTACAGCCCGCGGCGCTCGTAGTTGTGTGTGACGCCGGGCGGGCGGCTCACGCGTTCGGCCACCTCCTCCAACCTATCTGTCGGCACGCGGGCCGCCACCAGCGTGGAGCGGTGCCCCAACCGCTGCGAGTCGAAGACAGGGCCCATGCGCCGGATGAGGCCGGCCTCAACCATCCGCCGGACGCGGGCCAGGAGGTCGGCCAGCGGAAGGTCCAGGCGCGCGGCCAGGACGTCGAACGGGCGCTCGGCGAGCGGCAGGTCGGTTTGGACCGCAGTCAGGATGCGTTTGTCGAGATCGTCCAACGGTCAGACCGTTCTTTCGTACTCCAGGATAGCCGCTACGAGGCCGGGAATTGTGTGCTCGGTCGCTTCGACGGTTGGCGCAAGGCCCACCTCGCGCAGCGCGGCAGAGGTTGTTGGCCCGATGCTCGCCAGGTTCGCCCCCGAGTCCCGGACGGCATCGGTGCCGACGGCGTCGACCAGGTTCCGCACCGTCGAGGAACTCGTGAAGGTGATCCAGTCCGCCCGCCCCGCTTGGAGGGCCTCGGCGGCGGCCTCGGCGCCGGCCGGGTCGGCCGCGGTGCGATAGGCGGTGACCTCGGTGACGCGGGCGCCGCCGGCTGTGAGGGCGTCGGCCAGGTCCGGCGGGGCGATGTCGGCACGCGGCAGTAGAATCGCCGCCCCGTCGAGGTCGGCCGCCTCGGCCAGGGCCTCGGCGACGGCGGCCCCCGTGTACGTGGCCGGCTGGAGGTCGGCGCGGAGGCCGTGGCCGCCCAGCCGCTCGGCCGTCGCCGGGCCGATAGCCGCGAGGCGCACGCCGGCCAGCGCGCGGGCATCGCCGCCGGTCTCTGCGAGTGCATCGAAAAATGCGTCCACGCCGTTGACGCTCGTGAAGACGATCCAGTCGAACCCGCCGGCCTCGCGGGCGGCGGCCAAGAGCGGGCCGCTGTCCTCGGGCGGTTCGATGAGGATGGCGGGGGCTTCGACGGTCTCGGCCCCCAGGGCATCGAGTTGCTCGACGAGCCGAGACGCCTGGGCCCGCGCCCGCGTGACGAGTATCCGCCGGCCGAGCAGGGGAAGCGTCTCGAACCACGCCAGGCGCTCCCGCAAGCCGACTACGTCGCCGACGACGATGACCGCGGGTGGCTCCAGCCCTGCCTCGGCCGCCCGGTCGGGCAGCGTGGCCAGCGTGCCGGTGACAGTTGTCTGCTGCGGCGTCGTGCCCCAGCGGACGGCGGCGGCGGGGGTGGCGGCGTCCATGCCGGCGCGGGCGAGGCTTCGGAAGATGTGCGGCAGGTTCTTCACGCCCATGTAGAAGACGAGTGTGCCCGGCCAGCGGGCCAGCGCCTCCCAATCGAGCGGGTCCGCCGTCTTGTCGGAGGCCGCGTGGCCTGTAATCATGCCGAGGGCGCTGGCGCGGTCGCGATGCGTGGCGGGGATGCCGGCGTAGGCGAGGGCGGCCACGCCCGCCGTCACGCCGGGCACGACCTCGAACGGGACGCCGGCGTCGGCGAGGGCGAGGGCCTCCTCGCCGCCGCGGCCAAAGACGAACGGGTCTCCCCCCTTGAGGCGGACGACTGTCTGCCCGGCCCGCGCACGCTCGACGAGCAGGGCGTTGATCTCATCCTGCGGCAGGGTGTGGCGGTCGGACCGTTTCCCCACGTAGATGCGTTCGGCTTCGGCGGGAGCGTGCCCCAGCAGACGGGGCGAGAGGAGAGCGTCGTAGACCACGGCGTCGGCCTGGGCCAGCACCGCCCGGCCGCGAAGGGTCAGCAACCCGGGGTCGCCCGGCCCGGCCCCGACCAGGTAGACAATACCGTCGCTCATCACGGTTCCTCAATAGTCGGATAGTGCCTGCGTTCGTATGTACCCGCGAACTTTCGTTCGCGGCTCGATCGAGCCGCCATCGTAAGATGGCGGGTACTCTCCGGCGGCAGTGGTTGGGCCCGGCCGTAATCCTTTCCCGCCAGACTGGCTTGGCAGGAGACACGCCAGGTCTCGAGCTTCTCCTTCATTCCCGCGACGACGTCCGGATGGGCGGCCGCAAGGTCGTTCGCCTCGGTCGGGTCGGCGACCAGGTCGAACAGCATCCACGTCTTGCCCTTGTCGCGGGTGATGAGTTTCCGGCGGTTGTCGACAAGGGCGATCTGCTTCCCGGACTCGAAGGCGATGGGCCGCGGCCGCTCGTCCATTCGGCCGTCGATGAGCGGGAGGAGGTCGACGCCGTCAATCGGTTCCGGCTGGCCTTCCATCCGGAGGCCGAGGGCCGCCAGTACCGTGGGGAAGTAATCGCAGGTGCTGCATGGCACGTCGGTGGTGCGCGGCCGGGGGATACGGGCCGGCCATTCGAGCAGGCCGGGCACGCGGATGCCGCCTTCGAAGAGGTCGCGCTTCCGCCCGCGCAGCCCGCCCGCGGAGCCAGGCCCCGTCTTATGTTCCGGGCCGTTGTCGGCACAGAACCAGAGCATGGTGTTCTCGGCGACACCGGTCCGGCGGAGTTCATCGCGGAGGCGGCCCATCTGCTCGTCCATCGCCGTCAGGCAGCCGAAGTAGTGGCGTTCCTTGTCGCTGCCGGCGCCTTCGTACATCTTCAGATATCGCTCGCCGGCCAGGACGGGCTCGTGCGGTGTGTGGAACCAGATGACCGCGAGGAACGGCTTCCCCTGCGCTACGGCGTCTCGGATGAAGGGGATCGCACGGTCCATGATGACGCGGGAATCGTCGCCCGCGAGGTTCTCCGTGGCCTTCGTCTCCGGGCCCGTCCAGTAGGCCGTGCCGTACGGCTGGTCCGTCCCGGGCCGCAGCATCGGGTTCCAGGTGGGGACCTTGGCCTCGGTGGAGAAGCAGACGTCGAAGCCGTGTTCCCATGGTGGGGCGTAGTGCTGAAGGCCGCGCTGCCCGCCGCGGTTCGAGTCCTTCTCAGTCCGCGTCAGCGTGCCCAGGTGCCACTTGCCGAAGTGACCGGTCACGTACCCCCGGGTCTTGAGGGCCTCGGCCAGCGTGATTTCCTCCGGCCGCATATGCCCGACGTTGGCAAAGGTGATGCCGTACCGGTACGGGTGCCGGCCGGTCATGGCACTGCCGCGCGTGGGCGAGCAGACGGGTGCACCGGAGTAAAACCGGTTGAAGCGGAGGCCGCTGCGGGCCATCGCATCAAGCGTGGGTGTCTTGAGGAACGGATGCCCGTTGTAGCCAGTGTCGCCCCAACCCTGGTCGTCGGTCATGGCGAGGATGATGTTGGGGCGGTTGGCCGCCCCCGACGTTTCATCGTCTGCGGACCGCGACGCACGGGCGAGGCAGCCGGGGCCTCCGGCCATTGCGGCCGCCGCGGAGAGCGCCCCTTTCAGAAACGCGCGGCGTCCGAGCCATGCGGTCGTCATGCTTCCTCCTCCGCCCCTGTCAGGGGCACGAAGCGGCACGGGCAGAAGTCGTCGCGGTGGACCGTGCCGGCGCGTTTTTCGATCCGCGTGAGCATTTGCGAGAATCCCCCGCCGATGGGCATCACGAGGATGCCGTCATCAGCCAACTGGTCGATCCAGGCCGGCGGCACCTGTTCGGCGGCGGCGGCGCAAAGGATGCGATCGAACGGGGCTTCCTCCGGCCAGCCGCGACGCCCGTCGCCGACGCGGTAGTGGACGTTATGGCAGCCGAGGTCATCCAGCACGGCCCGGGCGCGCTCCTGGAGTGGGGCGTGCACCTCCACCGTGTAGACTTCGCCGGCGAGATGGGCGAGCACCGCCGTCTGGTACCCCGAGCCGGTGCCGATTTCCAGGACCCGCTCCTTGCCCGCGAGGTCCAGGGCCTGCGTCATCAGGGCCACGATGTACGGCTGGCTGATTGTCTGGTTATGGCCGATGGGAAGCGGGTGGTCGGCGTAGGCCTCCCTTCGCTTTTCCGGCGTGACGAAACGGGCCCGGTCGATGGTGCGGAACGCCTCCAGGACGCGCGGGTCTCGGATGTCGCGCGCCTCCAGTTGTGTCTGGACCATGCGGTCGAGTTCGTCGCGGCTATTGGTCATGATTGACATCTGGCAGTCGGTCTATGCTCGGTGGACCGTCTTGCCCACCGCGCGGTGCCCAGGACCGGACACCTCGCTCCCTGCAGGGATCCGTGTCCTCAGGCGTCGATCTGCTGGACGAGTTCCCAGTCCGGTTCGACGGGCCGGCGGCCCTCGGCGGTCAGCGCACCGCCCGCGCCGCGGCGAAGAACGTTGTACCGCTGCCACTCGGGGTCTTTGCGGGGCAGGGGGACGGTGGCGCCGGGCGAGTCGAAGAACAGGTGCGGGCCGCGACTCTCCGGCCGGGCTCCGCACGCCGTCAGGACCGTCTCGGCCACCAGGGCGATGCTGCGCGTCTCGGCCAGGAACGCATCGCCCGCCCCCGCGGCGTCCCAGGGCCGGCGGCGGAGGTCGGCCAGTTCCGCCAGACCCTCGCGGATGCCCTGTTCGGTTCGCTTGATGCTGGCCTGCATGGTCATCAGGTACTGGATGCGTCGGCGAACCTCGCGGACGTCGATCGGCTCGCCCTCGGCGGCGTCCTCCTCGGCCGCAGGCTCGGCGGGCCTGCCCGGGGCGGACTCGCGCGCCAGGGCCGCTGCCTGTTCGCCGGCGATGCGGCCCATGACCTGGCTGTCCATCAGGGCGTTGCCGCCGGGACGATTCGCCCCGTGCTGACCCCCCGCCACCTCGCCGCAGGCGAAGAGGCCGGCGACGGCGGTGGCAGCACGGGTGTCGATCTTAACGCCGCCCTGGAAGTGCTGGCACGCGGGGGCGAGTTCGATGCGGTCGCCGGCCGCCAAGTCGATGCCGCGCTCCGCCAGCCACTCAACGCTCGGCCGATTGATGGCCTGGAGGCGCGCGAGCGGCGAGTCGGCCAGAGGCGGCTCCGTCAGCGCGAGGGCCGCAATCTTCGGATACGGCGCCCAGAGGCCGGGGTCCATCCGCGAAAGGTCCAGCCCGGTGGGGTTGCGCGAGAAGTCCATCCACACGGTGTGGCCCTTCTGCATCTCGGAGAAGACCGCCACGTCGATGACGTGGCTGGGTTCCTCGCAGGAGACGGGCCACGAGGCGCCCTTGCGGAAAAGGACACTGTAGATGTTCTCCGGCGGCGCGGCGTCTGGGAAGTAGTCGGCGAGGAACTCGCAGTCGTCTTCGGTGACGAGGCGCGGCCAAGCCCGCATCAGGCTGCCGGAGCAGGCGAGTTTGGTCTTGACGCTGGAGAGGCCGAACTGGATGAACTCCAGGTTCACGAGTTCTGCCCCGGCGCGGTAGGCCAGGGCGTGGCCGTCGCCCGTCATCCCGTCCGGGAAGACGTTGACCTCGTAGGCTTGGCCCGCCCCGCCGGTCGCCAGGACGACGGCGCCGGCGCGGACGAGGCGGCCGTCGGCGAGGCGCACGCTGGCCGCGCGGCCGCGTGAGTCGAGGACCAGGTCCGTCGCCATGACGTTTTCCAGGACGGGTAGATCGCGCCGACGGACCTCGGCCCGCAGGGCCTCGTGGATGTGGTTGGCCGTGTACGGGCCCGTGTAGCACGCGCGGGCGTACTTCGAGCCGTCGGTCACGAACTGGTCGGCCCGGCCGGACTCGTCCTTGGCGAACGGGACGCCCAAGTCGTCCAGGTAGTGAAAGGCGTCGGCGGCGCCCTCGGCGAGGACGCGGGCGAGGTCGGCGTCGGAAACCCGACCGCCGATGCGGTAAACGTCTTCGGCGTGGTACCGCCAGGCGTCGGGCCCGCCGGGCTCGGTGTGTTCCAGGGTGGCGTGGAAGGCCATGCGGTCGGAGCAGGCCAGGGCGGTGACGCCGCTCTTGCCGAGTTCGCCTTTGGTGAGGATGAGGACGGAGGCACCGGCGTCGGCGGCGGCAAGGGCGGCCCGGAGGGCGGCACCTCCGCTGCCCAGGATGACGACGTCGGCGGCTGATTCGGCCATGGGCGGTGCGTCCTTTCGTCGGGTGCCACCGGATTGCGGCTCGCGCCCTGCGGGCCGCGCGGATGTATTCTCTTGCGCCCGAGGCCACTATAAACGGCGCCGCGTGGCGGGTCAACCGCACGGGCGAACGTTTGGTTCGATTGACGTTCCCAGCGGTGGTCGATATACTTGGGGAATGCCGGAATGCCCGCAGGCCAAGGCCGTGGTGGCACAGCGACATAGGCCGTGCGATGGGTCTCCTGACCCGCCGCGCGAACCGCCGGGTGGCATGGTCACCCGATGGTGGGTGACCATGTGTGTCACGCCCCATGGCCACTACAAGCGTGGCCATGCCACCCCCTGACTTTGCGTAAGTACCTTCTATCATGGCACTTGAGAGCGTAGCGGAATTCGTGAGCAGGGTGGCCCGGCTGGTCTTCGGGTCACGCAACGAGCGCCTGGTCCGCGCTTACATGGAGCGGGTCGAGGCCATCAACGCGCTGGAACCCGAGATGCAGGCCCTCTCGGACGAGGCGCTTCGCGCCAAGACCGACGAATTCCGCCGCAGGTTCCGGGACGGCGAAACGCTGGACGACCTGCTGCCAGAGGCGTTTGCCGTCGCCCGCGAGGCGGCTGCCCGCACGGTCTGGCTCGGCTCCGAGCAGTGGAGTCAGATCCTGGCCGAAGCCCAGTGGGTTCGCAAGGCCGGCGGCGGACCGGGCAAAGAGAAGGCCGCACTTCACAAGGAAGGGGACGGCGGACAGGCCCCCGGCCGGGCCGATCCCGAGCGCATCCAGCGTTTGCTGAAGGAGGCCAACCGGCCGGACCCGTTCGGCGTCGGCTACGAGGCATGGGCCCGCGTCCTGAGCCAGGTCCTCTCGGACCGAAACTACATGGACTGGCTCCCGCCGGCGCCGGGCGTCATGGACGCCTGCGATGACGAGCGGGCGTTCGTCCTTGCGGCTGCCGAGCGCCGGCCGCGACTGTACGACACGCGGCGCGAGGAGGTGCCCGACGCCGTCCTCGACCGCCTGCTGGAACGGAAGGCCCCCGACGATTGGGTCGGCTACGCCGAGGCGCCCGCCGATTACCATCCGCAGGTCCAGGATCGCGTGCGGCAGGCGATGCGCGGACAGGCGAGCCTGCTCGACCCCGACACCGGCGAACCCATCGAGCGGTACGGCCTGTACAGCATGCGGCCGTACGACGTGCAGTTGGCGGCGGCGATGGTCCTGCACGAGGGCAAGATCGCCGAACTCGTCACCGGCGAGGGCAAGACGCTGGTGGCCACGCTGGCGGCGTACCTGAACGCCCTGGCGGGGCGGGCCGTGCACGTCGTCAGCGTCAACGACTTCCTCGTCCGGCGCGACTGCGAGTGGATGCGGCCGGTGTTCCGCCGGCTCGGCCTCTCGGTCGGGGCAATCCAGTCCGACATGGACCACGTCGACCGGCGCATCCGGTACGCGTGCGACATCACCTACGGAACGAACAACGAGTTCGGGTTCGATTATCTGCGCGACAACATGAAGACGCGCCTCCAGGAGCAGGTGCAGGGGCCGCTCGTTTATGCCATTGTGGACGAGTGCGACTCGGTCCTGATTGACGAGGCGCGCACGCCGCTCATCATCTCCGGCCCGGCGTTTGAATCGACCGACAAGTACGCCAAGGCGAACGCCGTGGCGAAACAACTGCGCGCGGGCCGCGACTTCGAGATCAAGGAGAAGGAGCACCAGTGCCCCCTCTCGGAGGAGGGCGTCAGCCGGGCCGAGGAACTCGTCGGGGTCGGCTCGTTCTACGTGGCCGGCAATATGGACTGGCCGCACCTCATCGACCAGGCGCTGCGGGCCCATCACCTGTACAGGCGCGACAAGAATTACGTGGTGCGCGGCGGCAACGTCGTCATCGTGGACGAGTTCACGGGGCGCCTGATGCCCGGCCGGCAGTGGTCCGACGGTCTGCACCAGGCCGTGGAGGCGAAAGAGGGCATCAAGATCAAGGAGGAGACCCAGACCCTCGCCACGATCACCCTCCAGAACTACTTCCGGATGTACGACAAACTGGCCGGCATGACCGGCACCGCCATGACCGAGGCGGCCGAGTTCGACAAGATCTACAGCCTCGAAACCGTGGCCGTTCCCACCAACCGCCCGCTCTCGCGCGCCGAGCACACCGACGTCATCTTCCGGACCCGGAAGGAGAAGTACAAGGGCATCGTGGAGGAGATCAAGGCGTACCACGAGGCCGGCCGGCCCGTGCTCGTCGGCACGACGAGCGTCGAGAGCAGCGAGCACCTCAGCACACTCCTGGAGCGGACCTACGGCATCCCGCACGAGGTCCTCAACGCCAAGTTCCACGAGAAGGAATCGCAGATCGTCGCCAAGGCCGGACGCCAGCACGTGGGCCCCGATGGCAAGCCGAAGGGCAACGTCACCA
>Ga0272441_10014032_pt1 | contig 11433 bp, 11 predicted proteins | sample SSMProp6N_FD_193582 | JGI IMG/M metagenome (GOLD analysis project Ga0272441, IMG submission 193582) | Marine sediment archaeal communities from Little Sippewissett salt marsh, Falmouth, MA, United States - SSM-Prop-6N | ecosystem: Environmental > Aquatic > Marine > Wetlands > Sediment ... | reverse complement strand
TCGCCAGGGCCGCGGCCCTGGGACTCCCCGTTTTCACCTATCCGGAGGCGTTGGGGGAGCTCTCACGGCGGTGCACCTTCGCCGGCGTGGCGGGCACGCATGGGAAGACAACCACCACCGCCATGGCGGGAAGCCTGGTCAAGTCCCTGGGCCTGCCGGCCACGGTTCTGGTGGGCTCCGAGGTGCCCGCGTTCGGCGGCAGATCGACGCTCTCGCTGGGGGACGACCACCTGATCGCGGAGAGCTGCGAGTACAGACGCTCCTTCCTGCTCTACGAGCCCGACCGCATAGTCGTCACCAACATCGAAGCGGACCACCTGGACTACTACAGAGATCTGGCGGACATAATCGATGCCTTCCGGGACTTTTACGAACTGCTTCCCTCCGGAGGTGCGCTGATCTACAATGCGGACTGCCCCGGAGTGCAGGCCCTTTTGGGGACGTCGGCCGGAGGCGGAGCCGCAGAGGTGCCGGGCCGGCCGCACATCCGTGCGGTTCCCTTCGGAAGACGAGCGGCCGGCGCCTATCGCATCGAGAGCATCGAAACGACAGCGGGGGAAACCCGCTTCCGCCTGGCCGGCTTCACCAATACCTATCGCCTCAGAGTGCCCGGAGAGCATTCGGTGTACAACGCCGCGGCGGCTCTCGCCCTGACGTGCGACATCGCCGAAGCGGAAGGCATGGTGAAAGCTCGGGGCATTGGAGAGGGTGAGGGGCCTGCTGATGCCAGTGGCGTGCAGGCGGCGCTGGAGCGGAAGCTCGCGGACGGGCTTCTCGCCTTCAGCGGGACCAGAAGGAGAAGCGAGGTGTTGGGTGAGGCGGCGGGCGTGCTCTTCATGGACGACTACGCCCACCATCCCACGGCGGTTGCCGCGACTCTCCGCGGGCTGCGCCGGTTCTACCCCCGCAGGAGGATCGTGGCGGATTTCATGTCACACACCTACTCCCGCACTGCCAGCTTCCTCAACGAGTTCGGCGAGGCTTTCATGCCGGCGCATGCGGTGATCCTGCACGAGATCTATGCGTCGGCGCGGGAGCAGGGGCAGGAGAGCGTATCCGGACGGGATCTTTTCCGTGCCGTGGCCCGGAGCCATCCCGACGTCCGCTACTACGAGGACCCCCTGGATGCGGTGGAGGATCTGGAAAGCCGTCTTTCCGCCGGGGACCTGTTCATAACCATGGGAGCGGGCAGCAACTGGCGGCTGGGCCGTCTGCTGTACGAGCGATTCTCCGCGAAGGAACACGGCTGAACGATGAAGAGCATGACAGGCTTCGCCTACAGGGAAGTACGCAGTGGAGAGCTGGAGCTCGTCCTGGAGCTCAAGTCCTACAACAACCGCTTTCTCGACATCCAGATCGGCTTGGACCCGACCTTGTCACCTCTGGAGCCCAAGATCCGCGACTTCATCTCCTCCCGGGTCCGGCGGGGGTGGGTGGAGCTGACTCTCCGAGCAGCCGGCTGGAAGAAGGAGGTGCAAGTGAGGCCGGATGAGACGCTGGCCCGCGCATACATGGAGGCGCTGCAGAAGCTGGCCGACGCAACGGGAATCGACGAGAAGCCGCGGCTCTCGCAGATCGTGCGTTTCGAGGGAGTGCTCGCGGTGGAGCAGCGGGGCGACTACGAGTCCCTGTGGGAGCAAATGAGCGGGCATCTGGAGGTGCTCTACAGAGAGTACGAGTCCGCCCGGACGGCGGAGGGTGAGCGAATCGCTTCGGACATACGGAATCTCGTGGGCGTGGTGGAAGCGGAGCTCCGCAGCATAGACCGGAGGAAGGACGAGGCGGAGCAGCACGTCCGGGAGGCCCTGCGGGAGCGCTTCCACCAGATGCTCGGTGACGCCATCGATGAGGACCGCGTCCACGCCGAAACGGCCCTTCTTCTCGTGAAGCTCGATATCCACGAGGAGATCATGCGGTTGGATTCGCACCTTCAGGCGTTTCGATCCGCCATGCAGAGTGAGGAAGGCGTGGGGAAACGGCTGGATTTCATCTGCCAGGAGCTCAACCGCGAGGTCAACACCATCGCCTCGAAAAGCATGCAGGTGGAGCTCCAGCGTTCGGCGATCCGCATCAGGGATGCTCTGGAGAAGATCAGGGAACAGCTGAGAAATGTCGAATAGACCGAGGATCGCGATTTCCGGCAAGAGCGGCTGCGGAAACTCCACCGTGACGCGGCTGGTGGCGGAGGAGCTGGACCTGCGGATCATCAACTACACGTTCAAGGACATGGCCGTGGAGAAGGGAATCAGCTTCGACGAGATGGTCGAGCTGGCCAACAGCCACCCCCCCAAATACGATCTGGAGCTGGACTGCAAGCTCGTCGAAATGGCCGCCGCCCCGGGCTGCGTTCTCGGTTCCCGGCTGGCCATATGGCTGCTGGAGGACGCGGATCTCAAGGTCTACCTGGAGGCCCCACCGGAGGTCAGGGCCCGACGGATCGCCCGGCGGGAAGGCGTGCGTTTCCAGGAGGCCCACAAAGCCATGGTCCGGCGGGACAAGCTGGACCGCGAGCGCTACCAGCAGATCTACCATATCGATGTGAATCGCTACGATTTCGCGGATCTCATCCTCGACGCGGCGGCCCTGGATCAACACGAAATCGCCCGAGCCGTTGTCCAGGAGCTCGCCTCGCGGTCTTGAAGCCCCGCCGGCCGGCTTGCGGTTCAGCCCGGCGCACGCTTCAGCCCGGCGCACACTGTGGGCGTTTTGGCATCGAATTTGCTTGTCAAGCGCCGCCGATTGGATTATACTATCCACAAGCCGTGCATAGATGCCCCCATGTTCTCGATGATTCAAGGCTGAAATCCGGCCCGCGCGGTCTTTGTCCGCTACGGCAGCGTCGGCTGCCGCGGCAACCGGCCGCCGGTACCAGAACGTACGAACAGGAGCAGAAAGAGGATGGTACTTCCGCTGGACCTTTTGATCAAGCTTCAGGACAACATGTATGAGCTGACGTGTGCTTCGATCAAGCGGGCCATACAGATCAACCTTGCCGGGGATGAGGAGCTGGAAGCGAACAGGGGCAAGATCGTCTCCACGGCGATAAAACAGATACTCACCAAGAAGGTTGAATACCGCATCGAAGGCAAGACCGGCGACTGAGGTCATTCTGCTTTTCGGACCCACCGCTGTAGGTAAGACGGAGATCCTGCGACATCTCACCGGCCGTTCCGTGGAGGTCATCAGTGCGGATTCCATGCAGGTTTACCGAGGCATGGACATAGGGACGGCGAAGCCGGACAGGGATCTCCTGGCTGCGCTTCCGCATCATCTCATCGGTGTCGTGGATCCGGACCAGCAGTTCGACGTGGGTGAGTTCGTCGGCCGTGCGGACGTGCTCGTGGAGCAGATCGCAGGACGGGGGAACGTTCCACTGCTCTGCGGGGGGACCGCCTTCTACCTGAAGCATTTCCTCCACGGTCTGCCCGGGACACCGCCGGGCGACTCAGCGATCAGGGAGCAGCTCCGGAGGGAAGCAGAAACCGACGGCCTGCAGGCCCTCTTCGCCGAGCTCGAGCGGGTCGACCCTGAATATGCGGCCCGCATCAGCTCGCATGATCCCGTCCGCATCATGCGGGGATTGGAGATCTTCCGCCTGAGCGGCCGGAAGGTTTCCAGCTTCCGGCTCTCAGGCCTGACGCGGAAGCCGTACCGCTGTCTCCTCCTGGGGCTGTTCCGCCCGCAGCAGGAGCTCTACAACCGGATAGACAACCGCGTGGAATCCATGTTCGCACGGGGACTGGTGAACGAGATCAAGGAGCTGTTGCGGAAGGGGTATCGCTGGCAAGATCCGGGGTTCAAGGGGATCGGCTATCGGGAGTTCCGTTTCATGCAGATGGGCTGTCTGAGCCTCGCCGGGGTGAAAGAGAGGATCAAAAGGGACACCCGGCGGTACGCCAAACGCCAGCTCACCTTTTTCAGATCCCTTGCCTCGGTCCGGTGGCACCGGCCGGACGACGTCCGGGGGGTCGAGAGCGCCATTGACGGTTTTCTGGCGGATAGGCCGCAGGTCGGTGTGCGGTAGCGCTTACGCCGCCCCCTGCGCCGTCCACGATCCCGGCTGTGACGCCCCGGCGGCCCGCCGCAGCTTGACTTTGGCCGAATATGTATATACTTATATACTGTCAGTCGACGCATGGAGCGGTTTGATATTAGAGCGGTTTGACATGTTTGCCGATAGAGCAGATGACCATCCGAACGAAAGGAGTGCCTATACGTGCCGTGCGGTAAGAAAAAGAAACGCCACAAGATTGCTACGCACAAGAGGAAGAAAAAACTCCGGAAGAACCGGCATAAGAAGAAATAGCCGGACGCTCTTCTGGTTACTGGCATTCGCTGTTTGCTGTTTTCCCCCGGCGTGGGGTGACAGCCTTTGGTCAGCGGATTTCGCCGGCTATCTCACCGACGGCAGACAGTTTGCCGTCGGTGATACTTTCACTCTCAACATCGAATCCGACTTCGCGCTGAGCTATCGATCCACCAGCGTCGACTCCAAAGCCTTGACTCTGGAGTTCAGCGGCGGGGAGTACGGTGATCTCTTTTCCTTCCTGCCGGCCGTGCGGACCTCGGGCGACAGAGACGTCAAGGGCTCGGGTGAGCACTCCGTGACATCCCGGCTGGCGGTGCGCGTCGTGGCGGTGGAGGAAGACGGAACGCTCTCGGTTCAAGGCAGCCGGACTCTGGTGATCGATGCCAGGGAGGAGTCTCTCACCGTGACCGGCCGAGTGGATCCAAGAGACGTGGATCAGAGCCGGGAGATATCGATCGGCAGCGTGGTGGACGTACGGGTGGTTTACAGGAGCCTGCTCGAGCCCACTGCGGATGTGCTTGCCCACGAAGACATCGAGGCGGTGCTGCGGGAGCTCAGCGTCGAAGCGGAAACCGTGGAGCAGCCGCCCGCGGCCGCCGCGGAAGTGACGGAGGGCCCGGCGGAGACCGTGTCTGCCTCCCCGCGTCTGACCGACGAGAGCAAGAAGCAGCTGTTCCTGCGCTACGTCAATCGCCTCGTGGATCTGATATTCCAATAGAGATCGAACGCACAGTTTTCCGCTAAACCCCAGAATTCGGCCACGGATCGCCGCGCAGCCGGAGCCGAGGGCGGCCGGTCCGAAAGACGCGGACCGCCCGAGGAGAAGAGGAAGGTGACGAAGCGCCGAACGAAGCGGACCGCAAGGGCCTATGGTCTCAAGGTTCTGCAGTCACCCCACAAGGACATCCGCCGCCTCAAGCGGGAGCACGCACCGTCGCTTCACGGCTACAAGCATTGGGGGGCGGGCTGGCTGCTCATCGACTACATGCGGCGCTGCGGGATGCGGCCGAACAGCCGCGTCATGGATCTGGGATGCGGCTGGGGCCTGGTGGGTATCTTCTGCGCCAGGAATTTCGGGGCCCGGGTCACGGCCGTGGACAAGGATCCGGCGGTGTTCCCCTTTCTCGAGCTGCACGCCGGGATAAACGGCGTAGCCTTGCGGGCCCTGCAGAGCGGCTTCGAGAAGCTGCGGTGCCGAGAGCTGGCTCAAGTGGACGTGATCGTCGGGTCGGACATCTGCTTTTGGGACAGCATGGTGAACCCGCTGAGGCTGTTGATCCTGCGCGCGCTCCGATGCGGAGTCAGGGGCGTGGTCATCAGCGATCCGGGACGGGAGACTTTCGAGGAGCTTGGCCGGTATTTCACGAAACGGAAGCTGGGGGAGATCATCGACTGGACGGCCCCGCGTCCGCATGCCACGCGCGGACGGATACTCAGAATCGAGCGCGCCGTGTGAGCCCGGGACCGGCCCCTACAGGCCGGCGATCACCTCTATCTCGATCCTTATGTCCAGGGGTAATCTGGCAGCCTGGATGGTCGTCCGGGCGGGGTAGACCGGTCCGAAGAGGGTGCGGTAGAGCTCGTTCATCCGCGTGAAATCGTCCATGTCCGCCAGGTAGACCGTGGTCTTCAGCACCTTCTCGAGACCGGATCCCGCCGCCTCCAGAACGAGTCGGATGTTTTCCACGGCGATCCGCATCTGCTCTTCAAGACCGCCCCTCATGATTTCTCCTGTGTCCGGATCCACGGGACCCATTCCAGAGACGAACACCAGGTCGCCGTGGACGATGGCTGCAGAGTAGGGCCCTTGGGCCTGGGGCCCTCTCTCGGGTCGAACGGGTTTCTTTGCCATCCTGCATCCTCCTTGTTCCCTATCAGGAATTCGTAACAACGGCCTCCGGCGGCGGCTATGTGCGGAAGGCTGTGCCTTGGGTATTGTGCTTCCGTCTGCGCGACGAGCCGCCTGCTTCGCAGGTGGTTGCTGACCCCAGTGCCTCGCACGTATCCCTGAGCAGGGCTTCGGTCTTGGACCAACCCAGGCACGGATCAGTGACGGAGACGCCGTACTCGAGATCACGCCGGTCCGAGGCGATATGCTGAGTCCCGTCTCTCAGGTTGCTTTCCAGCATGAAGCCGATGATCTCCCGCATGCCGCGGCGGCGTTTGCCGACTATGCTTCTGAGAACCGCCTGCTGCCGGGCCGGCCTCCTGCGGCTGTTTCCGTGGCTGCAATCCACCATGATCGCGGGAGGGAAACCCGCGGATTGCAGCAGCCCGATAGTCCGTGCGAGATCGCGGGCGCCGTAGTTTGCGCGGGTTCGGCTGCCCCGCAGAATGATGTGGGTGTGTGGATTGCCCCTGGTCCGGAGAACGCTGGTCCTGCCCTCCTGGTCGATGCCGATGAAGCTGTGGGACTGCAGCGCGGCGGACATGGCGTCCACGGCCGTCTGCAGGTTGCCTTCCGTGTTGTTCTTGAATCCCACCGGCATCGAGAGACCGCTGGCCATGTTGCGGTGCGTCTGAGATTCCGTGGTGCGCGCGCCTATGGCCGCCCAGCTCAGCAGGTCATCTATGTACTGCGGGACAATGGGATCCAGCATCTCCGTTGCGGCGGGAACCTCCATGGCCGTGATTTCGAGCAGCAGCCGCCGGGCCACGGAGAGGCCCTCCCCGATGTCGGAGGAGCCGTCGAGGTGGGGATCGAGAATCATGCCCTGCCAGCCCAGAGACGTACGGGGCTTCTCGAAATAGACGCGCATGATCAGATAGATGCGGTCCTCCAGCTCCCTGCGAAGCTCCTGCAGCAGCCCCGCATACTCCAGGGCGGCTTCGGTGTCGTGGATCGAGCAGGGACCGACAATGGCCAGGAGCCGGGGGTCCTGCAGGTTAAGGATCGCCTTGATGACCTCACGGCTCTCCACCACCGTCCGGTTGGATCGAGCGGTCATGGGAAACCGGCCCTTGAGGACCGCGGGGCTCACCAGGGGGGCGGCACCGGCTATGTTGAGATCGCTGGTTCGCTGCATGGCGTTATTCGCGGGACGTTCCTCGATTCAGCTTGGTTTTCCCCTGACCTGCAGGGACAGCATATGAGCCTTCATCTCTTCGGGGCGCATCAGGGCCAGCATGGTGGAGCGATGCCTCTTGAGGGCGTCGTCGCTGTAGTGGACCACGCTGTAGCTTCGCAGAAAGTCGGCCACCCCCAAACCGGAAGAGAAGCGGGCCGTTCCGCCGGTGGGCAGGACGTGGTTGGTCCCGCAGAAGTAATCGCCCACCGGTTCGGGGCTGCTCTCCCCTACGAAAATCGCACCTGCGTTGACGATCCGATCCGCCAGCCTTCCGGCGTTCCTGCACAGAAGCTCCACGTGTTCCGGCGCAATGGCGTTGGCCGCATCCACCGCTTCGGTCATGCTTTCGACCAGGAACAGGTTGCCGAACTTCTCCAGCGCCGCGGAGCAGCGCCGCCGCAGATCGGCGTTCCGGAGGAAGCCCTGAACGCGCTTCTGGACCTGCTCCAGCAGCTCCCTGCTTGGGGAAAGCACGACGCCCGCTTCCAGGCCGGTGCCATGCTCGGATTGGGAGAGCAGGTCGGCGGCGGCGTACTCCGGATTGGCGCTGCCGTCTGCAAGGATCACGATTTCGGAGGGACCGGCCAGGGAGTCGATGCCTACCGTGCCAAAGAGGAATTTCTTGGCCGTCTGGACGTAGATGTTCCCGGGTCCGACTATCTTGTCCACGGCGTGCACCGACTCGGTGCCGAAGGCCAGGGCGGCGATTCCCTGGGCTCCCGAGATCCGATAGAGTGTTTTCACGCCCAGGTACTCCGCCGTGTGGAGTATCGCCGGATGGACGGCGCCTTCCCGGGGGGCACATATGATATAGATCTCCGGGACACCGGCGACCATGGCCGGGATCACGTTCATGTACAGTGAGGAGGCCAGCGGCGCGGTGCCGGAAGGCACGGTGATGCCGATCCGATCAATGGGCTTCACCCTGCGCTCCAGCAGCACACCGTCCGGGTATTCCACCCGAAAGCTCTTCTGCAGCTGGTGCTGATGAAATTTGAAGAGGTTCGCGCAGGCCTCCTCCAGCGCTTGCGGGAAGCCCTCCGGAACCCGCTCCCGCGCGGCCTCGAACTCCTCCTCCGAAACCCGGGGGCCCGATTCGGTCAGGTCCACCCCGTCGAACTGCTTCATGTAGTCGAACAGAGCCGCGTCATGCCGCTCCCGCACGTCCTCTATGATGCGTGAGACCGTCTCCAGAACCTCGAGCGGCGTCTTGGTCTGCCGCGTGAGCAGCGCCTTGAAACGAGGGTTGTCGAAGCCGAATCGGCTTATCTCCACCATCCCGGTATGCTCCGGTCCTTTCGCGATTTGCACGATACGGCGCGGTTCCTCCGCGGCCGCTTGATCCGCCGCGCCCCGCCTCGCGCATTGTCGCTATTAATAGCACTATCACAGAAGACGGTCAAACGCGGAACGAAGAGCACAAAAATCCCCCAATGGTGATCTGGCCAGGTAGTTCGTGGGGCCCGCGGCGAGGGAGCGGCAGCCGTCGGGGGGCTGATATCTGCAGAGGGCGCAGGTCACCTCTTTTTTTTGGCCCCCAACTGATCCGTGAAACGAAGAACTCTGTCCAGTCCAATCTGAGAAACCAGGGCGGCCATAGATCTAGATCATGTGAGGGACTACACCAGCGGCCGGCGCCCGCCGGTGGGGATGTGCGCCGAAGCTTCGCCCCTGAGCCCAGAGTGCCACCGGTTGATCAAGCTGGCGGCGATCTTGGCGCTGATCACGTGAGCACGCAGAAAGACATCCTCGATCAGTATCCCTACCTTGCCCCTTATGATATGAGAAGTGCTCTCAATTGCACTGCATGCCGCTCAGAAGAAGTGGAGATGCCTTTACCGGCCAAGGGGGGTGCTCCTCGACAGGAGTCCTCCGCCTCGGCCGTTGGGTTCTCAGGGTCAAGCCGCAGGCAATTGCACAACCCCGGGCTCTGTGTTTCTATGGGATGGTCAGGAGGCTGTTGATGAGAGTCGTCGTGGCTTCGGACATCCATTCCGCCGGGCGCTTCGTCCAGGTCCTCGCATCCCGCGTGAGAGACGCGGAGCTGATACTGGTGCTCGGGGACATCACTCATTTCGGGGACGCCGGTGAGGCGGCCTCGATTCTTGCTCCGCTGCGTCGGACCGGGCTGCCGCTGTTCGGGGTCTCCGGGAACTGCGACAAGCCGGAGGTGGAGCGCATGCTGCTGGAACAGGGCATCAGCCTGCACGGCCGCTGCGTGGTCCAGAGCGGATACGCCTTTCTGGGAATGGGGGGCTCCCTTCCGGCCCCCGTGGCGACTCCCAACGAGCTCTCAGAGCCCCAGATCGAATTGACGCTGGAGCGTGCCGCTGCAGCGGCGCCGCCGGATGCGCCTCTCGTTCTGGTCTGCCACCAGCCGCCCAAAGACACCGAACTGGACGTGGTCTACGCCGGGAGGCACGTGGGCAGCCGGGCGGTGCGGGAGTTCCTGCTCCGACACAGTCCCGTGATTTGCTTTTCCGGCCATCTTCACGAAGCGCGCGGAACGGACGAGTTGGCCGGGACTTTTCTCGTGAATCCCGGCCCCCTCAGGGAGGGTTGCTACGCCCGCGTGGATCTGGACGGCCAACGTGTGGATACCGAGCTCCTGCGGCTGAGTTGACAGGCCCGGAGACCGCCGCTACTATCTGGAGCCATGACGGCAAGAGAGCTCATAGACCTGTACACCACATACTTTCAGCGCCACGGCCATTCGGTGATTTCTGGGAAATCCCTCATCCCCGAAAACGACCCCACCGTGCTCTTCACCACGGCGGGGATGCACCCGTTGGTGCCGTACCTGCTGGGAGAGCCGCATCCGGCCGGAAAGCGCCTGGTCAACGTGCAGAAATGCATCCGCACGGTGGACATCGAGAGCGTCGGTGACCCGTCTCACAACACGTTCTTCCTGATGCTGGGCAACTGGTCGCTGGGCGACTACTTCAAAGAGGAAGCCATCCGGATGAGCTACGAATTCCTGACGTCCTCCGAGTGGCTCGGCCTCGACGCCGACGAGCTGTACATCAGCGTTTTCGCGGGGGAGGACGGAATCCCGGCGGACGAGGAGTCGGCGCGGATCTGGGAATCCGTGGGCATCTCCCGGGAACGGATTTTCTTCCTGCCGCGGGAGGACAACTGGTGGGGACCGCCGGGGGACATCTCGGGGCCCTGCGGACCGGACACCGAGATGTTCATCGACACGGGGAAGCCGCCGTGCTCGGATTCGTGCCAGCCGGGTTGCAGCTGCGGCAAGTACTTCGAGATATGGAACGACGTGTTCATGCAGTACAACAAGACGGCGGACGGCCGATACCTCCCCCTCAAGAACAAGAACGTGGACACGGGTATGGGCGTGGAGAGGACCGTGGCCATGCTGCAGGGCAAATCCAGCAGCTACGATACGGCGCTTTTCCAGCCCATAATCGAAGCCTTGAGCGGCAAAGCGACCCGGGAATACGGGAACGACGATGAGGTGGACACGTCCTACCGCATCACGGTGGATCATCTGCGGGCCGCCACGTTCATTCTGGGAGATGAAAACGCCGTGAAGCCTTCGAACCTGGGGCAGGGCTACGTGTTGAGGCGCCTCATCCGAAGGGCCATCCGACACGGACGCAAGCTCGGGGTGGACGGGTCCTTCACCGCGGACGTTGGCTCGTTGATCATCGACACCTATGCCGGCTTGTTTCCCGAGCTGGACTCCCGGCGGTCCATGATCGGCTCGGAGCTTGCCGTGGAGGAGGAGAAGTTCGGCAGGACCCTGGAGAGAGGCGAAAGGGAGTTCGAGAAGATGCTCCCCAATCTGCTGAGAAATCCGCAGAAAACCATACCGGGCCGGCTGGCCTTTCGTCTCTACGACACGTACGGCTTTCCCCTGGAGATTACGGAGGAGCTGGCGGCGGAGAACGGGCTCGCCGTGGATCGCGAGAGCTTCCAGAAGGCGTTCGAGAAGCACCAGGAGCTTTCCAAGGCCGGCTCGGAGAAGGTCTTCAAGGGTGGCCTGGCCGACCAGGGAGAAGCCACGAAGCGCCTTCACACGGCCACGCATCTGCTTCA
>Ga0272441_10014031_pt1 | contig 11433 bp, 10 predicted proteins | sample SSMProp6N_FD_193582 | JGI IMG/M metagenome (GOLD analysis project Ga0272441, IMG submission 193582) | Marine sediment archaeal communities from Little Sippewissett salt marsh, Falmouth, MA, United States - SSM-Prop-6N | ecosystem: Environmental > Aquatic > Marine > Wetlands > Sediment ... | reverse complement strand
CGCAATAACCCCCACTCAACAGTCATGCGGGCCTCATTTATTACGATCGCCCATTAAAAACAAGGAAAAAGGAGGTTCAAGTGAGCACAGACAATCCCTATCTGGAAAAACCGTGGCTGACCCGATACGAGGCAGGTGTTCCCGAACATGTTCAATATGAGAACATCTGCCTGCCGGAGTTCCTTAAGCAGTCGGCCGAAACTTTTCCAGACAAAATGGCCCTGACGTTTCAAGGTTATCAAATCAGCTTTAGCAAGCTGAACGAAATGGTGGATCGATTTGCTGCATGCCTGACCGACTTCGGGGTTAAAAAGGGAGACAGCGTGGCGATCCTGCTGCCCAATGTAATCCCTTGTGTGGCCGCCTACTATGCCATCCTGCGCATCGGCGCCGTAACAGTCATGAACAACCCGTTGTATTCCGACCGGGAGTTGGAGCATCAGTTCAATGATTCCGGATCCAAAGTGCTGGTCACCCTGGATCTGCTCGGCAACCGAATGACCGATCTTCGACCAAAAACCAAGATCAAACAGATTGTCTACACCAGTATCGGTGACTATCTCCCCTTTCCCAAGAACCTCCTTTTCCCTCTGGTGGGCAAAAAAAAGGGGCTGGCGGCCGACGTCAAACCGGCCGACAATCTTTACAAATGGAAAGACCTCATTGCACGCCATGCGCCCGACCCGCCACAGGTGGCGCTGGATTTTGATGCTGTGGCCATGTACCAATATACCGGCGGTACCACCGGTGTTTCCAAGGGTGTCATGCTTACCCATGGCAACCTGAGCAAACAGACCCAACATGTATCGGCCTGGTTTCCCACTTTCGGCAGCGATGAAATCATGCTCGGCGCCCTGCCGTTTTTCCACGTCTTCGGCCTATCCACCGCAATGAATTTGGCCATTTTTAAGGGGTGGGGAAACATCCTGGTGCCTAAACCCCAACCCCCTCAACTCTTGGAGGCGATCAGTAAATTCAAACCCACCTTTGCACCACTGGTGCCCACGATGTACATCGGCATGCTCGAACACCCTGATATTGCAAAATCAGATCTCACCTCCATCAAAGGCTGTTTTTCAGGCAGCGCCCCGCTGCCGGTGGAGGTAATCAGCGAGTTCGAGAAGAAAACCGGTGCGGTTATTGTTGAGGGTTTCGGGATGACCGAATCCTGCCCGGTCACCCATATCAATCCCTTCAAGGGCAATCGCAAGGTAGGCAGCGTAGGCATTCCCATTTCAGACACACAAGCCCGTATCGTGGATCTTGAGGACGGGGTCACCGACGTTCCCGTGGGTGAGACCGGTGAACTCCTGGTCAAGGGCCCCCAGGTCATGAAGGGCTATTGGAACCGCCCCGACGCCACCGCCGAAACCATCACCGACGGGTGGCTGCACACTGGTGACATCGCCAAAATGGACGAGGAGGGCTATTTCTACATCGTCGATCGCAAGAAAGACATGATCATCTCCGGCGGCTTCAACGTTTATCCCCGAGACATCGAAGAGGTGTTTTTCGAACATCCCAAGGTCATGGAGGCCACTGTCATCGGCATCCCGCATCCCAAACGCGGCGAGGCGGTCAAGGTGTTCGTGGTGCTGAAGGAAGGCCAGACAGCCACCACCGAAGAACTGCTGAAATATTGCGAAGACAAGCTGGCCAAGTACAAATGGCCCACGGACATCGAGTTCCGCAAAGAACTGCCAAAAACCAATGTGGGCAAGGTTCTTAAAAAAGATCTCAGAGCCATGGAGCAGCAGAAAAAAAAATAAGGTGAGGTCAGCAAATCAAAAGACGGGGGTTGCATCCATATGCACCCCCGTCTTGATTTGGTTTTTTAATATAGCGACTTATTTGCCGCCGAACGCGTCTTCGGTAATTTCTATGGATGCCTCGCAGGTGGTCATGATGGCGTCCATCTTGCCCATGGTAATGGGAAGCACCGCCTGCGTGAAATATTGAACGCTTTTGACCTGGCCTTCGTAAAAGGCCTTATCTTTTTTCTTGGCCCCTTTTTCCAGCTGGGTGGCCGCGATGACCCCTCGCCAAAGCAGCATCCAGGCCATCACCACATCGCCGGAGGCCTCCATGAACGGGTGCGCAAAGGCAAAAGCGCTCATCACCTTGGGTGACATGGCGGTGGCACCCAGGTGCATGGCCACTTCACCCAGGCGGTTAAGGGCCTTTTCCACCCTGTCCGCATAATCCTTCAGGCCATCGACTGCCTTGGCCTGGGCAACCGTCTTCTGGATCTCGACCATCAGGTCCATGATCGGTTTGCCCTTGTTCATGCCCAGCTTTCTGCCCAACAGATCCATGGCCTGAATGCCGTTGGTACCTTCATAGATCATGGTGATGCGGCAATCCCGCAAAAGCTGTTCCTGGGGATACTCCTTGATAAAACCGTATCCGCCATAAACCTGCACACCCGTGCTGCACACTTCAAAGGCTTTGTCGGTGACGTATCCCTTACAGATAGGGATAAGCAGATCTAGCATGCCTTGCAGCCGGGCTTTTTCCGCCTCATCATCGGTAACAGCGATCTGATCAGAAAGGTAGCCGGCATAATAAAGCAGACTGCGCATGCCCTCCACCTGTGACTTCATGGAGATGAGCATACGACGCACGTCCGGGTGCTGAATGATCGCTACGGACGGTGCGTTGGGATCCATCATCTGCAGCAGATTCTTGCCCTGAATCCGTTCCCTGGCGTAATTGACCGCATTCATATATGACGGGCTGGCGCAGCAGAATCCCTGCATTCCTACCAGCAGACGCGCCTCGTTCATCATCAGGAACATGGCCCGCATGCCTTTGTTCTCCTCGCCCAGCAGTTCGCCCACGCACTGGCCCTTTCCGCCCAGGGTCAGTGAGCAGGTGGCGTTGCCATTGATGCCCATCTTGTGCTCGATGCCCGTACAGACCACGTCGTTGAAATCGCCTAGACTGCCGTCGTCGTTGACCCGGTATTTAGGAACCAGAAAGAGAGAGATACCCTTGGTGCCCGCGGGTGCCCCTTCGATCCTGGCCAGCACTGGATGGACGATGTTCTCCACCATGTCATGCTCACCGGCAGAGATGAAAATCTTGTTGCCGGTGATGGCGTAAGTGCCATCTTCATTTTTAACGGCGGTGGTGGACAGGTTGCCGACATCGGAACCGGCTTCGGGCTCGGTGAGCAGCATGGTGCCGGTCCACTTTCCAGTAAACATGTTCCTCAAAAAGCGTTTCTTCTGCCGTTCCGTGCCGAATGCCTCCACCAGCAGAGCGGCGCCGTGAGTTAGCCCTGGGTACATCATGAACGCATAGTTGGCACCATTGAAATAGTCGCCCGCGGCCAAGGCCACCGTGCGGGGCATCCCCTGCCCGCCGTATTCCGGGTCCTCGGGCATGGCCAGCCACTCACCTTCGACGAACAGGTCATATGCACGCTTGAAGCTCTCCGGAACCGATACCTGGCCATTTTCAAGACGGCATCCCTGCTCGTCACCCTCTTTGAAGGTGGGGAGGATTTCCTTTATCGCAAGATTTCGCGCCTCACTGATGATCAAATCTACGGTCTTCTTGTTGAACTCGGCGTACTTTTCATGCTCACTCAACGCGCCGACGTTCAGCTGTTCATGAAGCACGAAATCAACATCTCTCCTGTCAGCAATTACCTGTGCCATGGTCTATCCTCTCCTTGTTGACTGGTTGATCCGCCGGTGAATCGATTACGCCGGCGATATGCGATTATATTTTCAATCCGTTAATTCCGTTTCACCGGTGCCGCCGATGCCCTGAATGAAAAGATCCACCAATGGGTCGGCCATGGTTACCAGATCGTATTGACCGCCTGAATGAATCCAGGAGTTGATCACCTCATCCACCGCACCATTGATGAATCGCTTTACCAATCCCATGTAGAGGTCCTTCCTGATGGTCCCCTCATCCTGTCCCAATTCCACCACCTCGGATATAATATCCCGGTACATCTTGGACATCTCTTTAATCTGATCGTTCCCTAACCGCCGGTTCTGGTGGGTTTCCGCCTGATAAACGATGGCCATGTTGCGGTCTTTCTGGAATTCCTGCAAATGAACGCGAATCAGACACCTCAGTTTCTCTTCGGCCGTTACCGGATGACTGACCGCATCCCGAAACCGCTCGAAAATCTGACGGGTTTTGTACTGGTAGAACTGAACCAGAATATCGTCTTTGTTCTTGAAATAGAGATAGATGGTTCCGTCCGCCACCCCGGCCTCTTTGGCAATCTGGGCAATCGTCGATTGAAAGTACCCCTGTTCGGCAAATACGGTAATTGCTGCCTCCAGAATACGCCGGTACTTACCCATATTTTTCTTTTTCGTGTTGATGGCGGACCTCCTATCAACGATAGTTTATGAATGAATATTCATTCATTTATCAAAGGCAAAAACGCCCTGTCAAGCATTAACCTCAAAAAAGGCGAAAAACCTACGGCAGCATGCATAAACCGCAACCAACTGGGTTAATCCTATATTTAAGGCCTCCGGCCCAAGATACACGGTCGATACCATATTTGGCTGATCTATCCGTGCAAGAGAATGAGCACTCATTCATTTCATGTTGACGTTGCTGCAGATAGAAAATACGTTCATTTGGGCTTCGGACGCAGAATGCATCCTTTATATGTTGACACGATTGACTCGCTCAGGTTAGTTTCGCTCGTTGGCTCATATCATACGGCTCACGCTTACCCCGAATGCGTGATCTGCATAACCCTTCATGGCATCGACCCCATGCCATGATAAACAGGAGGAATGTCAAATGATTGTTGCGGAAAGAAAACCCTTTGAAGAGGTCAGGGCCATGGTCAAGGACTTTAAAAAAGTCCTCACCGTGGGATGCGGCACCTGTGTGGCGGTCTGCCTGGCAGGCGGAGAAAAGGAGGTCGGTGTGCTCAACGCCGAACTGAAAATCGCCCGCCGCATGCAAGGCGACCCCATCGAAACCGGTGGTGTTACCGTAGAGCGGCAGTGTGACATGGAGTTTCTGGAAGAGTTGGACGGCATCGTGGATGAATACGACGCGATCATCTCCATGGCCTGCGGCGCCGGCATTCAATTTATTGCCGAACGATTCCCTGAAATCCCCGTTTTTCCCGGTGTCGACACCAGCTTTATCGGCGTCAACCGGGAAGTGGGCTGGTATGAGGAAAAATGCCGGGCCTGTGGCACCTGCGTGTTGGGTATGACTGCCGGCATCTGCCCGGTCACCATGTGCGCCAAGGGACTGTTCAACGGACCCTGCGGCGGCACCAACAAGGGCAGTTGTGAAATCAATTCCGATCAGCCCTGCGCCTGGCAACGCATCCATGAGCGGCTGGCCAAGCAGAATCGACTGCAAAATATCATCGACATCTGTCCGCCCAATGACTGGCGGAATCAGACGCCCAGAACCGTCGTTCAACCTGGCTACAAGGATCGCCTTGCCGCCTTGGGTATGAAATAGCCGATTCCCCGGCAAGCAACCACGAAAACAGAACAAGCCAATAGAGGGATTCCCATATGAAATCAGGAAGCAATCTCGAAAAAATACTGCATGCCGGTCATTTTGCCTTCACCGGAGAGTTGGGACCGCCCCGTGGATCCAACGTGGCGGCGGTGCGGGAAAAGGCCAAACCCCTGGTCGGCATGGTGGATGCCGTCAATATTACCGACAATCAGACCGCCATGGTGAGAATGGCCAGTTGGGCCGCCTCGTTGATTGCCATCGAGGAGGGGCTGGAACCCAACTACCAGATGGTCTGCCGGGACCGCAACCGCCTGGCCATGCAGGCCGACATCCTCGGCGCCTCGGCCCTGGGCATTCGCAACTTGCTCTGCCTGTCCGGCGACCACCAGCAGTTCGGTGACCATCCCCAGGCCAAGGGCGTGTTCGACATCGACTCCACCCAACTGATCGGGATGGTAAAAAAGATGTGTGACGAGGCCAAATTTTTAGGTGGCGCGGACATTGACGAACCGCCTAAAATCTTTATCGGCGGCGCGGCCAACCCCTTTGCCGAACCCCATGAGTGGCGGGTCCATCGCCTGGCTAAAAAGTGAAGGCCGGCGTGGATTTCATCCAGACCCAGTGCATCTACAACATGGAGAGAATGCGTCAGTGGGTCAAAGAATCCGTGGACATGGGGCTCACCGAAAAGGTCTACATCCTGGCCGGCGTCACGCCCATGAAGAGCGTCGGTATGGCGCGCTACATGCAGCTCAAGGTCCCCGGCATGGACGTTCCCAGCGCGATCATCAAACGACTCCAGGGTGTGGACAAGAAGAAGGTGGCCGACGAGGGCATCAAGATCGCCTGCGAACAGATCGAAGAGTTCAAGGAGATGAAAGGCGTCGCCGGTGTTCACCTCATGGCCATCGAATGGGAGCATAAGGTGCCGGAAATTGCCGAGCGGGCAAAAGTCCTGCCCAGACCCGTGGTCTGATCAGCGCCGCACATCCATTGTCAACCAACGATCACCAAAGGAGTTTTCAAGTGAGTAATGAATCTAAAAAAGTCATGGTCATTGGGGGCGGGATCGCCGGTCTGACGGCAGCCTGGGAGCTTGCCGGCCTCGGCGCGCAGGTCGCGCTGGTGGAAAAAGCCGACTTCCTTGGCGGACACGCCATCCAATATGCCTGCAAGGCCACGGACGAATGCCGCCAATGCGGCGCCTGCGCCGTGGAAAGCATGCTCAAGAACGTGGTCAACGAACCGTCCATCACCGTCCATCTATCCACTCACGTGGCCAGCATCAATAAAAACGGAAATTTCAACGTTAACCTGAAAAAGACACCGGTTACCAAGGATCTCAAGGCTTGCGAGACTGGTTATACGGCCAATCCAACCGGCTGTGCAGCCGTCAGGGGCTACTCGCTGAATAATAATCGATACTACCTGGCAGATGGCCGCCTGAATCCAGAAACGACCGGTAATGTAGACGCCCTTGAGGTTGACGCCGTGGTCTTGGCCACCGGTTTCATGCCCTTTGACCCGCGGTTAAAATCCACCTACCGTTACGACGAGCTGGACAACGTGGTCAGCGGCATGGATGTGGAGTCCGGCAAACGGGCCAACGGCACGGTGCTGCGACCGTCGGATGGCAAACCGCCCAAGAAGATCGCTTTTATCCAGTGTGTGGGCAGCCGCGACGAGCGCCTGGGAAACCTGTGGTGCAGCCATGTCTGCTGCCCCTATGCCCTGAGAACGGCCCAGGCCATGAAGTACAAGGACCCGGAACTGGACATCACCGTCTTCTACATGGACATTCAGAACACGGGCAACGATTTCCCCGTCTTTTACCAGCAATGTAAAGACGACATGAAATTCGTGCGCAACATTCCCGTGGATATGTATAAGACCGAAGACGACCGAATCCGGACCCGGTTCATGGCCGCCGAGGGCAGCAGTGAAGCGGTGGACGATGATTTCGACCTGGTGGTGCTCTCTGTAGGCATCATGCCGGGAGCCGACAATGCATCGCTGTCTGAACTGGTCGGCGCACCGCTGGACGGTGACGGTTTCTTTGCCTGCACCGATAAGATGAACCGGGCAGCCACCGGCCAGGATGGCATTTTTGTGGCCGGCACCGCTTCGGGACCGAAAACCATTGCCGAATCCATCTCCCACGCGGGTCAATCTGCCGGCGAAGTGATGAAATATCTGGGGAGGACCTCATGACACACGAAACACAAATGGATACCATCAACCTGGCCACCGACGTGCTGGTGGTAGGTGCCGGGATGACCGGCGTAAAGACCGCCAGCGAAATTGCCGCCAGCGGATACCGGGTGGTGCTGATCGATGAGGGTGCCGGCCTGGGTATGGCGGCAGGTGCCTCGGTTGCCGATCTCGATGGGGAGGAACAGGCGGCCCTAGCGGCTTTATTGGATACTGTCAACGGATCGGAAATGATCGACGTGATGACCGGCACCCGCATGGACGGCGCTGCCGGGGTTCCCGGGGACTTTCGGGTGTGGCTGTCAGGCAATGACGACATTGTCGAAAAGTCCGTCGGCGCCATCGTGGTGGCATCGGAGCTGGTCGTTTGCCCGTTGAATGAAGCCTATGGGTTGAGCCTGTCCGAAACGGTAGTCAGCCAGAGCCAGATGGAAGCGGCCCTTGCCAAAAACCCGGCCGTGTTTTCAGGTAAAACGATCGCTTTCATGGTAGGACTGGCCCAGGACGGCAACCCCCTGGTTCTCGAACGGGTCCTTAAGGGTGTGCTGGCCATGGAAAACATGGCGGATACCAGCGCCTATGTGTTTGCCGGGGATCTGAAGGTGGCCGAAGACGGACTGGAACGACTCTACTTGGAATGTCGTGACAAGGGGGCCATGTATGTCAAGCTTACCGAGATGCCCACGTTGGTCCAGGAGGGCGGTGCCCTCTCCATCACCTACGACGATCCGGTCCTCCAGCGCAAGGTGGCGCTGCACCCCGACATCGTTGTGGTCGAAGAGGCCATCGGTGCCGACCAGGTCAACACATCCCTGGCCGAAATGCTCAACATCGATGTGGGATCCATGGGATTTTTGCAGACCGATAATGTTCACCGCTTTCCGGTCTCCACCAACCGCGAAGGGATCTTCGTGGTAGGCGGCAGTCGCCGGGTGAAAAAACGCTACGGTGCCCTGATGGATGCAGAAAATGCCGCCATCCGGGTCCGCAACCTCTTGGGCGACGGTACCATCGACGTACCGGCCAACAAGGCGGTTCTGGACACGGGCAAATGCACGTTCTGTCTGACCTGTTACCGCTGCTGCCCCCATGGTGCCATTTACTGGTCCGCCGACAACAAACCGGTCATCTCCACGGTGGCCTGCCAGGGCTGCGGTATCTGCGCCGCCGAATGCCCCATGGATGCCATCCAGATTGGTGAATTCAATGATGCCGCCATGATCGATCAGGTGACGCAATCGGCGACGGCCAAAATCGACGGAGCCCCGACCATCGTCGCTTTCTGCTGCCAGAACAGCGGATTGGAAGCCGCCCGCATGGCCGAATCTTTCGGCATGCCGTTGCCCAAGGGGCTTAAGACCGTGGCCGTGCCCTGCGCCGGCAAGGTGGACGTCGATTATGTCATGCACGCCCTGGCCGAAGGGGCTGACGGCGTGGTGGTCATGGCCTGTCACCACGGCAACTGCAAATCGGAGAAGGGCAGCCTCTACGCCGGCTGGCGGGCGGCCAACGCCCAGGAGATGCTGACAGCGATTGGTCTTGAAAAAGAGCGAATCTGTTTTGCGACCACAGCTTCGAACATGGGGGCTGATTTTTCCAGTATCCTCATGGCAATGGAAGAGACTCTGAAATCCAAGTAGGCCATTTTTTCCTTGTATTTTACGCCTGATTCGTAAATAAGGATTAACTTGATTATTTTAATCATATTGGAAATGTCGATGGTCAACTAAAAACGGAGGAATTAACAGTATGGCTGATGAAGCGATCAAGCTCGGTGGAAAAAAGCGATCCGTTTTCATCGATAAGGTGAAGGAGATCCTCCCCGAAGGGGGAAACCTGAACCTTTGCCTGACCTGCGGCGCCTGTTCATCGGGGTGTCCGGCAACGGGTCTGGAGGGAATGGATCCCCGAAAGTTTTTGAGAATGGCGGCCCTGGGTATGGACGAAGAGGTCCTGAGCACCAAATGGGTCTGGATGTGCAGCATGTGCACCCGCTGCATGTATGTCTGCCCCATGAAAATCAACATTCCCCAGCTGGTATTCAACGCGCGGGCGCAGTGGCCCCGCGACAAGCGCCCCAAGGGCATCCTGGGGTCTTGTGACATGGCCCTGCGCAACGACACCTGCAGCGCCATGGGTGCCACGGAGGAAGACTTCCAGTTCGTCGTCGAAGATGTCCTGGAAGAGTACCAGGAAGCCCAACCCGAATTTGCGGAAATGCTCGCCCCGGTCAATAAGAAGGGCGCCGAATTCTTCCTGAACCAGAACTCCCGGGAGCCGGTAACCGAACCCGATGAGATGGTGCCCCTATGGAAAATCCTTCACCTGGTGGGCGCCGACTGGACCTATGGAACCAAAGGCTGGGCCGCCGAGAACTACTGCATGTTCCTGGGGGACAACGAGGCCTGGAAGCACATTGTCGAGGTGAAGAGAGACGCGGTGCAGGATCTGGGCTGCAAGGTCTGGCTCAACACGGAGTGAGGGCACGAACTCTTCGCAGTCCGGTTCGGACTGGATAAATTCAAGCTCGACTACAACTTCGAAATTAAAAGCATCATTCAATACTATGCCCAGTGGATCCGCGAGGGCAAGCTGAAGCCCAGCTCCGCGTGGAACAAGGAGCGCAAGGTCAAGTTCACGGTTCAGGATCCCTGCCAGCTGGTGCGCAAATCCTTCGGCGACCCGGTCGCCGAGGACCTGCGCTTCGTGGTCAAGGCGGTGGTCGGTGAAGAGAACTTCATCGACATGCACCCCAACCGCTCCAACAACTTCTGCTGCGGCGGCGGCGGCGGGTTCCTGCAGTCCGGCTACCCAGATGAGCGCCGGGCCTACGGCAAGCTCAAGGCCGACCAGATTCTGGCCACCAAGGCGGCTTACGCCATCACCCCCTGCCACAACTGCCACGCCCAGATCCACGATCTGAGTGACCAGTTGGATCACCCCTGGCAGACCGTCCATCTGTGGACCCTGCTCTGCCTCTCCCTGGGAATCCTCGGACCCAACGAGCGCGAATACCTGGGTGACGACCTCAAGGATGTGGATGTGTTCCACCCCGAGTCGTCGAATATGTAATCCGCAACACCACCATCAACCAACAGGCCGGATTCCCGAAGGGAGCCGGCCTTTTTTGTTTCCCTATGCCCCCTTGGACAGCCTCACCGCACACACCTTGAACTCCGGAATGCCAGAAATGGGATCCAGCGCCGCATTGGTGAGTTTGTTGGCTGCCGCCTGGGCAAAGTGGAAGGGGATGAAAACGGTCCCGTCAACGGCTTTGCGGGAAACCCGCACCCGGGCCTGAATCTCTCCCCGCCGGGAAGCGATGGTCACTCGATCGCCATCCTGGATGCCCATGCCCTGGGCATCGCCCCGGGTGATCTCCACAAAGGACTCCGGCGCCCGCTCGTTCAATCCATCGGTCTTCATGGTCATGGTACCGGTATGGTAGTGATAGAGCACCCGGCCGGTGGTCAGGTACATGGGATAGTCGTCATCGGCCACCTCCGCCGGGGCAATCCATTCAATGGCATGGAACATCCCTTTTCCGCGGGTAAACTGTGCCCCGTGCAAAATGGGGGTACCGGGATGTTCCGGGGTTGGACAGGGCCAGTGGAGCCCCTCGTGTTCGATGCGTGGGTAGCTGATCCCGGCATAGGAAGGGGTGACGCTGGCCAGCTCGTTAAAAATGGTCTCGCTGTCCTTGTAGGACATGGGGTATCCCATGCGCGTAGCAATCTCGCAGGTGATCTT
>Ga0272441_10014030_pt1 | contig 11433 bp, 9 predicted proteins | sample SSMProp6N_FD_193582 | JGI IMG/M metagenome (GOLD analysis project Ga0272441, IMG submission 193582) | Marine sediment archaeal communities from Little Sippewissett salt marsh, Falmouth, MA, United States - SSM-Prop-6N | ecosystem: Environmental > Aquatic > Marine > Wetlands > Sediment ... | reverse complement strand
ACCGTAGTAAAGGGAGGGTGAAGCGTTATTCGTTATTTGTTATTTGTTATTCGTTGTTTGAAAACAAACACCTGGATGACGCAATCAATCGACATTATTCTCCTCCCCACCAATCACCATTCACTATTCACCATTCACCAATCACCATTCACTATTCACTATTCACTATTCACTATTCACCAACCATGAAAGTTCTTGCTATCAACGGCAGTCCCCGGAAAGAGGGCAATACCAGCACCATGCTCATGACCGTGCTCGAGGCGCTTGAAAAGGAAGGGATTGAAACAACCCTTGCTCAGGTTGGAGGGACAACTATTCGCGGCTGTATCTCCTGCTATCGCTGCATCGAACGCAAAGACAAGCAGTGCTCGGTAAAAAACGACTGCTTCAATGAGCTCTTTCAGCAGATGCTGGAAGCCGATGCCATCATCCTGGGCTCGCCAACATATTTTGCCGATATCACACCGGAATTAAAAGCGCTCATTGACCGGGCCGGCTTTGTTTCGAGAGTCAACGGCCAGCTTTTCCGCCACAAGGTAGGCTCTGCTGTCATCTCGCTGAGAAGGGGCGGCGGTGTGCACGCCTTTGACAGCATCAACCACCTCTTTCAAGTCTGCCAGATGTTCATGGTCGGGTCAACATACTGGAACCTCGGCTTCGGCGGACGCCAAGGCGATGAAGTCGGCAATGATGAGGAAGGCATGCACAACATGGCAGACCTCGGATCATCCATTGCCTATCTTTTAAAGAAGCTGCACACATAACAGAAAGCTCTCTTGCCTGACCGGGCCCCTGAGAGGCCATAGGGGCGTTACAGCAGTCAAACCGTCGCACCTGCGCATGAATTGTCAATAAAAAGCATCCAATAGAGACAGGGAACTACCTCAACAGCACCCATGATAGCGTCGTGACCTGAATGTGAATGATGAAACTTATGAAAATAGGAGTACGTATGATAAAAAAGACCAGGAAACTTATTCCGGCAGCGATTCTCGGTATTGCGCTCAGCAGTGTAGCGGATGTGGCGCAGGCCGATGCGCGTATCAGCGTCCATATAGACAATATAGGAGCCGTGCTCGGTGTATCGGACCATCGCAACGACGTCTATTTCGATGTATACGACACCAATCTCCTCTTTATCCCCGCGCTGGGGTACTTTGTGTCCTACGGCTCCCCGTTCGACATTCTTTTCCTCGACAATTTTTACTATCTGCACCGCTACGGCCACTGGTACCGCTCCTCATCATATGGCGGTCCATGGATTGTCATTCAGTCCCACAGGCTTCCGTCGAGAATACGTAAACATCCGTGGAAAACAATCTATCAGTATCGCGACAGAGAGTACAGAAAACACAAACAGCACAGATGGCTCAGGAAGCACAACTACTCTGATCGCTATCAGAGGGACTATCGCTACGATAGCGATCGCTGGAACAAGAACCGCAGAGATCAGAAATCATTGCGCGACGACAGAAAGGACAACAGAAGCAGCAGGGATCTGAAAAGGCTGGATAACAGAACGAGCAAGGATAAGAAATTCAACAAGAGCAACAACGACAATTCATACTCTAACAAGAGGTATGAGAAAACCTACAAATCCAGAAGCGACAATCGCGTCAATGACAACAGGAAAAGCGACCGCGACCAGAAAAGAAGCCGCGATAAATACAACAACAGATACGACAAGAACGAAAAAGGAAGAGATCGGGATGCAAACCGGGAGAATACCTCCTGGCGGGGATGGAGGTAGGTTAGCGTTTTTTTCGTAAGCAGAATGAAAGTATATTTTCCGGAAACATGGTAAAAGCATAACGGTCAGATGCGACCGTAACGAAAGGGCACCTCTCTTCATTTATTGCGCGACCCGAATACGTCGTTGGCCGGTGCCCGAAAGAAACGAATAGAGACTTCGACCGACATGACGCATGCTTCGGAAAAACTGGTGCTCTTCCTGATACTGCTTGTCGCATCCATGCTGCAGCCCCAGGGCGCGACAGCACAAGAGCGCGGCAAAACCAGCTGGCGCACAGGCACAGAAGTGCATATCCCAACTGAAGAACGTATTACTGAACCATTGAGCGTGTCGGCTGTTTCCGTCACGTTCGATGGTATATCGTTTCAGGATATCACACTTGCCGGAATCAATGTCAATGTCAGCGGTATCGCCGAAAAAAAAACTACGGTTATTGCTGCCAATGCCGATCTCCCCGGAACATTTCAGGACAGCCTCTCCTGCTATGGAGCCAACGTGGTTCTTTCGGGCACCTATAACGGCAATGTCTCCATCAGAGCGGCAAACCTTACCATTACCCCTGCAGCGAGAATCAATGGAAACCTCTCCTACGCGACTGCATCCATACAAGGACTGGAAAACGCCACTATAGCAGGGACAATCACCCAGGTCCAGATCGATGCGCCTGAAAAAGATCTCCAGCACATGCGTCTGGCAATGAGACGGATGGCTGCCGCTGCTGCGATAGGATACTGGTTTCTGTCACTCTGCGCTCTTCTGTTGACAGGCGCTCTTTTGCACGGCTTCTTTCCGCAGGTTACCGGACAGGTACTCTCGACAATGAGCGATGCGTCGAGAGCAAGCATTGGAACAGGATTCACTGCACTTGTGGCCGTGCCTGCCACGTCACTCGTCATCGCATTAACAATCGCAGGAATACCTGTTGCCGCCATCTGTATGGTCTCCTACGGCGTCCTGCTCTACATCAGTCAGGCCTACACCGGCATGTGGCTCGGAAAAAAAATCTTCCATCGAAAAAAGACACAAGAACGATCAGTCTCTTTTGCTGACCTGCTGTCAGGCACAGTCATCCTGTGGCTTATTGGCCTCATTCCCGTTTTCGGCTGGCTCCTGAACCTGTTTCTCTTCATGCTCGGCATGGGTGCGCTGCTTCAGATTATCTGGCAGAGCATCGTCAATAACCGCGATACAGCCAGGCGCAACCCTGCCAACTGACGCATCCTGTCAACCAGCTCCGTTCAATTCATCCGCAGTACCATGAAAAACTACTCCTCTGCCATCAGGTCTTTCCTGTTATGTCTCTTCATAACCTCACAGCCATCCTTTGCCGGCGCAAAGGAGCTGCAGCAGCCGCCGAAGGCTGCTGAGATTGTGGTTGAGGAAACCATCTGCGATACAACGATTGCCGATCCGTTCCGCTATATGGAAAACCTCGAGAATCCCGTTGTCAAAGAATGGTTCCGCGGTCAGGCAACCTACGCTCAATCCATGCTGCAGCGCATTGCCGGACGGGAGGAACTGATCGAGAAGATGCAGGAGTTTGATCAGCGGAAAAAAGAGAAAGTCTACAATCTGACTATCAGCGAAAGCAACCGCTACTTCTATCTGAAACGCTCACCATCCGACGAAACCGGAAAACTTTTTTACCGTAACGGGTTCAAAGGAAAAGAACATCTGCTTTTTGATCCTGAAACCTATGCGTCAAAGCCTGAGATACGCTATTCTATCGGAAAAATCGCCCCATCAGATGATGGGGAAACAATTGTCTTCTCGGTTGCTGCCAACGGTTCGGAAAATGCAACACTCCTCATCATGGATGTGACAACCGCCGAGCTCTATCCCGAAAAAATTGAACGCTGCAGATTCGCTTCACCATCATGGCTCCCCGATGGGAGCGGCTTTCTGTACAACCGCATGCGATCCGGCGAAGTACGAAGCATGGATGTTCAGATGGACAGCAAAATCTATCTTCACACCATTGGCACCTCCCCGGTCAACGACAGGGAGATTTTTTCACGAGCGACCAACCCGGACCTGCGCACGAGAAAAGAGGATATCCCCGGAATGCATTACGACAAAAACAGCGGCTGCCTGTTCGCCTTTGTTCACAACGTCGACCAGAGAATGACCGTCTATTATGCACCTGCAGATTCGCTCCGCTCATCATCCATCCCATGGAAACCGCTTTTCATGCCGGAAGACAATGTCTATGATTTTGAAATCACCGACAATGATCTTTACATCCTGACGCCACAGGACGCACCGAACTTCAAGGTCATCAGAACATCGCTTCATGAGCCCGACATCCGGCATGCGCAAACCGTGATCGCTGAAACACCCGATGCGGTTCTGACCGGATTTTCCCTGACCAGCGAAGGCATCTACTACTCACTTTCAAGAAACGGGGTCCAGGCGGAAGTCTATCGAAAGGATTTCAACGGAGAACACCATGAACGCCTCAAGCTGCCGTTTGCAGCAGGAACCGCAGCGGTCAGCACAAGAGGGTTCCGCTTCAAGGATGTCTGGGTGCTTGCAGCAGGCTGGGCCAACGACTACAAACGATACCGTTATGATGCCGACAGGAAACGCTTCATCAAGGAAACGCTCTCATCGACTGCCCGCTACCCGGAATACGATGATCTTGTCGTAGAGGAACTGATGATCCCCTCGCACGACGGTGTCGAGGTTCCGATCTCGCTCATCTACAAAAAAGGCCTGAAAAAAGATGGCACAAACCCCCTGCTCTTTTACGGGTATGGCGCCTATGGAAACGCCATCACCCCATTCTTCAGCCCTGCGTTTCTGCTGTGGACATACCATGGAGGAATTTTTGCAGTCGCTCATGTCCGCGGAGGGGGAGAACTTGGCGACCAATGGCACAAAGACGGCATGAAAACCACCAAAAGCAACACCTGGCTCGACCTGATCAGCCTCGCTGAATACAGCATCAGGCAAGGCTATAGCTCGCCTGAGCACATCGCTGTCAACAGCGCAAGCGCGGGAGGAATCCTGGTCGGACGGGCAATGACCCAACGGCCGGAGCTCTTTGCCGCCGTCATACCGCAGGTGGGCGCGATGAACCCGCTCCGGGGCGAAAACACACCAAACGGACCAGTCAACGCACCTGAATTCGGCACCGTCAACAATCCACGCGAATGCAGAGCACTGATCACTATGGATCCGTATCTCAACATTCGAAAAGGGATTGACTACCCTGCAGCGCTCATTACAGCAGGCATCAACGACCCGAGGGTTATCGCATGGCAGCCGGCCAAATTTGCCGCAAGACTGCAGGCCGCTACGACATCCGGCAAACCGGTACTCTTTCTGACAGACTACCAGGCCGGCCACGGTATGGGCAATACAAAGACAAAACAGTTCGAAACACTTGCCGATGTTCTCAGCTTCGCATTCTGGCAGACAGGCCAGGAGGATTTTCAGCCATCATCAACCACCAAATAAAGGCTGATCGATGCTCATATGGTCACAATACAACACCCTGTTCACATCAGAACGGGGTGGATCTTTCCTCTATAACGCCATGTCGAACTGCCTGCTCGAACTCGACCAGGCTCATTTTGACTCCCTCAGGCAACTCGAAAACAATCCCGGTCATGCCGAAGAGAACATCGGGGATGCATTCTCTGAACTCCTGAGAGAAAAGCATGTGCTTGTTGAGGAGGAAGAAAACGAAAAGCTGCTGCAGATCAAACAGTATCAGCGCAACTGCAACTGTTACGGACAACAAGACCTTTCGCTCACCATCTGCCCGACCCTGGCATGCAACTTCAGTTGTCCCTACTGCTTTGAAACGAGCAGAGATGACACAACCGTCATGCACGATGCAACCATATCAAACCTGGTAGCATTCATGCAGCAGAGGGCGGACACCCGAAAGATCCATCTTGACTGGTATGGAGGAGAACCGACCTTGGCTTTTGATGTCATAGAAACCATAACGCGGAGAGTTCTTGAGAAGGGGTTGCGCCTGGAAGGCGCCCAGCTCATCACCAACGGCTACCTCCTGGATCAGGAAAAAATCGACCGGCTGAATGAACTGAAAATCGATACCGTTCAGGTGACGCTTGACGGCCCTGAACGCATCCACGACAAAAGACGTACACTGAAGAACCATGCACCAACCTTTGGCGCGATCATTGCCAATATCGACCGGTTAATGGAATCCTCCTTCAACGGTCAATGCCTGATCAGGGTCAATGTCGACAAAACCAACAAAGACCATTTCGCGGGCCTGCACAGAAGCCTTTCGGATCGATACAGCGAAAAAAATGTGACGATATATGCTGCAACACTGAAGGATACGACCCCGGAAACGCTCGACGTGCATGAATGGGCCCAATACTGCCTCGATCTCTACTGGCAGCACGGCATCACAACCAAATACATGGTCTATCCGAAAAACAATGAATCAGGATTGTGCCTTGCGCATTACAGCAATTCGTTTGTTGCCGGTCCTCGCGGAGAGATCTACAAGTGCTGGGAAGATGTTGGCTGCAGCCCGGAGATCGTCGGAAACGTCAATGACAGCAACCCCGTCACCAATCATGACGTTTTGGCACGCTACAGCGTTGCGGCCGATCCGTTTTTAAACGCATCCTGCGTCGCATGCAGGTTTCTTCCGATCTGCACTGAAGCGTGTCCCAAAAAGCGCGTCCAAAACCAATCCATCCCGACCACAGAAAAAGCCAACAACATCTGCACGCACTTCAAGGATTATCTCATCGGCTACATGGAGATCGCTTACGACATATTCACGACATCGCAACAGTGCCGCGCCCTTCTCAGCAAACCGACCCGGCCGTTATCGCAAAAAGGGTTTCGCGTGATTTTTCCTGCCAGAGAGACATCAATCGATTGAACCGACCGCACAATGCAGAATCGCTTATTTGAGCCCCACCTTATTGGGATCAAAATTAATGACCATCCCCGTGTTAGGACAATCGTTTCTCAGATCGTGGTCGTGATCAATCAAACGAATGAACTCCTCCTCAGTGCACTCAAATCCCACCTTCTTGAGATGCTCGATACGCCTTGCGGGGTCTGAAATAGCCATGACCTCCTGGTTGAAAACCTTATCGGTCTTCATTCTGTCAATTGCCGCTTTTGCCTGCTCCATCGACATAGTTGCCTCCTCTTGGTTTGGGGTTGATCTACAGGAATAAATATAGAAAAATAGTCTCACTCCCCCACCCCATCAACCGCATCTACGCCCTGTCAGCAAGTTCAGCCCAACGGGTCATATCAGCATTGAGTTCCGCCTGAAGGTTCTGGAGTTCCTCCGAAAGCTCCTGCACCTTCCCGAAATCCGATCCAGCCGCATTGAGCGCTGCAGCAACAGCCTCCTGCCGCTTTTCAGTCTGAGCGATCTTCTTCTCCAGAGCCGAGAGTTCACGCGCCTCTTTATACCCCAGCTTAGGCTGTGCGCTGGGGCTTTTTTTTCGCGCTTCAGAGGGCTTGGCTGCCGACCGCTCTTTTTTCTGCGGCTTCTCTGCGCTGGCGCCCCCCTGAGCCTTCAGTTCAAGATAAACGCTGTAGTTGCCGGGATACTCGCGGATATGGCCGTTGTCCTCAAAGACAAACACATGATCGACAACCCTGTCAAGGAAATAGCGATCGTGGCTGACCGCGATGACGCATCCCGGCCATGAGTCAAGAAAATCCTCGAGGACCTGAAGGGTCGGAATATCGAGATCGTTGGTCGGCTCATCAAGCAGCAGCACATTAGGCGACACGATGAGCTGCTTCAGAAGATAGAGCCTGCGGCGTTCACCGCCCGAAAGGTTGCCGATCAGGTTATACTGCACAGAGGGCTCAAAAAGAAAACGCTCAAGCATTTTGGAAGCCGAAAGTTCGGTCCCATCCTTGAGCTTGACCTGCTCGGCCTCCTCCTTGATATAATCGATCACCCGCTTGGAGTCATCAAGGCCACGGCTCATCTGGTCGTAATAGCCGATTTTTACCGTCTTGCCTATATCGATATGGCCGCTGTCCGGCTCTATCCTGCCGGTTATCAGATCAAGCAGCGTGGTTTTCCCCGAGCCGTTCGGACCGATAATACCGATACGGTCACCCTTCTGCACAAAATATTCAAATGAGTTGATGAGAGGCGTCCCGTCCCAAGACTTCGAAACATTGTGCAGTTCGATAATCTTGTTGCCAAGTCGATCGGCCCCGAAATCCGTTTTCAACTCCTGCTGCTCCCCTCTTCCCCGCTCGTTGATAAGCCCCTCAGCGCGCTGAATACGGGCTTTCTGCTTGGTCGTGCGGGCCTTGCATCCCGAACGCATCCACTCAAGCTCCTGGCGGACAAGCGCCTGTTTTTTGCGATCCGCTCTGGCATCCTGCTCCTCTTTTTCGGCCTTCTGCTGGAGGTAGCTCGTGTAGCCGCCGGTATAGGTATTGGCTGTTTGCCCGTCAAGTTCAATCATGCGGTTGGCAACACGATCAAGAAAATACCGGTCGTGCGTCACCAGAATCACCGCGCCCTGGTAGCGGCTCAGGTACTTCTCGAGCCACTCCACGCTATCGGCATCGAGATGGTTTGTCGGTTCATCGAGAATCAGCGCGTCGCTCGGCATCACCAGCGCATGAGCCAGAGCAACGCGTTTGCGCTGCCCACCCGACAGGGTTCCCATCTTTGCCGTCTCGTCATTGAGACCCAGCTTCCCCAGTACCGATTTGACGGTCGCCTCAAGTTCCCATGCCCGGTTCACGTCAAGCTCATGCGACAGATTGCTCACCCTGTCGATCACCTTGTCGTCCATCCCGCCTGTTCTTTCAAGCTCTTTACAGGCCACCTCATACTGATAAACCAGGCTCAGCACCGGGTCACCCGACGTAAGCACCGCTTCAAGCACCGTATCGTCCGGATTGTAGGGAGAATCCTGCGGGAGCCAGGCAATCCGCTTCTGCTTCGTTGCCATCACCTTGCCCGAATCAGGCGTCTCCGCCCCTGCGATGATCTTTAACAGCGTGCTCTTTCCGCTGCCGTTAGCCCCGATAAGACCAATCTTGTCTTTCTCATCGATACCGAACGATACATCATTAAAAAGGGTTTTTAACCCGTACTGCTTGCTGATAGCTTCAACCGTTAAAAGGACCATAGGACGTGACAGACAATAAGCTGATGAAAAATTTATGTGCTGGAATATAGACATTGCACAACGTTCACAAAGAGAGGAAAAACCCTTCCGCAGGCTCCAGCGTCACTGATGAAGCATCAACAGGGTTCATAATGTGGAGTTTTTTTGATAAACTGCCCATAAAGCAGTCACGCCTGATCGCGCCGCCTGCAGACATTCCAAGCCAATCAGCTAGTACGCCTTCACATGACCGAAACCCAACACGCACTGGAGTTCACCCAGCAGCCCCTTCCCGATGTTCTCCAGGAACTGCAGCCTTCGCAGCAACAGAAAATCATCAACTATATTGATAATCTGGTCAGCGCAAAAACTGACGGGCTCGATGAGCTCTATCAGGCTATCAGCATGATTGTCAAGTACATCCCGCACTTCGTCGTCATCCCGCTCATGGTCGAACACATCCGGCCCCGGATTGCCGCAGGAGTCTGCCAGAAAATGAGCGTCGACCAGGCCACCGGCTATGCCAACGATCTTCCGCTGGAATATTTCAGCGAAGTATCCCGCCATATCGACCACAGGCTTATGGCAGAGATTCTCGGCAAAATGAAAAAACACCATGCAGAAAAGTTTATCCACTACGAACTGCAGCACCACCTGATTCACCTGCTCGACGTCGCCAGCCACCTCGACGACCGCATGCTGAAAGTCGTCGCCAAACACGTCACCCTGCCAGAACACAACGACGACCTCGTCAATCATCCACACCGGACGGTCATCGAAAAGATAAGAGGTATGCAGTAACCGGCAGATAATCCGGAAGCCGGTCAGACGGAACGCCCTTCGACCAGCGCAAGAATGTCGTCCTGAGAGAAAGAAGAGTATCTGGAGGCTGCTGTCCGGACAAAAGCGTATTCGATAGCGAGCACATGGTTGAGCGCCTGAAGCCTCTTTTCGCGCAATGCCGCAACAAACGCATCGTAGGCATCAACCGTAATCGCCTGCGAACGCATCATTGCTTTTGCTTTCTTTTTCTGGACCGGCTGGGAAAGATCAAGCTGCCGAAGTCTCGTACGGGCCACAGAAAGATCCTGTTCAATATAGCCATAGGCTCTTCTGAGCTCCGGAAGCGAACGAAGAAGGTCGCGATAGCTCCTGAAAATCCTGTGGACCATATCGCGCTCCGCGCTCCCGTCATCAAGACAGGAGAGAAGATCGTTCAACGCACTCTCCTCCGGCTTCAACTTCGGCGTATCGACATAGCCGGTGACCCTGTAAGGATGCAGCAGATGCACCTCTGTAGACCAGAGGGACCTCTTCACTTTTGCTATAACAGCAACACCATCAACAACGGTCTCAAGAACAACCGGAGTATGACGCCCCTGCTGCAACAGGGGGTCAGAGAGCAATACATTCATATCGTATCAGGTCTATCATCGATTCATGCTTCTGCCGGAAATACAGGGGGAGCAGAGCAACAGGTTAACAAGCAGATGACCGGCCAGAAGCATACAACCCGGCCAGTCATTGGAAACCATAGAAAAAAACACGATCGTCGAAAAAAAACGCTCTCCTTCACACAGAGTTAACATAACGCAAAAAAAAGTCGATCCCTGCCCCCCCTGTTGTCAGAGTTACAGAAATCAGAATATCAGATGCTCAGGCAAGAGGACTGGGGCGGACAACACGAAAACCATAGTTGTAGTACCTGCTGACCGGACTACTGAAGTTCCGGGAGGAGCCCACCGGACTCCTGTACATTGCTTCGTGATGCCATAACAGCTTGTAGCGAATACGTTTATTATACACAAATCCTCTATATTATATTTAAGCACATGATTATTCGTACCCACGTGATAACCAATAACTCCCGTGCGGGCATGGGGAAATGACAGCCGGGCATTGAAAGACGGGAAATTAATAATTGAATAACAATATGAATCATGGATTACCGGAGGATGGCAACGGGAAACATCCGTTGCGGAAACGCAAAAACCTGCGATTGGCGGAATATGATTATGCGCAGGAGGGGGCCTATTTCGTGACGGTATGTACGCAGGATAAGAAATGCTTGTTCGGTGATGTCGTGGACTCAGCTATGGTGTTGAACGATGCAGGGGAAATGGTCGAACGGTGTTGGCAGGAAATCCCCGTACATTTTCCCCATGTCGCATTGGATTGTTTCGTCGTGATGCCCAACCATGTTCATGGAATAGTGTTCATTGGCGACGCATCCGACATTGTAGGGGCGAAAAATTTTTCGCCCCTACGGTTATCGAAACCATGCAACAATATTCAGAATCAGAGGCCATCCGGAACATCGAAAACAATCGGATCAATCGTTCGTGGATTCAAAATCGGTGTCACCAAATGGATGCGACAAAACACATCTACACATAAAGTCTGGCAACGCAACTATTTTGAACGGGTGGTCCGACATGAACGGGAATTGCATGACGTGCGAACCTACATCGCAAACAATCCCCTGAAATGGGCTCTGGATCATGAAAATCCCGATTACACCCAAAATCCCACGCATACACCGTAGGGGCAACCCCCTGTGGTTGCCCGGGGCGTCGG
>Ga0272441_10014029_pt1 | contig 11433 bp, 14 predicted proteins | sample SSMProp6N_FD_193582 | JGI IMG/M metagenome (GOLD analysis project Ga0272441, IMG submission 193582) | Marine sediment archaeal communities from Little Sippewissett salt marsh, Falmouth, MA, United States - SSM-Prop-6N | ecosystem: Environmental > Aquatic > Marine > Wetlands > Sediment ... | reverse complement strand
TAGAAGCGGATGTCACGGATGTGCACCTCGTGAAGACACGGTGGCAACGAGATCGCGTAGCCCCCAGCGGGCAGCTCCTTGATCTGGAACTCCGGACGACGCAGGTCATACCGGAAGTCGACCTCGAATTCGAAGATCATCGCCATCTTCCTACCCGAAATGGCCCAGCTCAGGTACTTCGTCCCGAACTCGCCCCACGTGTGATCCATCTGAGTCACGATCTCTTTCGTGAAGACCTTGAACACGGAGAGATGCCCAATCGACCTCATATGCTGAATGGTCGAATGGATCGTGATGCCGCGCCGGGTCCTGCGACTCCGGAAGAGTGCCAGAAGGGCGACAAGCAGACCAGCAAGAAGAACCGCAATGACGACGAACGCAACCGTTGTCCCCATGCCTCACCTTCTTCGTCCGAGTCGCGGAATTCCCTCGAACGCTCCGATTATACGGACATACAGGCAGCCACCACGACAAGAGCACCTACTGTTCCGACTGGCGAGCCGGCGTTCTAGGCACGGACCCTATTGCCCATGCCAGCATCACCACTGCACAGCTATCGAACGCGTCCTACGTTCAGTCCCCTGGGCCCCAAACCTCTGACCCCATGCTCATCATTCCGCGCGCTGTGTCCTCCCCACGACGTAGCACTTCGCCTGGAAGACGTTCCCGCTCTCTCGATCCATCGGCATCGCGAACTCCGGACTTCTATGCAGAGCAAACCCGTGCCGATCGAGAATCTCATGCACCGCCCTGGAACTGAGGCGATGCAAGACCATGGTTTCCTCTGATCCCGAATCCTCAGTCGCGTGATCCATCTCCGGTTCGCCACCCGCCCCGCAATCGGCGGCCGTGAACGTGAACGTTCCACCCTGCATTCAGTCCCCCGGGCTCCATACCTTGGCAGAGCTCTCGTGTCCTGTCGCCTGAGCTCTGCCTTCCGATGCTTCTCGCCCTCGTCGCCTGTAACATCCGATTTGTGCTACAGTTCGCTGCGAAGGCCATTACTTAGGATAGGGGCATTCCCCCTGACACAAGCAACAAGAGTACAGGCAAGCTCGCGTCCATTAGAAAGTGGACGCCCATGAGGTACGGAAGTGACGTCGGGCGGCGGTCGACGATGTAGCCAACCCACAAAGCGAACGGCAGATACCTGAGGGCCAACCAGAGGTCATATCGCCAGTCGAGCTGGAATGCCATGAACATATGCTGAACAGAGAGCACGGCACCAACCAGGCCAATGACCACCCATCTGCTTGCGCCAGATGCCCGTAGGCGCGGGGCTACGTATCCCCAGTACGTCGGCAGCTCAGCCAGGGCTTGCGACACGGGCATGACGACGAAGAGCGGGTACACGGCCAGAATGGGAAGAGGCTGGATGAGGAGACCATTGGGGTAGTTGGAACTGCCCCAGAGTGCTCGTGCTAGCAGCATCCCGGGTATCAAAGCTGCAACAGCGATGCCGGCAAGTGCCGCAAACGTCCAGCCCAAGTCGCCTCTCCATGTCGACTTCGATGCGAAGAAGACGTCTCGGAGACGTCGGCCCTCGGCGCGGCTGAATCGCGCCAGCAGAAGGATGCAGATGATGTTCGTGATCGATACGTACCAGAGCCACCACGCCGCAGAAGCCGAGAGAGCGTCGAGCTCGCCCCAAACTCGCATGCCGGAAGCCACGGACAAGAGAAGCATAAACGGGAACGCCGATCGGATCGCCAACATCAACCATACGCGGCCCATAGGGATGCGACCGCATTCTACGAGTCTGTCCTGCTGCCTTCGGTCACTGCGTGTCGGATTCAAGTTACGCACTCTTGGATCCGAGGGCGCGATTCAGGTTGAGGTGTGGTTGCGCCAATCCAGGATTCGTCTGCAGGAACGCACGATGCCAGCTGACAGCGATGAGCCCCGTCTCCTGGATCCTGCTTGAGCTCTTCCTTGCTCGCCCGCACCAGTTCTCCCTTCATGACCCTCGGGGATCCCGAACATGAGGCCGGAATCCTACACAAGTCTAGGATCGCGGAGCCGTCACGCCAATCATCGCCGTGCCAGGGTTTTCTCCTGGGAATGCAGTCCGACGGCGTTGTGCAGTCCGTTGTCGGACATCTCCTTTGATCTTCGGCCGCGCACCCAGACCCAATGCAGCGTCGGGACTACCGAACTCGAACCTGCCCGAGAAGCGCGGAGGCAGCACATCGCGCTTTCCCAACGGCACATTCACTCCTCTCGATACTCCCGGATTGGTTACCGATCACCACGCAGCAGCCTACGAACGCGTTCTACATTCAGTCCCCCAGGCTCCAAACCGTTGTCCTGTCCCAGCCACGGGGAGCCTCGTGCTCCACATCGCCAGAGTCCTCCCCTACAGGTCCATCCATGTGGATTCTGACGCAACTTCGGAATCAGATCCCGCGGTGAACGTCCATACGGTCGCCAATTGCAGACGCGTCAAGCGAATGCTCTTGATGCGTTCCGAGCGTTCTTCTGCCTCCGTGTCACTTCACAGAAAGCTCCGCACCGCAGTAGTCGACGTCAAACGCGACGCTTGCCTTGAAATGGGCAGGATCGCGGACCCAGTTCACGTATGGCTGAAGCTCCTGGATCGAATCCTTGTCGTAGATGTCGTGCGCAATGACCCACGCGCCATCTGGAAGCTTGTCGTAGACAGCCTGAAGAAGCTCAAGATAGATAGGAGGGGCACCTTCCTCTTTTGCCTCAAGGTACAGGTAGTCTATTGGCCCACGAATCTCGGAAGCCACCTCTAGAGCGTCAGCCGACATGAGAGTGACATCATCTTCAGCACCGATCTTGCGGAAGTTGCGAGTGGCCGCCTCGACCGCGGCTGAATCAGTATCGACGCCCAAGACGGACTGCGCCTTGTAGAGCCTGTCCGTTCCGAGTGCAGGGCCGGCGAACCACGCGAGCGTGTTACCCCAGTAGGACCCAAACTCGACCAGTCTGGATGGTCTCCGAAGAGCCGTAAGGGTGTAGAATAGGCGCTCCATCACTGGCGTGAAACTCGTCCACCCTCCAGAGAAGTTCTCTCGTATTGATCTGCGGAAAGCTCTGAATCTGTTCTCGTCTGCAACGAGCGCTTGATGCCAGACTCCATGTTCTGCCAGGAATGAGACAGCTGCCTCGACGACTTCTCTCTCGATGTCTGGATCGCTGTTGCCAAGGTATCGAAGGAAGTCCTCATCGTGGTAGGCGATCTCTCGGCGAAGCCCGTCTGGCGCATCCGGGTTGAAGGTCGCGTCCGGAGCTACGTTGCCGTGCGCCTTGAGTCTGTGTATCGCCGACTCGATGGCTAGCCGAGGAGCTTCGAAACGATGGCTGGTTGATGATCCTGGGCTGTCGGTTCCCATGCACGAATCATAGCCACAGCCTCCAGAGTGCACTAGTCAAGTCATGTCATCGAGGCACGTATCCGGGCGTCCCAGAGATCGCAGAAGCGCCGGCTTGGCACCGATGACCTTCACCGATGAGTCCGGCCCAAACGTAGTGTCACGACCGCCATACGTGAACCTCAGTCGGCGAAGGGCCATGAGTGGCTAAGAGCTGACGCACAAGGCGTATCCGGTGGACTGACTAGAGACGCCCATCACCACGTGGCAACGCACGAGCGCGTTCTACATTCAGTCCCCCCAGGCTCCAGAGAAACCTGTCAATCGCTGATGGCATTAGCACTTAACGTTCTTCATCGATTCCGTGCTTGAGCTGATGATTCCCATATCGCTCGACAGGGACTGCGTTTTCAAGTTCGATCCCCCTAGGGTCTGCAGCGCAGGAACGACTCGATCGCATCGGGGAATCCCGTGGCGTGGGACTGGATCATCTGGGTGTCCGCTTACCCGACGCCGGCTCCTATGACGAGCCCGACCATCCCCAAGAACCAGCAGCCCAGCTTGTGGCCCGGCAGTACGATCAGGATCCTCGAAGCCACGAGCATGCACCTACAGCCGCTTGATTAGGAGATCCTCCCACACATCATCGGGGTAGATATTCACTCGGCCAAACGATTCGTAGCCAACCGCGCGGAAGAACCCAGGCGTCTGGAACGAAAAGCAGGTTCCCTGGACCGCCATACATCCGCGTGTTCTTGCGATGTTCTCGGCGGTCGCAATCAGCTGCCGCCCGTATCCCCGACCTCGGAACCGATCTTCAATCCAGATCTCTTCAATGGCTAGCACTCGAACTGGTGTCGACGCAGTCAGTCCGCCCGCCAGCTGTCCCTTGTTGTCTCTCAAGGCCAAACGCACCGGGTTTCCCTGGTAGTCCTCTCCAGTTCCGACGTGTGCGACGCAGTACGAGTGAAGACCGTGGTGAACGACACGCATCTCTTCCTTGCTCGGGCAAGAGATCAGCTCGAATCCGTTCTCCTGATTCTGAGCTCCGCGAAGAGCGACCGCCTCTTGAATGTTCGATGCGCTCGGGAGGCGCTTCGACAGAACGTGCTCTGTCATCCCGCGGGGATATCCGTTGTAGATGCCATTCAAGTCGTAGCCGATCCTTGGGTAGAAGTCCGCGCCTTGCCAGTCGAACGTCCAGGTGCCTGCACCGACACAGCCTGCCTCATGAGCAATGCGCTCCGCTTCGAGGATCAGCCAACTGGCGATTCCCCTCCCGCGGTACGCCTCCGATGTCCACAGGACTTCAAGCCACATCACACCGAGGACTGAGCTGACGTTGACACCTCCAACGACGCTTCCATCCGGCCCGCGGACGGCTAGATCGAAGGAAAGGCCTGGTTCTTGGGTCCCGGGGAAGTGGATTCTCCCGGCGGTCGCGTGTTGGTTGCACTCCTCGATCCTGAGCGAAAGGAGCGAGCTCTCCTCCTTCGTCGGGGTGTCGCAGATCGCGAGACGGTCCAGTGCGTTAGATGACATTGGGTACTCCTTCAAGGACCCCGAGTGTACGAAGTATTGCGCAGATGGGAACCCCAACCTGCCCCCCTATGGCCGGTCGCTTTCCGCAATCGGTCCAGACAACCACTGACCATACAAGGGCGAGGCTCTGAGTGGCGGAAGCACAGAACCCGAGGATATTATGCGGTTGCCATGCTGGCAAGAAGGAGACACCTATCACCACGCCGCAACACACGAACGCGTTCTACACTCAGTCCCCCAGGCTCCACAACGCTTCTCCTGACGGCTTTGTGCGTGGCAGTGGCTAGCTGGCTTCGCGGAGCATCGGGCCTACCGGCGATCAACAGCCCGCCATAGAAGGTGCACTGATCCCTTCTCGCCCTGCGCTCTGGAGCCAGCTATTGCAGCGCGTCCCGAAGATCCTCAACGGAGGCAAGCTCGCAGAGATCGACGCCATGCTCTCTCAGGAAGCTTCGCAACTGCGCATCGAAGCGTCGAGTAGCGTCAGCCAGTTCATCAAGTGGAGCTGCGGACAGCGCCATTAGGTCGGGGAGCTGCGCTTTGCGATAGGCACCGGCTTGCTCCTCGTATGTTGCGAATTGCGAGCGTGTCGGCCGCTTTTCAGTTCCGTAGAGAACCGACGTAACGTCGCTCTGAAGGCTGTACGCCTCCAGATTCGCCGCTACTTGATCTCCGGCTTCACACGCCGCCAGGAGCTTACGTACGGTGTCCTTCATCTCAGGGTAGACTTCGCCAAAAGCTTCACGGATTGACCGCTTCGCAGATCGCGTCAACTCACGATCCTGTAGAGCGCCGTACGTGCCAGCAACCAACTCACCGGCGGCCTCGAGGACCCTATCGATGGCAGCTGATGTGCTGATGGTGCTGACAAGCTCAACCAGATTCGGCGGCCGGCTCTGCAGTCTTTCTGTCTCCAAGAGTGCTCCATGAAGTCCGCGGTCGAACGTCACCTGATTCGCAAGAGCCAGGCACTCCCAGACTGAGCTGATAAGTTGCCACCCCGCGAACGATACACACGCACGCGAGCCCTGCGCGGCAAGATACAGGCTCCCCAAGCACTCAACGACACGTCGAAAGGAATCCTGAGCACGCTCTTGCATGCTTGATCGATACTCAGCGTTCTCCAGTCCTCGGCTTCGACTCTGAAGCTTAGCAAGGCGGTCGGCCTGCTGAGATGTCCGCGCGTACAAAGGCGTAGCCTGCCGCACGAGCGCCGGAGCGAATGCCCACCCGCGGATCTCCCCTGTTGCGAAGCCCTCTAGCGTTTCCCACCTCAATTCCCAGAAGTCGAACAGGAGCCCTCCGAGAAGGAACGTGCGACCAATCGGCGGGTGCCTCCCCTCTGCAGGCGTATAGAAGAGGTCGAGGTCGGAGTCTGGTCCGGCATCGCCGCGTGCCTGCGATCCATAGTATGCGATCAGATCCACATCGGGGCCGTGCTTCTCCACAGCATGCTTCACCAGTAGATCTGCCACCTCGAAAACGTTGACCATACGGTCGCTTCCTTCGCAGCACGGAGCCGGCTTCGATCACTAGGGCCTTTTGCAGTAGTGTCTCAGTATGACTCAAACATGCCACGAGGCAAGAACTCCCTAATTCCTGCAGTACCGCGCTTTGCCAATGAATCCAGGCTGCGATGTACTCCGAAGCGCCGGGAATGAAGCTCCGGTCAACGCGCTGCTCTATGCGTGCGATCCAGTCAAGACGCCGATCACCACACAGCAACGCACGAACGCGTTCTACATTCAGTCCCCGGGCTCCACAACGTCCTTCCCATCTCCATCTCTGACAGCAATCCTCCGGATGCCTCTTCCCTAAGTAACCGCGAAGTGCAGCCGTCTGCGTCCGCCTTGCGAGCCCTGCTCATGAGGCCATAGAGATGATCTCGAGACGAACCGGAGCGACGATACAGGCGGCATAGCCGATGATCCGCGATTCGAAGGAGAGTCATGGATGAGCTGAATCGGAACGAGAGAGCCCAGGAGGCCGAAGCTCACGAAGTCGCTGTCTACCTATGGCTCCTTCCGCTCTGCATCGGGCTCGCAGTCGGTGCTGGCATTGGTGCGGCGATGGGCAGAATCGGCGCGGGCATAGGGATAGGTGTCGGAGTCGGCGTTGCTGTTGGGCTCTTCTTGGCCCGGCGAGCCACGGCGCAATCGAAGGGCAGCTAGCACGCCTCATGCGCTCACCGGCTGCGAACGAGAAGCGTGACGACAGCCATCACCACGACGCAACATAGGAACCCGTTCTGCATTCAGTCCCCCAGGATCCAAACTTCGGATGGGATGGCATCATCAGGAACAGAGCGGGACGCGCCCGTTCACATCTCACCAACGATCCATTCATCGCCACATCCTGTGCAATGTATCGCGCCAGCGAGGGTGACTGCTCGTCTCGAAGCCTCAAGAACCTCCACTGACGTTCACGCTAGCATTCGAAGTCCGGATGAAGAGGTCAGCCTCCCCGGCGCCGATCGTCCCGCGCAGTTCTCTCTCCTTCATTGCCGTGACCAGTATCGGGAACTCGGAGGTGACCGTTCCTCTGCTCGTGGACGCATCCAGATCAAGGCTGGGAGTTCCATGCAGCTCAACGTTGACGTCGCCGTTGCTCGTTTCCAGCCGGTTCCGCCCCCCGGGTATCATGTCGCCGCTGTAGAAGATCCGTCCGTTGCTCGTCTCAACATCGACTTCACCGATCACCTGCCGTACCTCTACCCTCGCATTGCTTGTGTCGAGCCTTGCAGAGCCCTCCAGATCGTTCACGGTGATGGAGCCGTTACTGGTTTCTCCATCGAAATCGCCCTTCAGAGCCTCCAGGACTATCTTCCCATTGGATGTCACGAGCGACCCGGATCCTTCTACGCCAGACAACAGAATCGAGCCGTTGCTCGTCTCAAGCTCCACATCCGTTTGGGGCGGTACCGCGATGACTAGGCTGACCCCGGCCCCACCGAAGAGCGTCCACCCCGTCTTCCGAGCGCTAGCCCTGATCGTGTCGCCATTCTGTGCCACCTCGTACTCGATTCGATTGGCACCTCTGATCGTCGCTTGCACTCGCACTTCGCCGGCAGCAGCTGCCGTGACGTCGATGCTGCCATTCAAGCTGTCCACGATGAGTCTGACTGGCTCGCCAACGGCAAAGCGATCGTCACGCGTCTCGGTCGGGCCGAGCGCGCATCCGCCCGCAAGCAGCCCCACAACCAGGAGCATTGCCGCCGCTCGGCGAACACGTATCGAAATCCTCACGTTGCCCTCCTTCTCACTGGCTTCTCGAGCAGGCGATTCGACCTTTGGCCGGCCTAACCAGCCTTCAGGTCTGGGCGCTTCTGACTGCAGCCCAAGGAGTGATGTCGTTGCTGTGCCCCCCCGTCTCTTTCACCCAGTCTATGTTCCCGAAGCTTCAGGAGGCAAGCTGCAAAGCGCCATGCTGTCTTGGTCCGGGAGATGGCGATGCCGTCGCCTCGTCAGCGCGGAAGCCCGCGGTAGAGCTGGCCACCACCCGACGGCTAACGAACACGTCCTACATTCAGTCCCTCGGGCTCCGAACTGCTAGACTGCATGCTCTTCGCCTTCGGTTCCTCAATGCCGGCTTCTCCTTGCCGATGCATTTGAGTGGCTGAACGGCGCAACACCACCTTTTGTCCGTTTCCACCAACAACGCCAGTCGATCGACTAGACTCTGCAAGAGAGAAGGAGGCAGTCCATGAGGATGGAAGGAAGAGTCGCTCTCGTGACTGGAGCAGCCCTTGGCTACAAGGAGGGCGGGCCAACAATCGGAGGATCGATCGCTCGACGATTGGCAAGCGAAGGAGCCTCCGTCGTTGTCATTGACATTAACGATGAGATGGGGGAACGATCGGCTGAGACGATTCGCGCGGCTGGCGGCGAGAGCCTCTACGTACACGCTGATGTTTCGAAGACGAATGAAGTCAAGGCAGCGATCTCAGCGACCCAGGCGGAATTCGGCGCGCTTCACTGCCTCGTGAACTGCGCTGCCTCCTACCCGCCAGAGATGTGGAAGAACGTTGTGGAAACGGACGAGCGGGTTTGGCATCATGTGATTGACGTCAATGTCGGCGGCTACTTCCGCTTCGCCAAGTACGGCATCCCTCTCATCCAGCAGAGCGGCGGCGGGACAATCGTGAACATCTCCTCTGGAAGCGCCCACCTCGTTGCCAAGGAATGGTGCACGTACCCGGTGACCAAAGCTGCGATCAATGCACTTACTCGGACGATCGCCGTCGACTTCGCTCCCTCAATTCGCGCCAATGCGATCTGCCCCGGCTTCGTGGGGATTGCCAACTCCGAGCTTGATCGCACCCGCGAGGAAGTTGAGGCCTGGCACGCTCAGATAGCCACGGCGTATCCGATGATGCGGGTTTGCTCTACTGAGGAGATCGCCGACGTTGCCCTCTTCCTTGCGAGTAGCGACTCGTCCTACGTCAACGGCGAGTGCATCGTCGTTGACGGCGGTAGAGCCGTCTGGGAGCGGCCTGCGAGATAGAGGAGCCTGCGAGTCCCAAGCCCGACTCAAGCAAGGAAGCGTCGCCATCGCCACCCAACGGCCAACGAACACGTTCTAGGTTCAGTCCCCCAGGCCCGCAACTCCCCTACTCTTGCACTTCTGTGTTCTGCTCTCCTGGATCGGTCGCTGGTTTTGATCCCACAAGACCCAGCGCCGCGTTCGCAAGATCATCCAGTGTCGAGCAGATCTTGAAGCGCCAAGCGCTCGAAACAGAGTCCGGCGACAGACCAAGGAAGCATGCGGCTGCTGGCTTTCCGCATTCCTCCAGACGCCGGGCAACTCGCTTCAAAGCCTCCTCGCCCGGCGGCTTCGAGATGATCGCGATGGCTTCAGTCGCGGAATCGGCCTCAAGCGCGTCGATCGCCGCAAGCGTCGAAAGGCCTCCAACTCCATCAGACAAGTCTCGACGTCCCGTTCCGAGTCCGTGTGATATCCCTGAACCCGAGTGGTTCATGAGGCATGTGAACTCCTGAAGCTCCGTGCCGGAGGACGCGACCACGCCGACAGGACCGCTTCGAACTACGTTCCCGAAACCCACGCCTGTCCCAGCGATGAGTGCTGTGCCGCAGTCTGGCCCCATCACGATCAGCCCTGCATCACAAGCTTTCTGTTTCAGCGCAATCTCATCCTCAATCGAGACGTGGTCGCTGAGCAAGAACACACTCAAGCCATGGTCGAGAGCGTAGGAGGCCTCGATAGCCGCGTACTTCCCTGGAACGGAGATGACCGCAAGATTCGAGTTGGCTTGGCGAGCCGGCGCATCGTCGACTGAGATCGCCGTCTCCCCAGTCAACTCTAACTTGGGTCGCACGAGCCACTCCTCAAGTCTACTGGCAAGCGAACGAATCGCTTCTCATCTCCCTCAAGCGCCACGACGAGATCGCTTGAAGCAGCGGACCTCATCTCGCGCTCGCTGGAATCCATCTGGATGAGTGTCCGCTTGCTTGCCGGCGTCCCCATGACCGCTGCGGCAGCGCTCACACCCGATTGCTCGCCGAGCCGTCGCGCCACGGCCATCAGGAAGACGGAGTCGAAGTACCGGTTCTTCCTGATCGCAACCTCTCGTGACTGGCTCATCGCATTCTCCTACCAGCTTCCCGGATCTTGGCGGCCACTACCTAGCCGATGTCGTACTTCTCAGCGAACCGCTTCAGTGCCTTCTTGAAATACTCCATGGGGGCGCGCACAAGCCCTGCACCGACAATCGGGTGTCCTGGCTCCTTGTGCGCCCATGGCCGTGTCGATGATTGGCAGTGTTCCCGTCTGGACAACCTTCCTGATGTCTATGCCAGTGGAGGTGCCTTCGAAGCCAAGGGGTGGGATCAGGTAGTCGGGGCTCTGCCCAATCGCGGTCTGCCGCATCTGACGGCCGAAATCGGAAGCCTCTTCAGGCGTTCCCCCGACGAAACTGAGAACCCCGTCGCTCCCCCAAGCACGAACCCACCCCAACCGACCGTCTCGGTGATGGCTGAGTCCCCAGTATCCCTTCCTTCGCCGCCTTGCTTGTACCCTGGCAAGTACAGGCCAACGACTTCCGGCGCAGGGCGGTGAACCACTCGCCTCCAGTCCGCTCACTTGAATGCCAAACTCTGTCCCATTCCTGGCCATCGCCGTGACGCCCGTACAGAATGGGATGTCGCGTGCCGGGTCGGCAATGGGCTTTCCCGCGGCCATCGAGAGCCCCAGGAAGATCAGATCGTGTCCTCCCAGGAGGCCCATCGTGGCGGCAGTCTGGTCCTGAGGAAGCCCGCTCTTCAGGAGAGGAATCGACATGGCGTTCGCAAGAAGACTTCAGGCCGCAACAGGGCAATTGTGAAGCTCGTCTCCCATTTGCAGCGCTCTCGTGATGATCGGCTTCAGCGGCAGGCATCCCACGGGGGCACGCAAGTCTCGCGACTTCTCAAGGCCTTCGAGTGCCTCAGCCGTGTACTCCCGGAACTGCTGACGGCTCTCAACTTGGCGACAGCAGGCGCGGTTCCCAAACGCCTGATTCTCGACGACCCAGAGCCACATCGATGGCGTAATCGTG